>Ga0208039_1000005_pt1 | contig 347927 bp, 356 predicted proteins | sample June2015DPH_20_1_2_FD_184722 | JGI IMG/M metagenome (GOLD analysis project Ga0208039, IMG submission 184722) | Peatland microbial communities from SPRUCE experiment site at the Marcell Experimental Forest, Minnesota, USA - June2015DPH_20_150... | ecosystem: Environmental > Terrestrial > Soil >... | reverse complement strand
TACCTGCTGGAAGTGCTGGTTGCCTGAGGGGAAGGCGCCCCTAGTACGAGAGGAACGGGGTATCGCAGCCTCTAGTTTACCGGTTGTCCGACAGGGCACTGCCGGGCAGCCACGCTGTCGAGGATAAGGGCTGAAAGCATCTAAGCCTGAAGCCTCTCCCGAAAATAGGCAGCCATTCTAACCCAAGACACCCGGTAACGGGCGTCAGGGTTGGACAAGGGCTCCCAAAGAAGATGGGTTTGATGGAGCAGGCGTGTACGCACGAAGACTTCGGTCGACGTGTTTAGCGCGCTGCCCCCAATCGCTCAAGGTGCTGAACTGAAAATGGAATCCACCGTCAAATACCCGTTTGAGGCCTATGCACAGTGCGAACCATTTTTCCTCATTTAGCCAAGACCAGTGGAGAAGCGGAAAACCGATCGTGCCACACAGACCCTTATGATACATTCTCCCTGAACCGCGCCCAATCCTTGGCGTGTCAGCAAGAACGTGTAGGTCGCGCACGCTTCATCGTTGATTTCAATGTGTGGTCTGGCCAAGCCCTTTTTCGTCTGCCGATAACCCTTCAATGGAGCGGAGGATATGTGGTGTAGTTTTCTGGAGACAATCAAAATCGAGCCCCATCGATTAAATACAGCCGCAGAAAATCGTATGCCGAGTGACGCGTAAATGAAAGCAGTAGCAACCTACACTCCGATTAAATGGGACGAACAGCCTTACGAACATATTTCAATGAACATGAAGATGACAAAAGCCTCCGTCGCATTTGCCTTTACAGGGCAAATTGAAGGTACCGCCTCAGTGGAGTATCTCATGTTCTATAGGGATTATGATGAAAAGGACCCACACAAAGCGGCAGCAAACTACGTGGGCTTAATCCGGCTTCAGGGTAAACTAAATGGCCAATCTGGTAGCTTGGCCATGGAAGATAAGGGAGTCTTTGAAGGTGGGACAGCTCGTTCCATTGTGACTATCATTCCAGGTTCTGGGACAGCAGACCTCAGAGCAATAACCGGTAAGGGAACATATGTTGCGACTCAGAAAAGTTGTAACTGCGAGTTAGACTATGAGCTGCGATAGTTCCCATGGAAATTTAGTTTGATTTCACTCCAACTTAGGCCACCGTCAGAAAATCGGAAGTTCACTGAGCCGCTTCGGCCTGGCATGTTTTCGAAGAACGCAGCGTAAGGCGAGGAACGTAGTCGCATTGTAAATGATGTAAGAAAAAGATGTACGCGGGGCTTAAGTGAGGTTCTCAATCATTACAACGCGGAATTAAGAGCTATGCAAAAGAGAAGGGGCAAGGAATCGTCCAGAATTAATCCTGTTTCTCTTAGAGGCTTGGAACTTATCATCATCATCCTAGCGGCTGGTCTCGTTGGAGTTCTCTCGATTTATGTTGGTACGCATAACGTGACGGTGCCTGTCACTAATACGATTTCGCTGCAATCCGTTCCGTTCAGGCTAACGCTCATGGAGATTATGGACACTGGTTGGAACTCCACGGTGGCCCAGCCTCAGTTCTCCATATTCGGTACGAATGGATTGGAGCCGGCGGCTAACATTCGTGTTCCCGCCCATACACTGATCCAGCTTACGATAATCTCATACGATACGCCTACGCCGGGCAGTACAGACGAACAGGGCAAAGTAACTGGAACAGTGGGGGGCACAATTTACCTTGTCAACGGTACGACCGCGATGGGAACGAACGTACCACAATCGTGGGGTCAAAATGTTACCTCAGTGCCCGGAAACATGCTTGCGCACACATTCACGATTCAGCAATTTGGAATCAATATTCCCGTGGTGGGAGGCGACACGGAGATAGCTTACGTATACCTGAACCAGACGGGCACGTTTCAGTGGATCTGCTTAACTCCCTGCGGCTTTGGCCCAGCGGGAATGGGAGGGGCCATGTCAGCGTCGGGATGGATGGAGGGGCAGGTCACAGTATACTGAAGCATTGTTCGCGAGGCTGGCCGATTAGATGACTGGTCCCAAGGTATGAACTGAGAATGGAACCAACCGTTAGATCTACTCTTGGGCACTGTGCGTTGCGCAACCCGCTATCGCTAGCTCAGTTTCTTATAGGTGCCACAGCGTACATCCCATCGGAAGTTTCCTTCCAGTCAATGGAGATCTGAGAACAATCAGAAGAATTCGCATCCGATCTCGGTGCACTTTACTCCTGTTTCTTGCATTCATAGTCCTCTGCATAAATGGGTTCCAAGTTATGAGGTTCGCAAGTGCTCAAGGAACGCTTCCGAGCATAATCTCATACCGCGTAGACGGCGCCCCTAACTATGATGCCCCAGGGAGCGAGTCATTCTGGAATAGTACCAGCGCGACGACAGTTCCATTGGCAGCCTCAGTATCGCCCGGCGGGGGGCACACCACGAATGTCCTTGTCAAGTCCGCCAATGATGGGTACAATATCTATGTCCTCCTCCAGTGGCATGATGACCAAGGTCCCTCGTTCGGCTCTTCAAGCGAGATCTACCAAGCTCCGAATGGAACGCTGCTTCCTTTGGATCCTGCAAGCACTTCCGGTGTGGGCCAATTGTTCTACAATTCAACCTATTACTACCAAGACCGAGCAGCTGTGCTTTGGTTCCTTCCTAGCGCATCCAACAGGCAACAGTCCCCCGTAATGCAACTCGGGTCGAGCGGAGCCATTACTGGCGGCGCCGCGGACATTTGGCATTGGCAGTCAGTGCCAACTGACAATAGCCCCAGCGATACCGCTTTCCCTGGGGGCTATACGGACCCATCCGGAAACCTCGTCTTCCCATCCGATAAGCTGTCGTTCGCGGAGGATGACTACACTAACACAACAGGGTTCTTTGTCATCGGAGGAAGTTTTGGGCAAGGTTCACCGAACCTCATGCCTTACGCAGACCCTTACCTAGTGCATGTTGGAAATTCCTTCTCTGAAACGGACAAGACTTGGACCGTTGAAATGGTCAGGGCTTTCAATCCTTCGGACGCGGCGGGATATAGAGTGCTGCTTGCAAACGGGGCGAGTTATTCTGTTGCCTTCGCTATTTGGAACGGAAGGTTGGGTGAGTCTTCACATATCAAATCTGTCTCACAATGGTACAACCTAATGATGAGCAACCAAACGCCACCAGCACTAACGACAACCCAGACAACGCTCCAACCCACTGCAGGCGGCGTTAGCCCGACACTATCCGCTGTAGTTGCTATCGGTCTCCTTATCGTTGGAGTCGTCATTGGAATCCTGACAAGACCAAAACCGAAGAGAAGCAGGCGGTGACCGAATGACCGCGCAAGAACGGTGGCGGAGAGTTAAGGAAACAAGACGGAATTTCCTAAAGCTCATCATGACTTTCTCGGGTCTACTCGTTATCGGCGGTGTTGCAGCGGTCGCCAAATCGATTACAAATTCAGCTCAAGGCACGAACAATCCTGTCGGAACAAAATCATTTCCAAGAGTGAAGGTCGCCCAACTGGCTGATTTGAGCATCAACCAACCAGTAGTCTTTGCGTATCCATTGGACAACGAACCGAATATTTTGGTTAAATTGGGGCAGAAGGCCGACGGCGGAGTTGGCCCGGATGGAGACTTAGTCGCATTTAGTGGCGTCTGCCAGCACCTGGGATGCATCTACGCCTTTCAGGCCCCCGGAACATCCCCGGCCTGTAACGCATCCTACCGCGCTGCGGGACCGGAAGGGTATTGCTGTTGCCATGGAAGCGTCTTCGACTTTCTACATGGAGCAAAAGTGCTTTCAGGCCCTTCTCCGATGCCTCAACCTCAAGTTCTCTTGGAAGTTGATGAATCAGGTAATGTCTACGCGACGGGAATGACTCCGCCTACGATCTTCGGACATAACACCGGGTCCAACGACATTTCCTCGGATCTTGAAGGCGGAAACCCAGTGAGTTAATCTCCTGTGAAACGAAGCGAATACGATAACACACTTGCCCGTCTGGTTAAATGGTTCGATAGTAGGCTTGGGCTCTCTTACCCACTGCTAAGGCCTGCCCCCGCCTATTCGATCAACCCGTTCTACTGGCTGGGAGCGCTCACCGTCGTAGCCTTTCTGATTCAGGGTGTCACGGGCGTCATAATGATGCTATACTATGTCCCTAGCCCCGCCGCAGCTTTTCCGTCAACTCAGTACATCTTCCAAAACGTGTACTATGGTAGGTTTCTGCAGACTGTTCATCTTTACACGGCCTACGCAATGATAGTGCTTGCATTCATGCACATGATGCGAGGTTACTTCGTTTCGGTCTACAAGAAACCGAGAGAAATGATGTGGGTTGTCGGGATGGTGATGGGTTTCGTTACGCTGGGTTTCGGTTTCACGGGGTATTTGCTTCCGTGGACTGTGGTCTCAAAATCCGCTACGGATGTTGGAATTGGGATAATTGATGCCTTACCGTCACAGCTGGCCTCATTTGTTAGCTTCGTGATTGTTGGTGCGGGTGGGGATGCTACAGAGCTCCTCCGTTTCTATGACCTACATGTCGTGGTTCTGCCGGCGATCTTACTGGTTCTCCTCACAGCGAAGATGTACATGCTGGAAACTCATGGCATATCAAAGCCGGCCACGCGGCAACCCGTTCGCGGGAAAGAGACTAAGCTAATCCCGATTTTCCCAGATGTTTTCATGTATCTTCTCGAATTGGCAGCAATCTTCGGGAGCTTTATGTTGTTAATTTCTGCCATTTTTCCGCTGAGTCTACCTCCGCAATACACTCCGGAACTTGCAGCCCAATTCGTCCCGCAACCAGATTGGTACTTCCTCTGGATCTACCAGATACTCAAGATCTCAGTGTTCGAGGGGGCCAGTCTTCCTGTGGCACTCGCGTTGGTAACCGTGCTCTTCATCGCACTCTTTCTTCTTCCTCTCATCGATCGCGGTGGGAGCAGAATGATTGTTGAAAGGCCTAATTTTGTCACTCTGGGTTTGATTTTCGTCGGCGAACTAATTGTCCTTGCATATTGGGGCCTATTGACTCCAGGCCAAGTCATTTCCTCGGTTCAAGCAGCCGCAGTCCTAGGAGGCACGGCACTTCTCATTGCTCTAACCTCATTCGTTCTCTACAGACTCACACAGAAGAAAAAGTTAGGCAACACCCAATCCGGAAAAACCCCACTGGCAGCTTCACGGAGACTACCCGTCGCGTTTGGTTTCGTCGGTGTAATAGCGCTTGGTTCTCTTGGAATCGGCACATCTCTGAATAGCATCGTGGAGATGGCTCTGAATGGGCTAAACCTCGCGAGGATCGTCAGCCTCGGCTTTTCACTTTCCTTGATTGGATGCGCGGTGTTCGCCTCAATGTACCTTTTGTATTGGCTTGGGTTCGAAGAAGGTTCGCTCAAGAGGAGAATCCACTTGTTCGAATTAGTGGTGGATAGAAATGGACCAAAATGAACAGATGGTTAGTCTACTCTTTCTGCTGCAGGCAATCGCGACCGTATTCCTTTGGACACTCAGCGCGTTGAGCAGCGTAAGCGAGGGGAAGTTCGCAGCCTTCCTAGCTGTAGATCTACTCTCATTCGCTATGATCTCCTACATATACCGGACGCAGCGATGGACTAAGCTTCCGAGCATGCCTTGGCTCCTGACGGGTTCAATTGGATTAGCTATACTGATACTGTCAGGTCTGCTCTTCCCATGAGCGAGAGGTCGAATTTGATTAAGAATGGATCTCGATAAACTCCACCGCTTGGTATTCCTTTGAAAACTAATGCTTGCAAGAAAATGCCTCAGAAAAAATTCGTATCATTCTTGTTTCTTTTCCTAAGCCTCGCCGGCCTAGCTAGCGATGCTGGTCTGTTGAATACTAATCCAGTCTTAGCTTCGGCAAATCGTCTCCACATTGGTCCCTCAACTTCGGAAGGGCTTGTGGTGGACATCTACACTGACAAAGCGGGTCAGGGACAAAACGTTTCGATCGGGACTTACACCGTTGGAGATCAAATAAGATTCTATGTTTCTGTGAACCAAAATTGCTCAATAACACTCGAGCTGATAACCCCCGATGGTTCAGCCTGGATCCGCGAAGTTGCACCTATAAGTGCTGGAACATTTGTCGATTACGTAGAAGCCCAATACCCAACTGGTGCGTGGAAGATAGTAGTCATAGCGCAACAAGGGTCAATTATTGTTACTGAAACTGCGCCATTTGTTGTGGTCGATAAAGCACCTATTACTTTCACAAGAACGAGCCTCAACGCAACTACGATTGAGGAAGCCCTCTTCGAGGGCAAAATCGTTCAGGTTTACATGTATCCCGTGGGAGGTGTTTACGGTTACGATGTGCTTGTTGACAGAGTGTATTTTGGACCAGACATTCGAAATCTGACCGTGATGGTTCAATGGCTGGCTATCACATTCACGCTAGGTTACCCGCCCGGGTATGTGGATACTAGTATCGCGTTGGGTGATAGGGTGGAAGTTTACGGTTTAGTCAACCAGAAGGATAGGCAAGGTGTACGTGTGACATTGAACGGGTCGGAGAACTATTACATCAAGAAACTGAGTACTTTGTATTACTCCCCGGAAATCCTACTATTCACAAGAGAGGTGTTCTCCAACAACCTCACAGTTAGAATTAACGGGATTGCCTTACCAGGAAGCCAAAATACGACAATAACCAGTGTATATTGGAATTGGGGCGACGGCCTATACTCAGACCAACGGTTTCCTGCAACACACGCCTACGCTAGAGCCGGCACTTATGTCATCCTAATCAAAGCGTTTCAAAGCGACGGATTATCCACGACCAAATCTCTTTCCATAAGCGTCCAAGAGAATACTTTCACTGAAACATCGGCTGGAACCACGCCTGAAGCGTTAGGGTTGTGGACGGCGTCTTTAGTGGGGATCGCAATAGCAATCGTCCTAGGCTCACTGGCAGTCATAAGATTCAGAAAAAAGAGACCATCCCAATCAAATAACAGGCAGCATGCCTGAGTAATTTCGTTGCGAAAAAGGTAACGTGGTGGGCCTGGCCGGATTCGAACCGGCGACCCCACGATTTCTGAGAGGTACCTATCAGTCGTGTGCTCCAGCCAAGCTGAGCTACAGGCCCTGCCGAGCCGTGTTCAATTCTTTTGTTTTAAGGATTTGTTTGAACTTTGGCTCGCGTGGAGTGCAGTCGTTGAACTACTTTTCGCGGAGTTCGCAGGACTTGGCCAGTCGAAAAAGCCGCGGCAAATCATGACTTATGGAACTATAGGCTGATTGTGCATAGTCGTTTCGTAATCCACAATCCCGTGGGAAACTGCTCATCCATTGCAAGAGTGGTTCTAGAGGAGGGAGTTCACAATCCTGCCTCAGGAGGTCATTTCGTGAGGTCTCGTATGTTCCGTCTATAGAATCGATACGCCACTATAATTAACATATACTTACAGTGTCGCCCCGTTTAACGGAGTCTGAAATAGGTGCATGAAGTTAGGTTTCACGGCCGGGCAGGCCAAGGCATCTTGACTGCCAGCCGCCTGTTTGCGCAGGCCGCAATTCTGGATGGGAAGTATGCGCAGGCGTTCCCCGACTTTGGCCCAGAACGGTTGGGATCGCCGGTCGCAGCATTTGCACGCATAGACGACCAACCTATCGAAATTAGAAGCCAAATCTACACCCCTACAGCCGTCGCTGTCTTCGAAGAAAACTTACTGGCGACAGTGCCGGTAACGCGAGGCCTTGTACCGAAAGGGCGTTTCGTCGTAAATTCAACAGAATCAGAGGCGTCCGTTGTCAAGAAAATGAGTGATGAATCTAAGGCGTGCGCGTTTGTTGTTGATGCTTCTCGCCTCGCAAGGGAACTGATTGGGACTCCTACAGTGAGCACGATTATGCTTGGTGCCTTGGCGAACGCGTCGGGGTGCATAGGCATTGAGGCCTTGGAATCCGCTGTGAAACAGAGGTTTCATGGCGATTTGGGGGATGTTAATGCGAAGATGGTTCGGATGGGGTTCAAGGAGGTTAAGCAAATTTGAAGGCTGCAGCGAAGCCAGGCTGGCGAGAGTTGGTTCGCGGCGCAGTAATTGTGGAACCCGGTTCCGCCAGAGAATTCAAGACTGGCGACTGGAAGACCAAGAAACCTATTTTGAATGAGGCGAAATGTACCAACTGCCTCTTCTGTTGGATTTGGTGCCCCGAACCAGCAATCTTGCGCGGGCCGAAGGTAGTTTCCTTCGACTACGACTATTGCAAGGGTTGCGGCATATGCGCAGTTGAATGTCCGGTGAAGGCAATTACGATGGAGGAGGATTGAAGGATGCAAAATACGCAAAAGACCCACCTGGTCCCAATGAGTGGGTCGGAAGCAGTTGCTAAGGCAGTAATCCAGTCAAATGTGGATTTCATATCCGCGTACCCGATCACACCCCAGACAATAATTGTCGAACGCCTCAGCGATCTTGTGGCGAGTGGCGAGACCACGGCGAAGTTTGTGAACGTAGAATCTGAACACTCTGCCCTCTCAGCGTGTGTTGGGGCCTGCCTGGCTGGGGGGCGTGTCTTTACTGCAACCTCAAGTCAGGGATTGGCTTTGATGCATGAAGTCCTCTACCTCACGTCGGGTCTTAGATGCCCAATCGTGATGGCGGTCGCGAACCGAGCACTTTCGGCTCCGATCAACATTCACGGCGATCACTCCGACATGATGGGCTCACGGGATTCCGGATGGATTCAACTCTACGTTGAGAACGCGCAGGAAGCGTACGATTGGGTGATGCAGGCTTACCGGATTGCAGAGGATGAGCGTGTTGCACTACCCTTCACCGTCAACATGGATGGTTACGTGATAACGCATTCAGTTGAACCCCTAGCGCTAGTGGATCAAACCGAAGCGAACCAGTTTCTACCTCCGAGGCAATCTCGCATAAAGCTCGACGTACAGAAACCAATGACCTTTGGGACGTTAACCCTGCCTGACTACTATTCTGAGTTCAAGAAGCAACAAGACGAAGCGATGCGAGCCGTCCCGGAAGTCTTCGGTGAAGTGACAAGGGAATTTGCTGAACTAACGACCCGACACTACGAACGCATAACTCCTTACGCTATGGAAGATGCGAAAGTCGCGATCGTCTCGTTAGGAAGTGCCTCGGGGACAGTGAGGTGGGTTGTTCGGAATCTGCGTAAACAAGGCCTACCTGTGGGCGCGTTGAAAGTCGCACTCTTCCGGCCTTTCCCACATGAACAGGTCGGAGAACTGCTCGAACACTTGGATGTCGTAATAGTCTTGGAACGTGCCCTTAGCCTAGGCGCGCATTGTGGGCCGCTCGGCAACGACGTAGTCTGCTCACTCTACAACCGTTCAGGACAACCGAAGGTTTTGGATGTTGTCGCTGGGCTGGGGGGCCGCGACCTCTCGCCCGATAGCATTGAGCAGATCTTTCGGACCGGGCTTGAGGCCACGTCAAGGCCTACGGGCCTGGAGATGGAGTTTGCGGGGGTGCGAGAGTAAATGCCCATGCTTAGGGAGCTACAGGTCGAAGAACTGTACGGACCAGGGCACCGTCTCTGTGCTGGCTGCGGTGCATCCATCACTGCTCGAATGACATTGAAAGCGATGAAGCGACCGGTGTACGTCGTCAACGCTACCGGTTGTTTAGAAGTGGCTACCACTATCTACCCATACACGGCTTGGCGCGTTCCTTGGGTTCACGGGCTTTTCGAAAACGCTCCCGCCATAGCGAGCGGGGTCGAGACATACCTGAAGTCAAGTAACGGCGGAAAACTAGATGCGGACATAGTAATCTTCGGCGGCGACGGGGGAACTTTCGATATTGGCCTACAAGCGCTTTCGGGGGCTTTCGAAAGAAGACACGACTTCGTCTACATATGCTACGACAATGAGGCCTACATGAACACTGGGATTCAGCGTTCCAGCGCAACACCCGAAGGAGCTTGGACAACAACCACGCCAATAGGCGCAGCATCGCCAGGGAAGATAGGGCCGAAGAAGGATCTTATCGCGTTCACACTAGCTCACCACGTGGACTACGCCGCCACCGCCTCTACAGCCTACTGGAGTGATTTCATCACCAAAGTTCAGAAAGCGGCCGAGGTCGATGGCCCAGCCCTAGTTCACGCTATCGCTCCCTGCCCACTAGGCTGGCGTTTCAAGACAGAGCAAACAATCCAGATGGGAAGACTTGCGGTTCAAACGCACTACTTCCCCCTGTACGAGGTTGAAAGAGGAAAGTACAAGCTCAGCGTTAACCCTCACCTTGAGCCACTCGAAACATTCCTCCGAATGCAAGGCCGCTTCAGCCACCTATTTCAGCCTCAGTATGCTGACGAGCTAAACGCCCTGAAAACACAAGTAGAGCAGCGATGGGCTGCGCTCCAAGAACTATGCCAAGGGAAGTATCCTACGTGGTGACGTGATCAACCCGAAGTCAACTGTATGGAGGTGAGAATGTTTGGGAACGATCGGGAGATGCGCCGAGTGCCGCGATTGCTACGGTAATAGTTGCACACAATGCACGATATGCGGAGCAGGGGCATACGACGTGTGTCTTCACTGCCCACCGAGCATGATCCTAGGCGGGTGAACGCTGCCAGGCCCGCCGCTATTTTTCTCCCAGTAATCCTACTGCTCCGAATAAACCGTTTAAAGGAGGGCTGGTTTTCTAGGGCTCGGGGCCGGTAGTTCAGCCTGGTATACTCGACTTATGGTGGGGCCAAAGAACGTCCGGTTCGCATTCATTCAAAAGAAAAACCGGAAGGCCGCGGGTTCAAATCCCGCCCGGTCCACCAAAATCTCATGCCGATTCCTACGTGTTGCGTTTCGGGTAAGTCTTTTAGCCAGTAATTGAGATTCGCCTTGGAATTACTCGCTTGAGAGTTGCGTATATGCCAAGGCCCAAACTCATTGAAGAGCATTCGATTGGGCAGGGTCTGGCTCAACAGTCCGTTATACTCACAATTCTAGCGTCGATGGTTGCATTGGCGTTTGTTCTGAGATCGCCAGAACTATCAGCGTTCTTCCTTTCTATCTTTACTAGGCTTCCCCAATTTTCCGAGTTCTATGCTCGCCTCGACGTGGCGTTTATCCGCGGCCAGGCGGAGATGTTGCAGAATCTCTCGGGTCAGATGATAGGTAAAGGAGAATGGATCTCAATCGACTTCAGACCTCGTTCTCTACCCTTCGGTATGAAACTGAAATACGTGTTCATGGTTGCGGCGACGGATATTTCAGTCATCATTCCGACATTGAATGAGGAGAAGTACCTGCCCAAATGCCTCAGCTCCCTAACTAACCAATCCCGAAAAGAAATCCGCGAGATTATCGTCGTAGATGGAGGGAGCACTGACCGGACCGTTCAGTTGGCGCGAAAATGCTCCGACAGGGTTCTGGTTGAGCTAGGTCAAACCGTCGGGGCTTCTCGCAATATCGGTGCAAGGGAGGCCGAGGGAGAGATTCTCGCCTTCATAGACGCCGACACTATCGCGTCTGTTGACTGGCTCGAAGAAATTATCCGGTCGTTCCATGAGGATCCCACGGCGGTTGGGGTAACGGGTCCAACTCTACCCTATGGAGGAACCAAGTTAGACCAGCTTGCTTACCACGTGGCGACTGGATGGGCGCAACGTTTCTCACTGAAACTCGGCTTACCTCATGTCGCTGGCTTCAACTGCGCGTACAAGAAGGAAGCTTTCTGGAGCGCTGGAGGATTTGACGAGAACAGAGAGCTATCCGAAGACGTGATGCTTAGCCTGAAGATTCGGCATCAAGGGCGAATCGTATTCAACCCCGATATGATAGCATACACGTCACTCAGGAGAATCAAGAAATTCGGCTACCCTTACTTGACAACATACTACGCGATTAACGCTGCTATGTTGCTCCTCTTCAAGAGAAACCTTGGATATCCAAAGGTCCGTTGAAGTATCTTCCGAAATTCCCAGATCATCTATTTCTTTTCCGGATTCCTGGCAACCGAAGAGACCACAAAACGATTAAGGGAACATACCAGAAAAATACTCTCACCGGCGTTCCCTCAAAGCTCCATACCAAAAACTGAGGAAAGGTGCTTACCAGGAAAAGAAACGCAGAGAAAAGTAAAGCATTCCGAATCCTTCTTTGTTGATTCAGCAGGCGAGCCGGGATCAGTTTCCTCTCCTCCAGGGTCAACATATGCGTGAATATCCCCAAAATTGCCACAAGGCCGGACAGGTCAAGCGCATAAATAACGGACGCAAAATCGAAAATCACAATGGCTTTGGCTGAATTCACAAGGCTGAATAAATACGGCTCAATGGATACTAGAAACAGTAGGGCTATGTTCAACAAGACGGTCGTCGAAGTTTCTAGAGGTAGCACGGACATGATCCGCGTATAGCGTAGCCAGACCGAAATCAGAATTATGAAACTAAACCCGAAGCTGAGGATGTCGCTTCGAATGTCCGCCGGTGTACTTGGAGGTTTGCTGATGAGGCTTAAGGCACCGATGGACAGCGCCAGGCCAAATACTAAATCGGAAAGAGTTTCGATACGCGGTCGGGGAATCGGCCCATGCGGTGCGGGCGGCGATTGATGAAGCGAAGCTGGCTGAATCAAAGGACGAAGAGAAATGCATTCTCATGAACATTAGTGGACATGGCTTCTTGGACATAGATGCGTACCGCTCGATCTTACGACTGGGGAGCTGACCCGCCAAAGCCGCTCATTTCAGTTTCAACAGCTTCTTTGCGTTCTCCTTTAGAATCATGGCTTTGATTTCTGGACTCATACCCAGCGTTTCGAAGTCTTGGAGCCACCGTTGTGGGGTCAGCATGGGGTAGTCTGTCCCGAACAGGAATTTCTGCGGGATCAATTTCGTCATGTACGTGATTAGAAGCGGCTGGAAGTATTTTGGAGACCAGCCTGAAAGGTCTATGTACACATTGTTTTTGTGAGTGGCGATTGCGAGCTGCTCGTCTTGCCACGGCCATCCTGGATGTGCCATGATCAGCTTCAGCTCGGGAAAGTCTGCAGCCACATCATCCAGCAGCATGGGGGCGGAGAAACGCAACTTCACGCCGCCACCGCCCTCCAAACCAGCGCCCCAATACGTTGAACCAGTGTGGAAGGTAACAGGTACACCCAGTTCAACACACTTCGAGTAAAGCGGATAGTAAGCTGGGTCATTTGGTTCGAACGCTTGCACTTGCGGGTGCAGTTTCAGACCCGTAAGATTCAGTTCCCGAATTGCGTATTCTAGGTCCTTGACGGCGGATTTCTTATGGGGGTCAACTGAGGCGAACCCTACGATACGCTCAGGATACCGCTCAGCGACCTTTGCGACAAATTCATTGGCGACTCTCGGCATGTGGCTGGTGGTTTCGGCGTCCCATGCGAAGAGAACCAATTTCTCAACGCCACATCTCGTGTATTCCTCGAGCATTTGCTCGAAAGTTCTAAGTTCAATGGTGTGGCCGAATTTTTTCGCGGCTGCTTCAACGTGGCGTCCGCCAGAGTCTATCAGAAACTCTTTGGTGGGTGGATGGACGTGCACGTCAATGTAGCCGCCTTCCTTTGCCGATGACAACCTTCACACTCCGTCTACCTCTATCATTATCCGTCTTGCGGTGATAAGGATTAGACCTGCTCTCGAGGTATCGCCAAGAAGCTTTTGTGCGAGCGTTAACTTCTTGTCTTCTTGGAAAGGATTGCGATAACTACTTGAAGCAAACATATTCTGCCGCGATAGGAATCGTCGGCGGCATTGTTGATCTGGTCGCAGGCTTGGCGCTTCTTCAGCCTGTGCGAATGATGGCAGGAGAAACAATGATGGTTTCTTCACCCGCTATAGTGGGCGGCTATTTCCTCCTGGTTTTGGGAGTAATCGTTCTTTTGACTGGCCTATACCTGCTCACGTCGCACATGATGAAAAACCACTCAATCATTGGAGGACTAATGTTGCTCTATGGCGCTATTATGTTGGTTTTGGGAATGGGTATGTTGGGGCAAGTGTTTTCGATGATGCAGGGTTCGACGCTTTCGGGTGCTGTCATGCTTCTGATGGGAGTAGCGATGCTCTATAGCGGTTATGGCATGATTAAGAAATAGCCGGCTGAACAGCGTGTATCATTATGGTTCTACGCGCCAACTTGGAAAGCTGGGATTCCAGAGTGGTCTTCTGTTTTAGTATATCATTACCGACCTCGTCGATTCTCCTTTGCACTTCCTTGTGACGCGCCACTAGAATCTCCTTATCGTTACGGGCTTTGGCGAGTGACTCATCGACTTTGTCCCTTTTCTCGAGCAGCCCAGTTGCGCGGAGCTGCCTCAATGTTTCCTGGATGTTTGCCTGAATGGTCAGGTATTCCTGGCGCATCGTGTCGATAGCTCCATTCTTGACGTTTTGAATTGTGTCCTGTGCCTTTCGTCTTTTTCTTTCCTCAATGTCCAACTGACCGGCCGATAATGCCTCATCCAACTGTCCAAGTATTTTGACGATGGAAAACGATTGGCCCGTCGCTAGAGTTTGGACAGGCGATTCGACCAAGCCGTGCAAGGTTTGAATGTCGAGAGTGGGACTCCGCTTGACTGATTCGACTCTCTCGAGCTTGACAAGTGGCTTTGCAACCGGCTGGATGAACTGCTTTATTTCGTCTTCCTTCGTTCGCATTGATTTCTCGTAACGTTCCAATTCAAGAAATTCTCCTTGAGAGGTCAATTTTATTTTGTCTTGCACCAGTTCGTTCTCTCGCCCTGAGATTGAGGCTAGTGTAGCGGCGCATTCCGTTTCCTCTCTTCTTAGCATTAGAATGTCATCTTGCCTTCGTGCGAGGATTTCTGCCTCTCTTCGGAGAGATTCGATCTTGGCTCCGGGTGATTCGTCCAATGCCGCACCCAGTGACCTAACGGAGGTTTCGAGCTTCGCGAGGGCGCTGTTCAGAGCAGCCATTTCGGTCTTGAGCCCCCTGGGAAGTTTGGGGAGGTACTTTCGGATGCTCACTATGATCTTATTGAGGGCTCTGACCGATTCTTCATGGAATTTTTCAGTATCGAGAAACTTCGGAGAGGTTTGAGCTTGGACTAGTTCTTCCGCGGTTTCTTGTATTGTGTGTACTAAGCGCATTCCATATTCCGAAGCGGTTTTGTCCATCGTTCCCCATGCATTTTTCACGCTTGACCCAAATCTGCCCGCAGTGTTTAACAGGTTGCTTGAAGCTTCTCTTATCGCCCTCATTCTTTCTGCGAACCGTTTTTCATGATCCTTCATTATGTCCCGTGCCAGTGAATCGCAGAACTCGATGATTTTCTCGATGGGGATTTCGTTAGCACTCAGGATAATCAACCTGTCCGATGCCTATGGAGACGGAGGGCAGAATTAAGGTTCTATTGAGTATTTTCCGCATCTGCAGCAATCTGCGCCTTCGATGACCGGTCAACTGCTTGAGCCACCGTTCGGCATAATTCTTGGCAGGCTGCATTTCTCACTTCCAACGCGTCGTTCAAGGTGTTTGTTTTGAATTCGGCGAGCTTGGCCCTCAGCAATTGCTGGCGCTCTCTCAGATGTCCCCTCTTAACTTCATAGTTTGCCCTTAGTTCGTCCAGTTCGTGCTGAAGTAGTGTTCCCTTGTTACCAAAATCAGTCCTTTTCGATTGGAGCGCGCTCGTGCTCTCTTCGAGTTTCGCGCCAGATCTGTGTAGGATTCTTTCAACGATGGAAGGTCGTTTCCGGAGCAACTTCAGCCGTCGCTTATCGAGCAAGTCAATTTCGCCCTTGAGCTTTCCCAATGCCCGTTCATGTCTTTTTCTGGCCTCATATGTTTGGGTTCCATACTCATGTTCGAGCTTTGAGAGCTCAAGTTCGCATGCAGTCGAATCTTGCAGTAGCTTTGATGCTTCTCCGGAACTGTCTTTCTCCGCATCTATCTGTTTTCCGAGTGTCTCTCGAAGAGAGGGCAGAACATTTTGTACGGTTAGTCGGTATGGCTGGTCGGCTATGTTCGGCAGTTCCGTCTCGAACTCCGTTAAGACTGTCTCCACATCCTTAATCCAGCGTTCAAAATGTTCGGAGAAAGGTGGAAGTGCAAAGCGTTGGGTTCCGAGATGTTCGAGCGCGTTCAGAATTCTTGATGAAACTTGTGATGGATCGATTGGCGCTTCTTCTTGATAAAAAACCGAAGTTTCGTGTTTTTCTCTCTTTTCCTTTGAGTGCTTCTTGGTAGATGGCCTACGGAATCTTGTCCCGCGCATCCTAGGCTCGGAGCTCATGGATGAACCGTTCCCGTTTCATCGTATATATGAAAACGCCTTGCTACTTCCCGGTCCCCGACCCCGCTTTATTGAGCCAAGTGTAGTGTAGCGCTAAACCAACTACTAAACCGCCTACGTGGGCTAAGAAGCCGCCCCCCGCGAATAAGTCGAGGCCAATGAAAAAGACCATTCCTACCAGGCCTTTTACCCCTCCAGCTGCACCAAGCAACCCCCATATCGCGCCCGAAGCTCCAACCCCAATGGCATCTCCTCCTAGGAAGAGGAAGGCGATGTTCCCCGCAAGCCCGCTCGCGAAATACGTTATCAGCCACTTTTTCGTCGTGACGTGTTCTTCCAAGGATGTTCCGAATATCAACAGGAAAAGTATGTTTCCACCCAAATGGGCAGGGTTCGCATGTAGGAACATGGCTGTAACCAACATCCAAACCGCCCCCCGCCAGACGTCCGCGTTCACTTGGGCGAGAGGATAGAACATATCGTAGTTCAGAGACAGAATGTTACCTCCAGCAATTCCCATAACGAAGTATAGGATGACAAGAATCACGCACATCCAAACTGACGGCGAATCCCTGATTCTTGAATTGTGTTGAACCTGCAATGCGGATTCACTTCAAGTCTCGGTTCGTGCGTTCTTGGTTCAGTCCGATTTAATAAGTGAAGTCACTATGTCAAGCAGCTTGTGTCCTCGGCTTCTGCAGAAGCATTTCAGGCTGGCGAACGAATCGCTAAGCTATCTGTACTCACCTTGGTCAGCATTGGATTAGTGGAACTATCGGTCGGATTCTGGACGGGAAGCCTAGGACTTAAGGCCGATGGGGTCGACTCAATCTCTGACTCTATAATCTCCCTAATCGTATGGCTTGGATTGCATTACTCTAGAAGGAGGCCGGACGCGCGCTTTCATTTTGGCTACCAGAAAGTCGAAAGCCTCTCGGCGCTCATCGTATCTTTCGGAATGGTCGGCCTGGCGTCTTACATCATGTTTCATTCATACTTGACCTTCCTAAACCCAACAGTGATCGTCTATCCGTATGTTGCTCTTGCAACCCTACTTGGGTGTGGGACAATCTCAATGTACCGGGCGATTCAGATGCGGAGGATTGCGAATAAGTATGCCCTACTGTCGCTACGAACAGATGCGAACAATTCGATCAAAGATGGAACAGCGTCCTTCGTGGTCTTCGCTAGCGTTCTCGGCAGTTTCCTCGGCATTCGCCAACTTGACGCCGTTAGTGGAATGATAATTGCGCTCTACATCTTCGGCGTTGCATACATTGCCTTCAGAGAATCCTCCCTCATCCTGTTGGACGCATGTGAAAGCCCCGAGTTGATTTCCGCTTTGGAGGCCGCACTTAAGACGGTGGAAGGAATTCGACGCGTGACAAGCATAAGGTTACGCCCTTCTGGACAGTATCTCACTGGAATAATCGCCGTATTGGTTGAAGGTTCTAGGACTGTTGCAGAGACTGAGAATCTGCGCAGAAAGTTGCTCGAAATAGTTTCAGCGGTCATTGAACCGGTGGGTGAGATAGCTGTTGTCTTCAGGTCAGAGGCTTGATCCTAGTACGTACGAAACCATAGGTCAAATGCGGTCTATAGATTCGTACCATGCGCGTAGTTTCGGGAACTTTTCGGGGAATTGGTTGCCTGAATAGCGGAGTGGGTTTACCGCCCCGAAGACCGCAAAGTCAGCAAGGCTAGGTTTCTCGGCCGCAAGAAAACGGTGTTCCTTCAACATATCCTCGATGATTTGGAAATGAGCTTCCATATCGGCCTTGAATCCCGGCCGTCTGACCTCCATGAGTTCTAGGGGGCCGCGCTTCGCCTCTTGAAGTTCGACGAATACCCAACGTTCCAAATCGTCTTTGAAAGTCTTCGGGAAATCGGCGACGGAATACCGCCACACAATTTCTTCGAGGCGGTAGTGTGCCCAGTTTTCAATCGCCTTGGTCAGAGCTTTGGTTCCGTTAGGGTAAATTGTAGGGTTGGGTTGGAGCTTCTCTAAGAAGTCTGGTATGTCCGTGTAGGTTACGATTTGGCCATCGTTCACTATGGTCGGAACATAGTCTTGGCCAGTTGCCTTGATAAGTTCCCTCTTGTCGTGGTAACCGACATTCTTGGTTGCGTATTTGATTTTCTTGTAGTCCATGATTTTCTTGGCTTTAACGCACCAGTGGCTGAATGGTTCTTGAAAGAAGGTTAGCATCTAAATCGAAGTCTCCTTTTTGCTTCAGGGCTTGATTTTCTCCACTAGTAGCATTTTTCCAAGTGTGGTCAACGTGACTTTAGTCTTTCCCCTTGAATGCCTGGTAGCTTGGGCTAGGCCGAGGTCGATTAAGCCTCGTGCGTCCTCCGAACCATGGATATGGTAACTGAGTAGGGGTTTGCCGTAGTTTGTAAGCTTGCCAAGCTCATCTAGGCTTTCAACTTCTCCCCCAGCCTTGTCCAACGCTCTCAGTATGTTCAATTTCACGTCCGAAACCAGCTCAGTGTAGCTGAGCTTCATTGGGGGAAGCATGACGCATTCATCCCCCTTGCAGAAGAACGCCTTGAAACCCAAAATGAACGATGTGACAGCTGCAGCGATGCAAATCATCTTATCCCCGCTGCTAACGTTCAGCAGAAAATCATCGAATTGCCCCTTGTTCTTTTCGAGAATGTCTGAGAAGACCTGCATAATGTCCTTGTACGAATGTTCAGGCCTAACCGTGTCGTAGACATCAACATCCGCCTTGAGTGTTTCCGTAATCCGCGTTGCCAAGCGCTTTGCTCCCTCCTTGTCGCGGTCATAACAAATCAACGCAAGTTTATTCGCGGGCGCGTTCCTCACCCCAGCTAAGACCCCCTCCGAATCTTCGCCCACGGTAGCTATTTGGAGCGTCTTTCGAAATGTCCCGCCCGGCTCCTCCTCAGATTCTCTCCTGCGTCGGACCGCGGCACCCGCAATAGTCAATTCTTCCGGCGTCCTTTTCCGTGAAGGGACATCTGTTGAAGTAAAGCTTGCTGGTCCGCGGGTCCGGAAGTAACGCGCTAAGTTATGCCATCCCAGCCCGAGAGGTGGTTCGATCGCCGGGACCCAGAGAAAGGAAGCCGGTTAGAATTTGGGTCATCACATAGCCCCCCCTCCAGTGGGGGGTCCCCCAAAGCTTCAGCCAAAGTCATAGTTACGGCAAAGAAAGTGGAAAAGGTCGCAATTAAAGCGAAGAAGACCACCCGGATGCGAGTTTGAATTGTATGAGGATTTCCGCAAATCACGATACAAATTGCCGCGAAGAAAGTCGTGAAGGTTGGTTCCTGACATAGCAGTTGGTCGCCGGCGACTAACTGCCATGTCGTTGAGCACGAGGGGCTTTCGGCAGCAAACGTATTCGTGGGCACCCTCGGGAGTTTCGCCTGAACATAGACATGTTCGCCAGCGAATAGGTCCATCTCTCCGAACCACGAGGGGCCTACGGCACCTGAAGCGCATTCATGGAAAATTCTTCTAAGGGCAGGTAACTAATCTTGTCCGATAGCCTTGAGCATTAGGATAGGGTGCAGTGGCTGGTCATACACCGACTGGGTGGGGCCATTCTACCCAAAGGACACTGTGCCCAAGGATTACCTGAAACTCTATTCAAGTGTCTTTGATTGCGTGGAGATTGATTCCACGTTTTACCGCGCGCCATCCCCAGCGATGGTGCAACAATGGAGTAGCGCCACGCCGTCGGGTTTCCTGTTCGCGCCGAAGCTCCCGAAACGCATTACACATGACCAGCACCTGAAAGACGTTTCATCTTATTTGGAGCACTTCATTAGAACATTAGGCCAGTTGAAGGAGAAACTTGGACCATTTGTCGTGCAGCTCCCACCATCCTTCAAACTTCCTAAGCATGAAAGGGCCCTCACAGATTTCATCGCAACCCTCGACCCGCAGTATAAGTTCGCCATAGAGTTCCGCCACAAATCTTGGTTCAACCCTACTGTGGAAAAACTGCTCCGAAGCAAGAACATCTGCCAAGTCTGGTCAATCAACCAATATTTGACAACGCCGCCCACCGTGACCTCAGACTTCGTCTACATGCGTTTCGTCGGGGACAGAGATATCGCCAAATTCGGAGAGGTACAGAAGGATCAATCTGAAGTCACCAAGACTTGGAGTAAAGCGCTGCAAGAAGTTGGTGATGAAGTAAAGGAGCGGTTCATTTTCTTCAACAACCACTTCGCCGGTTTTGGCCCAGCGTCCGTAAACGAGTTCAGGAGACTTATGGGGCTGGTTGAGCGGGATTGGTCAGACCTGAAGGAAGCTGAGGGCTCGCAGAAAACTCTTTTCGACTTTTCCAAATCACGCTAATCTAATGTTGGAGTCAAGTTGGCGCGTGTCATTTTTCACGTGGACCTTGATGCCTTCTATGCTTCGGTGGAGCAAAGAGAGAACCCGTCTCTACGTGAAGTTCCACTCATCATAGGCGCCGATCCCAAAGGGGGCAAGGGTAGGGGCGTTGTCGTTGCTTGTTCGTACGAAGCGAGAAAGCTTGGGCTGCACTCGGGCCAGCCTATATCTAGAGCCTACAAACTGTGCCCACAAGGCGTGTATGTGCCACCTAACCTAGCACTGTACGGCCAGGTTTCCGCCGAGGTTATGGAGCGGATCAAGAAGTACGCGGATAGGTTTGAGCAGATGAGCATAGACGAAGCCTACTTGGATGTTACCGAAAGCTGCAAGCGTTATGACGGCCCCGTTGAACTGGCCAAGCTGATTAAAGCTGAGCTCAAGGAGGAGGAAGGGCTTACTTGCTCGGTCGGAATAGCTCCTAACAAATCCACCGCTAAGATCGCGTCAGATTTCCAAAAGCCTGACGGCCTAACGTACGTGGAAGCCGAGCATGTGAAGGAGTTCCTCGCTCCACTGCCAGTTTCCAAGATAAGCGGGGTTGGAAAGAAGACGGAGCCAAGGCTCAACCAACTTGGGATTATAACAATCGGCGATCTTGCCAAATACCCACCGAAAGAACTTCTCAAACAATTTGGTAAATCCGCTGTCTGGCTTTGGGCTATAGCCAACGCTGAAGAGCAGGTGGAAGTTCAAGAAAACTATGTAATGAAATCAATCGGGGCCGAACACACATTTGACATCGACACGAATGATTGGACTGCCATAGACCGTCAGCTTCTCGACTTAATCGACCTTGTCTACAAGAGATTGATAGACGAGAGCATGGCCTTTCGCACAGTAACGCTGAAGATCAGGTTTGTGGGTTTCGAGACTTACACTCGAGCAAAAAGCCTGCGATTCACAGCTTCGAAGAAGGATGCTATCGTTGAAGCAATACGGACCCTCGCAGAGGAGTTCAGAAAGCATCCGAAGAAGATACGTCTTCTCGGGGTAAGGTTATCAGGCTTGGAAGAAAAAGCTGGGAAACGTGCCGCGAAGGATATTTTGGATTCATTTGCTGCGAGTGGCCCTTAGTCTGTTAGCTTCAATTCTGGTAGAATGCGGTTCAGTGTGACGCGTAGGGCTTCTACTTCGTTGGCATGCATCGATCGCAGCGGGAGTCTAACGTAGCCGCTTCTCAAACCCCTCATCTTCAGAGTTTGCAAGATCGGTGCAATAGAAGGAATTGACAACGCATTCCGAAGTGCGCGAACCTTGAGTTGCAGAGCCTTGCCCTTCTCCAAATCCTTAGCCATGTATGCTTCATACAATTCGACAAAATGTTCGGGAAAAGCGTTTGCAGTTGCCGACACGCAACCGTGGACACCTGCGCACAGGGCTGAGAAGACATATGAGTCCGTTCCCGGGATCACATTGAACTCGTGGGGAACAGCTTGCAAATAATCCAAGAGCTGCGTGAAGTCTCCACTGCTATCTTTGATTCCAACAACTTTCGGAATCCTACTCAACTTCTGGAGTAGCTTGGCGTCGACATTAAACCCTGTATTTGGGGGGATGTTGTAAACGAACAAAGGGAGGCTCGTGGCGCCGGCTATTTTCTCGTAGTACTCGACGATTGCCTCGTCTCCCGGATGATAATAGAATGGGGTTAGGCTAGCCACTGCGTCGGCCCCGATCTTCTCAGCGTGGCGCGCCAATTCTAGACTAGCTGCGGGATCTGATGCGCCTATCTGCACAATGACCGGGACGCGCCCATTGGTTTCCTCCACAACAACTTCAGCAACTCGTTTTCTCTCATTGGTCTCCATCGCCGGGCCCATCCCTGTAGTCCCGAGGGGATAGAAGCCGTTGACTCTGCTCTTCACCTGGAATCGAACGATTTCGCGTACCGCTTCTTCGTCAACTTCGCCGTTCTGTGTGAAGGGGGTTACAAGCGCTGTTATGACGCCTCTGAGCTTGAAGTTGCTCGCCATCGAGACAGTTCGCCGCGAAAGCCGTTTGCTACGCTAACTAAAATGCGTTCGTATTGTCAGAGAATGTGAACTACCGTCATCTGATGAGCGGTCTAGGATCGCCTTCGCTCGAGAAAACGGGTCAGCCGTGTCGCCATCTTCAACGCAATTCTCCCTGGGAGTGTGATGAGGTAGCGCCCTCGATCTCCTTCCTGAACCACGAGGCCAGCTTCTTCAAGAATTTTGAGATGGCTTGAGATCGTGCTTGGCGAGATATCCTTGAGAACGGATTCTATCTCACTCGCGTATCTTCCCCCATACAGCAGTTCGCTCAAAACGCGAAGGCGGTGTTCGCTTGCCATGGCTCCCATCAAGGTGGCGGCCCTCTCTGCTTCGGCCACGCTCATCGACCTTGCTTGGGCCTTTGCCACATGGTGATCGAACCACACCCCTGTCGGGTCAGCAAAGAAAGATCGGTCAATCTCAGAGGAGATGCCAGACGTGACACTCTCAACGACGTCATTGACATACGCGGACAGAGACTCGCCGAAGCTGGGCTTACTCATTGACCCTGATTGTTTGGTCTTCTGAGAAGGCATCGATTGAGAGAGGCGGAGTACATCTTCTCTTAACCTAGCTACTTCATCCTTCAGGCTGCTAATGTCATTGGGTGGTTCGCCAGTTTTTTCAGGCATATGTATCACCAAATTGGATTTGTAGAATCCCGAATTCAGTTCGATTATAATAAACATTGCCCAAAGAGGGCGCCAGCGATAATTTGGGCTCGAGTTGTTCAAGGATACGTTCAAAGCCTCGAATGCTCCTCGCGCAGCTTCAGGTAACGGTATACGAAACTGCACTCATCAGATTTCGATGGTAAACTGCTGAAAAGCACAGGAACAATTCCCGTGCTATTCCTTACCGAATGGTGCCCGTTTTGCAGAAAATTCTATCCAGAATTTGAGACTGCGTTAAACAGCAAAGGCATCCGTTGGGCGGAGGTTGACCTCAGTGACGAGGAAGATCTGCTCTGGGAAACCTTCGACATCAACGTCGTCCCCACGATAATCATATTCAAAGGCGGCCAACCGATCTTCAGAAAAGACGGTGTTCTGGGCCGTGGCCTATCTGAGAAGGCCATCGACGAGACTCTTCAAGAAATGGAGAGGCATGCAAAGCATTAGGCCTTCTCGGGTTTGTGTTCATACACCGTTTCCCGGTCTAGTGGTTTACCCTTCCTAAACCTCCATATCTCAACTGTCCCCCGGAAAGCTTCGCCCCACCGCTTCAGTGTCTTTCGGTCTTCGTCCGTTGCTCTACCTTCCCCGCTTTTGACTTGAACCATGAGTATGCGGCCCCCGCGGCCGGCGAAAATGTCAACTGGACCATGTGAGGCTGCGCTTCTGCTGCAAAACCAGCCTTCATCCCTCAATAGGCGTAAGACTTGGTATTCGCGGCTCCTGCCTCTAGTATAGGGTGTAGATACCATTCTTCTTCCAATTCCTTTGAATGCTCGATTCTCCACAATGAATGTGTGCTATTCGCAACAGCCCGCCGAGTTTACACTTAAAGCAGATATGTAAGATACTTAACACCACTCAATAGTGCTGGTTAAATCCAGAATTGCTAGCAGCAGTCGTCTCTCGACGATTCGATGTGAGCACCTAGAAGAACCTAGACTGCTTGTGAACTCTGTCCAACCTGGTCTAGATAGCGATTAACGGGAGTCTAGAGACTAGTTCAAATTTTGTTGCCCGCACCGGTAGACCCACACACACTTTCTTGACGACGAACTCCTCCTCACAACCGCTTCGCAAAGAATATTTTCTGAGAAACTTCGCCGCTTGCGAGACATTCTTGGTGGAGATGGCCGAACAGTGGGTTCTTCGTCACTTTTTCAGGTATTTCCACGCGTAATACATGAGTCCGCTTGCGAGTATGCCGCGTGCGACTCGTTCAGCGGTGTACCAGAAGCGATGCGTGTTGCCGGGTAGTAGGATCGAGCCTACTGCGTCGATCAGGACGAGGAGGCCTGCGATGAATACGAGTTTGTTCATTTCCATTTCGCCAACGGCATTACGGTTGAGCGTGTGGTACTAGTGGTGCACGCACACACTTTACTACCACCCCTTCGGAGCAGACACGCTGTGTTGCTTCGTTCTGCGTGTACACTTGGTGTAGATCAACATCGCGGCGTAGAAGTATGGATAAGGCTATCTAGTAGTTCGTACGACAGTCTCGATTGAGAAACTTGGCTAAACAACACGGGTTGTCTCAGGCTGCCTATTACCTCGTCCTCATTGGCGGCATTATACTGATCGTCCTTAGCCTCCTGGCACTTATCGGACATGCCATTTCACTGCCCTTCAGCGTCCCACTGCCAGGAATGACATTTGGCTTCGCTTTCCTCCCCTTGATTCTGGGAATAGTGGCAATTATCCTAGCCAAACGTGTCTTTGAACTCGTGTGGGCTATTGTTCTGATCGTCGTTGGTTTTCTCGGCGGAGGCATTGGAGGCCTCTTAGTGTTGTTGGGCGGCTTGCTGGGTCTGATACTCCACTTCATCTAGAAATCACCCTCAATGGATTAGTTCTTACAGACAGAATTCCATTCGTGCATCCTTCCTTCGCCTTGTAGTCTTCGCTAGATGCAATTGTTTCCACGTTCGGGGCCTGGTCTTCTTCAAATCGTGCTGCCCGCACCACTAGGTCCACACAGATTAGAGCGAAACATGACCGGAGGCTTCACGGAAAGTGCCGTGTGATACCAGCTGAATTTCGCTGACGATTGATGCGAGTGGCGTCAGCTCATAGTGCTTTAGGAATCTTGCCGTTTCAGTGGGTGTGTGCGTCTAATGGTGTACCCACACGCACGAAACGCTACGAAACTACAACACCATAATACTTTGCGCAATTTGACTTAGAATCGTCCTGTAAACGCACTCGGAGAATCCATTGGTGAATTTGCTCGGGTTATCCTCGTGTGTGTGCCTCTGAATTCAATTTTCATTGAATCAGCTCAAAATGAAACACTTTCAGCGATTTAACCAACACTATAGCGTGCTCTAAAATACTTAAGGCATCGAGGTTCGAATTCACGAGACGAGAAGACCGGGGTTGTCTCTTTCAGCGCGGTTACTGTTGGCGCTCCTCATTTGCATCGTTATAGCTGGCCTTGTCATCCCTAATGCACGTGCACAGTCCAATTACGCAATTTCAATTACCATCGCGGGCCTCCCAACAACGATTAGCACAAATGTCTACGTCGATGGCTCCTTCAATACGACTATGAGCGGTGGCCAGACAAGCTCCTTCGCTTTCACGACTTCGGACATCGCCCATGTGATTACAGTAGATTCCTACACCCCGAGCAGCATTGGGGCAAACGGGACGCGATACTTCGTGCAAGAAGCATCATGGAGTTTCAACGCGGATGGGAACCACATTTTCACCTACACGGCGCAATATTACCTCACGGTTCAGACGTCTTACAGCGCCTCGACCGGTCAAGGATGGTACGGCTCCGGCGCAACGGTACAGGCAACAGTGCAAGATAGGGAGATCAACGAAAGTCAGGGAACGCGCCAAGTATTTGCTGGTTGGTCGGGAGACGCTTCTGGTACAGATACGGCTTCGAACAACATTCTCATGACTGGGCCGAAAATTGCCATAGCGAACTGGAAGACCCAGTTTCACTTGACCGTTGAATCGGATCCACCTAATGTCTCCAGTCTTGTCGGTTCTGGCTGGTACGATTCGGGGAATCAAGCCGCCTTCTCCGCAAATGCAGTTGTTGCAGCCAGTGACAATACGCGACTGAAGTTTGACCATTGGAGCGGCGACTACACGAATCAGTCGTCGGCTGGCCACATACTAATGGACCGGCCGCAGACAGTCAAGGCCAATTATCTTGCCCAATATCTGCTAGTCGTTCAGTATGATCCAGCTAGCATTCCAACCAAATACAATGAATCTCATGCGGGCTGGTATGATGCCAACTCAAACGTCCAACTTGGGCCCGCTCCGTCCACACTTGATCTGAGTTCCGTCGAACGCCTCCGTTTCATCGGTTGGGTAGACAATAGCTCATCTTTCCCAACTCCATCCTACACCGTAGCCATAGATCAACCACGTACAATCACACTCTCGTACAAGACACAGTACTATGTTGACGTCCGTTCTTCCCAGGGTTCAGTTTCTGGTTCGGGTTGGTACGACCGCGGATCGTCGGCAAAGATCGCTGTTACCGCTGGTTCACAAACTTGGCCAATATCATACACACTCGCTGGTTGGCGGCTCGACCCACCGACAGGAACTCTTACGAAAACAGATGATTCATGGAATCTTACTGTGGGCGGGCCATACGTTGTCGAAGCCGAGTGGAGCTTTGATTACTTCCCACTGGTCACAATCTTGGGCGCTGGCGGATTAGCGGCGGGCCTCGCCGCGGGAATCGTTCTCGCATACAGGCGCGGTGTTTTCAATCGAGGTGGACCAAGGTTTAGTCCACCTTGGGGTGCACCCCCTGTCGCGGCTGCAATGCAGGTGTGCAGTGTCTGTGGGAACCGTGTTCCGAGTGGGGCTTTTTGTGAAAAGTGCGGCGCGCCATTGGAAGAGCTCGCCGTATCTTCATTGGACGACAAAGTATACGATTACATCGTGAAACATGAGGGAGTCATATCATTAAGCGCGGCTTCAACGGAGCTCGGAATACCCGTTGACGAACTCAAAGAAATAGCGGAGCGGCTGAAGAATCAGGGTCGCCTAGCCTAAAAGAGTGAGAAGGGGGAACGCGCTTGCTGTTCACTTGCCACCACATATTGTCCTTGCGGAAGACCTAGCCTAGGGGCCAACCCCCAGTAACATTCTGTGCACAGGCTTAGAACCCCGTATTGCCGGTTGCATGCCGCGCAAATCGACCTGCCGCACCTCGAACAGACGAAGGATGATGGGAGGTCTGAGTGATAGTAGCAGCTTCCCTGCCTTAGCGCCTGTCTCGTGGTGTACGTTGAAGCAGCCATTGGAGCTACAGGAGTTGGCTTCATGGAATGGGTCAAAGGCGCTTTCACATCAACTTTCACAGGTGGTGCACGGGAAATCATCGCTCCGCAGCTGAAACAGTACTTTGCGTCCCCGGAGTTTTCTTTGCCGCAGACCTGACACGTTGGCATGCTGAAACCCACCATCCATTGACGCTAAGCATTTCTTAACGATTACTTAGGGCGGAATGGGTTCGCCGAATCAAATTCGCCGTGAAATGTGGCATTTCATGAAAATTGGAATGAACCACTTGCGCAAGGATGACACGGTTGATGCAAAATTCTCACTAAGTCAACCTAAGAATTGATTCACGAAACTCTTCGTTCTTACCCTCGGCAAGAACCCTGAGATAGTCTCCTCGGGCGATAGTCTTTCCTAGCTTTGAATGCCCATCAAGTAGTCTTGTTCCGTTAGAAGTTTCCGTGAGTATGCTCAATGTTTTCCCATGAATTTTGACTTGGTGGCGGATAGTTTCTTCCAAATCCTCCTTCGAAGTTCGGGCAGCCTTGAACGGTAAATCGACCCGTTGGGCAGGTTCTCTTGTTGTTCCCTCCTTTCCGCAAACGAAACATTTCTCACCACGCTTCAAATCCATCGGGGTGTACCGATTGTTCTTCAAATCCATGAACAGAACCGATCGGAGGGGTTGGCCGCTGCTTTCCGGCCATTTTCCGTTCGCCCGGTATTCCTCCATCCCAAGGATTAGCTTGACCGCCTCTTGGGCGAGTATTGAGGAGACCAGTGAAATTGTCGTCGAAAAAGCTGGAACAGCCTCCTGCTCCAACGGTGCGTCACATGGGTTTCGCAAACCAACAATCTTAGAGTATTGGTTGGGCGGAAACATGCATACAGGACAAGCATCATCGGGCGGGAGGTAGACATGCACCCTTCCGTTGAAACCCGTGATTCCCCCGTCAACAAACGGGATGGAGTATTTTCTACAAATTTGCGTTAGGAAAATTCGCGAGACGACATTGTCAAGCCCGCAAACAATCACACCTGAATCCAAATAGAATTTCAGCGGCATATTCTCCAGGTCGCCCCGAAAGGCAATTGTCTGAACGAAAGGATATTTCCTGTGAATGTTCTTCGCCAGAACCTCGGCCTTGTTCCTGCCCAGGTTGCTTTGTTCGAAGAAGACCATGCGGCTAACATTAGACATTTCGACAACATCCCGGTCTACGATGACAATCTTGCCGACTCCAAGCATAGCAAGATTCTTGGCCACCTCGTTCCCGATGGCGCCGGCGCCAGCGAGCAGCACCGATGAATCTCTTATCTTGCTCTGGCCTTCGACGCCCCAGAGGAGCAAGTGTCGCGCCCAAAGGTAGTCAACGGTCACCGTATCCTTGACTTTGTAGAGTCGTGTCTGTTCTAGTAGGGGTTTGCCGCCGACCAGTAGTTTGGTGATTTCTGGTTCGATGCCTAGTTTCTTGCAAATTGTCTCTTTGAGGTCCTTCGCCGTCTTGTTTGGACTCAGCTCCACTTCGATCTGTTTGTAGGAAGGGAGGGAAGCTCTTATGCGCATCAAGAAGACGCTCGGTGTACCCGTCCCGGAAGATCGAATCTAATTATGTCGCCTGCGCCTGAATGTTTTGTTGGCGTTTCGGGGACCGGGACTATGTTGAAGCGGACGATATCGCTAGCTTCCTTATTCTTCGGTCTAGCTTTCGTCATCTTGGGAAATCCGTAGGAGCGACAAACGTTTGCCGCTTTGAGTGCGCGGGGGTTATCGAACACGCTCTGTGGGTTTGGATCAGTTAGGAGGTAGTGTAACGCGTTGACGACAGATATGAGTTTCAACCTAGGGTCCCATTTTTCTCCGAGTATTGAAACGCATACAGCGTTCGGTATCTTCGGGACTATGTTTGGGTGTGAGATTTCTGTGAGCCAAGTCGCCACGGGTGGCTTCAACGGGTATTCCGGGGGAATGTCAAGTCTGAAGCGGTGCCAGTTGGTGTAATCAGTGAAGGGCCAGACTCCCTTCTCGGATAGCTTACTGACCTCTCCTCTTTCACAGCGGATGAGGCCTTCGAATTGAGTCGGGGGGTCGTTGATTGCAGTGACCGTCGGGAACTGATGGTTGAGCAGGCTCTTTTCCTTCAGTAGCAACGGAACATCCAATTCTAGTGACCCTACCCGCCGATGATGTTGTATGGCATGAGCGCAAGTTGAGCATTTTCTGGGATGCCTAATCTTGCAACGGTCGTGCTCTCGTCTAGTATCGCGCCTCCATACATAAGCGCTACAGTGCTCGGGTCAACGTTGAACGATTGGCAGACCTGCTGCTTTATTTCCGCAACCGTATGGTCTGGAATGACATCGATCTCCGCAAGGCCAGTCTGGGGGCCGATAGGCGCTTGGACGAACAGTTTCATTTGTCGTGTTTCACCTCCACTCATGCTGAGCTTTCATTTCCACACAGGAGCTTAAACTGTCTTGCTGTGAGTCGAACGGTGCGGGAACGTAGCTCGCCCTCTTCGGAAGGCCAACTAGACCGACTATTGCTGCTCCCATGAAGCTTTGTGGGTTTCTTCTACGAGTTCCGCCTGGCGCATTCGGGCTTGTTATGGTCATTAGATTCACCTTAGTTAGCTAGGATGCGGGATTCTTCGATGAACGAAGGACGAGTCCGATCGAGACGGTCTCCATCCAGAACAAGATCGATCCGATAGACAATCGTTCAGCAAGACCTGCGTATGGAGCCGAAAGCGAGATAACTCCGAAAACACCGAGGACGAGCGCGATGGGCAGCATAACAATACTGAAACGGCCGTAACCTTTCCAACGTGGGTCAAGACGGAAGTGATGCCAAAAGAGAGCCATCGCTGCCAGCGAGAAGAAAACGATGATTCCGGCGACGACTACGTGTAGTGTTCCGAATATTGTAACAGGAGGACCTTGAGGATAATCCTGCGGGAAAAGAAACAAGACCAGACCTCCAGCGCCTGTGGCGACGATGAGCACTGGACCCCATATGTGTTTGACCTCTTTCTGGATTCCGTAGTAGAGACCAACTGCCAACAGGATCACGCAGACATTGTAGAACGCGAAAAGAGGCACCATAATGGCTTGGTTAGGAGCACGCGCCGAGGTGAGAATACTTACTGTCTGGCTATAGTGTGAGTAGCCAGGCCACAGGAATCCGCCGATTACTACGGCGGCGACGTAGACAATAGGGCCCACGGTCCCGAAGAGTCCGAGTGTCCGTATCTGGGAAGGACTCGGTCTTCTTACCTCCGTCATTGGTGGGGCAGCACGGGTCTTCGCTTGGGCCTGAGGCGGAATCGCCTCCGACAGCTCTGCGTAGACTGTGATTCTTTCAGCAGGTACACGGACAGCTTGCCCACTTTGAGGCTCCACACGAAAGAACCCCACATCGCCGTTTGACGCGTCTACGACCATTCCAGCAATTAGCGTTGAGAACTGTTGGAGTTTTCTTTGGGTCGCGATATCTGTTTCGGAGAAGAAAAGCCCGCCGTGTGTATGTGAGTGGTACCAACCCACTATGTTACCTTTTATGCGGCCAGTCACAAGCCCGTCCGCGATCTTGGCCAAAGCGTTTGAAGAGAGGATTGCTCGGTGCGGTTCGGCTGAGGATTCACCGGTAACTGAGTCTTCGATTATTATGGTGTTATCCTGTAGTCTACCTATCAGTAGGCCGATGATCTCATTCTTGGTCCCGCGCGCAGCCCGCACTATCTTGTCGTTGATAGGCTTCCCTATGCTGACGTAGGACAATGCCTACACCTAGAAACCGGAAGGAAACAAAAAATTGGGAATCTTTAGTGCCGCTAACGTCCTAGCATGCCGAGTATTCCACCCAGCACGCCCAGAACGAATCCGGCTATAAAACCACCGCCGATCAGCAGGCTTAGAACTGCAAGGGGGAAGACGACTATGCTTCCAAGGGTTCCGTATCCTAGTAGCATTAGTATCGATCCGATTACCAGTATGAGCCCGATAATCGCTCCGATCGCGAACGAGAGACTCGCTGGGCCAATAGCTGGCAACCAGAAGAAGATCGTCGTCCACTGGGCGTAGAAACCGGGTGAGAGCAAAGCTGCTGCGTTGAGTATCACGAGAATCCCTGCGAGCATTGCTAGTATGAATCCCCAAATGGCTCTTGGTGGGCCAGAAGCGTACATCGGGTACGGGGCAAACATGGGGGGCGGTGACATCTGCATTGGCGGTGGACCCATTGGTGGTCCTGACATTTGCATTGGTGGCATTTGAATTTGTTGCATTTGTGGTTGCATCTGCGGTTGCATTTGTGGTTGCATTTGCGGTTGTACTTGCGGAGCTGCTACCATCGGTACTACACCTGCGTAACACTGTGGACATAGCACAAGGTCCATGTAAGCTTTTGAGTCGTCGCGGCAAATCGCTCTTCCGCAACGGTTGCAGACGTAGATGGCGGGTAGGTTAGGGTGATAGTAGCATTGGCCGGGCGCTGGAACCCTAATTGGGTTGCCCGGGCTGACTGGAGTTACAACGCGGACTGAAGGGACTGGTTTGAGTGCGGGTCCCATTCCGCCTGCGAGTGATGATCCACAACTTGAGCAGAATGCTGCGTCGTCGCGGTTGTTATAGCCACATGCTGGGCATTTCCTGACCATTTTTCTTAAGTAACCTCCTTTGGTTAATTTAACTCGGAAACACGTTGCCGTCGTGAACGCACTTAAGCGTTTGCTTAACCATTGTCAAATAGGTGAATGATAAAAGCCTAGTCATACCATTTTCTTGACGCAAAACATGGCCACTAATGGTAGATGCCTCAGTTCCTCGCGGTGCCGTACCTGTAATACGAGCTTTTCACTAATAATCACATGCGATGCTTATTCGGAAAGCGAAGAATTCAACTATTATCACGGACGCGTTCGCTTCTCACGCAAGTCTAAGCAACAATGCTCTGTTCTCAACCGCCAATCAAAGATCTGTCATTCTTCTCTTTATTCTGCGCAATTTCTCTTCGGTAAAGTGACGAGGCTCCCTTTTCATCAGCTTGGAACAGCGTGGATTTTCTGGGAATGGCTTCCTCCGATCTTTGGTCCTAATCTTGAGTCTCAGGGCTCAGCACATATTTAGCGAAGTTGTGCATAGGGCAGTCCGCGAAAAGCCCCGGTGGCTCAGCCTGGTAGAACCAAAGCCAAGAGCGACGCCTTGGTACCAACCAACAAAAAGGCGTAGGCCGCGGGTTCAAAAGCGAGGACTCGCTGAAAATCCCGCCCGGGGCTCCATTACCACATCGCAGCGGTCATTTTCTGACGAACCCAGTTTCATTAATTGACCAGAATGTTACAGTAGGTACGAAAAATGGGAGGAGTTGAAAGGCGCTGACTCAGTGTGACGAAAGAGTGCGCGAAGACTCGAAGACTTCGATTTTCGCCTAGTGTGCTTAATGTGCTGTCTTTGCGTGCGCTTCGAGTTCTTGCTGGGTCTTGAAGAATGCCTTGCAGGCGGGGCAGACATATGTTCCCTGAGGCATACAACTCACCAGTACTTGGTTGCTATTGCTTGCCTATATCAAATCCCCTTAACGGCTTTAACTGATGGGCTTGGGTTAGGAGTTTCAACTAATTCGGTTTGCTTCGAGGGCCTTTCCTTCGTTGGTCGGTTCCGAAGAACTCGATCCAGATTCCATCCGGGTCCTTCAAGTAGGCTAGCCTCTCTCGGCCGTTCGAGAAAGGTGCGACCGCTTTCCTGGCTCCTTTCAAAATTAGTTGCGCATATGTTCGGTCCACGTCTTTCACCCAGAACCCGAGGTGGTCCATTTCGCTCCCTGACCGATACTTTTCGTAGAACCTGTTTGTGGGAGGGTAGTAGTTGAGTTCCAGCCTCTGCGAAGAGCCGGGCTTCTTCAAGTGGACGAAAATGCCTCCGTGACGCATAGTTCCTCTATGGATCACCTTCATACCCAAGGCTTTCGTGTAGAACCTGAGCGAACTTTTTATGTTCTTGACTCGGATGCCAAAGTAAACGAAGTGCATTCTTACCCGCCGATAGAGAGTCCCGGTCCCTATGTAAGAAGCTTGCCAGCATGAGACGGCAAATGGACGGCCGGAGGTTTGAAAAGGCGCAAAGGAATGTTGGAAGTTTGGAAGAAACTCCACGCAAGAGCACAGGAGGATTAGTTTTGGAGGGTTCGTTCGCAGAATCTGTTTACCTGGCCAGTCAGCTGCGCGAGCTGAGCGATGAGCAGCTCAAGATTCTTGAACGGGTGGATGAAGTTTGCAAAGAGCTCTACCTTCCTGAGTTTGAGCACTACATTGCACACAAGTACAACCCCGAAACCCCAGTATTGCTGAAGAAGTACAACCTCATGGGCCTGACCGTTTCTCCTGAGTATGGTGGCGTTGGAGCCGACTCGCTCACTTGGGCGTTAGCGCTCGAACGGTTTGGCCAGCTTGGGCTTAGCGTGGTTACGTTCGTCGATGTACACTGCTTGCTGGCATCATTGGCGATTCAACAGTGGGGCAACGAACCTCTGAAGAGGAAATATCTCGTTCCAGCAGCTAAGGGCGAGAAAATCCTAGCTTATGGGTTGACGGAGCCCGAGGCTGGAAGCGAGCCTACATCGCTTAAGACGAGCTTTGAGGAGCGGGATGGTAGCTACGTTATCAGCGGCACGAAATATCTAATCTCGAACGGATCAGTCGCCGACGCACTCATCATCTTCGCTTATCCGAAGAGCAAAAAGGAAGGCATGTCAGCCTTCGTCGTCGATTCGAAATCTGAGGGATTCTCCGTGGCCATGCACCTCGAAGAGAAAATTGGGCTATTCACATCTGACACAGCTATGTTGGAATTATTGGAGGTCAAGGTTCCAAAGGAGAACGTACTGGGACAGATTGGAAAGGGGTTGCATGTGGCCTATTCGGCACTTTTGAACGGAAGGATTGGAATTGGTTCAGGATGCGTTGGAATTATAGGAGATTGCCTCAACTCTGTTACGGAACGTGCAAGGTCGCGCGTGCAACACGGCAAGCCGATCGGCAAACACCAACTGATCCAACGTCACCTCGCAAACATTGCCATGAACCTCGAGATGGCAAGGTGGCCGACGTATTATGCGGCGGTGGAGAAAACGAAGCTTGACGCTAACCCTTCCAACCTGGAGCTTAGAAACAAGGTTGACCTTCAATCGGCAATCGCAAAGCGTGTCGCTTCTCGATTGGCGTACGAGAGCGCCGACTTAGCGGTTCAGGTGTTCGGGGGTTTCGGTTATTCCCTACTCTCCCCTGTTGCTAGGCATTTGTGCGATTCTCGGGTGGCGAGAATCTATGAAGGCACGGACGAGATTATGGAGCTCAAGATAGCTTCGTTGATTCTGGGGAAAGGCTTCGAGGCATACAGCTAACAGCCAGCCCTCTTCCACCCGCCATTCGCGGCGGTCTGTCTCAACCTAGGTTCATTCGAAAAACGATTACGGAAACTCCCTACGGCACCTTGCCACGCCTAATCATGCGAATGAATAGACTCGTCGAGATGGCTACGCGCCGGCCTTTTCTTTCAACTTATTCTTGAGGTTCTCGATAACCTGTTCAACCATTTTGCTAGACGTGGAATCAAGAAGCTTCGTCCCAAGCCCAGCCATAATCCCCCCGACGTTCACGTCGGCAACCCATCCCACCTTCGTCCCAGCACCCGCCTCTTCAAGGGTGAACCCAGTTTGCATATCAATTGTGCTGCCCACGCCCCGACCGGTTCCGATGAGTTTCGCGGAACTTGGCGGAACTTTGTCGGCGGTTCGGAATTCAAATTCCATCGTCCCCTTCACAACCGATATGCCCACCTTGACCTTGGCCCTGAAGCTATCCGGGGAGAGTACGTCCATGGATTGCAAATCAGGGAAGCATGGTGCAATGTCCTTCGGGCTAAGGAGGAAGTCCCACACTGCCTTTCGGGGGACTGGGGTTTCAAATGACCCTTCCAAATGCATGGATTCTCAAACTCCGTTCGTCTTTGATGCAGGGGATGGTAAAAGGCTTCATGTTCGCGCAAATGAAACGCGAGAACATGATGCGGCTTTTCAACCAATGAATCCTAAACTGTTCAACGCTGGCAGATTTTGAAGTGGTTGAATCGCACCCGGATGCACTAAGAATGACTCCTTAGCGGCGCATAGCATTAATACACTCAATCAAAGATAGCCATGCGTAATTCAGGGGCCAATCTTGGTTAGCTTGGTCACAGTCATTGCATTTTGGAAGAGAAAAGAGCCCCGAACTGCCCCTGAACCCGAGAGGATTATTCCACTCCCAAACTTGCCTCCATCAACATTGGGAGCTCATTCAACTTCGCTTGAGGCTGTGAACAGTGCTAGGGAGGCCCTCAAAGTCCTGAAACTGGAACGGCAGATACTCGGCTCAGCGCTGACCACTATTTACGAGTCGCAAACAAAGGGCGTGATTACGGAAGCGGAAAGGGATCGGCTCCTTGAAAAATACAAGGTGGACTTGAAGAGGCTTGAGAAAGCAATCGAAGAAAACCAGCAAGTCGTCGACCTGTTTGACCTGGAAGTTGAGAGGGAAGATGTCACGAAGAATTACAAGGCCAAACTTGCAGAGATCGAGGCTAGACTCAAGGATCTTAGATCGGGGACACCCTCGACGCGTCAGAACCCTATTCAACTTACCCGCGAGCAACTCGAGCGAGGGTCGGAGAAGAAGATGACCGGAGCAGAAGGACGGGTAAGCCAAAATCCACAGGGGAAGGAAGAGGAGCAGGTTACTGACGGTGAGAAGCGTATCGAAAAGATCCGTGCGGAAATTCTTCAAGCCATGGATAGGCTTGAACAGATTGAAACGGAAGAATGAACTTGTCTTGGGTTGAGGGCGCAAAGCGCAAGGCCGTCCTCAAAGCCCTGCAGCCCATAAAGAATGGATGGATAATCGGCCTCGGCAGCGGTTCCACAATGGCCTACGCCGTAGCCGAACTCGCGAGGATGAGCAAAGCTAGAAGGCTGGAGGTTTCCGTTGTCCCAACGTCCCATCAAATCGAAAACCTAGCCATATCGCATGGACTGAGAATCCTGAGTATGAATGAAGCATTCACGATTGACTATACAATTGATGGAGCTGATCAGGTTCAGTTGCCGTCGCTCAACCTAATCAAAGGCGGAGGCGGGGCCTTGCTTAGGGAGAAGATAGTTGATTCGGCGGCGCGAAAGCTAGCGATCGTCGTTGATGAAACCAAACTTTCAAAACACTTAGGCGGTGAACAACTAGTACCGCTAGAAGTGTTACCTTTCGCGCATAAATCCATCCAGATTCAAGTCACTAGAATTGGCGGAAGAGCGAAGCTGCGCGAAGGCGCCGGAAAGATTGGACCGGTGGTAACGGACAATGGGAACTTCCTCTTGGATGCTGATTTCGGCAGAATAGAGAACCCGGCACGGCTGCAACGCCGGCTAAAAGCGATACCAGGCCTACTCGAGACTGGGCTATTCCTGAACATGGCTGACATTGTCTACGTTGGACGGCAAACTGGGGAAGTTGAACTACTGCCTTAGGCTACTCATTAGCCGGTGGACTTTGTTTTCTGTTGGCCGAAGGGTTTAGCGAGAACAGATAAGGCAAATTCTAATGAACGGTGCGAGGACTTTACTCGTGAGTATGCCGTCCATGGTCAGAGAAAAACGAAGCGAACCGGTATTATGAATGAACGGACAATCGAAAGGATTGCTGCATCACGATGACTGAGTCCAGAAATTTCGAGAAGTTCGATCATTTCGTTCTCAGCAATTTCCGTGAAACAAAACTTCCTAGCGTTACTGCAGCGCTAATCCGAGACGGAGAAACGGTTCACTCGGTTGCGTTTGGTCTGAAGGATATTGCCTCGGCATCGCCTGCTTCCATTAATACTCTGTATGGAATTGGTTCAGTGACCAAGTCTTTTACCGCACTCTCGATCTCCAAACTGGTCGAAGAGGGTAAGTTAGATTTCCATGACAAGGTAACAGATTTCTTGCCTTTGAAGCAGAGGGCATTTCAAGAAGTCGAAATTCATAACCTCCTAACCCACACGAGCGGGATACCTGGGCTTGGTTATGCGGAAGTCCTGATTTCCCGTGCGATCGGCTCCTACCATCGTCCATCGCCTATCTCAAATTTCGACGATATGCCCTCATTCCTTGCTGACGTAGACAACTGGGTTGAAGCGAAACCGGGTGAGAAGATGTTCTATTTGAACGAGGGATATTATCTCCTCGGAGAGGTTATTTCGAAAGTGAGCGGCCGGCCGTATACGAGGTATGTGGCGGAGGAGATCCTCGCACCGCTTCGTATGAAGCGGACGTATTTTGAGAAAGAGCAAATCGAGGCAGATGAGGACCACTCAACGCCTTACGTTGTAAAGGGAGGGAACGCTACTGCTTCAGTAATTCCTTACGGGTGCTATGCCGCTGGCGGACTCGTAAGCAACGTCGTCGACCTCACCCACTACATAACGATGCTCATCGATGGGGGAGAGTTCGAAGGGAAGCGATTAGTCGGCACGGACACGCTGGAGAAGATGGAGACTCCGTACATCAAATGGCCTAGAGCGACGTTCCCTGGCGAAGGATACGGATACGGTTTGCAAGTTATACCCAATTTCTATGGTCGCAAGGTTGTTGGTCACGGTGGGTCCGTGGATGTGTTCACGGCTAGTTTCGCATGCTCACCCCGTGCTGGAATCGGCGTTACGGCCATGGCCAATGGTACTGGTTATTCTATGGATAGAATCGTGCTGTACGGAATGGCCCTCCTCATGGGCAGAGAGCCGGAGGAGCTGCCGATGGTCAAGCTGGACAACCTCCTGAAACGGCTGGAAGGCAAGTATGCGGCCTACAAGAATACGGTCCTTGCGGAAGTGAGGAAGGTCGGTTCGTTTCTTACCCTCTCGGGCGATGACATAGGTGAGAACATTATTCTCGTCCCTGAAAAGGAGGATTCGGACGCTGCGACCTTCTTCACGCTGTCAGGGACAGCCAAGATGATAGTCGAGTTCAGGTTCAATGAATACGGCGTCGAGATGATTTACGAGAGATACAAGTACAGAAAGACGGGGCCGCTTCAGCCCAAAGCGACGATGACTGGAAGCACGTAGTGAGTAACGTAATGACCAAAGTGGCGTCAGGGATACCCCCGTAGGCGCTTAGGTTGGCGTGCGCCTTTCATGCCTAGCGAGGAGGAGGTTGGTCGCTGGCGACGAACCGTATGGTTTGGAGCTGGCATGTTTCCCGGAAATAACGAGTATAGTTGGTGCCGGGAGCGGGGTTCGAACCCGCGGCTTCTGGGCCCATTGCTCTCCAGATTATGAGTTTCGTCCCTTAAGCCTGGCTGGCGCTCTACCAGCTGAGCCACCCCGGCCCCGCCCAGAAAACTTGAACTTGATGTAAAAACGTTCGCCCGTCACTATGTCTTGACACGGCGTGGCCTGATTCCAGCTTGAATGTGGATATCCACTAGGATGTTCATCAAATTCCCAGGGTAGTCGTTGGTGGCGTGGATTGAAAAGCGTTTAATGAACATGGAGCTATGGTTCAGGTCAGAGGTTGGACGCGCAAGGGATGGAGTTCAACTACCTAACCCTCGACGACTTCGAGCTGCGAGACAAACGTGTACTGCTGAGGTTGGACATTAACGTTCCAATGGATCCCAACTCCAAAAAAATCCTTGACGAGGGGAGGATCGTGGCCGCTACGCCCACGTTAGACGCGCTTGCCAAGGCCAAAGTTGCAATTCTCTCACACCAAAGTCGTCCCGGGAAGGAAGATTTCACACCTCTCCAACAGCACGCAATCCTCCTGCAAAGGACCTGTGTGCAACACGTTCGTTTCATTGACGATGTTATGGGGCCCGCCGCAAGAGGAGCGATAAAGGAGCTCAAGAGCGGCGAGGTTTTAGTGCTAGATAATGTTCGCTTTTGCGCTGAAGAGAACCTAGAACAAACGGGTGAGAAACTTGCCAGAACAAACCTTGTCTCGCGGTTGGCCCCGCTGTTTGACCTGTATGTCAATGATGCTTTCGCGGCCGCCCACAGGTCACAGGCCTCACTCGTAGGTTTCCCGTATCTCCTTCCATCCGCTGCCGGAAGGCTAATGGAGAAGGAGCTTGTCGCACTCAAACGACTAATTGTAGAGCCTGATCGGCCGAGTACCTACATTCTTGGTGGTGCGAAGGTTGAGGACAAAGTACCCGTCATCGATAACCTTCTCTCGACAGGGAAGGCGGACCATGTTCTCGTCGGCGGAAACGTCGCAAAGGTATTCCTGAAAGCTGCTGACCGCAAATTCAGCCAAGCCGATGAGCAGGAGTTGGCAAGCGTTACAGATGAAGTCTTGAAAGCCAACCGGATCATGTCAAAATATCGAAAACGCATAGTACTCCCCATTGATTTCGGAACCGCCATCGACGGTAAACGTGCTGACACGCCAGTCGCGAAATTGCCACGCGCCGGCCGGGCGCTCGACATAGGGTCGAAAACAGCCGAAAGGTTTTCAGAAATCATCAGCGAATCGAAGACAGTTGTGGCCGCTGGGCCGATGGGCGTTTTTGAGGAGGATGGTTTCGAAACCGGGACTAAGGCCGTGCTGGAATCGATGGCTAACTCAGACGCGTTCACCGTTATCGGCGGGGGCCATCTCTCGGGCTACGCTGGAATTCTTGGAATTTCCGATAAGTTATCACACGTTAGCACCGCCGGGGGCGCCATGCTCTCGTTCCTAGCCGGAGAAGAGCTCCCAGCGATTGCAGCACTTGTGGATGCGGCTAAGCGCCGCAAAGCCAGATAGCGGGCTGCCTTCGCGAGAATTTTAAGCACGTATCCGCTGATAGTCCGCGGCGCCTCGGTGGCTCAGCCTGGCAGATGCCCATACATCGGGCACTGGGGAGCAGCCGCCTTGTAACGAGCGGGGAAGAAAGCGGCAGGCCGCGGGTTCAAACCCCGCCCGAGGCTCCATAAGCTCAATCCTAGTCTTTCAGATTTCGTGTAATGAGTCCCGGTTGACTTTGAATGAGGGGGGGTGTCGCATGTTTAGGAGCAAACTATGTTACCCCTTCGTTTTCCCGATTTTTGACCGATTTGTCCCCGAACGATTAGGATTTGAGTGAGTTGGTTTTTCGGTGGTGCGAGATTTCCTAATGGGGTACTGTTCTTGGTTTAGTAACTCAACGGAAACTATACGAAGTGCATCATGACCAATGACAATCTTGAAGAATGTCCAGGAAACATTGTTGATCGTATCCTAAATGAACGTCAACATTCCTGAGAAGATATTCCTCACAAAGGGCGTCGGTACCCACAAAGAAAGACTGGCAAGTTTCGAATTGGCTCTTCGCGATGCAGGCATAGCCTCCTATAACCTAGTCTACGTGTCAAGCATCGTACCTCCCAACTGCAACGTATTGCCGAGGAACGAGGGCTTGGAACTTCTGAAACCCGGTCAAATACTATTCTGCGTAATGAGCCGAATTGACACGAATGAACCGAACAGGCTGATGGCTGCAGCCATAGGAATGGCACTGCCGTACGACAAAACAGTGTACGGTTACTTATCTGAACATAAGTCATATGGTCAGACGCAGGAGAAAGCTGGTGACTACGCCGAAGATCTAGCGGCCTCAATGCTCGCATCGACACATGGCGTGCCGTTTGATGTTGACAACGCTTGGGACACCAAGCAAGAGATATGGAACATATCAGGTATGAGAGTCATCACCAGAAACATTTGCCAATCAGCAGAAGGCAACAAGGATGGGCTGTGGACGACAGCAATCGCTGCCGCTATAATGCTCTAATCCAAGTGTGTGTGCAGATCGAGGTCGTTGCCGTTCTGAAATCTCCTAGTATGTCTCAATTCGTTCTGGTAGTTTTCCTACACGCTCGTTCTTCTCCACAGATCGAGTCCACTATACCTAAGACCCTAGCTTGACCATTGGCGATGTCGTATGACCATGACCACGCCAACCGAGTTCCCGCCTTGATAGCCATGTGACAATCATCTTCATTAGCGAACGAAACATTTTGAACTACACGTGACGAGTTTGAGCGGCAAAGATGAGAATGCCAAGGTCAAATTCTGCCCCAAATGTAATGGCCCTATGAATGAGATAAAGCCCTATCATACAGTACCAAGACTCCGAAGCGATCGTGGCGTTGACGTCACTGCCAGTCTCGCAGTGGAGGTCTTCGTGTGTATGAACTGCCGTTACCTGGAATTCTACAGTGCGGAAAGACAGGGCGCCGAGGAGTAATTCCCCAACCTTTCTTTGGACACCTCGTGAAGAAGGGTATCAAGACCACCCATTTGGTGAGCTTGACCGACAATTCTCATAGAATGACGAACGATTCCGACAGGAGCTAACTGTTGGCGTCCACCACCATCGCTTAGTCTACTGTGGCAGGGTCTATAATGCAAAAGGAAGAAAAGCACGATTAAGCTATTTGCTTAATCGTCACTTACAAACTCAAATTGACGCCTTAGTCTTTTGCCATTTTTCGCGAACCTTTCCTACCCGCTGTTCATACTTGCCCCTAATGACCTGGCCCAAATTCCATGTCGCTCTGCCTTCTAGTTCACGAATCTTACCCCTTATCTGCTGGTTTTTACCATTCATGACTTCTTTTCACCTCCCTTGTTACGTCCGACGATCTTCAAACTTCGACCAGTCCTTACCTAGCCAGTCATTGACAGCGTCCTCTATCGCGCCGCTAAGGGTTCCTTTCTTACCTCCGAGCCTTTCTACGATTGCAAATCGGAGTCGGCGCTCAACGCCATCCGAGAGCACTACGTAAATTTTACCCAAAGATTATCTGGCCGAACCATATATACGCACAGCATGATATAAAGTTATATATTTAGCGATGTAGCTGTATAACTGCGGGGTTTTAGCTTTACACCCACGTTTTGAACCCACATTGTGTTGATGACCCCAATTTACCGGTACACATAAGCCGGGACTTATCGAGGTTGAGGTAGAAGAACCGAGAAGAGAGAACCGATAAAGCATTGATCGTTGATCACTGAGGGCGTTGTTTAGCCATGATGTCTAGGTTCGAGAAGGAAGGACAACGATTTGTGTGTGATAAGTGTGGTTTTGAAACGAACAGTTCAGAAATCTTCCCTTTACACAAGAAGAATTGTCCCAGAATTTAGCTTGCTCCGCCTGAGCCATGCGAACCACACAGAAAAACCACGGTTCAATCTTAGGTGCTCGCACCATTAGACCCACACACACCAAATCCCCGCGCACACACCACCACACTAAAACCACTATCTACGGACTGCGAAACAATTTTCAAGAGACCACAGTTCAAGAGTCGATTGACTGGTGACGTTTAGGATGCCAGAGAAAAGGTGCATTATTTGTGGTTGCAAGGATCACAGATTGATTGGTTGTTCAAGCCACAGGGCAAGAAAATGCAGCTGTTATGAGAGATAACGAGCGAGGATGGGGATTCTGACCCCAATTTACCGGTACATTTAACCCGGCTCAAATTCAGGTGCTCGCACCATTAGACCCACACACACACAGAAAATCATGTCATGAACGACGGTTCAAATCACGATAGCCTGCTAAACGACGAACCACCCAAATCCCATCGAAAAACGAAACCAAAGCCCACCCGAACTACTCGCGGCATCACGGCTGAGAGTCTTCTGTCATGAGGACTATATCGACCGAGATCTCCACTGCCGGAATCGTTCCTCTGTTCTCAAGCCAGTGTGTGGTGTTCCTATCCTCGGGCCAGCCCACTCCCGGCCCATAGTCCGTAGCGACTCCATTTCGATGGTCAGTGATCGTTCCTTGCACTATGTAGACGGTGCCTGGTCTGTCTTTATGGTCGTGAATCGGGCCGAAGACGCCTCTAGGCTCGATGGTCACCATACGCATTCGAAGTTGGCGTCCTGCCATGCCCTCGATCTCAGGGCCAAGGTCAACCGTTGCAAGTAACTTCACCGCAACACCTTTCGTCTCAGGTGCCACCTGTTCTTTGCTCATCGTGCTCTCCTCTCTGTTCTTCCAGGGCCTAACGTGAAGTAGTTGGATTAAAAGCTGGTTTGTAGATCGGCTTGAAATTGTGATTCCTCAACGCAATTAAGGGGCTGTCGCTGAAAAAAAATGTGCGCACCATTAGACCCACACACAAAAAAAGGGAAGACCCAAAAGCCACACGAACTGATGGAAGCGCATGGCTTCTGAAGTTCTTAATCTCGAATTGATGATTCGGAAACCTCCAGAATCGGTTCGTGCTTGGTGGACGGACTACCCGGACGACTACCACGCTAAGGATCCACGAGAGCAGCCCTACCGAATCCTGACCACTCGTCGGTTACCGAACGGCCGAGAAGTTCGAACCTATTGGCGACTGTCCGATGGGTCAACTCCGGAGTTGCAGGAGGTTCTTAACTTGAAACCTGACGGAAGTTGGACTTATGAAGTCCTTTATCCCAACCCGACGGGCATCCATATCTTTGATGAATTTCGCACTGAACCAACACCGAACGGAACGAGACTCTTGATACATAGTACGTTGACACCGCGAGACCCTGCCGCTACGAGCCGTGTTTCCGAGCTAAAGGAAATCATGATTCAGGGTTGGAAGCTTGCGGCCGAGATTTGCGAACATGACGCACCTTGATTAAGTCAGCCTAAGGCAAAACCGAATCTCCCTTGGCGGTGGTGTGGTATCAGTGATGCGCGCACACACACGAAAACTACAAATCTGCTAGGCCAGAAGACTCTCGTGTGTTCTGATTGCCGAGGATGCCGTTAATCGAAGACTTGACTAAGGGACCTGTTCCTCCGGGGTCCAGCATTCTTGTTGAATTTAACCCGGCCTCGCAATGGCATAACGCGTCGGTTACGGTTGCAGCCGGCTGGTTGAGAACCGGCGGAGGCGTTAGTTATGTTGCGTTCTCCCGGCCGCCAGATGATGTCCGTTCTCAACTGCGACAACTAGAACTTGACGTTGAGGAGCTCGAACGGACCGATCGGTTATGGATCACCGATGCATACAGCGCGTCGATGGGACAGAAATCCAAAGAAAGGTTCGCCGTTGAATCGTTAAAGGTCGCGGACCTAAGCATCTACATAGGGAGGGAGGCAATGGCCGATTCACCCGCCCCTGAATTTCTCACAATAGCGGATAATATTTCAGTTCTCGATAGATTCAACGCCGAAAGGAATTGGATCGAAATGTACCTAACCAGACCCATTCCAATGTCGAAGGTGAGGCAAATAACCAATCTTAATGGCATTATCGAGGGGATTCACAGTGACTGGGCGTACAAACAACTCGAGGCAGCGGTTGATGGCATCATCAATTTCAAACTTGACGAGACAACTGACTCAGCTCAAAATCTGATCCGGATTAGGAACATGAGAAACATCGGATTCGACGGCCGATGGCATCGACTTAAAACCGGAGAGAACTTCGAAGTCACCCTAGAAAAGTAGTCCTTCACGCGTAGTTCGTTTTCTTGTGTGCGCACCGGTGATACCGCAGACACGAAAACGACGATTCAGTTTCCGATGCCTGCTAAGTTGTGTTATGCAAGGGAGCCCATCACATTCTAGCGTATGAACGAACTCAGCAACATAAGAAGGAATGCTAGGCGTCAAGAAATGTGCTTGTTACCTGTCGGAAGTAAACATTGACCAACCACTCTTGTTGGCCGAAGGAGAAATGCTCTCGCAACTGATCCCCCTAAATAAAAGCGGCTGCCAGCGCGATGAAACCAGACGCCACGACAAGCGCCAAACTCAACCAATACACAACACTCCAACCCAAAGTCGACACGAACCTTCCCATAACCTGCTTCTTCCTTGCTATCAACCCAACCATTACGCCAGGCCCAAGCAGAACGAACACGAACAAAACCATCATGTCAATTGCTAGTTTGAACAGGTCGGGGAAGAGCATAGGAACAAAAAGAGCTGGAAGAGATTCAATCAAGTAAATCCAAAAAAACCTACGCCGACCCCAACCTATAGTCTCCGCCACCCCCCACGCGCTACCAAGAGAAATCACAACAAGAGCAAGAAACGAGGCCGCTATCAAACCCATCGCAAAAACATATGGCGCGTAGGGTCCGGCAAGGAACGATAGAGCCCGCGAAAGCCCTCTAGGAGAATTCGTTCCAAGCAGACTCCCATTCAAACCAATCGTGGCTAACAGTATCACCACCATACCGACCTCACTCGCTATGGCACCAATCAAAGTCTCTAGACGCGAACTCCAGAGACTCTTAACCTCCTTCTGAGCTGTAGCCGAGGCTTGGTAAAAGAGCATGAAAGGCATCACCACAGCCCCCGCAGTGGCGGCCAACATGTAGAGAAAGCGTGGCTCCCAACTCCAGAAGAAGAGCATGTATTCACGCACTGGAGGCAATCCTCGGAGAAATAGCGACGCAGCGTACGAAACAATCAGAACCGCAGAAATCGCTAACAGGACTCTTTCAATCGTCGCATAGCCTCTCTTCCACACAATAAGGAGGTAAACAACGTAAATCACGGGCAGGGAGAGAATTGGTGCGACCCCAAGAAGTTGAAAGCCTATGGCTATACCCGTAAATTCAGCAACGTAACTCAGAATGTCCGTACACGCCATCGGAACACTCGTGAGTAACGCGGTTCTCCTCGAATAATTCTCTCTAATAATCTCACCCAGACCCTTACCTGTCGCAACACCAATTCTTCCAGCAGCCTCTTGGATCAGGAAGAGTGGTACGGTCAATAGGAACAGAAACCAGACGAGTGAGTAACCGTAAATCGCTCCATCTGCAGCCGCCGTCAATATGCTTGCGGCATCAACATCCGCTATCATGACAATCCAAGCAGGACCGAATGAATGCGCGAACGTACGCAATCTATCAAGCCCAGAAATCCCCCGGGTCTCCATTTGCTCACTCAATCCTTGCGCTCGCTCTCGTGCTTACCCAACTGGATGTTGGGATAAGTTATCTCGGTGGATTTTCACCGCCTTGAGCACGTGAGCAATCCACGGTACTTATCGTTTCCCCGCCCCACGCTCCACAATGCAGCGACTTGCTGCAGCAGCCTGTACCGGAACACAGCCTTTCCGATGCCACACAGGCTAACCGTAGGCCTAGTCGAAGCAGGTCAGGAAAAGATTACTTAAGCCTGGTGTGTTCTTGCAGCCAGCAGGTAAGGGCACCGTGCAAGTCGCAGAATACGATCTGTTCATTGACCTAGATTTTGATCAGCTGAAGTACAAAGGAAGGCTGCTTGTCAAGCTGCGGACGGAAGAAGATGCCGTTCTGAATTCTGTTGGGCTGAACATAGTGCGTGTGAGTTCTGGTGAAAGCGGTCTTCGTTTCAGTCAGAAAGAAGAGGACCTAACCATCCAGACAGGACCATTCGACGGCATATTGCAAATCGATTATGCGGCGTCTATTCCGAATTCTTTGGCCGGGATTTACAAGGCACCGTACGACCACTCACATATCGTTACCACACATTTTGAGGCAGCTCAGGCAAGGCGAATGCTCCCTTGCGTTGATCGGCCCGACGTTAAAGCCGAGTTTAGGATTGCAGTGAAAATAGACAAGGGCCTTGAGGCAATTTCGAACATGCCCATACAATCCGTAAGCGCTGATGGCGAGAAGAAAATAGTCACATTCGAAAAAACGCCGCGAATGTCGACCTACCTCCTCTACCTTGGGGTCGGCAAGTTCGAAACGCAAACGGAGAAACTCGGCAAGACAGAAATAATCCTGGCAACGACCCCAGGCAAAACGAAGCTGGGCAAATTCGCACAGGATGAGGCCAGGCAAGCAATCCAATTCTTCAATTCCTACTATAACATACCGTATTCGCTTCCGAAGGTTCACTTGATCGCTGTCCCCGAATTCGCTATGGGGGCAATGGAGAACTGGGGGGCGATTACTTTTCGCGAAATCCTTCTGCTCGTTGACGCCAACACTAGCATAAGGATGAAGATGCGAGCGTCGATGGGCATAGCCCATGAGCTAGCCCACCAGTGGTTTGGAGATTTGGTTACCATGAAGTGGTGGGACGATATCTGGCTGAACGAAAGTTTCGCAACATTCATGGCGTACAAAGCGGTCGACTCAATACATCCCGATTGGAAGATATTCAGCAACTTTTTCAACGGAGAACCAAGGGTTGAAACACTCGCCGGAGCCCTAAGCAGAGATTGCCTGAAGAACACCCACCCCATCGAAGTCAAAGTAAAGTCACCTGACGAAATCGAACAAATCTTCGACGCCATTAGCTACGGCAAAGGCGCCCACATACTCCAAATGATCGAGGCGTACATCGGAGAAGAAGCATTTCGGAATGGGATAAGCCGCTACCTCGCCACACACGCCTACTCAAACGCCACCGGGAACGATCTCTGGTCCGCCCTCGAGGCCGCGTCCGGTAAGCAAGTAATGCAGATAATGACTCATTGGATACAACAACCCGGATACCCCATCGTCACTGCTTCATTGCGTGACGGAAAGCTGACTCTTCGACAAGAGAGATTCCTACTCTCCGGTGAAGCGGAGACTGTCACGTGGCCGATTCCAATGGTAATTGAAGTGAATGGCGAAAGAAGGGGGATTCTCATGGAGACGGCGGAAGAGGTCGTTGAAACTAAAGACTTGAAGTCCCTAAGAATAAACCCTAACCGCACTGGCTTCTACCTCGTCAAGTACGTAGGCCTCGATGGCCAACTTTGGGAAAGTAGACTTTCACCGTTCGACAAATGGGGAATACTCTTCGACTCATTCCTATTCCTCCTCTCTGGAAGGATTGCTTTCAAGGAGTATCTGGAAATTCTCAATAGGTTCAGTAGGGAAAGTGACCCTCTTCCTTCCGGGGAAGTTTCAGACCAACTAGGATTACTATATACCCTGGTTTCCTCCGAGGTTATCAAAATTGCAAAGGAATTTCATCACACCCAGCTCGACTTGCTGGACCACAAGACCGACGAGAACAGTTCGATTTTACGGGGCAAAGTGGCCTACAGGCTGGCGTTGGTCGATGAGGGCTACGCCTCCAAGCTGGGCAAGGATTTCAAAGACTACCCTAAGGTTCCGCCTGACATGAAACAAGCCGTAGCTATGGCTTATGCTAGATCAACAAACGATTTCGACAGTCTCGCAAAGATTTACAGAGAAAGCAATTCGGACGAGGATAAACTCAGGTTCCTCAACGCTTTGACCGCCTTCACCGATAAGGCTCTGCTGCAAAGAACCTTGGCGTTTGCTCTGAGTGGCGAAGTCAAGAGACAAGACGTCATCGCAGTAATCCACGACGCCGCTGAGAAGCCACACGCGAAGGACCTCCTGTGGACTTGGCTGCAATTAAACCTAGAAAAAATCCGGGACCTGTACCAAAATACTGGAGTACTTTCGGGAATGTTCGGGGCCCTAATCCCGATTTTAGGAATCGGGAGAATTCAAGAAGTCGAGAATTTCTTTGGCAAGCACAAAATGCCGGAAGCAGAAATGGGGATTAAGGCAGGGCTTGAGAAACTACGGGCATATGATAGGCTCGTCAAAACCATAGTGAAGAAATGAACGGTTGACAGGACAGCGTAACGGAATGTTGTGTGCGGTCTTCAAGGTTCAAGGTCACAACACTTTCTTCCTAACGAGGACCAAGAAGACTACCGCGATGCCTAGGAAAACTGCAATAAGGGTTTCCACCTCACGCCAGTTAACCGTTGATTCTTGGCCGGTCGTGAGGGTTTGCCCCGTTAATGGGTTGAGCAGGGTTTCAACCGGTGCATAGTTATCCGTTAGGACAGGTGCATTGCCCGTGTCTAATGAGAAGTAGTTTGTGACATAGTCCCTGAGTGCTGGTATTCTGACGGTTGTGGTGCTCGCGGCGAGATTAGAGAAGTCGGCCTTTGTCAAAGGGCTGGAAAGCATTGTCGCGAGAATTATGACGTTCTGCGGGTCCTGGTAGTCAGCCCCCCTAACTGGGAAAATATACACCTCCGGGAACGCCGTGGTCATGGTTTTCACTTCTGCCATCAGTAGGCGTGCTGTGTCCCCAGAGGTTCCTGCGATAAGGTTGGAAATGATGACTCCATCCGCGGTCAAATGAGTTGCTGTTTCCTGGAAAAATTCGGCAGTCATCAGGTGAAATGGGACATAACTCTTTGAGTACGCATCCAAGACCACTAGGTCGTACTTCTGATGGTTCTCTTGCAGAAAGATGCGGCCATCTTCATTGTAAATATGCAACCTAGGGTTGCTAGCGTTTACCGCGAAATACTGTTCGGCGACCCGGATGACTTCAGGGTCGATTTCGGCGACATCGACTGTGACGTTAGGGTAGTCCCTCAGGAACGCTTTAGGGCCCGTGAAGCCACCCCCGCCAATGAACAGTACGCGGGTGATATTCAGATTGATCAGAAAGCCTAGGTGGAAATAGTCTGTATATTCGAAGACCGTGCGTTCCGGATTCTTGAGGTCCATGGCGCTGTGTAAGTTGTCATCCAAGATCAAATAGCGGACTGTTGATTGATGCACGGGATCGTAAGAGTCTGCCACAAGCAAATGATGGTACGGAGTATCCGTCTCGTATATTGTGTCGCCAAGCGCCAATGTGTAGGCGGCGACCGTTAACCTGCGGCTCACCATGTAAGGGGCTGCAAGCGGTACCACCAAGAGTACGAGAAGAACAAAAACCTTCAATCGAAAACCAAGCCCAAAGAATGCAACAACCAATAACGTTACTCCCAGACTGAGTACGATTTTGTTCACGCCAAATTCCGGGATGAGGACGAAAACGGTGACGAAGGTGCCCACTATGCTACCAAGCGTTGACAAGGCGTAGAGGTTCCCAGACGCCCTGCCCAATTTCTCAAAGCTCTTGGCTGCGAGGCGTATCGCGTAGGGTGACACCATGCCCAGTAGAATGCTGGGAGGACCAAGCAGCGCCGCCGTGGCCAAAAGCGGCGAGTATCTATCACCGATACCGAGCCTAACAACGGAATCAAAAAGGGGTGGAGCGAGGGCCGGCAAAATTATGACAAGAAGGCCTGCGACAAAGATCAGGAGAGACAGGGTCTGAAAATCTGGCTTGCGGTCGGCAACTTTCCCGCCCAAGTAATATCCGATGCTTAGAGCCGCGAGAACCACACCGATGAGGCTACCCCAAACAAAGATTGAATTGCCGAACACAGGCGCAAGCAGTCTACTCCCCAGAAGCTCAAGCGCCATCACGACCGCGCCTGAAACAAAAACAGAACATAGCAGTCGCAGTTGATACGGCATTCAGACCCATGCCCATTAACGCTTGAAGGTCGCGTTGTAGCGGCTCGCGGCGTCCCGAATAATCTTCCTCGCCTCTTCAGAACCTGCCCATTCCTTGAATTTCACCCATTTTCTGGGCTCTAATCTCTTGTAAAATTCAAAGAAGTCTTGTATCTCTCTCAATTTGTTTTCGTGGACGTCTGAGAGCTCCTTGTATCCTTCGAACCTTGGGTCTCCGATCGGCGCGCAGAGAATCTTCGTATCATCACCTTTCTCATCTTCCATAACCAACGCTCCGATAGCCCTGGCTTTGACCACGCTACTCACATGCAATGGCTCGTAACCGAGGACCATTGCGTCCAACGGGTCTCCGTCGGTAAACCATGTCTGAGGAATGAACCCGTACTCAACCGGAAAGACAATGGATGAATGTAAGACTCTATCTAAGACAAAAGCTTCCCATTTTGGGTTGTACTCGTACTTGTCCCTAGAGCCACTGGCAACCTCAACGATAACATTCACTATGCCAGCTGGTTCGTCGCCTACAGGTATGTCACGTAAGAGGTTCAAGCTCCCACTTACACCTCACAGACCGAACGCGCTGGGCCTTAAGAGGTTTGATTGATGCCCTGCCCTCCATCCGGCCTGATCACGAGATGTGTCGTATCTCCGGCGACCTGAACCATCGGGATGTTCCATGAGGACAAGGGTGGATTGGTTACTTATGATGGCTGGTAGTCGCTTAGCCAAATCTGCATATTGATGTCCGAGCCTGATGGGACTTCCACCTTCGCTGCGTACGTGGAATATCCCGCAAGTGATACTCCCATTCCGTAACTTCCCCCCGGCACCCACACCTGGAAATACCCATCCAGACTGTACGTCGTGTAATTTCCAGGCCTGACATCAATTATTCCGGTCAGGGCGTAATTGTTTGGTTCCAAAGTTATAGCCGCCCATGATAGGGGACGTGCTAACTCAAAGAGGTCTGGGCCCGTAATATATCCGGAGATCCTAGTGGCACGATCTAGAGGCTCGACAACTGAAACATTCCATCCCGCGGGGACGAACACTTGCAGTTGATTCATTTGATAATATCCATCGACCCAGATCCTAATCGTGAATACCCGCGGTAGATCATCCCACGGATACAGAAACAAGCCGCCAGGACTTTGACCTGCCCCATCTGTAGTATCATAGAAGCCGGACCAGATAAACCGAGGGTCTCCGAAATAACGGTCGAACCCAGCCAAGATGAAATGCGCGGTGGAATTGTTATTCGGTATGTAGCTTGCATTGGCCGCCACAAAGTTCCCATAACCATCGAAGACTTCGATACGCGCTGGTGTGGCGTCCAAGTGATTAATTGGTTGAGCATAAGCCTGCGTTGAGTCGATGGGCGAGAGAAGTCCCTCATCCCTGAAAAAAACCGTCAAATCAATTACGGGATTTTTGATCATCCAGACCAGGGCATCGGCATTGTTGCCCAACGCTACACTCAGGTGAAGTATCTCTTTTTGAGTGTACCCAAGCGTCTGGACGAGTACGCTGTAATTGTCAGTCTGTAATCCCAGGTAAGTGAAGGTTACGCTCGATGCGCCCGAAGGTTGCGTTGCGTTTGCTTGATAGACCACGCCGTTAGAACCTATTATCAAGAAGTTGATTGCGACTCCAGGATGACCCCATAGTCTACCTACCAATGGTGTCTGATCATCAATTGAATAGATGGTGAGCTCAAGTCCACCTGCCTTATACACGGAAAAGCTGATGCTCACGACACCCTGACATCCCAGCCCTATAGTTGCATAAACGTTGTCCGTTTGGTAATAGAAGTCTCTAATGCCAAGATTGGCAAAGCCAGCAAAACTTGGGGACGACGAAACGCGAGCAATGATTTGATATGTTCCTGGCAGAAGCCCGTAGTTTTGTGAGAAAAGTGAGGCGATCCCGAAGCCTCGAGAGTTACTGAACCCCTGTAGCTCCACGGTAGCGCTCTCTGCACCAGCTTTAACGGATGTTACGTTCTGTGCTCTAAGTATGCCTCCCTGGTCGTACGCTGAGACGGTCAGTGTGGAGTCGACCGCAATCTGATAGGGAGGCCCTATCCCTATAGTCCCTTTCTGATCTCTAAAGTGTACTGTAACGTCAATTATACCTGACCGAATAAGAGGTATAACAGCAGACGTATCATCCGTCTGGTTATTCAGATGCACCCTGACCTCTGCGAGCTGGATATACGAAGTCACGAACGCGTAAAGCAAGTAGTCACCTGATGTCAGGCCAGATGTGTAGCCAGCTAGGTTCTGAGGGATTCGCCCGTCGAACCCCAGTTGGCCGTGAATGGCAAAGGCAAAAGATGTCGAAGATGGATTCGTAAAATTCGATACGCCATAAGGTGGAGCCGTGGAGGCCACAACGCCTCCATTCAGGTTTACAAGATCGACTGTGATTGCTCGATGAGTGGGATTGCCGTTAAATCCGAAGAGGGTTCCCCAGGGTATTAGCGAACCCACGCAGTTTTCTGACAATACTGTTCCGGCAATTGTGGGGCTTCTGGTTAGATAGATGTCTACCGCTTCAAGTGATTGCGTGGGACCGACGTTCACTCTGGTTGGCCTGGTTGCTGGGATGTACCCGGCAGCGTAAGCGGTGAGGTTGTACGTGCCCGGAGCGACCCCAAATAATGTGTAACTGCCAAAGGCGGTGGAGTTGATGAACGCTTGGGCTGAAACAGACCTCCCCAGATAGTCTATCCCGGTTGCAAGTACTTGGGCACCAGTCCCGGTTGGCAGTTGTATTGGTTGCCCAGCCAATGACGGGTCGCGTTCTCCAGAGTCCCGAAGAACTCCAGAAACATACGCGGGGTCCCTACTCCCCTTGACCACTATCGTTGGAAAATTCTGGGGACCAATAGATATGCCGTTGATGAAAGCCTTGAAAAAGTAGCGTCCCGCGATGGAAGGAGATGTGACCATGAAGAGCCTGATGTATTGGGTTTCGTTTACAGCGAAGGTTTGGTCTTCAACTAGCGTGGTCGGACGAGTCACCTTGAGATTCTTAACGCTGACTTTCCACCAATTCGGGCCAATCTGGTCCGAACCTGACAGTCTTGATAGCGAGAAAATGTGTGAGTCGTAATTATTGGTAAAGCTAGTCCAAGCTTTGCTTAACGTCAGTCCCGCGAAGTCTGTAGGGATGTAGACGTCGAGTGAAACTGTCGCCGAGGTGGGTGGTAAGGGAGGGGAAGGCAAGAGCTGGAAGTTCGCCGTTGCCGAATCGGCTCCTGGGATTCCCCCCAGGAGTGCTCTCGCAGTAACGGTGTAGACACCCGGTGCCACATTGCCCACAGTGAACGAGCCAGTTAGCAGTCCGCTCGCAGCAATCGAGCAGGTTGAGCCCGCAGCAATAATGTTTCCAATCAGAGTGCAGGGACCCGCGTCAGTGGGTAAGAAATGTGAACCTGATACTCCGACGGGGGCGCCGACGAGGCCGGATGAAGCACTGAGAGTGATGAATTGCGGACTAGTTGTAACCGTAAATGAAGCCACAGCTTCACCTGAATCATCCCCATTAGTCGTCGCGGCAATTGTGTAGGTGCCGGGAGCTACTGCTGGAACAACAAATGTGAAAGGGGTCAAGATGCCACCTACAATAAGGCAGGTGGGTGGAGGAGTCGGTACGGGGACACCCGTCAAGGTGCAACTAGTATCAGTCGAATAAAACCCAAACCCAGAGACACTGACAGTCGTGCCGGCCGGACCTGAAGACGGATTGAGAACAAGCGATGGTGGAAGGACAGTGAATGTGGCTAATGAGTAATCGTTTTTCTGGCTATTGGTTCCATTAACCATGTACGCTCCTGCGAGAACATTAGGGACGTTAAACGAGCCGGTCAGAATGCCGCCTGAAATTGTGCAGGTGGGTGAGTCGACTGGTCCGCCTGATAGTGTGAGTGTGCAGGGTCCCGTGTCACTCGTCGAAAACCCTGAACCCCACACTTGAACCTCGGGGTTTGGAAAGGCGGGCGACCATACTTGAGCGGAGAGTGGGTTAAGCATGAGAGGATTCAGGGTGACAGTGAACAACAGGTCTCCGACACTGTTAGTCAATATGCTACTATTCGGATAACTCAATTTCACTGGGCCAAAGCCGGGGAATCCTGCACCCAGAGTAAGGTCGTACTTTCCAGGCGAGACATTCACCCTACTCACATTGTCGGATAGGACAGAACTGGTGGTTTGAGAGATCAGAAGCAATCCTAACAGTAGTAGGAGTGCAAGTCTCGTGGCCGCTCGCCCTGAACGATGCCGCATCATTGAGGGCGCCAGGAAACACAGCAATGACGAACTCATCGGGAGAAACAGGCAAATGATGAAAGCTAGCCCGATTTAAGTTTCGATAATTCTTCGGTATCTGCTTCTGATTCGGGTTCGGGTTCTTCACCTAGTTCTGAATCGCCCTTGCGAACTCGACCGTACGCTGCCGCGATGGCGAACACAGCCGCCACAATCAGGAATCCCGCTAGGAATGATGCAGTGGTAAACCCAATTGCTGAAGTCGTTGCCGTTCGCACAAAGGCGCCAGCGGCGGTTCCACGAAAGGTTGGTTGAGGTGTTAGAATGTAGACGGCGTAGGCGTTTGCAGCGTTGAGGGCGCCAGCAACTAAGGCCCACAACGCAAGTCTTCTCCACGAAACCTTCGGGTTTTTCGATTTTTGTAACCGACCAATTAGGATCCCGATGACTATGATTGGAATGATTATCGGCAGCTGTGGCATCTCGGTTGAACTCCAATAGCGCGGGCGCAAAGGTAACCGTGTTTATATAAGGCTAACTACAAGGCATAGTTGGGAATCAGCGCGTTGAAGCTTCACGCAGTACGCCCCAATCATCCCAATCTCAGATTTGCTTTGGGCGATCTCGAAGCCATTGTACTTCGGCAGCTTTGGGAATCTAAAAGACCGCTTTCCGTAAGAGAATCTCAATCTAGAACTGCGAGAAGTCGACCAGTTGCAGTAACAACCGTAGCAACAATATTGGACCGCCTCTATAGAAAAGGGTTAGTTTCGAGGCATCTTGCACGGGAGGGTAGCCCACACTACTTATACAGTCCAAAGGTTACGGAGGAAGAATTCAAGCAAGCTGTCGTTAAGAACGTAATGGAAGGATTACTTCAAGGCTTTAACGACGTGACTGTAGCATACTTGGCTGAAAGAATGACTGCCTCTGATGGAAACGATCTCCATATTGTTTCAAAATACCTGAATCGGCTGCGCAAGAAGGAAAAGAAATGATTCCTGTTTTTCCGCGATACCTCTTCCTCATAAGCTGGTTGATTGTTGGTCCATCCAGGCTTGCCCTTCCCACCATAGGCCTACTCGCAGCCGGGATCGTTCTCGTATTCGTTCTTCGGCGGTCCTATCGCGAGCGAACTGTTGCTTTGCTTGGAATTTTCGGCTTAATGCTAATCGAGAGTGTATTTGTAGTTGGATTAACCCTTCACTTCATGCTCAGAGGCGAACCGGCCCAGGTAATCGAGAGTTCCAGAGGTTTCATCGACCTATTTCACGACTTCAATTTTTGGGAAGTTCTACTAGGGGCTGTGGCTGCTGGAGGCGCCGCAATTTTCATCGAATTCGGAAAATCACGAATGAGCCTTTCGAAAGCATTTCCGCAAATCACATTTATTGACCCCCCAAATCGCCTTGAGGAAATGGTTAAGCGGCTCGCGACGCAGGCTGGAATTTCGGCCCCAGATATTCGTTTGATAGATTCCGGTGTGCCCTCGGCGTTTACTGTGCGAGCAAATCGAAGGTACACGGTTACGCTCTCCATAGGCCTCCTAGAGTCTTTGGAAGAAGGCGAAGTGGAAGCTTGTCTCGCCCACGAGATTGCACACTTGAAAAATAGTGATTTCACCGTGAGGTTTGTGGCAACTCTCGCAAAGGTCGCTCTCTTCGCTCGACCGTTGAGCTACCTTCTTGAGCCTGCGGTTTACAGGGCTCGCGAATTCTTGGCGGATTTGACTGCGGTTAGGTTAGTCGGGGGTCCAGACGCATTGATTTCCGCGTTAGCAAAACTGAAGGAGTCTAGCGATTTCGACTTGGCATTACAAGGGTCCTCATGCGTGTGCAGTCTAACCGCACGAAAGGGAGTAATGCGAATATTCGACAAGCATCCAGCTATAGAAGATCGATTAAGCGCACTTTCGGAAATGAAACAAAAGTGAACGCCACTCACAAGATTCAGCCCTTGGTTCTTGTCATCCTAGCAGTATGTCTACTGTCTGCGCCGATGGGGTCTGTTCAGGCTCAGACTATTCCGCACTTGACGGTCACACTGACCGGACAAACGCTCACAGCTGGATTCAACAATAATGTGACGGTCACAGTGGTCGATAACTACTACAATTACCCGGCAATATACGATGTTGATATTGCCGTAACCATCCCCTCTGGTTTGACGATGTATGGAGACAGTCATTGGCACCAAAATACAATGCAGTTAGGCCAGTCGGCTACAATCGACTTTCAAGTATACGCTCCAACAGCGGCCATAGGGATTACCTATCAGGGTTCAATAACTGTAACCTACAAAGCGCTAGGAGACGTATCTTACACCCAAGAAGTTCACTCGGTCAGCTTCTCGGTCTATGCTTACATTAACCTCATACTATATGGCGTGCAGGTCACACCTTCAACCTCAACGCCCGGCGGTAACGCTACAATCTCAGGGAACCTGCTCAACACCGGCAACCTGGCGGTTTACGATGCGAACGTCACCACCGACTCTGATATCATAGTGCCGAGCGCTCTGTCCAGCGGTTTCTTGGGCGAAATCGATCCGAACATACCCAGACCATTCAGCGTATTGGTGGTGTTCAAAAGCACTGTTGCTCCTGGAAACTACTCAATTCAAGTGAGGGCATCTGCCATAGACAATGCTCGACCCGGTTCACCATATGTAGTCCAAGCAACCGCCAATATCCGACTGATAAGACAAACTTCGGTTCCGAACCAAGGACGCGGAGGGCCTACCGGAGTAGTCGGAATTCTCCTTGAAATTCTGAGATATCTTGAAGGTATATTCTTCGGGTCCGCAAGTCCATTCAGCATGGCGCGTTCGATCATGCTTTCAGGAACGGTTCCTAGTCAATCGAACAGGCACGTTGCAATGTAGTCTCTAGAAAAACCCTAGATGGGGTCAGGCCGTTAGTGTAGCTATGAGCTGACGGAGAGCGTTTTGACTCCACTCAAACTCAACCGAGAGGCAAGACAAGTCTGCTTATTCGTACTTTAGGGCTACAACTGCGTTCATTCTAGAAGCTCTCCACGCTGGATAGAGTCCTGCTATTGTCGCAAGTAGGACTGGAAATGTTAGCGAGAAGACGATGAGTTCAGTTGAGAAGACAGGAACGATGGTCATTCCACCCCCTCCACCCCCTCCGCCTCCTCCGAATGCGACGCGTCCGCCGCCTAATCCTCCGAGCATGCCTCCCATCAGGAAGGATAGCGCATAACCTAGTGCGAGTCCGCAGAAGGCTCCAATTACTCCCGTGAGTGCAGCCTCTGCTAGGAACATGCCCATTATTTGCTTCGGCCTGTAACCTATAGCTTTCAGGATTCCGATTTCTCTTGTGCGTTCCATCACTGAGACGTACATTGTGTTAACTATTCCAACAGTTGCTACAAACAACGATACCGCGCCTATGCTGCCCAAGAAGACTGTCAATTGTCCCGTGATCCCTTGGATGCTTGACAGGATTTGTCCCGGGCTTATCACTCGAACATTATCGGAATAGTAAGTCGTTATTGTGTTCTGAACGGTCGCAACATCATCCGTGTTGTCAATTATGACGTAGATGCCTGTAAAGTATGGAGATTTAGAGAGAATTCCGCCTGCCGCGAACGATATGAAGATGGAATCATCAATATTTGCGAATAATGCCGTACCATACTGAGCCAGAATTCCGTTGGCGAGAACAGCGTATGACATGGCTCCTTTGCTTCCTTTAATTCCCGAAATAGACATGGCAACCATTTGGTGAAGTCCGATTGGTGTTCCAGACACCGGATTGGCTATTCCCCATCCTATGGCGGCAGATGTCGTGTCGCCCAAGAGCGGTATAGAGCCTTCAGCAACGGTCAAGCCACTGTATAAGACGGGCAGAGCCACCATGTCTATGGCGACCACGCTGGCTTGAATCGATTGTCCGCCACTGTTGATATTTGCACCATAGCTGTAGTACGGATAAGCCCCAATTACGCCAGGTATTGATTTGAGGTAGGTTACGTCCTGTTGGCTTAGCTGGTAAGTATTTGTTGAACCGCCAGCGAAGAATCCTCCCGCATTTCGTATTGTGAGAATGTTCGCCCCAGTTTTCTCAATATTGCTGGCGATGCCGGCGTTAAGGCCGCTTGAGCTTGCTATTAGGGAAAGGATAATGGCTGAACCAACCGTGATTCCCAGTATCGTTAGGACGCTGCGGATCTTTCTATCAATCAGAGCCTTGTACGCTAACTTGAATAAATCGCCAAATTGCATTGTCTACATCTCCCCGCAAAATTCAACCAATGCCTTGAACGCAACCTCGTATAATCCAGATACTTGCATATCGCTCATGCCGCTGAATAAGAATCTAACCGCTGGAGATGCTCATCTTTCTCTATCAACCCATCCCTAAGGGAGATGACGCGCTGCGTCATGTTAGAGATTTCTGCGTTGTGAGTAACAATCAATATCGTTGTTCCGAATCCTTTGTTCACTTGGACAAACTGATCGACCACTTCGCGAGTGGTCTTCGAGTCCAAGTTGCCTGTGGGTTCGTCGGCGATGATCAAAGCCGGCTCTGTGACAAGGGCTCTAGCTATAGCAACTCGTTGCTGCTCTCCGCCGCTGAGTTCCATTGGACGCTTGTTCGCCAACCGGTTAAGTCCGACTGCACTAAGCGCCTTCAGCGATCTGCTCCTCCGCACCTTTTCAGGTATGCCTCTGGCGATTAGTGGCATCTCCACATTCTCGACCGATGTGAGCCTTTGAATCAGGTTGAAGGCTTGGTACACAAACCCCAGCTTCCGATTTCGGAGGAGGGAAAGTCTGTCTTCACTCAGCCTTTTCAGGTCGACCCCGTCTATGATCACTCGGCCTGAAGTGGGCGGATCTAGTGCCCCTATCACGTTAAGGAGTGTTGATTTTCCGCTGCCCGACGGCCCCATTATTGACACGAACTCTCCTCTTTCTATCCTAATATTGATGCCCCTCAAGGCGGGGTAATCAACGTGGCCTACACGGTAGACCTTCGTTACATCTATCGTTTGCACTGCAGGGGCGGATCGTGTTGCCACAGGCATCAACTACATGGGATAGTTTAGTTTGTACATTTACACCTTACGCTGCATCAGGGCATCGAAGAACTGCAGAAAAACTGAGGGGGGAGGACAGAACGCTGTACCTTTTCTAGCTTTTCCCTTTGAGTTTCTTTGTGTACGCTTCCGCTAGTTTTCCGAGCTTGTAAATCAACCAGATGAATGCGACTGCTATCGCGACCCCGAATATGCCTCGAATGATCGCAAAGAGTCCGAAGCCAATTGGCATTTGTGGCATAATCCCCCACTCACCTCCACTCTCTTTCCCAAATCGAACGCCTCTCCGCCTGGTTAAAGCGGTTGAGGATGATTCATCCATCTCCGTTATAAGCTAACTATGGGCTGTAGTTGAATTTCAACGTGGAGAACCATGAGTCAAATATCCTTAGACTGTCAGCGCAGGGAGTCGGTAGGTTTGGGACCTAGCATTGGCCTCTACTCGTGCATTTTCTGCGACAGGTGTTTCGGCACTAAACCTCAACTCAAGAACCACTACCACAAGAAGCACGGAGAAAGCATTCTGAACTACGAGGGAAACATCATTGACAGCCTTTGATGGCGACGCGTCGTTTAGGGCGCTAGAACAGGCAACGGCAGTATTTTCAGAAATTCCTAGTTGCTCAGCTCAACTTGTCCTCCTGCTAATTCTGGTCCTGATTTATCATACTGCACATTGATAGTGTTCATCGCGGAACGTAATTGGTAGCAGGGTGGTGGGCACAACAACAAGCTAGCTCTAGCTAGCAAACTTGGACAGTAGACTGTCCCCGCCCTTTGGGCTTTGAGCTGCTTATGTTGGTCCGCTTGGTTTTCTGCGCCTCGAGGCGACGAAAGCCGCACCGACTAGTAGGATGGTGGCAGCGAGTATCAGCAGTTGGTTTTGCTGAAGCATGTTCATCAGATCACCGCCTGGTGGGCTGGGAGTCTGCGTGCTTGTGTGCTTGGGTGTTTGAGTTGATGTCTGTGTGGCCGGACTAATGTTCAAGACGAGGTTGGCAGCTCTGTTTACTCCACCGCCAGCCCCTGTCACTATTAATGTGAATGGTCCGGGGGGCGCGTTTGCGGGAAGCGTAACTGTAAGCGCTGAAGCAAAGTCTGGGGTTCCGGATGTGATGGTGAAAACTCCGTTGGCATCGGAGGGTAATCCGGATACGGATAAAGTGACTTGCGAGTTGAAACCGTTCAAACCGACCACGCTGATCTGGTACGTAGTTGTCCCGCCTTGAGTCGATGTCTGGGATGGGGGGTTCACATCGATTCTGAAGTCGGGTGACTGCCCAACAGTTAGCATGAATGTGGTTGGGTGTGATGTTGTTCCAGCGGTGCCCGTGATCGTTAAGGTGTACTGTCCAGAAGCCACAGACGCTGTTGTTGTGATGGAGAGTATTGAACTGAACTTTGGCGTTCCCGATTTCGGATTCAGCGACGCAGAGACTCCCTTCGGAGCGCCAGTAACTTTCAAAGCCACGTTCTGAGACGTTCCCGATAACAGGCCCACCGTAACCGTTGAGGTTGTGCTTGCTCCGGGTATGATGGTCCGTTGCGCTGGTGAGGCCGATATGGAGAAGTCGAAGGACTGTACGGCCTTCACCGCCAGAAGAGCCTTCGCCTGATGCTTCACGCCCTTTGCTGAACCGATGAGAGTGATGGGGTAGCTGCCGGGCGGAGTTGAGCTGGAAGTCGAAACCCGCAGGGTGGGCGGACTTGGTATCACTTGGTAATTCATTGCCGGACCTAGGCCCGATACTTGGATGTTGATAGTAGTACCGCTGTAGGAGGGGTCGCTGTAGGATATGAGGACCTGAAACGTCGCAGCCTCACCCTGCTTAACCGTAACACTAGCCGGGGACAACCCGAGGCTGAAATCGAACGGGGTTGTCGCCTGGACCACTAAGTCTGCATATCCCGCTATTATTGGGTGGTCGACTGTTGGCTCATAGACCAGCACATCGACTTTGTATGAGCCAGGAGTGCTTATGCCGGGAGGGTGTACTTCGTAATGCAACCCCCCCACATTTGGTCCTACTTTCATGGATGCGCTGACCCAAATTTCCTTTGAGTCCTCGATAACCACCACGGCAGTTTCCTTACCCGTCCACTGACAGCAGCCAGCTTCGATCCAGAAAGCAACCGTGAACGATTGGCCTACGGGCACAGGTGTGGGACTAACAGATACGTGAACTGGTGTGTTGACGCTGGGTCTGGGGGACATCCCATCGACAGTTCTCGCAACACCGCCCACTGACACGGCCAATAAGAGCAAGATCGCTAGACCAGATATGGCTCGCAAAATCCCAATTCTCGTGGGTGATAATTACTGGGCTGCGATGCTATTTGACACTTTGCATGAATTTTCGAGAAATTTAGTTAACTGAAGACTCGACACGGGGGAACGAAGGCGCTGTTCATTGAAACGCCGACAAACCCATACTCCCTCAAAAAACGTCACTTTCTCTGATTGTTCTGAATTCTGTCAGCCAGACACTCGCCACGACAAAACCCAACCTCACACGCGACAACAAAAGAACAGCTATGCGAGTGTTAGCGAGCACGCGTAAACCCCCATGTGTGTGCGGTCTGCTGGTGCGAGCCACCAAGTTTGAACCATCGTTTTAGTGTGTGTGTTGTTGTGAGCATGGTGGTGGGGGCGCTGGGATTTGAACCCAGGGCTTCGCGGTTGCGGTTTAGGCAACTCACGCGGGCCCAAGCCGCGTATCATAACCATGCTAGACTACGCCCCCGAAGAAAGCTTCGCCCAGCACGAGCCGCTATTGCGCATAGCTTGAGTAAAGAAGATTTCTAGATTGCAAATTCATCAGGGCCTATAGTGAAAGCCTCTTTCGAGGCAAGGTACTAACGCGGTGCAAGGCGTAAGAGCTCCGCGGGTTCACCTGAGAACTATAGGCAAGGCCCCCACTGAAGGGTGGCATCCACCCGACGATTGGGTGGCATCCACCCATGTCCCACGAAAGGCTTTTGAGCGATTGTGACAGGAGATGTAGTTTAGGTGTTGTCTATTGTATGAGGCTGATGAAGCTGTGCTGATTGCAGAGGTTCCAGTGGTGGATAGTGGGGATTACGTCTACGTATGCGAAGGGTGCGGTGAAGAATTAACCGAGATTCCGTACTATAACCGATTCTACTGCGCAAATTGCGGTTTACACTATTAATCGGAAGTTCTGCATCGTAAGCTTTGTTTAGGCATCGGAGATTCTGTCCTTGGCGCGTTTTCTTTGCGGCAGGGCAACGGGGCCGAAGGCGACTGGTTTCGACCGCTTCGTCTGATCACTAGCGCCCTTCTCTTTGTGTTTCTTTTAACCGTCGTTGCCTTGTCGGCAACAACAGGCATGGCATCCAACAATCTGCCCAAATACATTGACGAATATGCGGTCCCAACGTCTAACTCTGCGCCCCTCGCAATAACTGTCGGCAAGAACGGCATGGTCTGGTTCACCGAATCGAACGCAACCAAACTGGGCACGTTCGATCCAACGAACAAAACCTTCAAGGAATATTCAGTACCAGGGGTCGGCGACATGTGGGGAGTGACGGTTGATCAGAGCGGTTACGTTTGGTTGACCCAATACTCGGGTAAAGGGTCTGTAAACCCAGGTGGCGCTATCGTCCCCGGAGGCCACGGGCATTTGCTGCGCTTCAACCCCGTGTCCGGGAACTTTACAAGTATAGACATACCCACCGAGGGCTCCTTCCCTTTCAGGCTCATCGCAGATGACGCAGGTCGAATATGGTTCACCGAGCTGCTGGGCAACAAAATCGGCGTTTACGACCCACTTTCAAATCGGCTTGAGGAGTATAACGTACCTTCATATTTTGCAGGGCCCGCCGACCTGACATTCGACAGGCACGGAAACTTGTGGTTCACGGAGGCCTATAACGAATCTGTCGCAGAGTTCCAGCCACTAACCAAGACTTTCGTCGAATACCATCTCTCCACAACCGATCCATCACGTTTCGTCGCATCTCCCGTTGGCATCGCCATTGCCCAAGACGGCGAAGTTTGGTTTGCTGACCATGGCGGCAACTGGATAGTGCAATTCAACCCGGCGTCGAAGGCGTTGACGCGTTACCCAACCAGTGCCCCCTCTGGCTATTCGTACGGGGTGGCGATACCAAACGGGTTGCTCATCGATGGGCATGGAAGAATATGGTTCTGCGAGCACTGGGGCAACCGTATTGGCTACTTTGACCCCGGCACTCAGACAATGGTCGAGTTTCCTATCCCAACCGGACCCATCAGCACTGCCCTTTGGATCGCCCAGGCCCCCAACGGCGACATTTGGTTGACAGAGTGGAGTGCGAACAACATTGGAGTCTTACCTGCTAATCCCTCTGTTCCATTTTCTGTCGGCGTTTCCAAAGATAATTTGAGCTTGGCTGCAGGGGAAAACACTGGCCTGTCCCTTTTGACAAACACTACTCCAAAGGTTGCTGGTAATGGCACATTCACATATTCTTGGTCCTCCTACAACCCCAGCGAAGTTGGAGTGGCCTTCTCTCCCGACCCATATCCTTCGCTTGCCGGGCCAACGGGGAAAACAAGCGAAGCTGAGATCAAGGCCTCGAGCAGCGTAAGCCCAGGCAATTATACGCTTGCAATCGGAATAGATGCTGGGGCCGTTCGAGTGTCCAGTATGGTCCAGATTCAGGTGACCCAGAAGGGGCGCTCTATTGCGTTTCCTGGAACAACAGTCGTTCTCTACTTGGCACCACTCCTAGCAGTGGCTGTAGGGGTTTTGTTGCTTCGCAGAAAGTTCAGGGAGGCCGCCAAAGGGCGTCAGAGTACTCAGTCTAATGTGATTTAGTAGGGTTGACTTTAAACCCCCAATCCCCATCAGTTCGGCTGAGTGGCTTTCTTGGCGGCATCGGCAAAGCTCAGGTTCTTCACTGAGTCTGTAATTCGTGAAATGACTAGGTTAAGTGAGGAATATGGGGCGATTAATCTCTCTCAGGGCATGCCAGATTTCGACCCGTCCCCACACTTGGTCGAAGCCGCTGTCGAAGCCATAAGGCGCGGGTCGAATCAGTATTCGACAACATGGGGGCACAGAGGCCTCAGGGAGGCTGTTGCTAGCAAAGTCAAGGAATACAACGGCATTGACGCCGACCCCGAAAAGAACATTACCATCGCGTGCGGTTCAACCGAAGCCCTTGCCGCCGCCGCGTTCGGGTTGACCAACCCCGGTGATCGCATCGTGGTTACGGACCCCTTCTATGAGAACTATGTCCCGGATGCGATCATGGCGAACTGCGAAGTGATCTACGTCCCCTTCGGTAGGAATCTGGTCCTTGACGAAGAAAGCTTGAAGAACGCCATGGCAACGCGTCCAAAACTCATCGTCCTAAACACACCGAACAACCCTACGGGAAAGGTCATGGACAAAGAGCAGTTGAAACTCATTGCGGACCTATGTGAAGAGGAAAAGACAATCGCAGTTACAGACGAGATATACGAGCACATCGTTTACGATGGGAAGAAACACGTCAGCCTAGCATCTTTGGGCAACATGCATGAGCGGACCGTGACCATAAGTGGCGCTTCAAAGACCTACAGCGTCACAGGATGGAGAGTTGGTTGGGCTATAGCGGAGGCAAAGCTAACAAATGCCGTCCGAAAAGTTCATGATTACTTTACTATCTGCGCTCCAACTCCGTTGCAAGAGGCGCTTGTGACCGCCCTAAACTTCCCATCCGCGTATTACGACAGACTCACCGAAGCATACGACAGAAAGCGAAGGATGATGATGAAAATCCTCGACGAGGGCGGGCTACAATATCAAAGGCCGGAAGGCGCTTACTACATCCTAGTGAATGTTCCCGACCAATTCAAGGACGGCGAAGAATTCACCGATCACCTTCTCAAGAAAGTCGGGATAGCCGTCTTGCCCGCGAGCGCCCTCTACCATAACAAAGAGCTAGCGAGAGGGAAGATACGCATAGCGTATTGTAAGAAAGATACGACCTTACAAGAAGTTAGACGGCTCATTAAGAAGCTCACTGAGAAACCCAAACAGAGGCTGGCAGCCAAGACAAAATCGTAATCGGCGGCGATGGAGCGAATGGCCTCCGGAAGAATGCTTCAAACGCTGCAGGCGCTCTCGAGACTACCCAGCCCAGGGCCAGCTCCTGCATTTACTCACGTTGATGTTAGTCAGGCAATTCTCACAATTGGTGATGAAGGCCAGATTGGGAGGATTGAGCTTTCAAGAAGACTAGGGATTGGCGAGGGCGCAATCCGAACGATAATAAAACATTTGACGCAAGCAAACATCATCACAATCGAAAAAGGTGGATGCGCATTAACAAGGCGTGGGGCACAGCTCTACAAGTCATTGAGGTCGAGGGTGTCGAAAATTTCAAGCATGGATGCGAGGGAACTCGCCCTGGACAAGGTTAGCGCAGCTGTCTTGATACGAGGTTCGGGGCACCTCGTGAAGAGGGGAATCGAGCAAAGAGACGCCGCTATACGCGCAGGTGCGACGGGAGCTTGTACGCTCGTATTTCAAGGCCGAGAATTCTTAATGCCGATGAGTGAAAGTGAGGAGTGGAGACTTGGCCAAGATGATCCGCTCTTTCAAGATTTGAAAAATGCGTTCAATCCAGAAGAGGGCGACGTTGTTGTGGTAAGCAGTGCGTCTGGCAGGGTGTTAGCTGAGCACGGGGCAATGGCAGCTGCTCTTACGTTCATGGCATGATTATCTTGTGACCTGAGCCTCGAAGGGGTCTGTCCACTCTTATCCACCGCGGATGAAGTCTTCGAGCATACGCCTAGCCTGGTCGTCAGGGTATTGCTCGGGTGGGGATTTCATGAAATATGCTGAAGGGGCTTTCAATGCGCCGCTAATTCCCCTATCTAATGCCAACTTGGCGCACCTTATTGCGTCGATTACAACGCCCGCGCTGTTCGGAGAATCCCAGACTTCAAGCTTGGTTTCGATATTCAGTGGTACGTTTCCGAACGTGGTTCCCTCTAGCCGTATGTAGGCCCACTTCCGATCTAGCAGCCACGGCACATAATCGCTCGGCCCGATGTGCACGTTGTCCGGAGGAATCTCATAGTCAAGTACCGACGTTACCGCACCGGTCTTTGAGATCTTCTTGCTTTCAAGTCTCTCCCGCTCGAGCATGTTGAGGAAATCCGTGTTTCCACCCACATTGAGCTGGATTGTGCGTTCAAGTTTGACACCTCGATCCTTGAAAAGTTGAGTAAGGACCCTGTGAACTATTGTTGCACCGACTTGTGACTTGATATCATCCCCAATTATTGGAAGGCCGCGCTTCTCGAATACCTGCTGCCAACGCTTCTCCCTCGCGATGAAAACAGGAATGCAGTTCACGACTGCGCATCCAGCATCCAGGGCTTGTTCCACATACCATTTCGTCGCAAATTCACTGCCAACAGGAAGGTAGTTGAGTACAACGTCCGTTTTCGTTTCCTTCAAAACATGGGAAACGTCTACTGTGTGCGAAGGGTGCTTCTCGATGACCTTGCTCAAGTATTTGCCCAGGCCATCATGGGTCATGCCCCTTTGAACTTCAACGCCGAGTTTCGGGACCGTACTGAACTTTATCGTATTGTTCGGTTTAGTGAAGATCGCTTCAGCTAATTCCTTTCCAACTTTGTTCTTGTCGACATCAAAGGCGGCGGAGAACGTCACGTCACGAACGTGGTATCCTCCTAATCTAACGTGCATCAAGCCCGGGACGAATTCATCATCCTTTGCATTCTTGTAGAACTCCACGCCCTGAACGAGCGAGGAAGCACAATTGCCTACGCCAACGATCGCAACACGAATCTTTGCCGTTCTAGTTGCCTCCAAACATTGAGGATGCCCCATGAAATTGCTAAGGTCATATGTAAAGAGCTAGTCGGCAGCTTGGAATCGCCCTGCAAGAGGACGCAAAATTCACCTAGGCGACCGATGATGAAGAAAGTATATTGGCGTTCGGGCAAGTAGTCCCATAGGCATACAGGTGAGCAATGCGTTGGACAAGGGAGAACAAGAGTCGTTCCTGTATGACGTGAATGAGTTCTGCAAGGAACTCAGGCCTATTGAAGAGGTCTGCTATGTAGAGCACACCTTCAATGATCAGCTAATTCCTCTCTGCAGGAAGTACAACCTCCTCGGTATCCCCGTTAGAAAGGAATACGGAGGCCGCGGGGCCGACTCGGTAACTTACACGAGGGCCCTCGATCGAATAGGTATGGAAGGGACTGGTATTCGGACGTTCTTCTCAGGCCACACTTCCATTGGGCAAGTTCCAATTCAAATGTGGGGAAATGAGGAGCAACGCAGGCGTTACCTCCCAGCTTCCGTGACAGGGGAGAAGATTCTCGCTTTCGGCTTGACGGAACCTGAGGCTGGCAGCAACCCCCTTGAAATGAAAATGACGTACGAGGAGAAGGCAGGCCATTATGTTCTGAACGGTGTGAAGTATTTGATTTCCAACGCGGGAATTGCGCACGCCATCGTGACCTTCGCATATCCCAAGGCTGGAGGCCGGGTAAGCGCCTTCATAGTTGACACCGACAAGGAAGGAATTCTAAGGCAAGACTTGACAACGAAACTAGGCATGCCAACAGCCAACACCGCCCTCTTCGAATTGCACGAGTATCCCGTGCCAAAAGAGAACCTGCTCGGCAAGGAGGGTGACGGCTTCAAGATCGCCATGTCCACACTGATGAGCGGGCGTTTAAGCGTGGCCGCAGGATGCCTTGGCGTTATTGCCGATTGTTTGAAGGAAGTAGTACGGTATTCGAAGGAAAGAAGCCAACACGGAAAGCCGATTGCAAAGCATCAACTCATACAGGAACACGTTGCAATGATGAAGACTGAACTTGACGCCGCGAGATGTCTAGTCTACAAAGGCGCACGCGCCAAGAACGCGTACGACGCAGACCCAGCCAACGCCAAGGTCCGCGCGCATGCTGACCTGTTGATTGCCGAAGGCAAGTTCTATGCCTCAAATGCAGCTTGGGACGCCGCGGATAGGGCGGTGCAGGTCTTCGGAGGGCGAGGCTATTCTTACTTATTCAGGCCCGGCAGGCATCTGCTGGACGTGAGGGTCTGCAGGCTCTATGAAGGCACAGACGAGATTATGAAGCTGAAAATTGCTTCCGCTGTCCTGGGCAAGGAGTACGAGGCATACCGATAGTTATCCTGCGGATTCCAGTTTTGCCTTGACGCAATCGAAGAATTGCTGAGTGAATTTGTTTGTGCTGTTTTGGATAAGGCTAGGGGAAATCTCACCTAGCAGACCACCAAGTTCTGCGTCAGACTTCCATGCCAATTCAGTAGTCCCCGCGTCAACGTCGTTCAGGTCCATGCTTGCGGTCAGTCGAACTGAAACCCCCGCTCCCTTCCCAACCGCCTCGAATTTTGAATGAGCGGGCGGTCTCTGGTCAAGCAGGGTGAAATCGAACTTGAAGCTCCCGCGAACAAATGCAATTCCAACCTTCACAGTCACTGCAAAGTTTTTCGAATCCTTAACCTCGAAACTCTGCAAATCAGGAAGACACTTCGCAATTTCCTCCGGTTTAGATATAAACTCCCAAACTTGAGCGCGTGGTCTTTTCAGAAGGAATGTGCCTTCGAGATGCATCAGGTGACGCCTCTCAAGTCAGAAGGTACTCGATCAAATAAAACACTGCGTCGTGCGGTTCAGACTACTCCTTTTGCGCGCAATTCGGAAATGCGTCTAGAATCGTAGGCGAGGAGTGTGCGCAGAATTTCATCGGTATGTTCGCCTAGAAGCGGCGGCGGGGTTTTGATCTCAGGCTTCGTCTCGGAAAACTTCATTGGTATCCCAATTTGATTTATCGGTCCTGCTTTCGGATGTTGAAGCTTCACCAGCATTTGTCTATGCAAGACCTGTGGATCGGTGAATATTTCTTCCATAGAGTACACGGGGCCTGCGGGCAACCGGGCGTCAGTTAGGATCTTAAGCCACTCTCGCCTCGTTTTCTGGACGAAGACTCCCTCCAAGATTGCCACCAGTTCCTTCCTGTGTGCGACGCGGGCAGGGTTCGCTGCAAACGTTGGTTCATCCGCAAGCTTCTCCATTTGAATTGCGCTACAGAATTCTCGGAATAGTTTGTCGTTACCGATTGCAACTGTGATGAATTGGTTATCCTTGGTCTTGAAGCATTGGTAGGGCACTATGTTTGGGTGTGCCGAACCCCTTCTTTCTGGACTATGGCCTGTCGCGAAATAATCTGCGGCCATATACGTCATCCACGAAATCGTGCTATCTAGTAGTGAGATGTCTAACCATTGGCCACTCCCGAGACGCTGGCGGGCGATAATTGCCCCTAGGATAGCTATCGCCGCATACATCCCTGCCCCAATATCGGATAAGGCCACGCCGACGCGGACGGGCGGCCGGCTTGGTTCGCCGGTGATTCCCATGAGGCCGCCCATCCCCTGCACGGCAATATCATAGGCCAGCTTTTCTCGGAATTCTCCAGTTTGCCCGAAACTGGTAATTGAGCAATAGATCAGGTTAGGATTTATTTTAGCGATTGTCGAATAATCAATCTTAAGCTTCTCCGTAACCCCCGGCCTGAAGTTCTCGAGTAGAACGTCGCATTTTGCCGCAAGCTCGTAGAAGATATCCCTTCCTGCATCGCTTTTGAGATTCAGAGTGACGCTCTTCTTATTGCGATTAACCGAAAGGAAATATGCGCTTTCACCGCCGATGAACGGTGGGCCCCAATGCCTCGTGTCATCCCTTGCGCCTGGAATCTCGATTTTGATAATCTCGGCCCCAAGGTCCCCGAGAATCATCGAGCAGAATGGACCGGTCAAAACACGGGAGGCATCGAGAACGCGGATTCCCTCCAAGGGCTTAGGCAAGGCGTTTCTCATTCCTTATTGCAAGCAGCCTATCAGATAACCATGTAAGGATGCCCTCGAAGGGCATCGGTTCTTCAATTACTTGCAGTCGGGGGCTTGGTGAGCATCGTCTTGTTCACAACGAAATATGCACAATAGCCTATGATGACCGCGATAAACTGGTCGATGAACGCTGAGTAGCCGGCTTCAGTTATCGATATCCCTGAAACCATTGGCAATAGAAAGGTTAGCCAGAGCGAGGTTATGATTACGTAGACTAGGCAACCCGCAAGAGTACTGAACTTCCGTGCATAGTAGATTATCAGTAGACCAATGAACGAGATGAGCGGGGAGAGTGATGCGATCGGGGATGCTTCCACGCCAAGGTTTGCTATGAATTGGCCGAGCGTCAACCCAAATACCGCTGGTATGCCAAAGATGGCGACAAAGGCGCTAGGGATTTCACCGATCTTGATTTGGTATGCGAGCAGTGGAATCTTCGGAAGCCCTAGAGTCCCTGCCGCGTAGATAGCGGTAAAGATTACGAACGTTCCAAAGTCTTCAAGCTTCAAGTTAAGAGTCGACTCCCCTGCCACAACAGAGCGAAGAGGACCAGCCAGATTATGTGCACGAAGTGCCAGTAGGTGGAAGTGGCCTCAACGAAACCATGGTTCTTCGGTGAATACTGGCCCATGAACGCCCGAACGTCCGTATGGACATAAGCGATAACGCCCACCACAACGTGCGCTCCGTGAATGCCCGTCAGGAGAAAGAAACTAGCCCCGAAAAATCCGCTTGCCGGAGTCAGTATGTTATTGAGAATCAGGTGTGGCCATTCGAAGCCGAATTGGAGAATAGGAAAGAAGCTTCCAAGAATCGTAGTTCCAACAATCCCCGCCTTGAAGGCTCTCTGCTTGCCCTGTTTCAGTTGCCAAACAGCCCATTCCACAAGAACGCTGCTTGAGATCAGTATGAGCGTCTGGATCCGTGCGATGGAGTCATCCAAAATTGGCGCTCCAGCAGGGGGCCAGAATGAGAACTGTGATCTGATCGCGAAATACATGCCGAACGCCCCTCCAAAGAGCAGGAGCTCCGTCAAGATGACGATCTGGATAGTGAGGCTAATATCGACTGGGAATGGTCCGAGGGCCATGTCTCGCGGGATTCGAGGAAGGGATTTGGTGACGGCGGAGGCCCAGCTCTTAGTTTCGCTGTAGAGAAACCCTACAAGAACTCCACCAAATGAAAACATCATCAGGAGCGCCGCTAACCAAATCAACCCTTTGAAAAGGAAGAAGAGGCCTGTAACCGCTACCCCAGTAGCAAGAGCGATTAGTACTGGCCAGACGCTGCGCTCCAAGTATTCTGGAACATGTTCCTCTGATTGTTTCGGCGAGGTCTCTCCGGCCGTTCCCATTTTCAGGAGCCCTCCGCCCAGCCAAGCTGCATGAAATATAAATTTTCGGTAAAGACTTGTTGAATCGATTCAAGCTACAGAAATCGTATTCTTATTATTCTTATTAGCTACCGTTTACTTTTCGCAGAGCTCGAATATCCTTGATTTCACGGCGGCTCTACGAGATCCTTGGCGTCGCATGCGGCTTTGTTTTAATTGATTATGGTTTCAGTTTAGTTGCCGCCGGATTTCCAGGAGCACGGGAGCTAACTTCGCAGTTCCTAGGGGCCAACTTTCTCGTGGGAGGCTCCGTCGCAGTCTTCATCTCACTCTATTACTTGCTTAGGCCTGTTTCAGTGGCGGCGCCAACAGGAACGGAGCCTACCTTGCCCAGGCCGGATGTGGGTGTTGAGACAATTGTTGAAGAACAAACACCGCCGAAATCAGGCTTCTACAGAAACATAGAGTACGTCGGATATTTCTTCACAGTTCTCGGTCTCTTTTCCGCTGCGGACCTTGTCCTCCAAGTGTTCCTCCGCTCCACATACAATGAAGGACGCTGGTGGGTTGAAATCCTGCTAGTAACCTTCGGGGTACTATCCTACACAATCTTCGGTTCCATTGGTCGGCTTGGTTCCCAAGAAGAAGCAAAATTGACCGTCCCACTCGCACAACCAAAGCTCTACCCCGAGAATGTCACGCCGCCAGTAACCATCCCTGCGACGCCCAGCCCGTCATTACCGAACTCCTTGGAAGTGCAAATGGGAGGCTTTACGAGGTTACCGAGCGGTGAATACGAACGGCGTCTGTCCGGAGAGGCTTACGACATGTTTCGAATCGAGCAAGAAGGCGTTACCGTTTGGAGAGAAGATAGGAAGGGGATGCGCTCTGTCTATTTGGCGGGACCATATGAGTTGAGCAGGAAGATGCTGGAAGACGGTGTGAAGGATGGGGAGGAATTGAAGATCGGGTCTTTGAACCTGTCAGTTGATTCGATGAGAGACTTCCTAGCCGTGTTAGAGAGCCCTCCGGAAAGTGCCCCTTCTGCTTCGAGTTAACCTAAGTTTACTTCGTTAAGAGGGCACGTAAAATAACTGATATTACAACGACGGTTGTTATGGTGAATGCAACCACAACAACCTGTTCCTTAGTCATCTAGCGCGCATCCCTCTGGAATCGTAGAGCAAGGCGGCCACGCTCGTCGTCAATGCGCTGGCGAACACTAGCGTCGCTAGTGCGAGGTGCGATGTAACAGCTATGGGAAGTGTCCTCGTGTTTACGGTTATCATCCCGAGAATGATTTGGCAAAGCAGCAAGACGAAAGTTAAGGTCGAGAATTTTGTTAGCCTGCTCCGCCAGCGGTATTTTCTCCACGCAAACAGCGTCGTCGCTACAACTAGGATAGTAACGGCAATTGTCCAAACCCTATGCGTGAACTCGATGAGTACGCTAAGCGTCAACGCCGGAATCACTTGGCCTCGGCACAAGGGCCAATCGGGGCAGGCTAATCCGGAACCCGTCGAAGATACTACTCCGCCGAGGACTATCAGGACGTAGACAGCGACCGTTGTGGCTAGCGATAATCCGCGGAACGCTGTGAGTTTCAAGGCCACGGGTCTCCGGTCACTCGTGGCCCGCGAAGCCAACTGAAAACCAGGTTAGCGACCAGAATAATCACGCCTATCCCTATGAGGAAACCCGATATGCTGGCTACAAGGTTCGGTGTTGCGTATTGGATTGGGTAGGTGTACCACCGCCGAGGCATTCCTTCTAACCCGAGAAGTAACATCATCGAAAGGAGCAGGTAGATGCCGACTTCCGTAATGACGAATTGAATGTTTCCCCATCTCTCGCTATACATTCTTCCCGACATGTAGGGGAAATAGAAGTATAGCGCAGCGAAGATGGCCTGAGTCGAGGCACCCAAGAGCATTAGGTGTAGGTGGCCGACAACCCAGTAAGTGTCGTGAAGTAAATAGTCGACTGGAATCGCCGCTTGAAAGACACCTGTAGCGCCGGCGAAGAAGAATGTGGAGATAAATGCTATGGCATATTTCATCGGCACTTTCAGGCTGATGCGTCCTCCAAGCATAGTGCCAATCCAGTTGAACACCTTGATTCCAGACGGGACGGCTATCGCGAGAGTCATTGCCATGAACGGAAATCGGGCCGTAATTGATAACCCCGATGTGAACATGTGGTGTGCCCATACACCGAAGCCGAAAACACCTATCATTATTCCCGACCCGGCGATCGCTCCATAGCCGAATATTTTCTTGTGACACATGATCGGAATAATTTCGGATATGAGCCCGAATGCGGGAATTATCATTATGTATACTTCGGGGTGGCCGAAAAACCAGAACATGTGCTGCCACATAAGCGGATCACCACCCAGTTTCGGAAGAAAGAATCCGGTCCCGAGGTTACGATCGAATAGAAGCATTACCAATGCGGCTGAAAGGACAGGTGTTGCACCTATAATCAAGAAGGAGTTTACCAGAATCATCCAAACGAAAAGCGACATGTTCCTGAACATGACGCCTGGCCCGCGGAGCCTGTAGATTGTAACTATGAAATTTACGGCGCCCAGGATTGAGGAGACGCCTAGCACGGTGAGGCCCAAAAGCCACAAGTCAATTCCGTAACCAGGAGAATAAACTGACAGAGGTGCGTAACCGCTCCAACCGGCATCAGGCAACCCAGCCCAGATCAGAGCACCGCCGACGGGAAGCAGCCAGAAGCTAAGCGCGTTCAATCTGGGGAAGTACATGTCCTTAGCACCGATTAATTTGGGCACCAAGTAGTTTCCGAACCCTACGAGGCAGGGGATTACCCAAAGGAAAATCATCGTTGTCCCGTGGGTTGTGAAGAGGCTGTCGTATATCTCAGGTGTTACAACCGCGTTTCCTGGTTCGGCCAGTTGGGTTCTGATAAGCAGTGCCGCGACGCCGCCCAGGAGGAAGAAGAAGAATGAAGTGCAAATGTATAGAATCCCAATGTCCGTGTGGTGTGTGGTTGTGAGGATTCCTTTCAAGCTTGAATAGAATGCTGGTGTTTGTTTCGGTTTCTCTTCAACTGCGACCTGCAAAGCTCATTAAACTCCGTTATGCGACTGCGACCAGTTGGCCTATCATGGTGTAGTGTCCTGTGCCACAGAACTGGGTACATTCAATAAGGTACTGCCCAGGGCTGTCTGCTCTCAGCCAGTAATGGTTATCGTGTCCTGGGATGGCATCAATGTGGACTCCCAACTGGGGGATGAAGAAGCTGTGTGCAACATCCATGGAGACCAACTCTAAGTCCACTACTTGTCCGGCCTTAACGTAGAGTGTGTTCTGTATGGAGGTTCCATTGGGATATTCAATGGTTGTTCCGTTGGAGAATGTGATCGAGCTACCGGGCGCATATTGGAACGTCCAGTAGAACTGGCGGGCGATGACTTTTACGTGGAGTGCTCCTTGTTGTTGGGGAGGAGTGTCTACGGCAATCAACTGAACGCCTGCGATTACTCCTATGTAGGCGAGGACTACAGAAGTGAGTAGGATGGAGAGAATCTCTATGGCATGTGTTTTCGAAACCATTACTTCGCACCAGTCTTTTGCGGTTTCTCTCTGAACCTGATTATGGCGTAAAACAGAAGTCCAAAGACCACTAAGCCCACAATTATTCCTATTATGAGAATCTGGTTAAACAACGCCCATTCAGCTTCAACTTGCGAGGACTGAGCGAAAGCGAAGGGTATTGAAGAGAAGAACATGAACAGTCCGGCGAATGCGGACAACTTGGGTGCGAAACGCAGGACGTATGCTTGCACTAAGGATTACCACAGCGATTTTGAGTGGTGCAAATCGCTTGCACTGATATTTAGGTTTGAATGTTCTTCTTTTTGCAAATGAAACCCTTGCTCAGAAAGGAGGAGAGTCGAAAATACCTAAGGGCAGTGTTAAGATTCCGGCATCTAGTTAGTTAGACTTCATGGGCGAACCTCTACGGCTACGGTCAAAGAAATAGGCACAGAAGAAATAAAGCGTATAGTTCCGCTGGGTCTGACCCCAACTGAAGCTAAGGGCTGGTACATTCACGCCGTATTAATGCCCTGGCTCGTCAGGGGCGTCATTGCGATCGGCATCGCCTCCGCGATTATTCTTTCTATGCTTACTCCACTTAGCGACTACTTGGAGTCAAATTTGACTTTGCACATGGTTGCCCAACATTTTCTCTACATAGCTGCGGGTTTTCTCATTGCATACGGTTTGGATTCCATGCTTTTTGTGGCGTCCCGATTTCATGATAAAGTCGCCGAGGTATACCGCCGTCTCCTGAAGGCCAATTCAGTATTCAATAAGTGGGGTCTAGTCACCTTCGTTGTAGCTTCTCTGTTGACGGCCTATTGGTACCTTCCAGCCAATTTCGATGCAGCTGTGCTAGGCGGTATTGTTCACTTTGAAATGCATATCACCTTACTCCTCGCTGGCAGTCTAGTTTATGGAGGGTCGAGGGTGTTGACGAAAAGAGCGCGGCAAATTGCGCCGATAATCGTTGGGAAGGCAATGGGCCTCTTTGGGGCCATCCTCCTCCTGACTCCTACGTACATCTACTCCGTGTACCCCGTATCTGAGCAGGCTGAAGCCGGCGTGGTTATGGAGGTCTTAATGCTGGTGTTGGATCTTACGGTTTTGCCCATTTGGTTGTACAATTACTTCGGGAAGGGTCCAGTAAGCTTAGAAAGGCAACCATGAATCCTTTGGAACTCCATTGAGTTGGTTCTTGGAGATGAATTAGTTTGGCTTACGAATTCGTCGAAGCTTTCTCTTCAGTCTTTCCTAAGATCCGTATTACTCAGATTCTGGCGGTTTTGGGAATAGTGGTGGACTTGGCCTGGAGACTCGCGAGCCGCAATTTCCTACACCCTTCCTTCATCGACATTCCCGCCGTTCTCTTAGTCGGCTTCTATTTAGCAAAACGCCCTAAGGTAGCAAGAACAGACCAAGAGAAAAGGTCGAGATGGATTCGGCTCTCTTAACCGGCGCGATTATCGGTAGTTGCTTCAAGGCGAAATACCCGTCACTAGATAGACTCCAACGATCCCAGCCAGAACTAATCCAGCAACAACGACCATGAGGACACCCAACCGGAGACCTTCATTTCTCGGCTGGAGAAATTTGATGTCAGGGTAGGCCTTCAGTATCCCCTGGCACAACAGCAGTGAAACAACTGCTCCAGACAAAACCTGAAGAGAGTTTATCGTGACAAGTTCCGCAAGAGCCGCGCCCATTCCGTACAACGGGGTTTCCACGGAAAAGTAACCGACCAGCATCACTATGCCACCCGCCACAACACCCGCCACTTTGAAAGAGAATCTCCGATTGTTCCCAATTAGACCAGTTAGGAAGCCTTCAGTCCCTTTTATGAAAAGTGTCAACGGCGAGAAGTATGCATAGCCCAAGAGAATGTCAGAAATTGCCGACCCAACGCCACCCGCAACACCACCGAGTCTAGCCCCGAATAGCAACCCTGCGAGCATGACCATTGCATCACCCAAGTTGAAATAGCCACGCGTGGGCGGGAAAGGTATGCTGAGGACCATAGTGACAGCCGCCGTCGCAGCAGTCATGACGGCAGTAAGCGCCACCTCTCGAGGTTTCGGCGACCTAGTGCCCAATACTAGCACCTTGCACTGGTTATTCTCACATCAAGTTGAATAAAACTTCGTCCTTCAGAGTCAAACGATAGGGCCTTAGGTTACTTCAATAGATTCGTTGTCCAAGCGGACAAGTCTCGAACCGTTTCTTCGCTGACCTCATGTCCCATAGGATATTCTCGATACTCCACGCGGGCTCCGCCCTTCTTCAGCAGCTCTGCGGATTCACGGGCTAGGTGTACGGGTATGATTTGGTCGTATGCTCCGTGGGAGACAAAAGCGGAAAAGCTACTAAGATTCTTCAGAAAGAGTGGTAATCCGGACTGTCGCGGGATGTAACCGCTCAAGGCTGCAATTCCGAGAAACGAAGCCGGGTCTAACAGAGCTACAGCAAACGCCATTATAGTGCCCTGGCTGAAACCTAGAAGGATAATTCGCTCACGATTCACAGGGTAACCAGCCCTAATCTCATCGATGAACCGGCGCAGGATGTCGAGGCTCGCACCGAACGTTTGAGGGTGTGGCACTCCCTCCTCGCCTACGTCGTACCATGCAAAACCTCCACCGTACCTGAAGGGCAGCGGTGCACGCGGAGAAATCACAAGTACTTCAGTCAAACCCAGCGAATGCACGAGGGGTATCAAATCATTCTCGTCGGTTCCCCGACCATGCAGTGCGACGATGGTTGAATATTGTTCGGCTTTCGTCGTGGGGTAGTAAATGACGTGTTCAAGCGATGCAGCTATGGGTGAGCCTTCCTTCATTGCCTTTCTACCTCTCTGGAAAAAGTTGTTATCGGGCTTAACGAACCATGTAGTTTCGTTGAAAGCTATGAAGCTTCAGCCTTTTGAGATGGAGCGTTGGCAATCCACCTGGGAGAACCAGGTCGAATACAACCTCTCCGAGAGCGGAGTCCAGGCGCTGAAAGTTGACGACCTGTTGGAAGGCGACGCGTCCACCTTGCTCAACCAATCCTTGGGTTACTCTCAAACAAATGGAACCGAGGAACTGAGAAAGACAATTGCCGCCACATACCCCAAAGCTACAGCCGACGAGGTCCTAGTGACGAATGGAAGCTCCGAAGCAAACTTTGTGACGCTTTGGTCGTTCCTGAAGAGAGGGGCCGAGATTGCAGTAATGAGGCCAAACTACATGCAAATCTGGGGCTTGGCCAAAACGATGCAAGCCACGGCCAAGCCATTTTGGCTCAAGGAAGGCCCAGAGGAGTGGTCCATGGATCTGCGAGCCTTAAGAAAAGCCGTGACCAAGAGGACCTTACTTATCGCAGTCTGCAACCCCAACAATCCTACAGGCGGGGCTCTCGACGAAGAAATGGTTGACGGGATTTGCGAAATCGCACGAAAGGTAGGTGCGTGGATTCTCTCAGACGAAGTATACCACGGGGCAGAGATAGAAGGGAATGAGACTCCAACATTTTGGGGTAGGTATAACAGAGTTGTCGTTACGAACGGTCTGTCGAAGGCCTATGGGCTGCCCGGCTTGAGAATTGGCTGGGCAGTGGCGGGCCGTGAGATGGTGAACAAACTTTGGTCCTACCATGACTACACCACCATTGGTCCCAATGCAATGAGCGACTACATCGCAAGGAAAGCTCTGCAACCGGAAACGCGAGCAAAGATTTTGGGGCGAACGCGAGAAATACTACGTTCTAATCTGCCACTTCTCAAGCATTGGGTCGACAAACATCACGAATACTTGTCATTCATACCGCCAAAGGCCGGAGCCATTGCCTACATGAAGTATTCTGTCAAAATAAATTCCACCCGGCTTGCGGAGCGACTTCTGCGGGAGAAGAGCACGCTGGTGGTACCAGGTGACCACTTCGGAATGGATCATTACTTGCGAATAGGTTACGGATATGAACAAGAGCGTTTGGTTGCAGGACTAGAACGCGTCGGAGATATGCTTTCGACACTTCATAATCTTCCCGAGGCCATGTCCTCCTGAGTCGCAAATTTGCGGTGGCCGACTTAACGGGAGATTAGACCGAAAGGTTCCAATAGTAGGAGGCAGAATTCCCGTTCTTAATTGTGAAGTATAGATAATGAGTCAAGAGACAACACACGTGAAACTAAGGTGTATGGAGTGTAAAGCGAAGTTCGACAGCAAGTATGACGCCTTCGACACGTCGGTGATAACAAATGTTGGGCAAGTCCTAGAGAACTTCATCTTCTGCCAGAAAATCGGGAAACGGGGATGCGGGAAACGGGTTTCAGTCGTAGTTGTCGATATTAGATAGAGCCCCTGGCAACCGAAACTCCTCCATTCGGCTTGAGTAAGATTTCTAAAGGCGTTACTTGTTCCATTCGGCGTGGAATTCGCGTGGGCAAACACATTCTAATCCTCGGCGGCGGTTTTGGCGGCCTAGCCGCGGCTGACACACTCCGAAAGGGCCTCACCTCCGAACACACAGTAACCTTGGTTGACAGGCAAACGCTCTTCTTCATGGGACTGACAAAACTCTGGATACTAAACGGCACAAGGCAAGTCGGACAGAACCCAGGTAATAGGACTCTCTTAGCAACGCGCGGGGTCGAGTTCATTGAGGGGGAAGTGAGTGCGATCAACGTTGCAAACCGTGAGGTCCGCGTTGGAAAGCAGCGCCTCGGTTATGATTACTTAATTATTGCTTTGGGAGCTGAATATTCAATAAGTTCGCCAAAAGGCTTCGCCAGGTACGCTAAGAACCTGTATACCGAAAGCGGCTGCGCAGAGATCAGGGATGTCCTGCGCTCGTTGAAGGGTGGGACGATAACGGTCCTGGTTTGTGGGCTTCTGTTCAAGTGTCCGCCTGCGCCGTACGAGGCTTCGATGATCATAGACGAAGTTCTCAGAAGGAAAGGGATCAGGGGTAAGGTGAAACTGCAAATCGTTACACCTGAGTCCCATCCGCTAGGTATTCTTGGACCCGAAGCTGGAAAGATGGTAACCGGATTTCTTGAGGATCGTGAAATCGTTTACCATCCATCGCAGAATGTGAAAGAAATCAAAGAGAAAAGTGTTGTAACTGAAGGAGGGGAGATCCAGCACGATTCTGTCTTCGCAATTCCCAAACATGTTGCCCCATCCGTCCTAAAGGACTCTGGACTCATTGATGAAACTGGATGGGTGCCTGTAAACTCAACAACGTTGGCGACGAGGAGTCCGAACGTGTATGCGGTCGGAGACTGCGCTGGCACTAGGATTCCGCAAGGGGCGCTTCTTCCTCGGGCAGGCATCCTAGCCGAAGAGCAAGGGAAAGTTGTAGCACAGAATATCATTCAAGAAATTCAAGGCATGGAAAAATCCGCTAGGTTTGAAGGACAAGGAGTATGCTACATGGAGGTTGGAGATGGAAAGGCTGCACCAGTTCGAGCGAACTTCTTTGCTCAACCTAATCCAACGTGGGAAATTGGCCCTCCAAATGAAGAAGGATACAGTCAGAAGCGGCGGTTCTTGGAAGAACGAATGAAAGCCTGGTTTGGCTGAAACGACGTCACGATACGGAATAGAGTTTCGTTAATCCCTGCAGCAGGTGCTGATGCATTTGGAGTCCAGGGCCCCCGGCTTAGTCTTCGCAGCACTCTGCATTGTTTGGGGCTCCACATGGTTGGGGATAAAGATTGGCCTAGAATTCCTTCCCCCATTCCTCTTTGCAGGCCTCCGCTTCGCAACAGCCACCGCCGCATTGTTCGTCTTGGCGAAGATACTTCACGCTCGTATGCCTAGAGATCGTTCATCTTGGATTCTGATGTTGTTCCTAGGTGTTTTTCAGATCAGCTTGCCCTACGGCCTAGTTTTTTGGGGCGAAGAGTACATCTCATCCGGGTTGTCCGCCGTCCTATTTGCCACTTTACCATTTTTCGTTGCTATCTTCGCGCACCTCCTCGCTGCCGAGAAGCTAACGAGAATTAAGGTCGCTGGAATAATCCTGTCCTTTGCCGGCCTAGTGGCAATTTTCTGGAGAGACATTACGGCAATGCAAAACCTTGTGGCTCAGAACTCCATTTTCGGGAGTCTTGCTGTCGTAGGAAGCGCCGCTTCAGGCGGGTTGGCCAATGTGATCGCGAAACAGCACGCGGGAAGAATCGACCCCGCTGCCAACGTTCTGGTTCAGCATTCAGTGGGAGCCATTGCTCTTCTATCTCTTGGCTTGATTACGGAAAACACAACGTCGCTTAACTTCACACCTGTTACGGTCGTAGCTGTACTCTACCTAGGTATAGTCGGCTCAGCACTCGGATTTGTTGGACTCTACTGGCTGCTGAAGAAGACCACCGCCACTAACGTTTCGATGGTTACCTTCCTTAATCCAATACTCGCGTTGCTACTCGGTTGGGTGGTTTTGCAAGAAATTCCAGATCCGAATGTTGGCCTGGGCGCGGCTTTGATTTTAGCCGGCGTCTACATGACCTTAAAGCCGCCCGGCCGTTATATTTGAGAAATTTCTTTCATCGCTAGCGTTGAGCGAGTTCCAACGCCAAGTCGATGTTGCGCGCTATCTCTTCCATGGGGGGTTCAATGCCCCTGTATGTCTCCACAATTCCCACCTCAGTCTTCAGTAGGATGAGGTAGGTTGGATAAGCAGCGAACCTCAGCACACGGCGGAAGTCTTGCAATTTCTCCTTAAACTGGTCGTCCTGCGAAACGTGAATCGAACCAAATTCCACCCGGTCGCCATATTTTTCGTGGATTTGGTTTGCGAGTTTCTCAAAGAGCGGTTTTTGAATTTCACACCCCGTACAACGATCACGAGTTAGGGCGTAAACGTAAACAGTCTTCTCGCGTTGCGCCAAGGAACCTAACGGCCCTTCTGCAGGCAATTTGGGCTGGCGAAGAAAGTCCTCGTATGTTAGACGAGCTATGGGCATACGAAGTTGTTGATTGAGCCGGTCTATATACCTGAGCCTACGCCCATCGGTGATGTGAACACAACGAACGTGAACATGTCGCTTAGGGAAATTTTGTGCGCGGCTACGAAGCCCGCGTTGACTTCTAGGACATACATTGCCTTAGAGGATGGTGTGAAGACTGGGCAAACAACAGGGCTGCAGGGCGGCAAGGATTGCTCAAAGAACACCGCCTGCCTACTTGAATTGAACCAGATCATATCCAACGGGAACTTCATCTCATACATCCAGAAGCTCCAATAGTCTTCGTTCTGAAAGATGAAGAGCATCCCGTGATCGGGAGGCATCGAAGCTCGTCCTGACAGGCCCTTCTCTTGCTCAGCCTGAGTCGTGGCTAAATCAACATTGAGGACGACCCCATCGATCATTATCCGAGCACTATTTCGCGGCTGGAAAACATAGTAACCGACAACGACAACTAGGAAGATGAGAATCAACAAGACCGCAATTGCCGTTCTCTTCAATCAACACGCCGCCTCGCAACTGGCTAAGGAGTAGGTGAAATGTGTTCCCCTCGCTGACCCCCTCTGTACGAGGGGTGGTCTAACTTTGTGTGGGAAACCATCTTACTTCCGAAGATGAAGTCGGGGAGCCAGAGGTTCATGTTACTTTACTATGGTTAAGAACTGCTAGGACGCACTAACATTGGCTGAGAATGCGAGTGAGACCGACCTAGCCTTTCTTTGCCCCTAAGTAGAAGCCTAAGCTGAAGCTTCCTCCAATGGGTAAGACTTGGCCTAAGAATGCGAGAGAGCCTACAAGGCCGGCTATAGCGCCGGCGAAGCCGCTGTCGACGGCGCTGGAGAAAGCGTTGAAGTTGACTGTTATTACACCGATGGAGGCTAACCAGGTTAGACCGAGCATGAAAAGGCCTGAGATTAATGCCAGGATTTTGAGGACAACTGTTGCGACCTTCTTTAGACCGTAACCTAAGAGGAACCCTAGAGTTCCCCCGAACCCGATCTGGGTCACGAATAGGGTCGCTAGCCCACTTGTGTCCACGGTCTAAACACGCAAATAAGGCCGGTCTGATTCTGAGGCATTAAAGGTTCGACACGAGCGCCCGCATAAATCGCAAGCTTGCTGACTGGAATTGAACATGCTCGTCGAAAAATAGGGAATCCCACTGGAGTAACTTATCAGTGGCGATTATGCAGCTACTGCGGCGCATGCCAAGACTGCTGCAATGTAGCATGGACATTGAGCCCGAGCACACGTTGCCCGGCTGAGTCGTCGAACGCTCGCCCCGGACATAATTCGGTCCTTAAAGGCTTAGGGGACTGAAGATTCTTTGATGCCTGGAATTGCGCCAATTGCAGTTTTCATAGTCGCTGCGCTGGCATTGAATATCTCGCCCGGCCCGGACATGTTGTACGTTATTTCACGAAGCCTAGAGCAGGGAAGGAAGGCAGGTATCATTTCCGCACTGGGAATTGGAGCTGGGACGCTGATGCATACATTTGTGACGGCAATCGGGCTATCTGCGATATTGCTGTCGGTGCCGATTGCTTTTGAATTCGTCAGATACGCTGGCGCCGCCTACCTGGTGTACTTGGGACTCCGCATGCTTCTGGAACGAAACAGCGGTAAAGCTACCACGGAGTATTCCAGTTCAAAGAGCGTTCGCAGCCTTCGCAGCATTTTTCAACAGGGCGTCACAACAAACGTCCTCAACCCAAAGGTTGCCCTCTTCTTCTTGGCTTTCCTCCCACAATTTGTAGACCAGTCAAAAGGGACGGTCGCTTTCCAGATCATTCTTCTGGGTCTGCTGTTTGATACGTCGGGTACCAGTGTAAACGTGATAGTAGCAACGCTCGCCGGCCATGTCAGTGATTCGTTGAGAAAGCGTTCAGGTTTCGCCCGCTTTCAAAAGCTACTCCCGGCAAGCATTCTCATTGCACTCGGGCTATTAGTCGCACTGAGATAATGGGGGATGACGAAGCGCTTGAAATATGTTGGGCCTCGTTAATCTTGGGTGCAAAGGAGACGTCACAACAAGGGATTTGACAGGTGACGAACTCGATTCAATCAACTGCGCCCTTGTTGCCAAACAGTATGCCGAGGGAAGCTACCTCGCAATCGGCGACCCTTACGAAATCATGATGATACTTCCCAGACTCGGGAAAGTGGGTGAAGCTCGATGACAACGGCAAACGTACCAAACAGCGCTGAGCCAAGAAAAGTGTCGCCTGACGAATTAACAAAAGGCTTTGAACAGCTTGGCCTTCATGAAGGCGACCCGGTCATCATGCATGCGTCCCTCGATACCATCGGAGCAGTAGATGGTGGTGCCGCAATGGTGTTGCACCGGTTGCTGGGTGTTCTCGGTAAAGGCGGGACACTGCTCATGCCGACCTTCACCTCAGTCACGAGGCATGCCACCGCACATGAGAACCATACGAAGCCAGGATGCTGGTGCGAAGGACATGAAGATCGGCACCTGCCATTCATTCCTGAGTTACAACCCGACAGGAACATCGGGTCAATCGCCCAGAGGCTATGCAGTTGGCCGTCTTCGAGGCGAAGCGGCCACCCAGCGTACTCGTTCGTCGCCGTCGGAAAGCACGGGGACGAACTAGTCCGAGATTACTCGTTAGACGACCCACTCCTACCAATCAAGAGATTCCTGAAGCAAGATCCAAAGGTACTAGCTGTTGGCGTGGGTCTCGATTCAGTAACAGCGATTCATGTGGCCGAGCAACTCAGGTTATATGCGAAGTTTGTGAGGGAACGCGCCCTCACCTTTACGTCGAAGGGGCGTACTTGGGTTGAAATCACCGCGCTGGGATGCAGCAACGGCTTTGAGAAACTCAAAGTTCACCTTGGGAGCAAAGATTCCAGAGAGACAATGATTGGAGCGGCAAGCTCACAAGCCTACTCAATGAAGAGTCTCATTGAGCGCGCAGATTCGCTTATGGAGAAACAACCGAAGGCACTGCTTTGCGAGAACACAACCTGCCTGAGTTGCTCGCTGGTTTCCAAGTGACGCAAAATCGTTACCTCCACAAGCGGGGCTAGCGCCACCATTCAAATTCCTTTGGAAGAGACTTCGTCAGAACACTTCCTCCTTGCTCCGTCACAAGGATGTCATCTTCGATTCTTAGCCCTGTTTTACCCTGCATATAGACTCCGGGTTCAACCGTGAAGACCATCGATGTGTCAACCATCTCGTTGCCCCCAGGCACAATGTATGGTGCCTCATGGACCTCAAGCCCCAACCCGTGTCCCGTCCTGTGAACAAAATACTTAGCTAGACCATTCTGCTGAAGGTAATTTCTGGCTGCATGGTCAATAGAACCTACAGTCACCCTCTGCTGTGAGGCATCGATCGCTGCAACCTCCGCGTCGAGAACTTTTCGGTAAAGATTCTCGAATGTCGGGTCCCTGCCGATAATGAATGTACGAGTTATGTCAGCGAAGTAACCAGAAAATGTGCATGAGGCATCAACCACGATGCTCTCGTTTCGCCTTATCCTCTTGGTACTTGGCAGATGATGCCCGTCCGCAGCCATTGCTCCAGATTGGACGAGTACATCCTGAGCGGATTCAGCGCCGTTGAGTCTAATCCCTTCGGAGATCTTTCGGGCTAGTTCCAACTCGCTTATTCCGGTTTTCAGCATGTCTGGGATTTTCATGAACGATTTGGAGAGGATCGAGGCCGCGCGCCGTAAGAGCCTGACTTCCCCGGCTTCCTTTAGCGCTCTAATCCCCTGAAGAATGGGTTCGGCGTTTTCAAGCTGAGGCTGTGCAGACTTGAGTAGTGCGCTGACGTACAGGTATGGTACTCTACCTTCTAGCCCCCATTTGCCTTGTATTCCGAGTTGTTCAACGGTTTCTTCAATTGCTTTCCGCGGACCTACCCCATCGTCCCAGGCGTGCACGACTATTTGGATAGGGCTCCTCAAGTACGGGCCTGATTCGAGGGTCGGCGCGACAAGGTGCGGTTGTCCTTCTCTAGGCACGAAGAATAGGAACGGCCTTTCCAAGAGAAATGAATTGACACTAGTGTAGTATCTTAGGTTTGGGCCGGGGACGAGAATAATTCCGTCAAAGCCATTATCGACGGCTGATTTTTTCAGCTTTTCAAGACGCAGCATGTACCCATCGGCTTGAGCTTGTCTCGAGTTCACCTTCGGTACCCCTCCATGCACTTGCATGGCCATTCATCTAGACGTCAGGTCTGAACGGGCCGCGTTGTGCAATGTGTCTTTCAAATTCGGCTTCCATCTTTGTGCGGCGGTCTCTTCACATCTTGCGCATCCCATATTCGTCATTCACATGAAGGTAGCCTGGAGAGTAGAGTGGGAGAGCCTGTTCGACTCTAATCAAGATCACAGCGTGAACAGGGTACAAAGCACCTTCCTCAGCGAAAATCCGTTGATTGGCTTGGCGGTAAACGTCGTCGTCCCGGTGTAATGTTGCCTTCCCTAGGAACCGGTAACCGCGCCGCGATAATGGGTCAACGATGTTCAGCTCAATCCAAGGATTCCTTTCCAGATTTGAGCGGGTGTTTGGGGAAGCAATATCACAGAAGAATACGTGGGCCTCGTCCCAAACTCTGATAGTTCCCTTCGGCGATAGGTTAGGTCGGTCATCCGGCGAGACTGTCGCCGCAAAACACAGGTGCTGCGCTTCGATGATGGCACGCATATCCTCGTTGATCATGCCAGGTTCTCCGTTGTTGATTATGCGGATAGGGCCCTGAAGACTGACATGGTATAAGCCTTCCCCGAGACTAACCTGTGCTACCTATGAAGCATCTTCGCCAAGGTTTTTGAGTCAAACCAGAGTTTATTGAAAGGTAGAAGCACCCTTGCAAGGCCGGTCCAGGCCCATCCCATTCCTCTTTCTGCTAGTCGTTCTCGTTTTATTTCACCCAACGATTTCCTCCGAAGGAATCCCATTCTCAAGCATCGGTCATGAGGCGGTCTCGGTCTGGAGCAAGATAACCATCCGGATGGCAAACGCAGATTCCACATTTGGTGAGCGTCCAATCGAGGATTGCTTGAGGCCGAACCGCGTAGATTGCTTTTCTATACAGCAGAACTTTTGGATCTCGGATTCAACAGGGAGCTTTGTGTTATGGGCCCAGAATGCGGTTGAGTTAGCTAAGCTTGAGAGTCCGATTTACTACGGGACCTACACCTTTCAAGTCTGGAACAGCTCCACGGCGCGCCAACCTGTGTTATGTGAACCTGAATCGAGCCGCAGTGCTACTTGCCGCGCCCCCTTCTACACCGACCCCGCTCCATTCCCCCAGTCATTGACGTTCTACTCACACATCTCCAACGAAGGCTCAAAGTACCTGCTTCAGATGTCTAACAATTTCGGGGCAATAACCTGGTCGATTCCGAGCTCGATCAGGTGCCCATGCTACCTCGGGACAGTTCTCGAAAACACGCCACCGTGGGGCCATTCGCCATTTGAGCTGGTTGCGGGTGGACTGGACGACTCCGCAATTGCAGCTTTCAGAAATGATACAGTTGGGACATTCGGGCCTATCTTCGTCGAATCCGCTAACGGTTTCTGGCATGAAGCTTCAATGAAAGCTATTCGCTGCCTCCTGTCGAGCGGTTGCCTGGGGATATTGGCTACTGGCGAAACCTCGATGAACCTGGTGTGGAATAGTACGAGCGGGGAATTTTACTGGTCCGAAGGTAAAGCTGATCAAGGGGCCTACGTATCAGCCATTTCAGCCGGGGTAGTTGATCCACCCCCGATGCCTAATCCTCGCACCGAAACTTATCTCTACGCCGAGTTCAGGTCGCTGTATGCCTACCTTACGATTTATGATGCAGAGCAAAGAGCCCTTGGGGTCGACCCCCAATCGGGAAAACGAGTCGAAGAAATCCCAAATGCGTCAATTACTCACAATTCTTCAGAAGACCTGTTAATCGTGAACCCCTCCGGCGAATACGAACTCGTACTAACGTCGGGAGGAAACACTGGGTTCGAATTATTCGTGAGTAAGGTGACTAATACCGGCGGTGTCTTGGTAGGGCGACATTATAATGGCACGGTGAATGTGGGGTATTCCAAGAGTCTTCATCTCAGCGTCAGCGACATGAACCTGATCCCTCAAGAAACAAACCTGAGTACAGATTTAGCCCCGATTGCTGGAATTGTTTTGACACTTTTCGGCCTTGTTGGGGTAGTGGCCGCTATTCTAATCCTTCGTCGAAAACGAGTCGATAACTAGTTCACGTCTCATAGAGCTTTCTCATCCGGTGCACCAGCGGAAGTTTGGATAGGGCAACGCCCAATAACTGAGGCGGATGACCTAAAGCCTGAGGTTAGAACATGAATCGACGACTAATTGTTTCTACAATCCTTGGCGCAATCATCCTTCTGTTTGGTTTTGTTTGGTTTCTGCAGGGAATCGGAATTTTGCCGGGCAGCGTAATGAGCGGTTCACAGTTCTGAGAAATGGCCGGGGCCGTAACTTTCGCGGTCGGCATCCTTATTCTAGCATTTAGCGCGAAGGGTCTTGCGCGGAAACGGAAAACGTGAACAGGACTAGCGGTGCTGTGGTTTGTAGCTACCCCTTGCTGGCAGTAACAATGTAGATAACCGAATCTCCAATGTACCATGCGTGATCGGCGATTCTTTCCAAGTATCTCAGAACCAATGTTGAAGCCAAAGCGCACTTTACGGGGATGTTTTTCGCTTTTGAGAGCTGTTTAATGTAATCGAGGTATACCTTATCGACTTGGTCATCCTCCTGCCTTAGAGATTTTGCTAGCTGCGTATTTCTATCTCTGAATGACTGGATGCTGGTCTGCATCATCTGTCCGACTTTTTTGCCCAACTCTTCAACGACGGTCTTGTCGCACTCCGACACGTCCCCGAATATCTCAAGAACTTGCGCAATGTCGTATGCGTATCTGCCGAATCGAGAAAAACCGTAGGCTATCTCAAGGCAAGACTTGATGAACCGGAGGTCGGTGGCAACGGGTTGATATCTTGCGAGGAGATCAACCGCCAATTCTTCTACTTCGTTGGCTAATGTTGAGAGTTGCTTGGCCCGATCGAGTGCTTCTTGAGTAATTCGTTCGCCCTGCGCATAGGCTCGAATTGCTTTGAGAACGGAATCCTGAGCGAGCGTACCCATATCGCTTATTGCACTTGAGAGGCGGTTTAGGCCCATGTCCATGAGTCGCGGCATAGTGTTTAACCAAATTTCCCGCTGATATAGCGTTCCGTAAGCTCGTTCTTTGGATTTGAGAAAATACGGTCGGTGGCTCCAAATTCGATAAGCTTGCCAAGGTACAGGAACCCAGTCAGGTCAGAAATTCTGGCAGCTTGTTGCATGTTGTGAGTTACGACAATGAGCGTGTATTCCTGTTTCAGTGCCATTATCAACTGCTCGATCTTGGCGGTCGCAACGGGGTCAAGCGCTGAGCAGGGTTCATCCATCAAGATTACCTCCGGCTCGACGGCAAGGGCGCGTGCGATGCAAAGCCTTTGCTGTTGTCCTCCTGAGAGGCTTGCACCTGACTCGTTGAGGCGGTCCCCTATCTCTTCAAGCAAGAAGGCTTTCTTGAGATTCTCCTCAACTTTGGCAGCAACTATCTTGCGGTCCCTAACCCCGTTAAGCCGAAGCCCAGCTGCCACGTTATCGAAAACCGACATGGTAGGGAAAGGATTCGGTCGCTGAAATACCATTCCAATCCTACGTCGTATAGTGACAGGATCGATTCCTGGCGAGAGAATGTCGTCGCCGTCCAATGTTACCCGCCCTGTTGCCCAAGCCCCAGGTGTCACTTCATGCAATCGGTTCAAGCATCTTATGAAAGTGGATTTTCCGCATCCCGATGGCCCAATGATCGCCGTAACAGTATTTTCCTTGAAACCAATCGTAATGTTGTCGAGGACCTTGTTGCTTCCGAAGCCCGCGTCTAGGCCTTCTACCACCATCTTCTCGTTCAAGTTGTCGAAATATCCCTCACTTTTTGGTGTCGGTATCGGGACAAGTTTTGTCAGGGTACCTGAATTAATCATTACGAACCGGTGCGCCTGATTGCGTCCTCTCTAGTTGAAGATAAGTTATGTGAGTCACATAGATGACCAACCATGCATACGAGGCCCATGGTAATTCACTAAATATCCAATTTGTTTCACATGCCAGCACGATGAAGAATATGTCAAATCAATCAGCTAAACGAAACGTTAGGCTAACTGCGATTCTTGCCATCGTCATTGTGGCGATTATTGCGGGTGGCCTTGGCTACCAGATGACTAGAACCCAACCAAACACCTCAATGACCTCCGAAACATCAATGATGGAATCCTCCAGTGCATCACAGGCAGCAGTTTCAATTCTAGGAGCAGGCGCCACTTTTCCAGCGCCACTACTTCAAACCTGGACGGTTCAATACAACAAAATCTACCCCGCAGTGACCATAAACTACAACCCCATAGGCAGTGGGGGTGGAATCCAACAAATCACCCAGAAGACCGTTGATTTTGGCGCCTCTGACGCCCCTCTCAGCGACAAGCAGCTCGCCAATGCCACTGGCTTAACACTGTTTCCGGAAACACTCGGCGGTGTCGCCGTAACCTACAACCTTCAGTCTCTTGGAGTGTCAAACAGCACTAGCGTCAAGTTCACCGGAGATATCATCGCCAGAATCTACATGGGCCAAATAACAAAGTGGAATGATCCTGCAATACAAGCTCTCAATCCCGGAGTACCATTGCCTTCAACCCAGATAACGGCGGTTCACAGATCAGACGGCAGCGGAACCACCTATGCTTTCACGAACTACCTATCGGTGGTAAATCAGAACTGGGCTACCAATGTTGGATACAGCACATCCGTAACATGGCCTGTAGACAAAGCTGCAAATGGCGTTGGGGCGAAGGGAAACGCTGGCGTCGCGGGAACTGTGACCAATACGCCGGGCGCAGTCGGATACGTGGACGTTATTTATGCAGTCAGCAATCACCTTGGCGTTGGGGCGGTGCAGAATGGCGCGGGCAATTTTGTTCTACCGACGCTCCAAACGATTCTGTACGCAGCAGCGAACGCAACTGGAACACCAAACCCACAAGACCTCCGCCTGCATATTGTGAATGCCTCCGGAGCCCAATCCTATCCAATTGCAACTTACACCTACATTTTGGTGTACAAGGATATGTCACTCAACCCCTCAATGAACCTGGACAAGGCGAAAGCGCTGGCGAAGTTTCTTTGGTGGGCAATCCACGACGGACAGCAATACTCGAGTGCTCTAATCTACGTGCCACTGCCGAATAACGTCGTTTCCGCGGATGAGCAGTTACTCCTAGGCCTTAACTACCAAGGACAACCACTACTTAGCCAGTAGTCCCCATGCAGGAGACACAGCCAAGCCGTGCGCGTTCCCGTGCACGGCACTCCGACCTTTTTCTTTTTGTTCTAGTTCTGGCTGCAATTTCGGTTCCGCTCATAACTGTCCTCATGCTTTACGAGTTAGCAAAGGGGAGTATTCCTTCTGTCGAAGCGTTCGGTCTTAGTTTTCTGTTCAACTCTGATTGGATTCCAAACCCTCCCAATGGGGGCCAGCCGATACTCGGGGCTTTGCCGTCAATATACGGATCGGTGGTAACTACTTCAATCGCTCTCTTGTTGGCTGTCCCAGTTAGCTTGGGCGTAGCTCTCTTCCAAAACGAACTCGCGCCTCGAAGAATAAGGACGCCCTCGGTCTTCGTCATTGAGATGCTGGCGGCTGTGCCTAGCGTAGTCTACGGACTATGGGGATTGCTGAATCTGATTCCGTTCATGCGTGATAATGTCGAGCCCATTCTGCAAACAAACCTTGGGTTCCTTCCAATCTTCACTGGACCAACGATGGGCCTCGGCATGCTGACGGCTGGCGTAATTTTGGCCATCATGATCATTCCCTACGGATCGTCGGTTATGCGTGAAGTAATTGCTGCCGTGCCTCGCAGCCAGCGTGAAGCGTGCTTTGCACTCGGAGCCACAAAGTGGGAAACGATCCGAACTGCTGTTCTCCCATTTGCTCGCACTGGCATAGTCGCAGCTGTTGTACTCGCAATGGGGCGAGCTATCGGCGAGACCATGGCGGTTACTATGGTAATCGGTAACGTAGCAAGGATTTCACCCTCGCTCTTCCTACCTGCTGAGACAATTCCGAGTGTTATTGCAAACGAGTTCACCGAAGTCGCTGGCAACGATATTTATTTCGGGGCTTTATTCGAACTTGGACTGATACTGTTCGCCATTGCTTTCGTCATGAATCTGCTGGGTCGCGTAGTAATCGCAAGGTTGACTGTAAAAGCAGGTCGTGAATTGCGTGCTTAGGCTCTCTAGTAAGAGAAAAATTAGCAACGCTCTGTACGTTAGCCTTGCCTCAATCTGTTTTGTTGTTGCCTTAGTCCCACTTATCTCAATACTCTACCAAACAATTGTTCAAGGAGCTTCAGCGTTGAATCTTGCCTTCTTCACCCAGGTTACGCCGCCCATCGGTCAGGCGGGCGGTGGAATACTGAACGCGATTGAAGGAAGTGTAGCGATAGTCGCAATCGCGTCTTTGTTTGGTGTGCCGATCGGCGTCTTGTGCGGAGCGTATCTATCCGAATATCCTGGTAAGTTTTCTTACTACGTGAGACTGTTGGCGGAGGTTCTAACAGGTGTCCCTTCCATTGTCACGGGCATCTTCGTTTACGAGCTAATCGTGGCGACCCAACACCGTTTCTCCGCGTTCAGCGGCGGCGTCGCCTTGGGAGTAATGATGGTCCCTATAGTCGCTATCTCGACCCACGAGTCACTCAAACTAGTGTCGCAAGCAATCAAAGAGGGAGCATTGGCTTTAGGAATCAGCAGGGCCAAGACCCTAGTCTACGTCCTCCTTAGCTCAGCAAGAAGCGGCGTCATAACAGGCATCGCCCTGGCGGTCGCACGCGTAATGGGAGAGACGGCGCCACTTTTGTTCACGGCCCTTGGAAGCCAATTCCTAATGACCAGTATCAATGACCCTGCGGCCTCGCTCACATTGACAATCTTTGATTTCGGGACGTCTCCGTATGATAGCTCGCACTCGTTGGCCTGGGGGGCTGCTCTGGTGCTCCTGCTGATCGTGCTCGGCCTGAACATACTGGTTCGAGTGGCAACACGGCAAAGAGTGAAGGGAGAAGTATAACTATCAAACGAATCAGGGGTCTACCTCTGATGCTGGCGGTCACCATTACTTTCATTATTTACGTTTGCATTAATAGAGAAGTCGAGGGAATCACATGAAAGCTGACAAATCTATATTGAAGACCATGACCAGGGTCGCTAACGAGTTCGATACGACCGAAGACCGTTACGTACGACGATTGCAGATAACAGGCCGCGGTTCTTACATTGTGTCGATACCGAAGCATTGGGTTGAGGAGGCTGGGCTCAGGAAGGGGGGCCGGGTCGAATTCAGCAGGCAGGAAGATCGGGGTCTACTACTCACACCCTATGACGCATCAAAGGCCGATGAGGATAGGGCCCGGTGCACAGTATCGGTGGCAGGAGATGCGGACGCCGAGGCAGTTTCTCGGCTGATTATTTCTTTGTACGTGGTCGGGTTCTCGAGCATCGAAATCAGGTCCAAGTCGGGTACACTGCCTGCTGCTATGCGTGAAACCATAAGGAATGTTGCGAGGGGAAAACTCGTAGGGACTGAATTAGTCACAGAGTCATCTCAGAGTTCAACCCTCCAGGTGCTCTTGACTCGGCCCCAGCTCCTCGTCCCAGACGCGCTCAGGAGGATGTGGTCCATTACAAGCTCAATGCAACAGGACGCGATGCAAGCGCTGGCTAATTCTGATAAGGAGTTGGCTAAGCAAGTCTTGAAAATCGACGATGAGATCGATAGGTTTAGCTTGTACATTATCCGGCAGCTGAAGTGGGCGGTCAGACACCCCCCGCTCTTGAGCAAAGTTGGCCTTAGGTCCCCAGTCGAATGTTTGGGATATAGAATTATCACAAAGAGCGTTGAGCGCTCTGCTGACCATGCGACTAGGGTGGCTTCGAGCGTCCTCGCCCTAGGTGAACCAATGAGTGCTGGACTCCTGAAAGAAGCCAATGCGCTCAGTCAACTCTCACATAAGATGATGGACACCGCTCTTCGAGCGCTGTTCGCAGATGACTACCAACTCGCTGAGAGCGTACTTCTCGAAAGAGAGAAGGTCTCAAGCCTAGAATCCAAGTTCGTGGAGCGTTTGATCAAGGAAAAGATGCCCGCTAGCGATCTTTCTGCTGCGAGATTAATCTCTGAGAGCCTACGCAGAATAGGAGAGTATGCAACGGATGTCGCGGAGGTTGTCCTGAACTTAACGGTTCAAGAATCGATTGAACAACCTTTACCAGCGTAAAACCAATCTAGCCTAGGCGACAGGCATGACCAGAACATGAGGTCTGTAGACTGCTCTGCGTATGATCTCTGGCGAGCATATTTGGTTACTACTACAGGCCGCTTCGCAAAGTTCGGCAGTTTTGAGGTTCTTGTACCAATGGCCGCAGAGTTCACACAGATAGATGCGTCCGGTCCTAATCTCCCTTACATCGACCAACTCATTCATCACATCGTTGCGAGTTGAACTAGCCTTCCATTCATGAAGAAACCTTTCAGGCCGCAACCATCACAACTGGCTCCGAGTTGGAGGTCGGCTCCATCCTCATAGTATACGCTCAGACTATTGAGCCCACACCTTGGGCAAGGGTGCCCAATTTCCTTCTCCATTTTCTAACACTTTGACACGAGTCTATTCCAGGAACCACGCAAAGGTATCACAAACGAGGACAGTCTGATTCTCAAATTCCTCAGACTTCGTTCTGTCGGCCAGTTTCGTTTCACTTTTCTTGCTCATGGTTCACCATTGCAAAATGATCTGGCGGGCTATTTACTGGATAGGCAGGATAATCGTGTAGCACTATACGAATGCATTTGTTTCATGATGAGAAATTCATCGGCGTCCTTCGGGGGCTGCGAGAATCTGCTGCCACTGTTCCACCTAGCTATTCTTTCTAGATCACCGGGGGCACGGGAGTCGGCAGGTTTGACTTCCTGAAACCAGTATTGTCATGGTTGGCCGAATTTCCCAAAGGTAACTTTTGTATAAAGTGTCCAGAATTCGAACAAGATTGCGCCCAATTACATGATAATGCTTAATATACGGCGGACCTGGGGGTTCAAGTTGCAATCTCGGAGCACAGGATCGATGGTTAACTTTGGCACGTCTTCTGGCTTTCGTAAACATTTTTGTCGAGTCGCCGACTCTGGCCGACGTCGTACAAAACCTATCTCAATTGTCTAACGTAGAAGAACTCTACGAAGTAACTGGGGAATTCGACATTGTCACGCTTGTCTCAGCAGCTGACATAGAAGAATTCCGGGACTTGCTGAAAAACAAGATTCTGAAAATAAAGGGCGTAAAGAGCACGGTCACTTCGATAGTACTAAACGCACCGAAGGGCCCTAGAAACGGCGATCGCGCCGCAAAAGCCACGAACCAGTAACGTTTTCTTATTTCTCCTTGAGGTTTGATATCGCTAATCCATACTATGGATGAAGATTCCGGAGTAGCAAGATGGTGCTAAGGCAATATGATCGATTTCATTCAAGCATCCGTCATAGCTCTGATATTCGCTTTAGTCATTCTATTAGGCCGACTTCTAGCACCTTATGTTACCAGAGTCTTTACCCGTGCGCCAAGCCGACTCGACAGAGCCCTGGTACCGATCGAGAACGCGATCTTTCGACTCGGCGGCGTCGATGAAAACCATCGAATGGGTTGGAAACAATACTTTCTATCATTGATGCTACTCAACATTTTCCAGATGGCACTCGCCTTTCTAGTATTCGTCTTCCAAGACAGGCTCCCGCTCAATCCACAAGGCTTCCCGGGGTTAACGTGGGACCTCGCGTTCATGCAAGTTATCTCATTTGCAACTAATACTAATCTTCAGCATTACAATGGCGAGAGCGCACTTTCATATTTGAGCCAAATGTCTGCGGTTCAGTTTCTACAATTCACCTCAGCGGCGTCAGGGTTATGCGCCGCTGTGGCGATGGTAAGAGGATTCACGACCGGTTCCAAAGACCTTGGCAACTTCTATGTTGACTTCGTTAGATCCCTGACAAGAATACTCTTCCCACTCTGTTTTGTAGCGGCAATGATCTTCGTATGGCTAGGTGTCCCACAGACGCTCAACGGTTACACTGCCGTAAAGACTGTGGAGGGAGCAACGCAAATCATTCTGGTAGGGCCCGTCGCATCTCTCGTCTCAATAATGCAGATAGGTACAAACGGCGGAGGATACTATGGAGCCAACTCCGCTTATCCCTTGCAGAATCCGAACCCCGCATCGGACGTTCTTCAAATAATTCTAATGTTGCTGCTCCCGACAGTCTTGTGCTTCGTATACGGGGAGGTTCTTGGAAAGAGAAAGGAAAGTAGACCGATACTCTGGGCCTCCTACGGACTCTTCGTCATTGATCTGGTGATCGCTTTTGTTCCAACCCCCATACTTGGTCCGGGAATGGAGGTTCGTTTTGGAGGCTTTTTCTCAGCCTTCTGGACCGTAGTGACGACGGCCGTTACAACTGGTTCAGTTAACGCCTCACTTTACGGCATGCACCCACTTGTCATACTTGCAGCCTTCATGGGTATGTTGATTCAGGCGACGCCTGGCGGTAAGGGTGTGGGAATGATGTATATGGTCATGTATACTGTGATTACAGTATTCATAGTTGGGCTCATGTCAGGTAGGACCCCGGAATACTTGGGCATGAAAATCAACGGCCGCGATGTTTTGCTTGTAATGGCGGCCTTTTTGGTTCATCCGATTATCATCCTGATACCTACAGTGCTCGCCTACGCAACGGGAGCCGCCAACGCGATCGGAATAGGAGGGAACGCGACCGGCTTCATTCAAATCCTATACGAGTACACGTCTTCCGCAGCAAACAACGGCTCGGACTTTCTAGGCGCATCTGGGAATACCCCATTCTTCAACATCTCAACAGGCCTAGTGATGTTTGCAGGTCGATTCGCACCGATACTTTTGCTGCTAGCGCTCGCAGGATCTATGATCAACAGGAAGAGACACGCGGAGATAGGACTAAGGACTGATAGCGTAACGTTTTCAATCATTCTCATAGGAGCTACATTGATTCTTGTCGTTTTGACTTTCTTTCCATTTCTCGCGATGGGCCCAATCCTCTCCAATCTCCGTGGCAATGTGAATGGGTTCGGTTGAATGTGTGAGGTGAAGTAAGACGTCAGCTAAGGAGCAACGAAATAGTCTGTGGTCCGGAGCAATGTCCGGCAAGACATTGGCCGACTCGATAGTGCGATTGAATCCTGTCTCGCTGATACATAACCCGGTCATGTTCATCGTAGAAATTACTTTCCTCGTTGTAGCAGCGATGGCCGTGTATCCCCAATGGTTCATCCCGGTCGCTAGTCCCAATGAGCGCATCTTCTATGTTGAGGTTGCAGCGATTCTGCTCATCACGGTCTGGTTTAGCACGCTCTCGGACTCCCTCGCTGAGACGCAGGCAAAGAACACTGCGAACAGTCTCAGGAAACTTGAAGCGGAAGCCATCACCAAGAAAATAGTGACAGAGGGCAAAGGAGAGCGACAGACTGTCGTTCTCACTCCTTCCAATCAGTTGCGTCGGGGAGATGTGATCTTGCTTGAGAAAGGGGACCTGATTCCCATCGACGCGGAGGTTACTGAAGGCATAGCAATGGTCGATGAGTCTCTTCTTACAGGTGAATCCGCCCCAGTCAGGAAGGCCCCTAGCGACCCCTTGATCGGCGGTTCAAAGCTCATCACCGATACCCTGACGGCCAGAGTCACGGTAAACCCCGAAGACAGCTACATCAATCAGATGATTCGAATGGTGGAGTCATCAAAGAGACCAAAGACGCCAAACGAACAGGCGGTGGTCGTAGTTCTCATCGGCCTCACTGCCATTTTTACTATAATCATATTTGCACTCCTCGGGTTATCTGTTGTACTCAGCCTCGGAGCCGATCTTTCGGTTCTTATTGCGTTATACGTTTGCCTTCTTCCCACGACTATAGGGGCGCTTCTCCCTGCAATCGGCCTTTCTGGCATGTCTAGGCTCTATACGAGGAAGATTGTTGCAAAGTCAGGTAGGGCAATTGAGACGGCGGGTGACACAGATACAATCCTCCTGGACAAGACTGGGACGATAACTGTTGGAAGCAGACAAGCGATAGAATTCATACCATTCGCAAACCATTCGGAACGAGAAGTTGGGGAGGCTGCGTTTCTTGCGTCTTGGCACGATGACACCCCGGAAGGACGTAGCATAATCAGGTTAGCTTACAGTAGCGGATTGATACCGAAGGAGTTGAACGACTTAGCCCTATCTGAATCTTATGAGTTTTCCGCGACGACCAGAACAAGCGGTGTAAAGTTCACTGAGGGTACGGGCTTCATGCTGCCGAAAGGGGGTCCCGACAGGGCGCGATTCAGGCGCAAGTTCACAGATTCCATAACCAGCTCCTTGGCCGGCGGCGAAGTTGAGATAATCAAAGGGGCCCCAGACGCAATAAAAAAGATCACAGAATCGACGCCAGCCGACTTCGACGATGTCATAAGCAAGATTTCCAACCAAGGCGATAGTCCAGTTGCAATAACCAAGAACCGCGAAGTGATTGGCATTATTCGGCTACGGGACATCTTGAAGCCTGGCATCAAAGAGAAGATTCAAGCAGTAAAGGCGATGAGCATACGACCCGTGATGATAACTGGAGACCATCCGCTCACCGCAAAAAGTATCGCAGCAGAAGTTGGAATCGATGAATTCGTTCCCCAGGCGAAACCCGAAGACAAACATGAAATCGTCCTCCGGGAACAAGCCAACAGCAGAATTGTTGCCATGATAGGCGATGGGACCAATGACGCACCCGCCTTGGCTCTAGCTGATGTAGGTTTGGCGATGAACTCCGGAACTCAAGCAGCGAAGGAAGCCGCCAACATGGTCGACCTCGAATCGAATCCCGCTAAGATAATTGAAGTTGTCATGCTTGGAAAACAGCTCCTCATGACACGTGGAGCAGTAACCACTTTCAGTATCGCGAATGACGTTGCGAAGTACTTCGCAATAACGCCGGTCCTTTTTGCAGTTATACCTGAACTGCAAGCTTTGAATGTTCTCGGTCTGGGCCTGCACACAGCTGTGCTCTCGGCGCTGATATTCAATGCGGTCATAATACCGATGCTAATTCCGTTGGCTATGAAGGGGGTCTCATTCAAGCCGTCGGACACAATGACATTGTTCCTGAAGAATACGATGATCTATGGGGTAGGGGGAGTCATCGTTCCATTTGTCGGAATCAAGTTGATAGACATCGCTCTCCGAGCGATTCATGTTTAGGTGGTTGTCAAGTTGAGCAAGAGTCAATATGGGCCAACGCTTCGACTGGCAATTATCTCACTCGTATTATGCGGGCTCTTATTTCCGCTCCTCGTGACTGGGGTTGCGCAGGTTCTGCTCCCATCTCAGGCAAACGGCAGCATAGTGCACCTCCGCGGTCGCCCAGCAGGTTCAATACTGGTCGCTCAGAATTTCAATTCTTCAATGTTCTTCCATGCCGATTGGGCGAACAGTTCAGCCTCAGGCGTGGACCCCGACATAACACTACAAGACGCATACTCTCAAATCCCGCGAATAAGCAGCGCGACCGGAATTCCATCAGACTCAATCAAACAAATCGTCGATGAAAACATCGAGAGAACATTATGGTTTACGGGAGAACCGTACGTAAACGTCCTCAACCTCAACCTAATACTGATTCAGGAATACCCCGCAATCTACAAGTCCTTCAGCTAATACTTAGCAGATGAGGATGAATACTCGAAAAACTGCTTCGTTGCGAGAGATTGCGCTCCTATTTCTTAAGCTAGGCACTATTGCGTTTTGCGTTTTGATGATGGCTTAGTCGTTGAAGCCTGATCTGAAGGTCGCGGGCAGGGCGGCCTTGAACCACTCCGGGACGAATTGCCACGTATGTCTAACGAGTTCGATGAAACTTCCGTCCACCACATAAAACCTAGCAGTATCATCTTCTGCCCTGATCGCCCGGCCGTACGCTTGAATGACTTCAAGCATCGCCTGATTTTCGTACCACTGGTGGTGTCCTAGTTCCAGTCGCCTTTTCACCCTCCTGTCTCCAATATCCGCAAAGGGAACTTTCAGCAGTATTTGAGCGTCACAGATGTCGTACTTCCAGTCCTGGCCTTCATTGAAGGCAACCGAAACGAAGACTTTGCCGCGTGACCGCATCCATTCCTGTAATTTCTCCTCGCGATCTTTGCCCGAATGCACAATCAGCCTATGCTTCAAATCTCGCGACAGATTGTCAACGAGTGCACGTTGATGCCGATAGCTGTGGCAGTGGATCGCTACATTCCCTCGTTCTTTCTGCAATATCTGGTCGATCGCAGCGACAGCCAATGGCATGTTGTGGGCCCATTGTTGTTGGGAGAGAGGCCCAACGGTGGCATCAATTATTGGCCTGTTTTCGGGCGGGAAGGTACTTGGCACTTGAAGAATTTCGATTTCATCATCCTTCAGCACGTCTGTTAAACCGTTGAGTTTGATGTACTCCTTCGGATCTAGGATGGTGGCTGATGATATCAGGTAGTATTCACCACGTTTCCAGACTAGGCCTTTCATGAACTCCCTTGCGAACACGGGTTGGAGGAGAAGTTGGTCGTTGCGTATTTGCCATACCCATTCTGATTTAGAGAAGGTGAAGAGGTGATGGTTTTCGAGGAACCTTTCTATTACCTTCTTGTTCTCAGTCTCGGCGATTGATAGTTCTCGCTGTTCGGCTTTCGTTTCAAGCCTGCCGAGCTGCATCTTCAGGTGTTCAGCGACCTCTGCCAGGAACGTCTCCAACTCTATTCTGTCGGCCACGTCTTTCAGGTTGGGGAGGAATTTGTGGTAGTCCTCGTACGGGACTGAGAAGGGTGTGAACTTCACGGCGATGTGGTTGAGGGCTTGTTCTTCGAGGTTGTGGGCTTCGTCAAGTACCAGCAGACTGCGCGTACCAAGGTATGTTTCGCTTCCCTCGGTAGTGCCCTCGAAAATCAAGTAGGCTAGGCTCATCAGGACGCTGCGGGCGTGAAGGGCTAGCTGTTTCTGCATCCAGTATGGACAGATGTCAAACCGTTCGTGGCAGGGATAGTTCTCGGTCTCACACTTCCCTACATGTACCCCTCGTTGCGGGTTGTAATAGCATCGATAGTTCTGGCGCCCCTTAATCTCAACAAAACGGTTCTTCAAGTTGGGGTCTGCAAGGAGTTGGTCTATCAGCGCCAGCTGCGGCGTGACGTAGAATGATTCGGTGACTGACCCGAAGGCAGCATCCACGTAGCTCTTCCCAAAACCCGTTGGCGCCAATACGAGAACACATTTCTTCCCTGATTGGAATGCTTCGACTCCGGCACGCAGGATCTCACGCTGGTACGGCCTCAGCGTGTGGCTTGGAAAAGAGTCGAGAACAATGCCGAGAGTGAATTCTGGAGGCCGTAGGGGATGGGATGGAATCTTTACTTCGGTTGGTGCGCATCGACTGCAAGTTTCTTGCCGCGGTGACATGTAGGTGCCGCATTTCGAGCAGAACATATCCATTGGAAGCACCGGGCGCCCTGCAACTTGTTTCGGAAGTAAGATTGGGCTTTCCTTGGGACTCTTTGATAATAGCTTTACAGGCTCCCGTGAATCGTGCCTTTGATTCTAGCCTCGTGGAACCGTATTTGCTTGCAAAGGCGACGAGAACCTTCACGACCTACCGCCCACAAAGAGCTGTGAGTGCATTAGCACCTGCCCCTTGACGGACCGCCCACGAAAAATAGGCCAGTACCAGGGAAGCTATCACGACCATGCCCTCAAGGACCGAATAGCCGAAAGGTGCTACTTCCGGTTGCATTAGGTGGCCTTGGTCGGCGAGAACTTGCAGAATGTTGAGAATCGCCGCTAGAATGCCGAGTCCTCCACCCAACGCTGGGCGTCTGTAAATCATTGGGATTGTTGCCATTTCAACGATCAATATGACAATAAAGAATGCCAGCCAGAAGAGGGAGATGTCAGACTGGGGCCGGGTCTCAAAGCCTAGCGGGGGAGGAAATTCCAATACCGTTAGAATCAGAATCACAATAACAGCTCCAAGGACAGCCCTCTTTGCGGAGGAAAGCGAAATCATACTGGAATTACCACCACTGCTCCTGAGCGAACGAGAAGGTACCAGAACCTGAGAAAAGTATTTTCACAGTGAAGTCGTTGAACTCTTTTCATTTCCCTCTTTTGATTCCGGTTGGGCGGTGGGGAAAGGGTTGTGCTATCAGTGTCCTCTCTAGGTTTCGGATCAGAATAGTGCTAGGATAGCTAGCCCCAGTAGGAGTGCGAGCGCAGCGGTCACTATTGCGAGAGCAATCAACGCTATGATGCCAACTAGTGCGGCTTTGCCCCACCCGGTGTCGAAGAAATGTTTGATCAACCACACCCAAACGACTAGTGTCACTAGTAACCCCAATAGGCCAGAGACGAACATGCTCAATACTGCGTTTATGATAACTCCAAGCACTACTATCCAGAGTGCATCCGTGAACTTCGCTTTCTCCTTGCCGACCATCGCTCGACCTACAAGCCACAGAAATGGGGCGACGAGTATGATGTCTACAATGATTTCGCCTAGTAACGATGTTAGACTGACCAATCCATTTTCCTCACAAAGACAACTTGACCAGAGTGTCACGGCGAAAGATAAACTTCTGGCCTTCAATGGGCTGCTGTATGCAGTTGCATGAGACAACTTCTTTGTCGAGGTCGGCTATCTTCCGTGTACTGGTGCGTACAACTGGACGCCTTAGGGATGTAGTTTGTTGGTGCGGGGAGTGGGATATTCGCCCAGTCTTTTTGGCCGGGATTCGAACCCACGAAGGCCTACGCCACGGGATAGCTCACCCGCGCACGTGAACCCTCGCGCCGAGCGCGAATCTTGAGTGTAGCGCGCGTGGCCAAGCGTAGGCATCAGCATGCCGCACGCATTCGCAGCACGCGACCCGCCCATTTGACCTGGCTCTGGTATCCCCGCACCGGGAACTCCTAAAGTCCTCTGTGGCAAATTAAAGTGATGTCCAGGCGAAGAAACTCCTTAGAAATCAGCGATGCTGTTCAACGAGATTATGGAAAGTACCTTTCGGCGTCAGCCTTGCAGGTAAATGTTCCCGGACGCTTGGTCGTAACGGGTCAGAATCTTCTGTAACGGGTATGGGGCTGGCCCGGCTAGGACTCGAGCATTGTTGCTCGGGTCGAAGACAGCACCATGGCATGGGCACGCAATGTCCTGCGCACTCGGGTCAAATTGAACCTGGCAACCAGCGTGCGTGCAAATCGCACTATATGCCACGAATTGTCCACTCATCAAGTGAATCAGAAGCATAGGTCCATAGGTCGGGTCGCTTAGCGCCAGCGATTGGCCTGCAGCAATGTTTGATGCGTTCGCCAGCACCCGTTCCCCCGTTTGTGGGACGGGGTTTGAAACGTACGACGGTGCTTGAGCTTGGGGCGAGAAGAATGCTACTTTGACCCATAAGAGGAATGGGACGGAAACCGCCGCTAGCCCTAGCACGTTCCGAAGGAAGTTCCGTCGTTCCCTTTGAACCCTGACTTCCGGGGCAGTCCTAACCGCGTCAGCCCTGAAAGCTGCTCGTGACATCAGCACCGGAACTTTCGGATGTGAATCGTAGATCGACGCAACAACGTCACTTGGAACTTTCATTTCATATTTTCGGGCGAGTGCCTCTGCAAGCCGCTGCGTATTTTCTTCGTCAGCCAACCTCATCACTCAGTTTGTGGCTGGGGCTGTTGCCAGGTGTCTCGTTCTACTAGCGTTCGAAGGCCGTTTAGTATCTTGACTGTGTCGCTTCTATCAACTCCTAGGCTGATCACGAAGGCTCGTACGAATTCGAGGATCGTCGCCGTTTCGTCATGTGAAACGAATTGGGAATCTATTCGGTCAAACGCTCTGTTGACTTCGGTCACTTGTCTGGGATAGAGTTTCGCTCTCTCGGGGGGTTGGATGCTTGTTTCGGGTGGTTTCGTTTCATGTTCAGCCGGCTGTGCAGCGACTGTTAGTTGGACCGGAGCTGGGGCAAGCCATCGCAACCTGGGCGCGCGTTTGGCGATTGCCGAGTCAATGCTTAAGCCCTGTTGTGGACCGGCCAGGAGGAGCGTCAGCCAGCACAAGACGAACACTATGTCAGAGCCGAAGTAGAACGGGAAAGCGTTCCATGTGGCTGAAAGGAAGAACGTAAAATTGAGCAGAAGTCCTGCAAAAGCTGCGATACGATAAAGAAATCCAAGTAGCACAGCCACCCCAATGAGCGATTCCCCAACCGCGACCATATACCCGAAGGCGACGGCGTTTGGGGCAACAACCCCCAACAGAAAATCGTGGATCGGTGACCCGACGGCGTATTGTGCAACCAAGTGTCCAATGTAACCTTGCTTCGACTGGTCGAAATATGATGGGTCTGTGAGGTGTTGTAGGCCAGCGTATAGGAAAGTGGCCCCCATGAAAATGCGGAGGGGCAAAATCAAACTTGCAGGCAACGCTGCCAATTGCTGATTCTTAATTGACGTTCCTGCTTGAGACTTCGAACTCCATCACCTAAGCACCAGCGTTTCTCCATTCTGTGCTTGATAAACCCACACATTCGCAGTTCGATAACAAAACGTCCTACTTTCTCCGAGTCGTCCCTAAATAGCTGCAAATAGAAACAGGGATATTTGATACGAATTGAGGCTAACCAAGCGTCGAATCAAGTTAGAGCTCACGAAAACTGATGGCTGGCGACTCAGGGACAAATACATTGGGAGATCATTCGCTTTTGAAGACTTTGCTCAGAGCATGCGTTTCGTGAATCGTGTTGCTGCACGCGCTGAATCCATGAATCATCATCCGGACATATTAGTTCAATACAATAAAGTCAGGCTTGTTCTAACGACACATGATTCCGGCGGCTTAACGATGAAGGATTTCACGTTAGCCCGAAAGATCAATAGAATCCGGAGATAGGACGCGGGAGCTTAGAGAAGTTCAATCTCGATATAGACTTTCTCAGGGGTTTGAATTCGCATCAACCGTTTGAGAAAACGTTCGTTTGGGTCCACGTCGATTAAGCGTTTGTGGATGCGCATTTCCCAGCTGTCCCATGTATGTGTCCCTTCGCCGCATGGGCTCTTTCGCGTCGGCACCCAAAGCCTCTTGGTCGGGAGCGGAATGGGCCCGCGCAGTTTCACACCCGTGCGTTCGGCGATCTTCATGATCTCGCCGCATATGCTGTTCAAGCCCTGGGGATCAGTGCTTGACAGGCGTATTCTTGCTTTGTTTGCCAAGAGGCACTTCCAACCTTTCTAGGTGCGAAACTGCCCTCTAGGCCAGTGGGGCGAATAAAAAGCTCTCGCTAACCGGAAAGGATTTGGAAAAATAATTTCGGGCCTGAGAAGCCTACGCTTTCTTCTCAGGTATCTGCGCTTTCTGCGTGATCTCCTGAACTACGCCTACTGCGATCGTGCTGCCCATGTCGCGAATTGCGAAGCGACCAAGCTGAGGAATGTCGGAATATGCTTCCACTGCCAGCGGACGCAGGGGCTTTATCTTTACCAAGGCAGCGTCGCCAGTCTTGAGGAAGTCAGGCTTCTCTTGCGTGACTTGGCCTGAGCGGGCATCGATCTTCTGCAACAGCTCTGTCAGGGTTGCTGACGTGGTTGCGGTGTGGGCGTGCAGTACGGGTGTGTAGCCCGCAGCTATGGCGGTGGGATGGAATACTACGATGATTCGGCCAATGAACTCGGCTGCGACCGTTGGTGGCTTGTCAGTATGTCCCGCCACGTCGCCTCTGTGCACGTCGGTCTTTCCGATGCCCCTTACGTTGAAGCCTATGTTGTCTCCAGGAAGCGCCTGCGGAATCTTTGTGTGGTGGGTTTCAATGTCCTTGCATTCGCCCTTGGCGTTTGCTGGCATGAAGATGATGCTATCGCCAACCTTCATAGTCCCTGTTTCGACTCGGCCCACGGGGACAGTTCCTATTCCCGTAATTGAGTAGACGTCCTGAACAGGGATTCTTAGGGGTTTGTCAGTTGGTTTAGGTGGTTCCGTGAAGCTGTTCAATACTTCGATCATTGTTGGGCCTTTGTACCAAGCCATCTTTGGTGATTTCTTAACGAGGTTATCGCCTAGCCATCCTGAGATGGGGACGAATTGAATCTTCGAGGTATCATATCCGACAACTTTCAAGAGGGCTTCCATTTCCTTCTTGCACTCATTATACCTCTCCTCCGCGTAGTTTGTTGACGCGTCGTCCATCTTGTTAATTGCGATGGCCAGTTGGCCGACGCCTAACGTTCGGGCTAGGTATGCGTGTTCTCGGGTTTGGCCTCCAGGGCCGACGCCGACCTCGAACTCGCCCTTCTTGGAGGATACGACGAGGATTGCTGCGTCAGCTTGGCTTGTGCCTGTAATCATGTTCTTAATGAAGTCTCGATGGCCAGGGGCGTCGATGATGGTGAAAAAGACCTTGTCCGTCTCGAACTTCTCGAACCTAAGGTCAATCGTAACACCACGTTCCCTCTCTTCCTTCAACGTGTCGAGTACCCATGCGAACTTGAAAGTCTCCCCAGCTCCAAGTTTAGTCGACTCGTCAGCGTACTTCGCTATGGTCTTCTCGTCCACGTTACCTGTATCAAAGAGCAGGTGGCCTGTCATCGTGCTCTTTCCATGGTCAACGTGACCAATGATGATCAGGTTCAAATGAGGCTTCTTAGCTGAAGACATGCTTCATCTTTCCAATTTCTCTGATGATTCGCTAGTCAACATTGGCACCCGTATTTAAGGGTTAGAACATTACGAAAGACGAAAAGTGTCTGGCCGAGGAATTTAGGAAAAACATTTGAGGGATTTTGCTTAACGCGAGGCTAAAGCCACTCGTTCCATTTCGTCCCGCTTCCTGACGGCGAAGCTTCTGTTGTCGCGTTGGGCGGCGTACGTGATCTCTTCAGCGAGGCATTCATCAATAGTCCTAGGGTTGCTATACGCCGCTTTGCGCGCTCCGTCAGTCATGAAGCGCAAGGCCATGTCGATTCTTCTGAGCGGGGAAATGTCGACTGAGATAGGGTAGACAATTCCACCGTAGGCTATGCGCGTAACGTCCTCCGCTGGGGCTGCGTTCTCTACGGCTTTCACCAGAAGCTCCACCGGGTTCTTCCCAGTCTTCAAGCTGATGATCTCGAGCGCGTTTCGAACAATGCCTATTGCCTTAGTCTTCTTCCCGCCCACCCTACCGGGGCGCATCATGTTGTTGACAAGGCGTTCCACAATGTTAAGGGCGGACTTTCGAAAACGCTTGTGCTCGTGTCGGCCGCCACTGTGGGGAAAAAGAATAGGGGTGACTGAGAGATATTTCTCAAGACCCGGGTCTACAACCTGAATGCCATCAACACTCCATTTCTCGAAGATTTTTACCTCAGGCGGCTTACGACTCATACCTGCAAACCTTTTGCGAATTTTCACTAGCCTACAAGAGTTCATCGTATTAAGCGTTAACTCATCTTGGCCGAGCGAGTTCGGTGTGAGGATCAAGAATGGCGATGGCAGCATCCCCGTACCTACAGGTATGGGGATGGTCATCAACAGTCGAGGTCCTTGAAGATCATGCGCTTATCCCCTTGATTCGTCCTTCCAGCAAGCAGTTTCTCATGGACAGACAGGATCATTCTATGACGATTGTTGTAACGGTAGAACGAACGCCGGGAAGTCGTCTTATCTTCCATGTGATGATTCTTTCAGCCCATCCATTGAATCAGCTTCGACTTTTGCAATCATGTCGTAGAGACCGTAGATTCGGTGGCAGTCCTTCACATTTGGAACCTTTCGAACCTCTTTGAGCACCTCCTCTTCCGAACCCGGCTCAACATTGATCAGAACATAGGAAACAGGCATAACAGAACCTCATCAAACACCTCCAAAGTGCGGGTAAAAGTCTTCCCGATGGGTGAACGAAGCCGAAGATTCTCTATGTATCGACTGAAGCATGACCAGCTTAAGGTAGAGAGAGAATCTGTTATAGTTCCAGAATGTGTCCAGAAGACATTATGGCTGTGGTCCTAAACCTAGTGCTCTCAGTAATTCTTTCGATGGTTTGAGATCTGAAAAACCCCAAGTCGCATGCGCCTGAGATAGCTGCTCCAGTGAGAATATGCCGCTAGCGATCCCGATCGATGTGGCCTTAGCCGCGTTGGCTGCGCTCACATCTTTGGGCGTGTCACCAACAATCATAACGTTCTTGCGGTCGGACAGCTTATAGTTCGCCACGCATATTCTCACAGCGTCTTCAACCAGGAGGTTGCGGTCGAAATAATTGTCAGCACAGAAACGTTCTGCGAAATATGAATCGATTCCCGTGACCCTTAATTTCTCGGTGGCAACTGCTGAAAGATTGCCGGTGAGCACTCCTAGAATATGGTTTTGTGAGTTTGTAAGAATGTGCAACAGTTCTTCGACTCCTTCGTTTAGTATTGGTCTCTTTTCCATGTCGCGATAAATCTCGCCCATCCGCGTGAGAACTTTGGGGAGGAAGTATTCTACCTTCTCGTCATCTAAGCCAGTCTCAGCTAGAAGGATCTTGCAAATCTGTGGATCCACCATGCCTGCAAATCGCGATGGGATTACTGATGGCTCCATGCCGACGACGTCATGGATAGTTTTGAGATAACGTTGTCTTTCATCCTCTTCAGCCGCGGAGCTCGATATTAGCGTCCCATCAATATCGAACAGAACTATATGCGCGGTCAACTAGATCCGCTCTATCTGGACCGTCTGCAGCTCCTCTACAATAAGAGGAAGCCCTGTCCCATGGAAATCGCACAACAAACAGATCTTTAGAGGCCAGAACTTCGTAGCGGTCGGAAGTGTTAAACATGCAATAGCGACATTAGATCTTCGCGTGATTTCTATGCCGAAAGCGAAGAAGAAACCAAAGAAGAAAAAGTAACCAAAGAACCAAGGATCGCCTTTGCGGCAACGAGGGGGCTGAAGTAGGTAGGTTAGAGTTCCCGCGAAGCTCTTCCACTGAAAACCTGCTGCCCTAGTAGCTTGAGTGACTCATCGTTGTTGGAGTTATGACATATCCCTGTTCGGAGAGCTTTCTTTCTATGTCGCCAAGCTATTCCCAAAGCCCGTAAAGATGTACGAGTTCCCCCATCGTTCTTTCGTCGCTCCACAGCTGAACTGCGAGCCTTGCTTGGCTAATTCACGTCCTCAAAATTGAACATGGTTTCGTTTGATCGTAGATTGGTTACCTAACTCTGCCGCCTGGGGATACCGAATCATTCTAGTTTGTCCGCTGCGTATTGACGAATCTGGTTGATTAGCTGTTGCGGGGGCACAGGTGCAAGCGGTCGGGGGACTGCTGTGTCATTCATTGGGGTTCTTTTGAGGCGACCCACGAGGACATCGTGCGTTGGAAGAGACAAGGACGAGTAGACATTCTGAAGCACATAGCGATTGATTCCACTGACCCTCACAATCGACACGGAGTTTTCGTTACGAAGAGTTGCCCCTTCCTGAAAAGAGAGGAAACAGGCCTCTACTCGTGCGCGATCCATGAGACAAAACCGTTCTACTGCAGGATCTACCCAGACGACGGCATGTGTGAACACGAAGAAAGCATAGAAGACTAAGCCCTGGCAACGGGTCCGAATTGCGGAATCAATTGACGACAAAGTAGGGTAAGACGAGTAATAGTCAGTTCTGTTCCAGTCAAGCGCAACCAAAACATCGTTCGGCAGTTTACCTATTAGGCTCTGAGGCAGGCACTCATAATGAGTGGTCTCCTTTGGAGAAAGACGATGCCATCTTCTATGCGCTTTTGAGAATGGGTCATGAGTGTACTCACGCCATTATTCCACATCCCAATCCGCTAAGCAAGAAGGTCGAAAACGCATGGCTCATCGAAGTTGAACATGGCCATAATGATCTAGGAAAACATGGACAATACACGTTTTGTTACAAGATCGTTGACGATCCAAAGACAGCAGTAGGAGAATGTAGGAAAGAGCTTAACGAGAAGGAGAGGCAGGGAAAGAGCCGAGTCCAACAGACAGGGAAGATCTCGAAGCAAGGCTAGTTAGAGATAGTACTGAACCCACGACATGGTGGTCCATATCCCACCGGCCCCACCACTACCTAGGCGAATTTTGTGGATTCGGCAATTCTCAGCCGGACAAATTGGCCTTGACCAAATCTGCCTTGATGGCCTGCATTAAGGCGCGAATATCCGCTCGTTCTCGTTCTTGTGGGTCGACGTACTTGGTTTCGGGTTCGGAGAACGCGTGTTTGACGAGGATATTTTCAGGGTTCAGACCTAGGCCTCGAGCAAACTCCTTGACCATGTCAATCTTGCTGATGCCCGTTCTGGGCTTGATCGAGAGGGCAGCGCCGGCGTAGATGTTCCGCAGAAACTCGACGCCCTTCGATTGGATATCGTGATACGTGTCCACGGTATGCCCCATCATGTAGTCGAATACGTGTCGGTTTGTTACCAAGTAAATCTGAACTAGTCTTCCGCCTTCCTCAACTTTCTCTTGTCCCGGCAGAAGATACGAGTAAAAGAATCCCGATGCGATACAATTCTTCTCGGTGCTTCCAATTGCGACAACTGCATCTAAGTAGGAAGGAGGCAACGGGGCCATTGTGTGTTCAGGTTTCCTTCTTGAATTGTAACACTGCTTGTCCTAAAAGATTCTTGCGAAAACAGCTGTGTTCCAAGCTTCTTCACTAACCGCAAAGATGACATGAGACTCCTCCATCTGAAAGCATTATATTGTCAGCAAAGTCGGACCTAGCTGACGGAGAGTTGGCTGAGTATTCGAAATTATTCTCCTTAATCACGTATTTTGTCAGCTTAATGGTTGATGTTTACCTGACTTATCAGGCACAGGTCACATTTGCTTCCATTCAAGTTCTCTCTGCTTACGGCGAACTTTTTGTGCCTTTTTTCCTTTTTTCCTGGTTTCGGAATCTGATGCGGGGCGCCGTACCGGTGTTAGTCGCCACGCGCAGACCCGCATGTTTTGTAGTCAGTGTGGAGCCCGTATAGAGAGAAATAGCAAGTTTTGTAAGGAATGCGGGTCGAAGCAGGCTTAAGGATGTAACGTAACGTTACCAATAAAACGTGTAAAGCCCCGATGCGGCTACATTACCTAACCTGAAATGCGACGTTCACGAAAGGCTCGGAAATGGCTTCATCCCCATTGAATTTTCGAGGCGACCTCATCGGTTGCATTTTCAACTAATTCCAGCTCTCGCAACAAAGCGATTCTGGTACTCAGGTTTGGATGCCTGCTTAACACCTCGAAACGATGTTTCTTTCCGAGAAAACAGCAAACCGGACTTCGCACCAATGTTTCATTAGAGCAATTCGCCTGCTGCATCTTTGTTAAGGCAGAGATTAGTGGACCCGGCCCTCCGATCAGGTTCGCAACGGTTCTGTCTGCAAGTAGTTCGCGCGTTCGGTAGAAGGCGGTTTCGATGAAGTAGCTCAATAGCCTAGTAAATAGTGCTATTCTCGCGATCGTAACAATTAGACGTAAGGCAAAGTCCCTGTTCTTGATGTGAGAGACTTCATGGGCAATGCAGGCTTCGACTTCATTCGTGTCTAATGACTCCAACAGCCCGACCGACACTGCAACAGTATACTTGCTCTTAGTGCGAACCGCAAAAGCCGAAGGTGAACCACTATCGATGAGGCATAGCTCTGGGCGTTGGATCCCTGCACTCTTCGAAAGCCTCTTGGCCATCCGAACTAGATCACGTGTAGGCTCAGAGAAAGTGGAGTTGGGAAACATTTGTGACAGGCCCAACCTTGATCGTCCAAACTCAATGTAGACGCCGACGCATATCGCGGCGATTGCGCCTAACTCGGCTAGGCGTAGGTCTAATCCGAAGAGTGCTTGAAATAACCATGCTCCGCGCAGAGTGGAATTTGGTGGCGGGACGGGTTGCCCAAATCGAAGGTGGATAAGGAACACGATCAGTATGCTTTGGACAAACATGAAGCCCATCAGGCTGATTAATGCGACAGTTTTGTGATGGAAACGATGCCGCAGTACGGGCATCAGGCCAATTACTAAGATACTGATCGCAATGGCAAATGGGAATGCCGGTCCGATGATAAGCCACGATATAACGATCAGTGTTGGGTTGAGCATTCTGTCCTATCAGCTTTCGTTGCTATTTGATCGAAGTTCAAGATCTCCGATTTGGTTTGATTGTATCCCAGCTTCGATGGGCTTTACGCGCTAGGATTTTTCGTCGGGTAGAAGTTCCCTCTCTAAAGCGTCAAGCCTCTGGAACCTGTCACCCCATCGTGAAACGAATTTTCGCTGCCTAATCCAAACGTACAGAGACCACAACACAGCTCCTAGCGCCGCTAGAAGGAGGAAAAAGTCTGGAAGAAAGGGCACCGCGGGCGGCCCTTCGGGATTAAATGGCTGTTCACGGTTGAATGGAGGGGGTCCGTAATGGCCGAAGGCAAAGAGAAGGAAGCGTGAAAGCAGTAGTAGGAGGATTATCGAGCCGACGAGGTTCACTTTAGCTTGGAAACGGAAACGTCGAAATTCCTTCGAAGCCTCTTCTAAGAAGCGGTGGAGTGAGGCAACGGGGTACTCATCTTTTTTCTCGGTCATAGCGACTTCAACCGTGTGAAGCTCAGGTGGTGATTATAGGAATAATTCACCAATGGTGTATTGTGAAGGTTAGAGAATGGAGGGAAGAGTCTCCCGAAGCTTCAGGTAGACCTCCTTCCCGGTTGGCGCTAAACGAATCCCTTGATCTGATTCTTCCACTAGGCCCTTGCTCTTCATGTATTCCAAGTATTTTTGGAAATCATCGTAAGAAAGCTGAGTGGCGTGACGCCATAAATTGGTCCTAGAATGTGCACCCGCGTTGTAGAATAGAAACTCCAGGATCTCGAACCTGATCTGCACGGGAGATTTCCTACCAGGTCGCGAGACCTTATCAATGTAACTCAAGGCGCCACTCCCTGCACCACACTGCTCTCCCCTGATATTGAGTAGAACTTAGCCAAAACTCACCAATGGTGTACACCAAGAGTGCCAACCGCTTAAATGCGCTTAACTTGAAACATCGTTTACGAGTAGCGGTCTACAAATGAAGGCTCTCCACCATGAAAGCTCTCCACCCTCTACCACAGAATACCGAGGCCTCACCCGATTCCAAGAAGTCGTGCCAACATGACAGAGTGCGAGAGATAGGACAAGACTTCGACAGGAAAGGAAGATTGCTAAGGCTCGAAAGATGCCAACAATGCGGTCTCATTATGCGCGAATACTTGCCACTCTTGTAATGCCGCTCAAGCATAATTTTTCGATGAATTTCGGTTTCGCCGTTTAGTTGACAATGTAATTATCGATTCGAGAAATTAAATGGCCCGGCCCTGTTCATTAACCATTTCTTAGGTTCGATGTTCTTTCTGACCCATGTCTAGAATGTGGGTCCGAGCGCGAAGGACGCTGCGAGAGCTATGAAAAGCATGAGTTCCAGAGCGTCTGGAAGCAGGTTGCCTAAAAATGTCCGGTTTGCATCGATGCACTCAAGGATCTTCGCTACGGTACATCTCAATTTTGGCAAAGGTTTTGGTTGAGGTTGACTACGATTAACGCAGACGTGCCCCTTCAGCCGAGCCTTTGTGATGAACCTTCGGTCACACACAACGCATGCATAGGCACCGATGATAGGTCGCTGGTCCTGACCATTCGACCGTCCACATGGAAGTTCTTGCGTCAACTATTTCGCCGTGAACCTTGACATGCGGTTAGCCCTCATATAATGGAGATTCATTTCTGGTGCACACCAAATGGGCACCCTCTACTCAATTTTCAAATAGAATTATAAGCGAAAACTAGATGTTTCCTAGAGAATGACTTGTCGGAGCACTCATGATGGGAATGAATCAAGACGATCAATCCGCTGATCTTTCTCGATCAATCCATCCCTCAGGCTAATAACCCGATGAGTGACCGCCGCAACCTCGGGATTATGCGTTACTAGAACGAAGGTCGTTCGCGAATCCCGATTCATTTGCACAATCAAGTTAAGGATTTCTTTCGTCGTTTTCGAATCTAGGTTTCCTGTCGGCTCGTCACCAATCACAAGTGCCGGCTTTGTGACGAGCGCCCTCGCCACCGCGACGCGTTGTTGTTGTCCCCCACTTAATTGCGTTGGGCGTTTATTCGCCATCTTCTCCAGACCCACAGCCTTCAATGCCTTGACACAAATCTGCTTACGAACTGCCTTAGGAATTCCGCGTGCGACGAGAGGCATCTCTACGTTCTTGGTCGCAGATAGTCTGGGGATAAGATTGAAGGACTGGTAGATGAATCCGATTCTCCTATTTCTGAGCAGCGCGAGTTTTGATTCACTAAGCTTCTTCAAATCGAAGCCGTCAACTAAAACGCGACCTGAAGTGGGTTTGTCAAGTGCTCCAATGAGGTTTAGAAGGGTCGATTTTCCGCTCCCGGACGGTCCAATGATCGAAGTGAGCTCTCCCTTCTCAATCTTGAGGCTCACGCCTCTTAGGGCTGGATAATTCAGATTTCCCACATTGTAATCTTTCGTAACGTCAATTGTCTGAACTGCCGGAATATGTTGCGTGGAGACCGTGTTCATTTATTGTCTGACTCCTTCAGAATATTCTACTCCAACCAACGCGTAACTTAATGGACCATGACGGTTTGAGCCTTCACTTAAGCGGATGCCACTCTCGGTGCACACCAAAGGTGAATCCAGATTATATTCAGGCTAACAGAGTGCGTCCTTCATGTCTGGTGCACATGATGGCGAAAATGAAATTTCTAGACATTCTCGAGTTATCCTTTGGTAGCTTGCTTGACCGTAAGGTCCTCACTGTCCTCACGATCATCGGTGTATTGATTGGCTCAGCCATGATTCTGACCTTAGAGGCGACCAGCGCAGGAACGACTGCAGGGGTTCAAGCACAAGTTGACAAAGTAGGTGCAAACACGTTAATCGTTCGCGCTGGAGGAGCGAACTTTCTGTCGGGAAGCCAGTCGTCATATCAACTTACAAGCCAAGACGTAACAACCCTGACCCACTTATCGAACGTCGCCGACGTTATTCCTTACTATTCTAGGCCCGTTGATATTTCGGTTGGAGGTCAAACGGTGTCAGGAACGATGATCGGAATTGACCCCCAGAAGTTAACGAAGATCTACAAGGGGCTTGCCTTGGCAGAAGGAACCTTTCCAACTAGCAACGATCCTACAGCTGCAGCTGTAGGTTATGGCGTAGCCTATCCGCAGTCCTCAGGAACTCAACTTGTTGGGCTTAATCAAGCGGTAAGCATAAAGATTAGTTCCATGGGTGGCAAGGGCACCACTACAACTCTGAGCTTCCTCGTGAAAGGGGTCCTAACTCAGTACGGTTCCGCGCTATTCAACGACATCGACAACGATGTGTTCGTAACATTCAACGGCGCCCAGCTCCTATTGGGGACACCGTACTTCTCAGCCATCTATGTCATAGTTGACAACGTAAACGACGTCAGTGCAGTTCAAACGGCCATAGAGAGCCTCTACCCGTCAAACGAAATTAACGTCATTAGCGCCGGTTCAATCGCAAGCAGCCTTTCTTCAGTAAGCTCACAGCTGGCGACCACTTTTGGAAGCATCGGTTCAGTTAGCCTAATCGTCGCAGCAGTCATTGTAACATGCACAATGTACATGACCATTGAGAAGCGGACAAGGGAAATTGGGGTCTTGAAAGCGCTAGGATTCCAGCGCACCCATATTTTGTCGATGCTTCTAACGGAATGCGCAGTCATTGGGATAGCTGGAGGAATACTAGGAACCGTGGTTGGGATAATCGCATCCTATTCGATAGGAGGCCTGTTCAGCTTCGGCTCAGGTAGAGGAGGCCCAGGCGGAGGAACTGGAAGCATCTCGGCATCTACACCAGTGTTCACAACCGACTTATTCATCATCAGCCTTCTACTACCCATCCTCGTTTCGATAGGTGCAGGATTCTATCCCGCTTGGAAGGGAGCACGAATGAACCCCGTTGACGCGCTGAAATACGAGTGATTCGTTAAACTCCGGCCTACCATGTTAAGCAGACGACCGGTCCCGCACGTTGACGTAGTGCATCACTTCGTCTATTCATCAATGGTGTACACCGGAAGTGGCGCCCGTTTAAATGGGATTCAGACACCACGCGCGAGTAGGACTTGGATGGAGGTGATTTGAACGATGCCGCCATTTCACGATTTCATGGGCCTCGGCTTATTCCCAATGGTGCTTCAATCCGCTGTTGCAATCGCCATCATCTGGCTGTTGATCAAACTTAGCAGGGTACTAGATGCACACGCATCGAGGCTGAAAGTAAAAATGTAATCTGTTCGGAGCAAGCTCTAGATTGATGAGAGTTGCTCCGCCGAACCCCTATTGTTTATCCCATCGATCCCACAACCGTTCGGCATCAGCCAAACCGTTTAGAGTCAGATACGCAGTAAGGAGGGCTAAGAAGTAATTGCCAAACGAGTAAACCCCGCCGACCGATAAAGGTCCGGTGTTCATCGGGCCGGGTGCTACGAGGGGTTCGAATTAACCGCTGTAACTTCCGGAAACGCGACTTTTGCGAAAGGCTCGGAAATGGGTTCATCCCCATCGAATTTTCGAAGAGGAGGTCCGCCTATATGGCCGCTCAAGGAGTGAGATGCCTTGCTCATGAATAACCGACGTCAACTGAGCAAGACCCACTTCGTATACGCAGTGGGTCCCTTCGGACCCACCATGCTATTGTCTTTGGGTGAGAGATTTCCCGAATCCGAGAAATTCAACTAGGTAGGTTCGAGTCCCACCGGCCCCACCATCGTAAGCAGCAAACACAGATTGCGTACGAGCAAACACGAAAAAAACACGCGTATACACATATAATAAGAGTGTTCATTTGGCTCAAAGTGGCGATGGCAGCGTCCCCGATGAATTGGCATTCCACGCTCCAGCGGTTTCTCCAAGACCTCCTACACCCTGTTATCCCACCAGCGCCTTGGCGCTCGCCTTACGACTGCTCTCTTCCGAGCCTCATCGGTTTCGACGATGAAGAGATGAATCCTTCCCTTCAGAAGGATTCTCCCCGGCGCTGGCCCGGTGGGGCAGAGTCTCATTGTTGGCCTTGGAAGCCTACTGGGGTTAGGAGATGACTCTCCCTCGGGTTAACGGGTCCCCGCGTATAGCCGATTTCGGGTCACAGGGAACGGCTGGCTCCCCGATCCTCCTGCCATCGCCGAATGATTCTCACCTGAGTTATCATATAAACACGGCAGTGAAGCACTCGAGGTTGTTCGGATTCAAGCTGCGATGGTTTCGAGCATCACGCATGCTTCACAAAGCTGATGCGGCGTTGGGTCGCCGCATTTCTCGCATTGATGCAATTCCAGGAGTGGTGCTCTTTCAGCCAAGGTGTCCCGTAATCTCTCAGCCGTTCTTTGCAACGTATGCTTGCTCCCCGGGTGCTTCTGCTCAAGGTGGTTGAGAAAAGCGCGAATGTCGTTTCTTAGGGCCTCATGCCCATGTGGACACTCAATACTCTGAAATTCTATACCGTTCAGGTAGGCGTAGAGAACTATTTCTTTTTCAGGAATATCGCAGAGGGGTTTGATGCGAGGTAGGAACCTGCCTCTGGGGTCTCTAAGGACTGGGCCCGACCGCACAATCCTCATCGGGTCGCCATGCAACATGTTGAGAAGAACTGTTTGCGCTTCATCATCCAAGTTATGTGCGGTCGCGATTTTCGTGGCCCCAACATTAGCGGCAGCCTTGTTGATTGCCTTACGCCGAAATACGCCGCAGTATGCGCACGGCGTCTGACCTAACTTCAACCCAGCAATATCATCGGTCGTTACGCCAAAGAGCTCACGGTAGGAGACTACCAGTTGCTCGACGCCAAGCTGGCTGCAGGCTTTGCGGGCAAGTTCGAGTGCTTCATCCCTATACCCTTCGATACCTTCATCCACACTAACAGCGGTAAGGCGGCTTCTGGGAAATCGGCCTTCCAACTTCACCAGGAGGTTGAGCAGCGTTAAGCTGTCCTTGCCGCCGGAAACGGCGATCGCCACATGGTCGTCGTATTCAAGCATGTGGTTGTGTGTGATGGTTTTGCGTACCTTTTCCTCTAGGGCTTGGCGAAAGCATTTGGAGCAGAAAGAGACTCCCTCATACTCTCTCGTGTAGACCGCGTTTCCTGAGCAGTACGTGCAGATTGCGGTTTGCAACGACTTAGAACCTCAGGAAACCAAACCTGAGAAGCGAGAGAGCAATATTCAATGCAAGAATCGAGTAAGCGGCGAAATTTGCTACTGTGCGAATTTCTTTCGTTCTCTTGATCCCGAAAACGTTCAGGGCTGTGTCTAGAAATTTGTCTCCATCGAACGGGTACATGGGAAGCATGTTGATCAGTGCGACGCTGATGAGGACGACTGAAAGCCAGAACTCAGCGTGCAAGAGGATTGGGGGAAAGTCGCTCGAAAGGCCCGGTAACTTTGGGTTGTAGACTATGTTATCTGTCAACCCACCTATTCCAATTAGGGCATGGCTTGAGTTAGTTTGGTCAACGCCTGTTTTGACCAAGAAGGTACCACGTTGAGTCCCAACCGCAATTCCTTGCCCGGGAACAACTCCTGACATATAGTGACGCAGGTCGGTTATGCTCGCGATTCTTGTTCCATTTATGCTCGTGACAACATCGCCTGCCTGCAGCCCAGAAGTATGCGCGGGGAGGTTTGCTGGGACCGAACCGATGGCGACACCTGATGAAACAACGGTGTAGAAGGGGGCAATCGTGGCCGAGAAGTTGAATAAGAGAAATATGCAAAGCACACCGAGCACCGCATTTGTGTACGAGCCTGCCGCGAAAACACGAAGCTTAGTTACATTCTTGGCCTGGTTCAACTTCTCCTCGTCGGGTTCAACGAACCCACCCATCAATATGTGCGCGAAAAAAGCGCCTGTGGACTTGAGTGGAACATGGTCAGCAAGGCTGGCAATGCCGTGGGAGAGTTCATGCGTAGCCACCACCACCGACAGGGCCAGAACGAGGTATGGAAAGGTTTCGAAACTCACGAAAACTCCGGGGACCGGAACTATCGGCTGAATTGAGACGGCTTGTTCGGTTCGGAATAATAGGTTGAAGAGATTGGTAGCAAGCTGGTAGAAGATGAATACCATCGCGCCGACGACGGTTACGATGCCAATATTCCAGAAAATGCGCCAGACAGTGGGTTTTGAGTTCGAAATCTTGCCAATCAGCTGGTTCAACCGTGTTGTTCGGTAAATTATGTAGAACGGTAGGCCTGAAACACCGAACCGCTCCGCTCTAAATGCCCACCACGCTATGGAAATGATGACCCATATCGCGAGATAGATGGCGAGGAAGGAAAAAACGGATGCCATTCGAATTCTTCGGCAGTGAAATTAGGGTGTTCAACTAAAACCTTTCTGGGGCGTAAGTTGACGCGAATTGTTGTTCTCTCAACCTGCGGTACCATGCGAGAAGCACGCATGATAGCGAACGACCTGCTTCAAAGAAGGTTTGCTGCTTGCGTCAACATTCTCCCGGTTACTTCTTGTTACAGATGGAAAGGCAAGATCGTGAAAGGGCAAGAATGGCTCATGATAATCAAGACAAACGCGAGCATCTTCCCAAAGTTGAAGCAACGAATTCTTGCGCGGCACAGCTATGAGGTGCCAGAGGTAGTCTCTCTGAAAATTGAAAATGGTTCTCAGCCCTACCTCGCATGGCTGGACAGAGAGCTACATAGCGGAGAGTAGTTTCATGATTGGAACTTAGGCACTTTGTCGAATTTTTCTCCGGACCTTTGAAAAAATCGGGGAACACTTAATAGGCCGCCGCAAATATGCGCGGGCCCTTAGTCGGGAAAAAAGCATTGACGCCGGAAGAAGAAGACAAAGTAGTCGAAGCACTCGAGGAATTGCGAATAAACTATAACCTTAGACAGTGGCGCGTCTGTTCGCTGATATGTGACTCCCTCGCGGACAAATTCCGTTCAGTAGCTAACACTGAAAATAAGTAACTCGGTCAAGGACTCTACTGGAGTTCCTTCAGCCTTTTGTAGAATTCTATAAGGGCTTTAGTTTTCTCCTCGGCTTCGTTAAGCGTAAAGATCTTCATGCCTCTATCGAATCTTTCGTAGAGTAGTATTTTTTCTTGGATTAGAGGTTCTACAATTCGAGCGATTGTTGAAGGAGACAGGCCAAGAAAGTTGGCTAAGGTTGATTGATTGAAGACGCGCTGTGTCCCCGCGCTCTCCAAGAGATATTCCAAGAGCCTAACCTGCGCCCTCGATTGAAAGACATCGCTTAGCTTCAATGGGCCAATCGCCTAGCCTGGTACCACCTTGGTTCCTACAGGTTCGTTCTTCAGCGCCCGCGTAACATTTGCTGCCTCTCGGCCATCTAGGATTATCGTCGGTATCTTGGAGCGGGCTATGATGCGTAGGGCGAGGGGGTCCATTAGGTCGTAGGCTCCGGCGGTCATGTCGGCTTTCGAGAGGATTTCTGTTAGTTTGCTCACCGAGACCTCGTCTAACTTCTTAGCTTTCTTATCCTTGCTCGGGTCTGAGGTGAAGACTCCTTCGACATCTGTTGCATTCACGAAGAGCTCTGCACCGACTGTTTCGGCTGCGATTGCGGCCACCGCGTTGGTTGAGTGGCCAGGTGTGAGTCCGCCCATTGCAACGATTTTTCCTGACGCAAAGTAATGTTTCAAATCGCCTATGTTCACAGGGATTTTAGGGAAGGCGTATTCTCCCAAACCGTCTACTAGGAGTCGCGCGTTTAACCTGCTAACTAGGATGCCTATCTGATCGCATAGCGACTCTGGGACCCTCATGGCCCGAGCGGCTTTGATGTACGTGCGGGCGACGCTGCCTCCGCCTGTGACAACTACAAGGTGGTATTCGCCGGCTAGCTCCTTGAGCAGCTTAACGTATTCTTCAACGAGAAGCTTTCCGGGTTCACCTGGAAAGGCGAAGCCGCCGAGCTTCAGGACCGCTTTCAAGATTCACGCCTTCGTTCATACTCTTTCCGGGGGGTTATTTGATTTCTGAAAGCCGTCATCATTAACCAACCTATATAAAATCCGGAACGTTACCCATGCGCAAAGGTGTTTCCAATGTCGAAAACAGCCATTGCGGATTCTGTATCTCGGTTTAGGCTGAAACGGACATTGGAAATGTTAGCCTCGAAGGAAGGGCGAGGCACCGAACTCATAAGCCTCTACGTCCCGCCGGGCCGAAAGATCCACGAGGTGATGGCTAACCTACGTGAGGAGTACGGTACGGCTTCCAACATCAAGTCGCGTGCAACGCGAAAGAACGTTATGGAGGCGATTGAAAGGGTACAGCAACGGCTGAAACTGTTCAAAGACCCGCCGGCAAATGGCTTAGTTATTTTCTGTGGTGCAATTCCGCACGGCGGTCCGGGGACGGAGAAGATGGAGACCTACGTTCTGGAACCACCCGAGCCAATCAACGTTTACTTCTACCGCTGCGACGCGAAGTTTCACCTGGAGCCATTAATGGAGATGGCTACCGAGCGGGACGCTTTTGGAGTCATAGTGATTGATTCTACCGAGGCCGTCGTGGCTACCGTAAGAGGCCAAAGGATGGATGTCCTGCAGGAATTCACGTCAGGCATACCGGGCAAGCACCGGGCCGGTGGACAATCCGCCAGGCGTTTCGAACGTATCCGCGAGCAGGCTATGAACGATTACTTCAAAAGAGTTGCCACTCACGCCCTCGAGCTACTCGGCAAAGTTCCGGGCCTAAAAGGCCTGATCATAGGTGGCCCGGGTCCGACGAAACATGACTTCGTGGAAGGAGATTACCTGCACTACATGCTGAAGGACAAGATCATGGCCACTGTTGATACGTCCTACGTTGGCGAGCAAGGCGTCGAGGAGATTGTTTCCAAGAGCCAAGATGTCCTCAAAGGCGTCAGATATCTGGAAGAGAAACGCCTCGTCCAGAAATTCCTGTACGAGATCGGCCATGAAACGGGCCTAGGAGTTTATGGGGAGACGCAGGTTAGGAAATTCCTCAACGGAGGAATAGTCGATTTACTGCTCGTATCTGAAAAGATGAACATACTGCACGTCTATACGAAGTGCAAGAACTGCACCGCCGTCGATGACTCGCTGATACCCCAAGCCAATCTCATCAAATTCGAGCAGGACCTTTTAGCCACTCCCTGTAAGAAATGCAACGCAGCGGCCCTATACGTCGAGAACACTAAGGATGTGGTCGACGAACTCATCGAGATTGCGGAGAAACAAAACGTCAACATCGCGATGATATCCACCGAGACCGATGAGGGAGTAATGTTGAAGGATTCTTTCGGCGGAATCGCTGCAATCTTGCGGTACAAGGCTTCCTGATCGTAGCCTATGTAGAGGACAGCAGAAGCTTTGGTCGATAACTCATGGCCAGCCACCTGAAGCCAACGCTAGAGGAAATTGAGGATGCATCGAGGCGGATAGAAGGAATTGCGTGGCGGACACCTCTTTTGCCGGCTAGTAGGCATGAGCGGGGCATCTTTCTGAAGTTGGAATGCCTGCAGCGCAATGGTAGCTTCAAAACTCGCGGCGCTTGGAACCGAATGAGTCGAACTACGGCCGAAGAGCGGAACCGAGGTTTCGTCACAGTTAGCGCTGGCAATCATGGACAGGCCGTAGCCTGGTGTGCAAGGCATTTGGGCAGCAAGTGTACCGTCTGGGTTCCCGATGATGCCGTGGAAAAGAAAGTCAGGGCTATGGAGGCGCTGGGCGCCGTGATTAAGCGCATGCCAGAAGTGGAGATTATGAATTCCATGACCGACGACCGCTGGGAGAAAACTGAACAAACTTACATCCACCCATTCGGCGACCGCTACGTGATTGCTGGACAGGGAACGATTGGACTTGAAATCATCCACGATCTCCCGGACGTGAAGACGGTCATCGTACCGGTCGGCGGTGGCGGGCTAATCTCCGGCATAGGCACCGCCATCAAAGGAAAAAAACCCGAAGTGAAGCTTCATGGAGTTCAGGCCGAATTAGCGGCACCGATTCTTGCTTCATTCAAAAGCGGTAAGCCAGAACGCATCGAATCCGGAAAGACGTTCGCCGACGGCATTGCAGCCGACCGTGTTTTCAGTTACATGTGGCCGATCATGCAGGAAGTTATGGATGGAGCCCTTGCCGTGTCCGAGAACGAGATGCATGAGGCATTAAGACATTTGGCGAATGAGGTGCACGTTGTCGCAGAGGGGGCGGGTTCTGCGGCCCTAGCGGCAGCGTGGAAATACTCGGGTCAATTGGAAAAACCAATCGTCTGCGTTGTCTCTGGAGGAAACATAGACAATGCCATTTTCAGCAAGGTCATCAACCAAAATGACTAATCTCTAACCAGGAGAGAACTAAGACAAACTCATCGGCCAATTTCAATATCAGCACCAGAAATCGAACCAAATCACTCATAAACTTCCGCAAACAGGGTCCATCGGGATTAACTTGAGGACTCTTGTTCTGGGACATGGCGAAGTTACAAAACTACTCTCGATGAAGGAGTGCATAAAAGTCATGCGGGAGGCTCTGCAAACTCTAGCGAAAGGACAGGCAGTCCAACCTCTTCGTCACTTCGTGAAACAACCAGATGGCAAAGGCCTACTCGCCCTAATGCCATCGTATCTTGGAAACCCGGCAGCGCTCGGCCTGAAGACGATCACGGTCTTTCCAGGAAATCTTGACACCCCATATGAATCGCACCAAGGCGCCGTCCTGCTTTTCGAAACGAAAAACGGAAGCTTACTCAGCATCGTGGACGCATCCTCCATAACCGCGATTCGTACCGCTGCTGTTAGTGCAGTGGCCACGGAACTACTTGCAAAGAATAATGCATCAACCCTTGGAATACTTGGGTCCGGAAGGCAAGCGACGACTCATCTTGAGGCAATGCTGACGGTCAAGAGTACAATTCGGAAGATAAGAGTCTGGTCGCGTAACCCAGACCATGCTAAAGCATTCGCGAAACGCGAATCAACTCGCCACGGAATACAGCTCGAAGTAGTCGACGGTCCAGAAAATGCTGTTTCTGGAAGCGAAATAGTCTGCACAACAACCTCCGCAACTTTCCCGATCCTCAAAGGAGCGTGGCTCTCGCCGGGCACTCACATTAACGCGGTGGGAGGCGGACCAGGAGTTCGGGAACTGGATAGTGAAGCGATAGTGAGGAGTAGTCTCTTTACCGATAAGCGCGAATCCATCCAAAACGAAGCAGATGACTTCAAGATTCTGAAGCAGGAAGGCGTGATCACTGATAGTGATATCTGTGGTGAGATCGGGGAAATTTTGATAGGGAAAGTTCAAGGTCGCAGGTCTGAAAACGAAATTACCATTTTCAGGTCTCTCGGTCTAGCAGTAGAGGACTTGGCGGCAGCTCATTATTTGCATTATCAAGCTCTTTCGAAAGGCTTGGGAACTTCGGTCGACTTCAATGAACAACGGCAGAAGTAGCGCAACGATACTTGTTCTTAGAAGTCACGTCGAAAATCTGAGGATCTATTGGTGAATGGAATCCTGTCCCCTCTTCCAAACTTGGAGAAAACCGGCGTTAGTGAACCCTTCAATGAGCAGTGTCTAACGAAATCTTTCGACAAGTAAAGAGTGAATGGAAAGCACGGAGCCCACTGGCAGAGGGAGTTGACTTAGACGCGTCTGCCGCGCCGACCGCCCGGCCTACGCGTGCCGTCATGTGGAATGGGGGTGACGTCTTCAATGCGGCCGATTCTGAAACCTGCACGCGCAAGCATTCTGATCGCAGCCTGCGCGCCTGGGCCTGGGGTTCTTGCCTTGTGGCCGCCTGGAGCTCTGACCCTGATGTGAATGGATGTGATTCCCCTATCCTTAGCTACGCGGGCTGCTGCTGCAGCTGCTTGCATCGCAGCGTACGGCGACCCTTGAAGCCGGTCTGCCTTCACATGCTGCCCCCCAGCGCTTCGGGATATGGTTTCGGCACCGCTGAGGTCGGTTATGTGAACTAGGGTATTGTTGAAGGACGAGTAAATGTTGGCTATACCCCAGCGCTGAGGTATTTTCTTCTCGGACAGTGGTCACACATCCAGGTGAACATTCGGAGCTGGTCAACCCAGTTCGCCATATTTAACTTTCTTCGGACGTAGACTAGAAACTAAGGCAGATGTCCTTCCATTGAAAAATTTGCGAATCCGACCCGCATCGCCAGCAGATCTTGAGGGCATTTGCCTAATCGAAGATAATTCATTCTCAGATCCCTATCCCCGTCACCTGCTCAACAGGCTGATAGATGAATCTGGGAACACTTTCTTAGTGGCGGAGGAAGCACCTGGCAACCTGATCGGATACTGTGTGTCCTCGATAGAGGGAAGACTGGCGCACCTGATTTCGATCGCGGTTCTCACCAAGGTTCGCAGGAAAGGCGTGGCGACAGCGCTCCTACGGAACCTTATAGAATACTTGGGAGGGCATCGAGTCGATGAACTCTGGCTTGAAGTGAAAGAAAGGAACAAAGAAGCCATCAAGCTTTACGGGAAATTCGGCTTTGCAAGCATGATGATTCTGGAAAACTACTATTCGGACGGGTCATCAGCACTGCGGATGCGGATGAGCTTGAACAAACAGGTCCTAAAGGTAAAGCGTAACCAAAGGTAATCGTCTAATGAAATCTAGATTCTATCTTCTCGATGATAATGAGATTGAGTGGGAAGGGAAACCTTGCGTCAGGTTCTGGGCCGTAGATGAAAAGGGACAAAGAATTTGCATTCTTAGCAACCAAATAATGCCATACTTCTACTTTCTGCCCAACGAGCAGAAGAACCTCGAAACGACTAGGCAAAGGATCCTTGAGGACAAGAAGTGGTTTCCTAAAATCCTCACCATCTCGATCGAAACCAAGAGGCTCCTCGGCCAACAGCGCGAGGTGCTGAAGATAACCTGTGCAGAATCTGATGTCCCGTCACGTTACTTGAAGGAACTGCAGAAACTCCTAGGTAAGGGTGAGGGCTTTGAGAACGATTTCAGACTTTCAGCCCGGTACATAACGGATCTGATGTTGACCACATGCGGCTGGAACGAATGCGAAGTCGACAAAGTGAAACTCGATGGGGCTGCGGCATACGATGCCTACATAGCATCTGAAGTTCCCAGGAGTTTTGCCGACGATACGGTTCCAAGCCTTCGAATCCTCGCATTCCACACGCTGACCGCGGGAGAGAAGGGTTCAGCGAAACCGGAAAGAGACCCAATACGAGCGATAGCCGCAGTAACTAACTCAGGAAAATCGACGACTCTTATCTCCGAAGAAGGACGGGGGGATGATTCCAAAGTCCTTAGGGATTTTGTTGGATTCGTAAACACCTTCGACCCTGACGTAATCGTTGGCTTCGAGAGCAACAAGCAAGATTGGCCGTACCTGATTCAAAGGTCAAAGATACTCAAGTTCAGGATATCCGTGGGGCGTGATTTGAGTGAGCCCCACACAAGCGTCTACGGCCATGTGTCAGTAACGGGTAGAGCAAACTTAGACCTATCCGACGTCGCAGGTGGTATCCCTGAAGTCAAAGTGAAAACGCTTGAGAACGTTTCAAAGTACCTTCAACTTCCTTCCGCAGGAAAGTTCACCACAATCGAAGAATGGGACAGGTACGACTTATGGACACAGGCGGGAGAGAGGACAGGTCTACTAAAGAACGCACTGATGATGGCGCAGGCGTCTTTGGAATTGGCTGAAGCTACGTTGAACTTTCCAATGCAGCTTTCGTCATTGACAGGGATGCCGCTCGACCAGGTCGTGGCCGCGGCTGTGGGATTCCGAGTTGACTCATACTTGGTCAGGCAGGCGCATCGAATTGGAGAACTTGTACCAGCTAGGAATGACCAACCGTACTTCACTTATCGAGGAGCAATAGTGCTCGAACCCAAGACTGGGTTGCATGAGGATGTGGCCGTACTAGACTTCGCTTCTATGTACCCAACTTTAATGCAAAAGTACAACCTTTCACCAGATGCCCTCGTCAAACCCGGCGAAGACGTTCCAGAAGGCTCGGTCTTTGTCATCCCCGAGGTAAACCACAGATTCCGGAAACACCCCGACGGATTCTACCGAACCGTTCTCTCAGAACTAATTCATGAGCGGTCCAGAATCAAGGCTAAGTTGGAAGATAGCGGCTTGGGCGCAACTCGGAGCAGGGTCTTGAAGGAGCGTGAAAGGGCCCTGAAGGTGATAACGAACGCATGTTACGGTTATGCGGGATGGGCGGGAGCCCGTTGGTATGCAAGGGAAGTTGCCGAGTCCGCAACCGCCCTAGGACGCGAGACGATTACGCAGACCATAGCCAAAGCTGAATCTCTAGGGCTCACGATAATCTACGGTGACACCGACTCCCTTTTCGTCAAGAATGAACGCTCGAAGGTCAAACAACTTCTAAACTGGGTCAAGAAGGAACTCGACCTGGAAATCAGAGTTGAGCGAGAATACCCACGAATCCTATTCACGGATGCAATGAAGCGATACGCCGGCCTGCTTCCAGACGGAACCCTAGACATAGTCGGCTTAGAAGTTGTTCGCGGCGACTGGCCTGAAATCGCACGCCAAGTCCAAGAACACGTGCTGGAGAAAATTCTTCAAGATCAATCACCCGAAAAGGCTGTCGAAACAGTTCGCGCGACGATTCGCACATTGAGGAACGGAGAAGTACCAATTGCTGACTTGACCATTCGAAAGACCCTGACCAAGCCTATTGAGAAGTACGCTGTGAGGGCGCCGCATGTTGAAGTCGCAAGGAAACTGATGAAGGAGGGTTGGACTTTGACCGTGGGCGACAAGGTTGCCTACGTGATCGTGAAGGGACCCGGCAACCTATTCCAAAAGGCTAAGCCTTACAATCAAGTGAAACCGGAAGAAGTCGACAAAGACTACTACTTGGAGAACCAAGTGAAGCCTGCGGCGATGCGAATACTAGAGCTGTTTGGTGTAAACGCCAAGCAATTGGATGTTTAAGGGGTCGGCGGGCCAGCGACCTCCGGAAGGGTCATTATCTTAATCGAAGCCGGTTTTCGTGCCAGGTCCGCAATGCGGTCTCCGACGACCAGCTTCACGCCTCGCTCTTCAGCCAGATCAAGCAACCTCTGAGTAACCACTCCATCGAAGACGATCGTATCAATGCCTTGATAGTCAGCGAGTTTGCCTGCAAGTTCACTTACAGGTAGCCTAGCGATTTCGCCCATATTCTGGTCCAGCAATACCCCCTCTAGAGACCCCCTCAGTTCACGTGCTTTGACCACAACGTTCTGGGGAAGCTGTGGGGGAGGTGCCCGTGGAACCTGAACAGGCTCTGGGCGTGAGCCCGGAGGCCTTCCGGCTCCAACCGGCACTTTCTCGCGCAGCGCCTTCATGATCTCCTTAGGTACGAGGTCCTCGACCTCCTTCCCCAAAGGTGCTCGTGCGACATAGTCAACGGGCGCTACCTGCATCAGTTCCTTCAAGATTAGGTCTCCACCCCTGTCTCCGTCTAGGAAAGCTGTTGTCTCCTTTGTTTTGCAAAGTTCGATTATTGTGCGTGGGATCTTTGTCCCTTCAATTGCTACCGCGTCCCTGATTCCGCATCGCAGAAGGTTGACAACGTCAGCTCTGCCTTCAACGAGAATTATGGCAGCACTCGTTGCAACGTCAGGGCCTGCGGGAAGATGGTCAGGTCCATATTCAACCACGTCCGCTGAACGTATTACTCCTGATACGTCCTTCACCATTTCGTCTGTGCTAGGTGATTCTTCTATGACCCACGTACGAAGGATATCCTTCGCCTTGTCCAGAATCACTTTACGTTTCTCTTCCCTGATGTCAGCGACCTTGTCTAGTGTGACCTTGGCAATGCATGGACCTATTCGGTCTACGCTCTGGACCGCGGCCGCAATGATAGCTGTGGAAGTCTTGTCAAGGCTCGACGGAATGGTGATTACGCCAACCGTCTTATCCAGCTTAGAATCTAGTTGAATTTCTATGCGACCGATTCGACCGGATTTCTGAAGCTCGCGTAGGTCCAGGTCCGGACCAAACAATCCTTCTGTTTGACCGAAGATGGCTCCTATCACGTCAGGCTTCTCTACTACGCCCTCCACATCGAACCGAGCAACAATCATATACTTTGTCGTAGGTGCATACTGTGAATTCGTGCCCAATTACCATTGAACCTCCTATATTGCTCACGTTTACGGAAGTAACTGACATGAGCATCCAAAAAGTACCTTTCGGAGTACCCCATATAAACGCTACGCACAGGCAGATTCGGAATCAGTGGACTGGGATCTCTGGGGGACTTCTCATTCAGGCCCTCGTTCTCTCTCAGAACTTTTCCTCAACTAGGCCTGGATTTCTTGCCCCGAATCACTTGTTGCGGTATCCTTGTCGATAGAATCGTTGTGATGAGAATTGCCAGGAAAAATGTGGCTGGGTTGAATTCCGGGACGACGGTTACGGCCGTGGGTAGTTGCACGCCGCTAGAGTGTTGTACGTCGTCGAAGAAGACATTCATACGCCACCCCTCAGTCGTCGAACCAACCCCAACAGCGAAAACCAGCCTCTGGCCTGCAGAGACGTTTTGGTTGAGTTCGACATTGAAACTGTAAGGCGTCGGGGTTCCGGTGAGAGCCTTGCCGCGCGCGTAGGTGAAGGCGTAACGGTAGTTTCCAACGGTCTGATTTTGTTGATTGAGAACTACAATCCCTGCCCCTACACCAGAGAAGGATGGGGTAACGTCGTCGCTGGAGAGCCACACTGTGAATGTTGCGGTTCCGCCAAGCATTGCAGGTTCCGTTAGTGGCCCAGTCACCCAAGCAACGGATCCCACCCAAATAGTACCGAAGATTGTTGTGGCGTTTCGGATAGCCGCGGCGACTTCAAAGACTCTTGGAGTTGAACCTAAAGGTGCCGTCAAATTGGCTTCTTCAACAAACGTCACAGAAGCGTTCTCGCTACGGTATGTCACAGCCTTCAAGTGAAAGTAAAATGTTTCACCAGAGACTGGCGACTGGGCTGAACCGAAACCTATTGATGCCCCAAGAAATAGAATCATTATTACAGTCAGTGAAATAGCATGCAACCGCATAATTCCTCAAAACACGTATGTTGAATTTACCTATACCTGCCAAGTCGTGCCCCTCTCCTGACACTGAACTAGCCGAACTTGGAACGAAACTCAGAACTCTGGAAGTATGGATAGAAAGTGAAAGACGTAGGAGTTCCGAATACAGCGCAAATCAGTACTATAAACTAGTGATCAGCAAAAATGTATTACGGAGAGAACATCTTATCTCATCGCTTGTCGTTTCAGGCAGGAGGTTGCGCAATCGTGTCGCGAATTGGAATTAACGGGTTCGGAAGAATCGGCCGCTGCTTCTTCAGGGCTGCGACAGAAGCTGGCTTAGATATCGTCGCAGCCAACGACATCATGGACCCAAAGACGGCCGCTCACTTGCTCAGGTATGATTCAGTTTTCGGGAAATTTAGCCGAACCGTCAGCCTAGAGCCTGACGGTTTCAAGGTGGACGGAAAACCTGTGAAGATACTGTCCGTCAAGGATCCTGGTGAAATCCCTTGGTCTAAGTACGGGGTCGACATTGTGGTTGAATCAACGGGGTTATTCACGAGCAGGGATATGGCGGCGAAGCACATGAAGGGCGGAGCCAGGAAAGTGCTGATCTCGGCCCCAGCCAAGAACCCTGACATTACGATTGTCCCGGGTGTCAATTTGGATAAGTACGACCCGAAGAAGCATGACGTAGTTTCACTCGCATCCTGCACTACAAACTGCGTAACGCCAGTAGTCAAGGTGCTGAATGATTCATGCACGATAAAGCATGGTTTCATGACCACCGCCCACGCGTACACGGGCGACCAGCGACTTCAAGACCTGCCTCACAGCGACTTGAGGCGGGCGAGGGCTGCAGCGCTCTCAATCATCCCAACCTCCACAGGCGCCGCAATCGCCACAACCGAAGTGATCCCTGAACTGAAGGGCAAGGTTGACGGCGTGGCGCTACGTGTTCCGGTCCCAGATGGTTCGATTGTAGACTTTGTGGCTGAAGTCGGCCGGGACATTACCGTTGAACTCGTGAACAAGGCATTCCATACTGCGGCGAACGGCCCGATGGAGCATATCCTCGAATACTCCGAGGAGCCCCTGGTCTCCGTCGACATTATCGGGAACCCGCACTCAGCCGTGTTCGATTCACTCTCAACTATGGTTCTCGACAATAGGCTGGTCAAGGTTTTCGCATGGTATGATAACGAGTGGGGTTACTCGAATAGGCTAGTCGACATGGTGCAAACCATGTCCAAGTACCTCTAAGGCTTACAGGGGAGCCGAGTTCACCTTTTCCTTCGAAACTTGCCTCGCTCCTTTTCCCGTCCAAGCACATATGGAATTTCATATTCACTTCCGGCCGATATAGAACCGAAAAACACTTCGGCCCTAAGCCGGTTGTGGAATTTCGGCAGTTCCTCTATGCTGCGAACATGCGACCTCGTCAATCCACGCAACTCGCGCCATAAAACTAGGTTTGGGTGAATCTTCTGGTAATTCAAACTGCGAGCTAGGCGTTTCGCCAAGAAGACGCCTTGGCGGTCAAAATCCGTGAGCACTATTACCTTGCTCCGGGCGTCCAGTTCTTCAACGAACCCTACGGTGTTCTTTCGGCTGCTCTGCAAGCAGAGTATTGTTCCAGATATTCCCAACTTACGGAGGGAATCCCGATCACGTGTTCCTTCAACGACAATGATACCGCCTTGTTCAGACTCGTGGGAGACTCTCTGGATGAGCTTCTCCAACCGTTCAAGCCTAACTTCGGCCGGCGCGCGCATTGCGGGTTATTACCTTGTGATTTCCATCTGTTCCATTTTGCGAAGTAGCTCGGGGCGTTTACGAAATTCCTCTCGTACTGGTTCGAGAATTTTGATGAGGCCTTCCGCAACTGAATTCTTCAGGTCTAGGGGATGGATCTTGCCCTCGCGATATTCCGACTCCAGGTCTTTGTAGTTGGTGAAGGTTGCGGGGCCGCCGTATTTGCTCGGCCTGTCTATCATGATTGATTTGGTCCACGCAAAGAGTATGTGGTGGGCAATTTCGAGGACTGGGTTGTTGTCTGTTTCTTTCTGGGGGCAGTAGGCACCTTTCAGCTTGTTTCTAATTGTTTCTGGCTCGTCGTGGACGATTATTCCGCTCTCCGTGACACTCTTTGACATCTTGGAGGAGATTTGGAAACTAAGTTCATTGTCCTCGTCGTATTTCGTTGTGTCCATCTTCTTCGCCCCAGCCAGCCCGATGAGTAGGGGTGTGTGCAGGCTCGTCGGTTTATGCCATCCCAACTTGTCGGCGACATCGCGTGCTAATGCATGAGCCTTCCTCTGGTCGATTCCTGCGCATGCAACGTCTAACTGTAGTTCGAAGATGTCGGCCGCTTGCATGCATGGGTAGAAGGTTGATGCGGCTTCGAGGTCCTTGCTATCCATCCCTCTGCCCATTATTGGCAGTGCACGCCATACGCGGTTTACGTTGATTGACTTGCCGACCCGAACTACTCTCTCCCAGTATTCCTTTCTCGATGCTAAATCAGAAGCCCACGAGTACGTGGCCTTCGATGGCGGAATCCCTATCGCGGTAAAGCATTGCTTGAAGTATTCTCCGCAGGTTCGAATATTCTCCATCTGGCCTCCCAGCTTGTTGTTGATCCAAGAGTGCCAGTCGGCGAGGAATACGGTGAAATCGAAACCGGCTTCAATTAGGTCCATGATCTTCCTGCCGCACAACAGACCCATCCCAATGTGCATCATACCGCTCGCCTCGAAGCCCCAGTAGGCGCGTGGGCGGCTTTTGGTTTCCAGTATTGATCTTAGCTCGTCTCGGGTTATGATTTCTTCAGCATCCCTAGCGACGAGGGCTAGTCGGGTTTCTACGTCCAATTTTCATGCCTTCGGTTTTCATTTTGTTCGGGCTGTGTTATTCTTCTTTCGTTGGAGGGGATTCGCCGCAGGGTCGAAGTATCGGTATTCCCGATGCTCCGGCCCCTATCGCCCACGACACTAACACGCAAACTTCACTGGAGGGCATCGCCCCACTCAGTTGGCTCTCTCGGAGGTGGGCGGCTTTGGTGCCTCTCCAACGAACTTATTGTCCTTGCAACTGGAAGAGTTGGTCAAGGTCTAGCTCCATTGCGGCCACGGGGTCTTCGAGTTTCCAGTTTTCGACGACTTGGGGGTGAACCTCTCCTATTATCCCAACCTCACGGTCGCCAATAAGAATGCTACCAACCCGCCCTTCAAAGAAGCTGGGGTCGGTAGTTGGGGTGAGCGTGAACTCTAACCCAAGGTTGAGCATTAGAGGTTCAAGGTCAGATTTTATCTCCGTAAAATTCGCTTTCGAGTGGGCTGAAACGCAAGCTAACTTTCGAATATCCCTTGCGCGATTCGGAAGAGCTTGGTCCCAGATCGTGCAATCTCCAACCTCATACACCCTTTGCGGATATTCCACATGAGTGTTGTTGGCTAGGAAGTCCATCAGGCCGGGTAGCAGCGAATGGCGTAGGCATGTGAGTGTCATGATTTTCGGGTTCGCAACCTCCACTACCTGACTTGGTTCTCTGTTCATCTTCGTGAACAATTTCTCCTTGCTTGTCATCATGAAACCCAACATTTCCTGAAAGCCAAGTCCGACCATCAGCTCTCTCACGGTATCTGAGAACTCTTCCATCGGTGACAGATTGCCGATTGTCAGGTCAGATGGCCATTTCGGTTCCATTTTGTTTAGGCCGTACGCGATGGCGATATCTTCGAGGATGTCGACGGGATGTAGGATGTCTAATCGATAGCATGGGACGCGAACGTTGAGTTGTTTTTGCCCCGAACTCGCCACCTCATATCGTGCACGCCGAAGAAGGGACACTGCCTGGGCTCGGTTGAGGCTTAGCCCCATTAGCCCCTTCACGCTATCAAGGGATAGTTTGACTCGACGCTCGTTGAGGTCTGGCGTCATAACTGTCCGCGGCTTGCCGTACCTGTAGTGCACCACGGCTGATGAGATTTCGGCGCCGCGGTCGGCAAGGCAGGTTGTGAGTATCGTTACGGCGTTCATGACGGTTTCTTCGGACGCGCCCGTCACTTCGACGAGTATGTTCTTGGTTTCGGGTGTAACTCGGCCTAGGTCGTTGGAGTTGATGATGGGCGGAAAGGAGAGGACTTTCTGTTTCGAATCTAGCAAAATGGGCATTTTGTCATGTTCCTTTACGATGTGGCCGTATTCTATCCCTTTGGGATGGGCGTCAAGAATCTCGCGTAGGGACATCGACTTGTCTCCTTCTAGGGGCACGAATCTCAAGTCATCTTGTCCCACCGCCCCGTATCTGAGTGGAGGAGTAATCAGGTCAAAGTCGTAGAATCCTATGGATGACCTTCGGCGTTTTCTCCCGTAGCTCTGGTCAAGTTTGTCTTGGAGATGGATCAAGCCTCGAATGACCACATCATTCAGTTTCGTGTGCCGGGCGACCACGCAGGCAATAAACGGCCTGATCTCTTTCAGGTCCTTGTCAACTTTGATTTGGACGACTGGTTTTCCTGTAAGCACGTAGGTTTTGAGGCCTACTTCGATTCCTAGCAATCCCCTGAGGGCGCGGGCTATGCCTTCAGTGCTCCAAGTGTCCGGGCGATTCGTATCTTTGTTCTCCAGCTGAAGTTCAGAATCTTCCAAGATGGGTTCCGTTCGGCTTATCCCCGACAGCTCGCACTTGACGGAGTAGAGTATCTCGTTCAGTTGTTCGTGATTTCTTGGCAGTTTCCTGCCGACCAACTGTTCCAAGTCGTCTATTCGGGTGAGAATAGTGACCATGTTAGAGCACCTTCTGTTTTCTCATCCAGTCAAGGTCTTGGGCGAAGAGCAAGCGTATGTCGTCAATTCGGGCGCGCATCATGTAGAGCCTGTCGACGCCTATGCCCCATGCGATCACAGGCACCTTAATTCCTAATGGGAGTGTGAGTTCAGGTCTGAAGATTCCTGACCCGCCGAATTCAAGCCACCCATAACCCTCTTTGTACGCCTGCAGCTCCACGCTTGGTTCAGTGAATGGAAAGTAGTCAGGTCTGAAGCGGACTTTGTCCGCGCCTGCAATGTCGACGGCGAATCGTTCGAGCACGCCGAGGAGGTCTCTTAGGGACAGGTCGTCGCCGACCACAATCCCTTCGACCTGGTTGAATTCCGTAAGGTGCGTACGGTCTACTTGGTCGGGTCTGAAGCATCTCACAATCGAGAAATATTTGCCGGGTATCTGTAGTTCCTTGCTGACGAGTGTCCGAGCGCTGAGAGCAGTTCCTTGGCTTCTCAGTATCAGTTTCAGAGCTTCGTCGCGAGAATACGAGTACTTCCATCCAGTTGATCCGGTCTTCCAACCATTTTCATGCGTTTTCGAAACGGGGCCCAGGAAATGCTCGTGATCTCCTAGGCTCCCTCTTTCTTGTGTCTTTGTGAAGTAAATGTCGTGTATCTCACGTGCAGGGTGGTCCTGCGGCATGAATAGTGCGTCGCAATTGAAAAACATCAATTCGACCGTTGGACCTGTCATCTCCTTGAACCCGAGATTGACAAGTTTCCTCTTCAAGTTGTCAAGGAAGAGGCGGTATGGTTGCTTCTTGCCGGGCCAAGTAGGGGTGACAGCGGCCGCTATGTTGTACTTTCGAAACGTCACGGTCTTCCATCGTTGGGATGAGATTAATTCGGGTGTAAGGTCGCTCACTTCTTCTGGAACAGTGATTCCTTCTTCTAGGGCTTTCCAACCTTGCGAGGTCAGCTCGGTGTAGCGCTTCCTCTGTTTTCTGCTCGCGACCAGCTGCCGTCGCCTTAAGGTTTCGACAGTCTGGCGAAGAGTTTCCGGCAATTCCTCTAGCGTGGTTTCTGGTTTTGTTGATAGGAGCTCGAGTGCTCTTTCCGTGTCCGCCTTGTCGGGTATGCCAGCTGCCTTCAGAACCACTCTTTGAAGCTGAGTTGAGACCTCACACCAGCCCGCGACTCTAATCCAGCCTAGCGCGACTGAAGCGAGGTCTGGGGGTATGTTGGCGTGTCTCGCTGCTTGGTCGAGTGTCGCCTCGCCGCCTAGTTCGAGTACGGCCTGAAGAAGGCGTCGTTCGGGCAACCCTTGTTTTGCGTAACTCGTTCCTTCATCAGTAAGCTTGAGGGCTATTTGTTCAGCTTCCGTAACTCGAACAAACTGCTGCTCTTGCAGGGTTGTCAAGGCTCGCATGACGGCGGCACTGCTCTGTTTCGTGTTTACGACTAGTTCGTCGAAGGAGCAGTTGCCCCCCGAAGATTGCAACGACCGCATTACCGCGGCTTCGTTCTCACGCATCTCAATCAAGAATGACGCGCACTTCCATTGAGTCTGCGTTTTCGTCCCTGGCCGAGTGCCGGGAGACTAGCTTAGAGGCCGACCGGAGTGTTGCGTTGGGGATTGAAAACGCCGTCACCTGCAATCATGAGTTCAACCTCGAAGCTTCGAAGGTATCGGCGACTGGCTGTATATTAGATTGTTGAGAATGCTCGCTTCTCTACGCATCTTTGGGATTGAAGAGATATTCTTCGAATCTATCTTTGGCTTTCTCGCGCTTAGCCTGAAATTCTTTAAGAAACTTTTCCACTCGCTCCGCGAGTATCAGTTTGCAGTCTCCGCACATGATGTTTCCGGCGAGGCAGTTGTATCGAAGGTCTTCAATTTCCCTGTCGTTCATAAAGAGGAAGTATTCGTAGGCGAAGACCGAGCATATGTCGGGGTTGGCGCCGAGTCGTTTTTGTTCCTCGATCGTAGCCCGTCCTCCGGTGAAGGCGCTCATGACTTTCTTTTTCGCCAGCCCAGGGTCATCTATTGTGAAAATAGCTGTCTCGGGCATCGACGCGGACATTTTTCCGCCGCGCCCTAGCCCCGGCACAAAGCGGCAGTGAATTTGGGCGGGTTTGTAATATCCGAGCTTGGGTGCAACGTCCCGGGTGATTCTCCAGTACGGGTCTTGGTCGATGGCAGCCGGGATTAAACAAGGGACATTATGTCCTACTAGCGCCGACTCTAAGAAGGCTGGAACCGCCTGAATAGCGGGGTAGAAAACCATGCCTATGTTTGTGCTCTCTCGGAAGCCAAACACCGCTTTGGCTGTCGAGAATGTCACGTGCTTTGCGATCTTGATTGCTAAGCTGTAGAGGGCGTCCATGTTCTTCGTGTCGAGAATGATTCGGGTTTTCTTCGGGTCGAAGCCGAGGGCGATCAAGTCCAGTGCGTTCTCATATGCCCATTTCTCTGGTTCACTCATCGAGAACTCATCGTGTTGGAGAAATCTCTCGTCGTCTGTGATCTGGAAGTAGAGTTTAGCGTCGAACTTGTCTTGGAGGTACTTGGTGAATATCCAGGGGACCAGGTGGCCAATGTGGACCGGCCCAGAGGGGCCTCGGCCAGTATAGAGTACAAATTTCTCTCCCGCCTCATACCTCTGCAGAATCCAATCCAAATCTCGGTGTGAGAAGAAAATCCTTCTTGCGAGTTGCGGATGAAGTTCGCCCGTGTGTTTCCTAATCCTGTCTAGGATTTCTGGGGTTAGGGGTTGTGTTCCAAATTCCCTTATCAGCTTGTCATAATCGATCTTGCCCGCGACTTCCCACGGGGTCACAACCATCTCTTCGTTGTTGACTGACACCGCTTAGTTTCTCCCGCCTTCAGAAACTACTCTCCGACTTGGTGCTTCCCTACAACTAATGTTCGTGGCGCGCATTGTCTTTCTGAACCCTAAATAAACAGATACGGACAGTGAGCTTCGTCTAAAGAAGGTTTAGCCACAGTTGAGCCAGCAACTGGAAATGTTCGCGAAATCCGGGCGAATCCTTGCACAGGTTCGAGAATTCGTGAGAATCCTTCCTCTGGGAGGTAGGAGCGTACTGGAAGTGTGTGAGGAAGTTGAAGGAAAGATACGGGGCCTGGGCGCAGACCCAGCTTTCCCATGCAACGTCGGAATCAATGAAATCGCAGCCCACTACACCAGCCCATGGAACGACACCAGCTCAATTCCGGATAATTCTATTGTGAAAGTGGATTTCGGGGTGGCGCTCGATGGTTTCATAACGGATAGTGCCATAACGATATCGCTCAATCCTGCTTACGACTCTATGAAAGTCGCCGCTGAGACTGCTCTCCAGGAGGCCCTTGCTGCCGTAGCTCCCGGGCGAAGGCTCTCAGAAATCGGAAGTGTAGTGGAGCGATGCATCGAGAGATACGGTTTCAGACCGATCAGAAACCTGACCGGTCACAAAATAGACCGCTACACGATACATGCGGGAAAGTCAGTTCCCAATGTCTCAGGCATCGAGAGTGGCCGTTTTGAGGTGGGCGAGGTCTACGCCATCGAACCTTTTGTTACATTGAAGAATGCTGAGGGTGCCGTCCGCGATGCCGAAGCCGCGTACATCTACCGTTTTGTCAAAGCCAAAGGCGCCAGATCAAGTGAAGCCATCAAACTAGCGGAGTTCGTTAAGGAGACGTACAAGACGCTACCTTTCGCCTCTCGTTGGGTGCACAATTCGTGGCGCGGACCTAATTTCAAAGAGACGTTTGAAGAACTGGTTAAGTCCCGATGTATTGTCGGTTACCCTGTACTCATCGAAGCAAGCGGCCACGTTGTTGCCCAGGCCGAACATACAATAGCCGTAACCGGGAATGGTTGCCGGGTTCTAACTGCTTAGGGTTTCTTAGGCTTCAGATCTTCAGCGTAGATGGTGTCAACGCGCATGTTGCCTTTGCACTGTTGGCATTGCCCAACCTCTTTTGCCACATAGTCGCCGACGCTGAACGTCCTAACAACCTTGAACCCGCAGTTCGCACAGACCACGACGCTAAGGACTTTTGCGGCTAGGGTCTGGAGCACGGCCATCCGCCGGCGCATTTGGGTAATTGACGAGATGGCCAACACGGTACCAACAGATGCCATGATGCCATACACGAAAAACTGTGGGAACTGTCCAGCTTCATAATAGGAGAGGGCTTGGACCATCGCCCACATTGAGATTACTAGGATCACCAGCCCGAAGGCGATGAGTATGTAGGCGTAGAACGTTGTCGGCTTGTTACTCATTCGATATCGCCTACGGTGCGATGCCGGCGGTATTCCCAATGCCGGCGATTATGACAAGTTCGCCTTCTTTGGTGCGTTCAACGATGAGCCGTTTCATTGTCTCTATAACAGGTTCAGCCGCTTCAGCGATTTCCTTCTTCATAGTGGTAACTGCCTCTTGTATGCTTTGCTTGATTACAATGGCATAGACTGGTATGCCGAATTTCGTGGCTTCCTCTTCTATCTTAAACCGCTCTGTCCCAATTCCACCAATCGCGGCTCCGATGCCTTCACTGATTTCACCAGTCTTCTCTCCCTCTAGTTTCAGCGCAGCGTCGACCATTATTATCATCGATGCTTTGCCGTTGTTTTCTTCCAGGATTTTGCGGATGGCATCACCAGGCTTTCCAACATTGCCGCCTGGGCCTTCTGCCTTGAGCGCAATGACTTTGCGGCCTTCCAATGTCGTTTCGGCCGCAACCATGTCCTTTTCCACTTTCCTAGTCTCGTGGCCGCGCATCAGCCTCGAGGCTACAAGCGCGCCGGCGCCGTCACCTATCGGGTGGCCTTGTGCAAAGGCTTTCGTCGCGCCTTGGTAGGCATCGGCTTCCATCATGATTAGCGGTAGAAACGCTTGAAGTTGGAATATGACAAAAATGCTGAACGTCTTCTTACCGAGCAAGTACAAGTGTCGAACGACCTTGAACATGAAGTTCAGAGCCCAGGCGGCCTCCACTAAGTTCTCGAGATTGTTGACCTGGGAAGGGTTTGCTTCGGGCGCAATCCTAGCCACATCAGCCTTGAACTTCGACTCCCGAACGTCGAGCAGGTGATCGAACTTCCTGACTACTCCTGACGGGTCCATGTTGACGGGTTCAATGAAGAATTGTTCAAATAGCGAATTCAAACGTGGTGCCGGATCATCTTTGGACTTGCCTATCTCTCGAATCATTTTGAGCGTGAGTGATTTCGCATTGACACTCATACTTTCTAGTTTTCTGACTGCACCGTCTATTTGCATTAAGGCGATTCTGCTCTGAATTTGTTGCCCAAACACCATGAAGGCAAGAAATGAAACGACGAACAGTATGTTTAGTATGTTGTTGACTCCGCTTGACCCGAAGACCCCGGTTTCAAGTACTATTTTAGCAAGGAAAGGAAGCAATAGTATTCCTCTAACTCTCTTTTCATAAGCGAAGCAGTGCACGTTATAAACATTCATCAGTTGACTACGCGTTAATCAACCCAGTCACAGAAAATAATGGAGTCGGCAGCGGTCCGGGGTTCGCATGGCCTTTCGGAACACACTACCACCCGAATCGCCTGAGAGATTCACTTCCGTGTTTCCGGTCCACGGGAACTTTCGGAATGGGAACGGGTCCTAGCTCCCAGCTATGGCCGCCAACTCCAAGCCAACTGCGGTCCAAGGAATAATTAAACATACAGGCTACAAGATGTGCTACGTTTGGTTGGCAACCTTTGCGAGATGTCGCCATAATCGGAGTCGGATTGACGCCGGTTACGGCAGGTTCTGGAAAAAGTCTAGCACAACTCTTCCTTGAAGCCGCCACGGAAGCGATAGAAGATTCCGGGGTGGACAAAATCGACTCGATTTACGTCGGGAACATGATGTCGGGTTTTCTACAAAACCAAGAGCATTTGGGCGCTTTGATGGCGACAGCGCTAGGAAAGGAAGGTGTCCCAACCTACAAGGTTGAAGGTGCCTGCGCCTCAGGTGGAGTGGCCGCTAACGCCGGCGTGAAGAGTGTATTGTCGGGTTTGGAGGAAGTAGTTCTAGTGGGGGCTGTTGAGAAAATGTCGGGTTACACGACCCCTGAGGTGACTTCGGGGCTTATGATGGCTGAGGACAAAGCCCGGGTCGGCGCTACGGGTATCACTTTTGTTGGTCTCAACGCGATGATTGCTCGGGAATACATGCGCAAGTATAATCTCCCGCATGAGGCTCTTGCGGAGTTTCCTGTTCTCTGCCACGAAAACGCCCTCAACAACCCTAAAGCCCAATTTCACAAAAGTATCAATGTCGAAGACGTGCTCAAGTCGCCTTTGGTAGCCGATCCATTGAGGCTGTATGATTGTTCTGCCATCGGGGACGGGGCAGCCGCCCTCGTGTTGACGACGTCAAAAAGGGCGAAGCAATTCTCGGATTCGCCGGTAAAGATCGCTGCTTCCACCGTCGCGTCAGATACCCTCAGCCTCTACCAACGCCCAGATCTTACCACATTTGAGGCCTCACGGAAGGCGGCCCAACGGGCGTACGAAGCTGCGGATGTAGAGGCCAAGGAAATCGATCTATTGGAGGTCCACGATGCTTTTTCCGTTCTTGGCATTATGGCCCTGGAAGACTTAGGTTTCGCAACGAAAGGGTCTGGCAGCCAATTAGTCAAGGATGGAGTTTGTGCGCGGGATGCTCGGTTACCCACGAACACTTTCGGGGGTTTAAAGGCCCGAGGCCATCCTGTCGGTGCAAGTGGAATCTATCAAATCGCCGAACTCGCTCTTCAACTGTCCAACAAAGCGGGGAAATGCCAAGTCCCCGAAGCCCACTTAGGACTAGCCCAGAGCGTGGGCGGAATAGGTAGCACAGTAGCTGTACACATACTCAAGAGCGATTAGTCTATGGACGAAACCAAAGGCATCAAAGGCTACCGTTGCCCCAAATGTAACTGGTCCGACTTCTTCGAAACCAAAACGTGCCCACGATGTCGCAGCGAACTGAGAGAGATCTTGTTGTCGGGTAGAGGGAAGATTGCGACCTTCACAGTAATTAGATATCCACCCGAGGGATTCGAGAACGATGCACCGTACATTGTTGCCCTCGTTGACCTCGAGAATGGGCCTAGAGTAATCGGCAGAATCACGGCGAACCCAGAAGAACTCAAGGTTGCCGAAGTTGTCCAATATACCGGAAAGGTTGATGGAGCATTGCGTTTTCAAGCCTGAAATCGCCAGTGGTGCTGAAAAGCTCCTCCGACGCCCGGTTGCATTTCGAAGCAAAAGAATTTGAACCTCTCATCTGCGGGTGTCTGCCACTAGAAGTACTATAACCAAAACGAAAAAGGCCGGCATATGTCGCTCTGCACGTCGAGGTTTGAGTGAGTCAATTGGACTCGAGCTTTGTCGGGGAAATGGCCGCAGTACTCACTTCAGGCCTCTGGACCGTTGCTTTCATTATTTTTCACGGCAGCTGGGAGAAGAATCGGTTCGCTTAGCGTGAACGGTTACCGTACCGTTATGGCGGTGGGCTTCCTTCTGGTTACGCATCTTGTTTTGCTCGGGACCATCTTCCCGTTGGCGAGTAGTGCGCAATGGTTCTGGATGGGAGCGAGCGGGGTTGTGGGATTGGGTATTGGTGATTCGGGATTGTTCGCTGCGTACGTCATGATAGGCCCACGGCGTTCTCTTCTGATGATGGCTTTGTCGCCGATATTTGCGTCGCTGGGCGCATACCTGATGCTGGGTGAAACAATGCCAGCAGTCGCCGCGTTTGGCATCGCTTTGACCTTAGGTGGTGTTGTGTTGGTCATCTTGGAAGGGGAGGGGCACTCCGGAGAAATTCCTGTCCCAAAGAAACTGAAGCATTACGGCGTTTTCTTCGGCCTCATAGCGGCAATTGGCCAAGGAGTGGGCTTGGTCCTCGCCAAGAAAGGAATCGAGCTGAACCCAGCGGTAACTTTGAACCCATTATCTGCAACGTTGATGCGAATGCTTCTGGCAGCGTGTTCCCTTTGGCTCTTCATGCTATGTGCGCGGAGATTGCCCGAGCTTCGCAGTGCCTTCAAGAATAAGGAAGGGATGCGGCAGACTGCTGCCGCTGCGTTCGTGGGTCCATTCTTAGGTGTCACGCTCTCGATGGTTGCCGTAACCTACGCGGAAACAGGGATCGCGCAGACCCTACTCTCACTAATGCCGATCATGATCATCCCAGTGGTTTGGGTTCTTTACAAGCAGAAAACAAGTTGGCGAGGAATACTGGGGGCAGCGATCGCAATAATCGGTGTATCAATTCTATTCCTGGTATAGCAGGCTCCTACGTTTAGGACAATCATTCAATTCTGTTCAGTACATGTTCATCATGTCTTGTTTGCCGTCTGAGTGAGAGGTATCGGTGATGATAGGCTAAGGTTGTAGTGACATGAGACCGCGTGGCCAAAATGCCGTGCAGTCAGGGGAGGTTCCTTCTCTGCGCAATAGGCTGTTGAATAGGGGCATCGTGTTCTAAATCGACAACCAGATGGAATGTTAACAGGACTTGGTATATCGCCGCCCAAGACCGCGCGTTCTCTTTTCAGTGCAGGGTTCGGTATGGGAAGAGCGGATATGAGCGCGTGCGTGTACGGATGTTCGGGTCTGCGATAAATGGTCTCCTGGTCGGCAGTTTCCATCGTTGCTCCCAAGTACATGACTCCAACACTATTACTCATATGTTCAATAACGCTCAGGTTGTGCGAAATGAAAAGATAGGTTAGGTTGAGCTCATCTTGAAGATCTGAAAGCAGATTGAGAATTTGAGCTTGGACGGATACATCAAGGAATGAGGTAGGCTCGTCCAAAATGATAAGCTCAGGATCTGTCGTCAAGGCTCGCGCGACGGCTATCCTCTGGCGTTGGCCACCGCTGAATTCATGCGGAAACCTGTAGAGGTGATCTTCGTTCAATCCCACTCTCTGGATTAGATTCTTCGCGGCCTTCAACGCGTCCTCTTCGCTTGCTACGATCTTGTGATACGTCATGGGCTCCGTGAGTGCGCTCTTGATGGTCTGACGTGGGTCTAACGAAGCATATGGGTCCTGGAAGACGATTCCGAGCTTCCTTCTCATTTGCGTGAGGAATATGCCTTTCAATTTCGCCATGTCTTGCCCCCGGAAAATGATCTGGCCTGCGGTAGGTTCGAGCAGCCCGATGATGCATCTCGCTACAGTCGTCTTTCCCGAGCCTGATTCTCCGACGAGGCCGAATGTCTCGCCTTCTTTGATTTCGATGCTGACGCCATCAATGGCTTTAACAAATCCAGCAACCCTGCCGAGGACACCCCCTGGGATGGGGAACCATTTTTTCAAGTCTTTGATCTCAAGTACAGTTTGCGTCATGATTCTTTTTCTCCATAGAGATGACAGGCTACCTTGTGCTCCTCTCCCACATCACATAACTGAGGTTTCTCAACCCTGCATCTCTCGAATGCGAATGGGCAACGTGGATGAAACCGGCACCCGGAAGGCGGATGAATAAGGTCTGGAACTGAGCCCTGAATGGTTTCCAATCGTTTCAGGTGACGACCTACTATGGGTACGGCACGCATCAATCCTTGGGTATATGGATGAAGGGGCTTGGCGAAGAGTTCGTTTACTTCAGCAATCTCCACAATATTCCCGGCATACATGACTGCTACTCGGTCACACAGTTCTGCAACCACGCCGAGGTCGTGAGTAATCAGCAGCGTAGATCCGATGAGCTTACGCTTCAATTCGCGGAGCAGCTCGAGGATCTGTGCTTGAACCGTTACGTCAAGAGCTGTGGTAATTTCATCCGCGATGAATAGTATGGGATTCCGAACCAAGGCCATTGCGATCATGCAACGCTGCCTCATTCCTCCTGATAATTCGTGCGGATACTGTCTGAGTGTCCTTACCGGGTCAGGGAGCCTGACCAGCTTCAAAGCTTCGACGCTCAACGCTCTTGCAGCTTTCTTTCGTGCTGATCTGGAGAGCTTGGATGAGGTTTGTGGCTGTGCCGTCTCCTCTCTTCTCTCGATTGATTGCTCATCTCCACCTCTCAAATCCCCGGACTGCTCGCTAGCGGTAGTGACTCTTGTAAGTTGGTCGGGCGTCGTGAGGAGTACGACCTCTTCAAGTTGTTCGCCGATTGTTAGAACTGGATTGAGAAATGTTGTGGGGTCTTGGAATACCATCGCGATCTTATGAGCTCTAATCTTCCGCATTTCGTCCTGGCTAATATTCCGGAGGTTCTGCCCTTCAAGCAGTATCCTTCCTTCAGGTACGTAGGCATTTTCTGGAAGTAATCGAACAATTGCCAACGCAGTTACGGATTTTCCGCACCCCGATTCACCGACAAGCCCGAGAGCTTCACCTTCCTTCACTGTGAAGGTTACTCCGTCGAGGGCCTTGACCTCACCCGCATATGTATGAAAGTTTAGTCTTACATTGTCGACTTGGAGCAAGACGCCGCCTTTATTGTATGGTTTACAGCTCAAAGCAATGCTTTACCTTCTAAGTCTGGGGTCAAGAATGTCTCTGATGCCGTCACCCATGAGATTGAATGCCAGCGAAATTATCAGAATTGTCAGACCTGGAAAAGCGATAAGCCAGGGAGCTTGGAAGATATACCTCTGACCAGCGGTGATGAGTCTGCCGAGTTCGGGAACAAGGGCACTCACCCCGAACCCTAAGAAACTTAATCCAGCGAATGTCAAAATGACTTGTCCAAAATCAAGTGTTGCCTGCACAAGAACTGGGTAAATCGTGTTTGGAATTATGTGCCTGATGATTATCCTGAATCTCCCGATGCCTAACGCTCGTAATGCGTCAACGTAAAGGTGCTCCTTCTCAGCCAACACTTGTCCGCGAAGTATGCGAGTGTAACCTGGCCATTGGACTACGATAATTGCGAGGACCAGATTGTTGATTCCTCTCCCTAGCGCTGCCGCAATTGCCAAAGCCAGAATGAGAGCAGGTATGGAGAAGAAGATGTCTGTAATTCGCATCATTAACTCGTCGAGTTTTCCTCCTATGAAACCCGAGAATGCTCCGAGCAACACTCCAATGAACAATCCGGCACTGACAATCTCCAACATAGCCGAGACGTCCAAACGAACGGACAGTATGATGACCTTGAAGAGATCACGACCATAATCGTCCGTGCCTAACCAATACTGGAAACTCGGCGGGTTCAGACGTTGTGATGTATCGATATTGGTAGCGACCGAGGGTGAAACAATGACCGGTCCGACAATAGCAACAAGAAGGACACCGACAGCTATGATCGTCCCCGCGAACACTAACCTGTTCTGAATCAACAGGTGTCCTGCAAACTTCAATTCAGCGATTACAGCAGACCAACTCGATCGGCGCGTTGCCATCATTGGTGCCTCAATATTTTATCCGAGGGTCTAGGAATGCGTAGAGCATGTCCACTGTAAGGTTGACCAAGACAAGGATCAGAGCAACGATCAAAACGAATCCCATAATCAAAGGCGCGTCGTTTGTTCCGATGGCGGTCACCGCGAGTCTGCCCATTCCCGGCCATGCGAAAACCGTCTCCGTCAAAGGCGCCCCAGCCAGTAACGTAGCTGCCGCAAGGCCTCCGACGGTTACTGTAGGTATCAACGCGTTCTTGAGAGCGTGACGATAGATCACAACTCGCTCCGAGAGACCCTTAGAGCGAGCCATAGTTATGTAGTCCTGGCGCAGAACCTCAAGCATGCTCGATCTCATGATTCTCATAATTACACCTAGGTCAACGAAGCCCAGTGCAAAAGATGGCAAGATCAAATGAGCCAATGCATCTTCCGTCATTATGAAGTTGCCCGTCACCAAAGAATCGAACACCAGCAGGCCAGTAACCTGCTTCACGGGGTGTTGCAACGCCAAACTCGCGTCGAACCTTCCACTTGAGGGGAGGCTTGGCAACCCCCACATGCGGAAGAAATAGAAGAAAACGAGTATGAGAAGCAAACCCAACCAAAACACCGGAGTTGAGACTCCAGTCAGCGCGATCAGACGTGACACGTGGTCAGGAAGCTTGTTGTTCTTCAGGGCGGAGATGATGCCAAACGGTATTCCCACCGCTACTATCCACAGTGCAGCAGCAAAAGCAAGTTCCACCGTTGCAGGGAATCTCTCTACTAACGCCACAAGCACGGGTTGTGAAAGAGATCGGGAATATCCCCAATCGCCTGTCAAGAGATTCCACAAATAGACACCGTATCGGATAGGCCAAGGATCGTTCAAATGATAATGAGAAATTAGAATAGGGATGTCTGCCTCTCGTGTTTTCTCGGTCATATAGAGTGATACCGGGTCGAGCAGCACTTGGGATAGGACGAATATGATGAATGTGACACCGAGTAAAACGAAAATAAGTAAGAACAACCTTCGAACTACGTATTTCCATAATTTCGTGGAGAATCACCTTGCCGAAGGGAACGCCGAGTTTAGAATTTGTAGTTTCGCTCTAAAGTCTTCGTGCCTATTATACTCTGACTCAATTTTTCAGGATCTTATCGCAGGTCATGAGGCGTTCATGCTGTAAGCAGTCAACGCCGCAACAAGATTGCAGCCATGACGGGAAGAGGGATACACTCGCGAGCCTAGTCCGATCCTTCTGCGTAACGGCGAGCGTGTAGAAGCTAGCAAAAACAGGAAGTGCGCTATAGGAGTATATGCGATTTCGTTCCGAGTCTATACGAGCTATATGATTCGTATAGATATTGCCTCTAAATTGGAAAGCGTTATAAGCGCTTGCTGCCGGACACGAGCATTTGAGAGAACTTGTGGAATAAGAAGTCAACACGAACGATAGCCGCTATCATAATTGTCGCGATTATCGCAGTCGGTGCATATTTTGTTGCTCCAAGAGGCGGTATGACACCTACGGCGTCTTCGACATCACCTATCCAAAATCCTGACACTATTGTTCAAGAAATCATCAACCCACCAGATCTTCTTGATCCGGGCGTGGAGTACCTCATACCTGGGACAAGTATCACTCAGAACGTGTACGAACAATTACTGTACTTCCACGGGAGTGCGGCTGATCAAGTGATTCCATGGTTAGCGCAGTCATACGATGTCAGTTCTGATGGCTTAACTTACACGTTTCATCTGCGCAACGGGATTACGTTTACAGATGGAACTTCATTCGACGCGAACGCAGTCTACTACAGTGTGATGCGCGTAATGCTCATCGACGATAGCAACGGCCCAGGTTGGGCGTTGCTCCAGATCTTGCGAGGAGGCATGAACTATAGCAAGCAGTACAATAATGCAGGACCCAGCGCGCCCAGCGGGTACGGTAACAAATACACCAAGGGCGAGCTACAGGACTTCCTTAACGCCAAACCTGTGGAAGTCATAGATCCGATGACTGTTGTGTTGCATCTTGAACGGCCGTATGCAGGTTTTCCATTCATCATGGCTTTCGCGGCAGCCATTGTCAGCCCCACTGCATTCAAGGCACATTGGACGGCGCCCACTGATGGTACAGCGTACATCGATGGCGTAACATGTGGAGACTACCATGATCAGTATAATTCGTGGCCTTCTGAGAACATGGTCGGGACTGGCCCCTATATGCTCCAGTCTTGGGATAAAGGAACACAAACGATCATACTGGTGCGCAGCGAGAAATACTGGGGCGGGCCGTACCAACGAGGCGTGGCACCAGTACAGTACGTCATCATCAAAGCCGGTATCGATACGAATACTCGAATACTTGACCTTAAGAGCGGTGCTGCCGACATTGGCGGATTGACGGCGGATGGTGCGGACAACTTCCCCGGCGGAACTATCTTCCAATTCGTCGACAAAGATACTTGGCTCAACCAACACAGCCTGGTCTCAATCAGTCCCGACTGGCAGGTATACCCCACGACGGGCTTATGGCCACAATTACTTACCCAGGGCATAGCTTTTAACCAGAAAATCCTCGACACTTCTGGGAATGCCCTACCTTTCCAGCCGTTTAGCGACGTGAGAATTCGAAAGGCATTCGTACTTTCCTTCAATAGAACGGCTTACCTGCATGATATTCTGCAGGACCTTGCAACTGCAGCAACTCAAATTATACCGCCAGGAATGTTCGGTTATGACTCTTCCATACAACCCACTCCTTACGACCCGCAGACGGTAAAGGCGCTCTTACTCGACGCTGGAGCCCACCCAATAACACCAGGTAATGCCTTCAGCCCGAGTAATCCTAAGACCGTTCGTGTCCTGTACCAAATTTCGGACGCATCTCGCGAGGCCGCAGCTACGTTGATTGCTACTACGATCAACAGCTTCTCCTCTGAAACTGGACTCTATGCAAACCCCGTTGGACTTGCGGAACCTCAATTTCACACTGAGCGACGAAACCGCACCGCCGACCTCTTCTTCGTATCGTGGACGGTTGATTACGTGGACCCTGACGATTTCCTAGTGCCTTTCGCAAGTGCAAGTGGCGGATTCTACCCAGGCTTTACGAGTTACAACAACACAGCAGTAAACAAACTCGTCAGCGAGCAAGCAAAGGCTCTTGACCCAACACAGAGGCAACAAATGATTAGTCAAATTGACCACATGGTGAATGACGATTGGGAATACCTTTGGATCCACAATGGAGGTACATACACGATCTCTCGATCTTGGCTTCATGAACGCGCCAACGCTTCAGTAGCATCCGGTCTCTCAAGCTACAACCCAACCGTCGATGGTTACTACTACTATGAGATGGAGAAGGGCCAAAGTACGTCGCCATCATCTTCTGTAGTGGAACCATCCATCCTGGGACTCCTAGGACTAGTTGAATTGCCTGCCATAGCTCTCATCATACGGAAGACTGATTTCTTAAGCAGTCTAAACACCCCCACCTTTTTTTGAATAAATCGTTACCTCAAGCCGTCATAGATCAGTAGATTGCAATTCCTGCTGATCTGAACCCGCTCAATAACATCAGTACTGGTGTCATTGGGCCAAGTCGCAGGGGCATTAGCCATGGCTGCAACTGAGGAGCATAGTCACAACCTTGACATCGTTCACGGAGGCACCGGCCGAGTGAAGGGCATGGCCGGGAACGACCGCGCCGTTGCCGCGCAGCGTTCGACGGCGCTAGGCTGGCTGTTCAGAGGATTCCGCCTATCCGGAAGCAAGCAGAGGCCCGTGGTCCGCATAATTCTCGACCATCTCTCCTTAGCCGCGGACGCTGTCGCTGAATTGAGGCCGCTGCTGGATAAAGCGCGTGGGGGTGACTGGACTGGTGTCCGAGAGTCGGCTCGCCGCATAGGTGAGCTGGAGACGCGGGCCGACGGCCTACACCGCGAGGCTGTCATGAGGATAGCCCGTGGCGCCTTCTTCTCCGGCACGAGAGAGGACTTCTTGCGATTAATGGAAGCCGATGACGAGATCGCTGACTCGGTGAAAGACGCGACCAGAGTGCTGGCGGAAACGCCGCTTCTCCCGAACGCGGCCGAGATATTGTTTAACGAAGGCGGGCTTTCAGTTCTTGAGATGGTTTCTAGGATCAGCGTTGGGATTGCGGCCCTTGGAGCCGCCATCCGGGCCCTCGAGACAGACGCGAAGGTTGCGATGGATAAGGCAATCGCCGTCGAGATGGCCGAGGAGGAAACCGATGACATCAAGGCGAAGCTTTTGGTTCGAATAGCGAACCGACGCGGCGAACTTGATCCGCTAGTCATTCTACAGCTTCGAGACTTCGTCCTCGAACTGGATAACGTGGCTGACGCCACAGAAGACGCCTCCGACATAGTCGTCGAACTAGTGGCCAAGGCGGAGGCGTGAGATACGCAACATAAACGTCGACCAAGAATTTGCAGCCAAGCCTGACCATCGAGTTGAAGAGCTGTGGTCAATTCGCTCTCAATATCAGTCTTGGCAGCGGGCACTGCCCTCTGCCTCGTCCTCGGCGCCAATAACATAGCCATCTGCATAGGCACGACGATGAGCTCACGGACCCTAAGGTACAAGCAAGCGGTGCTGATAGCGGCCGTCGGCTTAATGGCTGGCGCCGTCCTTGAAGGTGGAAAGATGTCCCAAACCGTTGCTGGTGTGGCACCAACATTGAGCGACGCCGCCCTCCTAGCCGCAACCATAGCAGCCTTCGCAGTCATGGCCCTCGTGACTTGGCTTCGGATCCCACTCAGTATGAATCAGGTGTTCGTCGGCGCCGTAGTCGGTGCCACACTAGCCCGCGCTGGCGTAGTCGACGTTCCGTACACCGGTTTGGTGATAACGTCGTGGCTGCTCACTCCAGTCGCAGGCCTTGTGGCTGCTACTCTAATTTCTCTCGTCACGCGAGCCGTCGCGCGACGGATACGTCGCATCATACTACTTAACAAGGCATATGCGTGGCTGACCATCGTCACGGGCTTCTACGCGTCTTACGCTCTAGGCGCGAACGGAATCGGTCTCGTTGCCGGAGCTTCGAACACGTTACCTCAGCTCCGTCCATGGGTCGTGCTCGGCATGGCAGCCGCCGCGGTCGCGGGCATGGCCCTCTTCGGCCGCGGAACCACGCGGAGCGTCGCAGAAAACATTGTTGGCCTCAACATGCCGGCAGCGATGGCTGCTCAGTTAGGTGGCGCAATGGTAGTGCATGGTTTTACCCAAGTCGGTATGCCCGTCTCGAGCACTCAGGCGGTCGTCGGAGGAGTTTTCGGCGCTGCCGCTCCCCGGAAATTGGTTGTACAGAACAGTCGTTTAATCAGAGAACTAATCTTGGGGTGGAGCGCAGCGCCTCTAGTAGGCGCGATTATTGCTTTCGCATTGGCAAGCGTTCTGTAATCTGCCCAACGGTCACACGTGGGATCTCACGCATGGAACCAATTGCTCACTCCAATCTTGAACTAAAATGTCAACTCGTTATGCGGGCGGTAGTTTCTTTACGATCGATTTCATGGAATCTAGGAACCTATTGATTTCATCCAACGTTAGAGCGCCCATATTCCCGATTCGGAAGAACTTGCTCTCCATAGCTCCCATTCCAGCGTAAATTATGAAACCTTCTTCTTTCAGTTTATCGTGCAGAGTCTGATAGGGGAGACCTCTCCGGGTAAGGACCGATGTGATTGCGTTGCACATGACCTCCCTCGGGATGAACAATCCAAATCCAAGCTCTTCTAGACCGTCCCTAATTGTTCCAGCTAGGTTGGCATATCTCTCACGTCTTTTTTCAATAGTCTCCTCCAGCAGGAGGTTTAGAGCCTCATCTAGGGCGTAGATGATCTGCACCGGTGGTGTGAACGGTGTACCAGCTCTCTCTCCCAATCCTTCTTCGTAACGGTAGTGCTGGTAGAGGTCTAGGTAGCTCGTTCTTGGAGGTAGATCTTTGAGTTCCTCCATTCTGCTTTTATCCGCACTTACGAACGAACAGCCTGGAAGTCCTTCTATGCACTTGTTCGCGCTTCCAATACAGAAATCTATCCTGTCTCTCTTTACGTCAAGGTCTTCAACACCGATGCTTGCCATAGCATCCGTGATCAGAATCTTGTCGTGTTTTTCAGCCAACTCACCAATCTCGCTAACGTGGTTCAGCATAGCAGTGCTGGTCTCAGTGTGAACGATGCCAACAAATCTAATTGTAGCATCAGACTTTAGCTTCTTATCTACGTCGCTAGCGATTATCTTTCGGCCCCATCCGAAGTCCATGACATCCGTGTTGATGCCATGAAGACGCGCGATTTTCGCCATTTTCTCTCCATAGTACCCATTAGAAAGAACCAAGAACTTCCCATCCCTAACCACTGAACTTATGGTGGCTTCAACAGCTGCCGTACCGGATCCGCTCAGCAGAATCGTGGAATATTTGTTGCTGCACCTAAAGGCTTGAGCTAGCTTGCGGCGAACATTTGACAGCAATTCGGAGAATTCTGGTTCCCGGTGGCACATATCTGGTTTCAGTAACGCGTTTCGGACCCGTTCGGGTACTATCACGGGGCCCACATTCAGTAAGATCATTCTTTTGTCGTCGTGACTTGTTAGCATGGGCATCGTTCCCGATTTGGCTCTATCCAACCGAACCCTGACCTACGGTCCCTCTCCTCTCTTCAGCCTTTCCTCAATAGCGAGAATTGCTCGGGGCAATTCGCGAATTTCCTCTATTACGTAGTGCGCACCCGATCTTCGAAGTTTATCATTTGCTGAATTAATTCTGAGTCTTAGCGCATCCTTATTTGCAGATTCGATTTCCTGTTCATTTAGTCCTATGAGTGTTCCTGTCTTTGAGATTCCAACACCCCAAGTGCCTGCATTCAGTCCTTCCTCTACACCGACGACTGTATCATCGACCTTCACCACGGCCGCTGGCGGAAAAATGTTCGTCTTCAACATGTTCATCATAACCATCCAAGGATACGGTCTGCCCGCGGGCACATCATCGGGACAAAAAGTCGAATCAGGTTCGTACCCTTGCTTTTTTGTTTCCTCAAGATTCGCTTGAACGGCTTCCTTGAAGTAGCCAGTTGTTGAACCAATCTTAATGCCTCGGTCCTGCAACCACTTGACGGCCTCGAGCGTGCCAGGGATCAGTTTTGAGTAGTTTCTAATAACCTCCAATTGCATCGGTTTGAACAATTTCTCATACATGTCACCTACATCTTCGTCACGCCAATCTCGTCCGTGTATTTCCTTCCATTTGTGAGCAACATCATTGTTCCATTCGAAGATGCGTTTTATGTGATCTCTCTTGAACATGCCCATAGGCCCCCGGGCTTGCTCCATTGAGATGTTTATTCCGCTTCGCTTGAAAACTTCAATGAACACTACGGCTGGTGCATAGCATCCGTAATCCATTGTTGTACCAGCCCAATCGAGAATTACGAGTCTAACTGGTCCTCTGTAGTGTCTGTCATACTCAAGGTATTGTGCGGCTTCCATGAAAGTTCATCTCAGCAGTGCATCTACGCTAGCTATCCATTGAAGATTAAATCTCCGGTAGGCCCTCAACAATGGGTTTGCGGGAGCTAAGAAGCCGACGAAGCAGCGTTCTGTTTAACATATTCATACATGCATGGTGGACCCTTTGCGATGTCCATAGTGTTCGCATCCAAGTCCATAATCATTGAGGCACCAGTTAGAGTCCTATCTAAAACGGAATCAGAATCATCGACGTGGCGACATATGCCGTGTGGGTAGCTGAAATGGTCACGAAAGACCCGCATGAATGACTTAACGTTGATAGTGCCGCTGTCCCTTGCCAAAAGGCGTCTGGCTCGAACGTGCCTGATCAAAGTCATAGCGGAAACTCCCTTCCTTATGTCGATAGGTCTGAATTCGGGACTCAAGAAATGGTTCGAATGTGTGAGAATATTATCGTCTTCAGGCAGGATTGAAGTGAAATCTTTCGGCGTTGCCTCAATGTCTATTACTTCACCTCCGCGAGCGCCGACGAGAAAGTTGCCTGACGTTCCCCTGTCTGTCGCGGTAATTGACTTAATCGCTTCGTGGAGTGACCTAGCGTTGAGTATCTTCCTAAGTATCACGTGGACCGGAATACCTTGCTGCCCCTGATCGTGAGTAGAAACTAGCAGGTTTGATAAGACACCTATCCCCGTCTCGTTCATCCCTATCTTTCCAACGATTCCCGCCTCCGTAAAGACGAGTATCGTTGGCGCGTTTGGTTTCCGTATCTTTAGGAGGGCTGTACGGTCTGCGACAATCTGTCTCCAATCCCAGTTTTGACCAATTATGGTGTGCCCGTCGGCGGTAATGGATGGGAGCACTCCTATGGAGGTACATTCGTCGCCATCTTCGGCACCCGAACGAACCTTATGTTTAGCCTTCAACCCGAACATGATCTCAGTGCGCGCGTTGAGGGCTATGATATCCTCAATCGTCGCAGTTGCCCCTGCCCCAATCCCGCGCATTTCCATTAAGAGGTCGGGTGCGTAACCTTGTATAGCGGGGATTAGTCTTTTGGCGTGCTTCCTTACCACTTCGAGTGTGACGCCAGCCTCCTTGACGAATACCTCCATGTAGGATTCTATGTTCTCGTGCACCTGTTGTTGAAGCGCCTTACCGATAGCTTCTCCACATTCGAAGTCGCCACCTGACACTTCAATCAGCGGAATCTGCTTTTCCTGAGACATTGAACAGCTACTCTCATCCACTATGCTATAGCGAATTTCTTTTCAAACTCCTCGGCTACGGCATCCATTCGAACAAAGACTGCATGTGATTTTACTAGCCGCTTTATGAGTCTCTCAAGCATTAAAATGCGATGGCCTCTTCCAATTACTTGAGGATGGAGCGTGTAGGTAATTACGCCCCAATTAACGATGCGTTTCATATATCTAAAATCGTCCAACCAGTTCTGGAGGACATCATCACTCCTAGCCAGTCCTGGTTGCAGATACGTGCGGTCTCTGACATATTCGAAGTGGGGAAAGTCGTCGAGTGACCAGCTGGGTGAGATTTCCACGAGTCTTGTGGGCTTTCCAAATTTCGCTGGAGCATCAGTGGTCACGACGTCGCCGGCACGCACCCGGTAAGGTTCGTAATCATTAGCCATCATGCTGCTATCATACACGAACCCATACTTCAACAGTAGATCCACCGAACTTTCGCTCAAATCCCAGGATGGTGAACGGTACCCCTTTGGATTGTATCCAGCAAGCCGACGTATCACCTCTCTAGATCTGACGAGTATAGCTTCCTCCCTATCGCGGGGAAGATTGACGGGTGACTCATGGGCATACCCGTGGCAACCTATTTCATGCCCCTCTTTGCAGATCCGGGCGCACAAGTCCGGATACGTTTCTATAGTAAGGCCGGGGATGAACCACGTGGCTTTGATTCGATTTTCCCCTAGTAGATCAAGTAACCGTTCTGCCGCGACCGCGCCGAACTCTCCTCTCGATATGGGAGTAGGCGTGATCATGCCCCGTGCAATCCACAAGGACAGGGCGTCGAAATCAAATGTGAGACAAACCATGTGTCTTTTCATGAGATACCACTAAAGAGGAGTGTGCATCTTGGAATTATTTATTGCTGTCCACGCAATTGAATTTGACCTGCGCCCGGCGCCTGTAAATTCCATAACTTATGACATGGCAGTAGAAATCTTCGAAGAGATAAGGGATAGATATGACGGCTGGTTTCGAGACTTGTGTTGCTTGGGGCACTTCAGGCCAAGACGAATACCGTCTCTGAAGAGTCCCTCCTAAATGCAATAAGAGAGAGAATGTTCCCCCAGGGACGATTGATGCTGGTCTTGCAGCTGCTCATGAAGGCATGAAACTCGTTCATCACGATTAAGGAGAAATGATGAGTGTACGCAACCGGCCTGAAATGCGTCAAATGCGGCTCGATTTACTCAACTCGCGAGAAGTTCTCCGTTTGCCCTAAGTGCCAAGGACTGTTCGAAGTTGAATACGATTTTGACATGATGCAAGAGGGCTTTCAAAAAAGCGAATTGAAGGCGACGGAGGCACAGGGATTGTGGAGATATGAGAAGGCACTGCCTGTTCGCGGCGAATTCAAAATTACGCTTGGAGAAGGGTATACCCCTCTTGTTGAAACAACAAAGCTCGTGAGCGGCCCCAAACTAATCGCTAAGCTCGATTACGTTGTTCCGACCAGCTCATTCAAAGACAGAGGGTCAACGATCGCCATCTCGAAAGCAAATGAACTGCAAGTGGATGCAGTTGCCATAGATTCAACTGGAAACGCTGCCGCGTCGCTATCCGCATATGCGGCGAAAGCGGGCATTCCGTGCTACGTGTTCGTACCGTCAACAACTGAACCTGAAAAAGTTGTTCAAATGTCCGCTAATGGAGCGACCGTCGTCAAAGTGAAGGGGACACGTCAGGATACTCATGATGTGATCGAGGCAGCGTACAGGAAATATGGATGGTACTACTGCGGCTTCATGGTTAGTCCCTATGCAATTGAGGGCACTAAGACAATCGCATACGAGATCTGTGAACAGATGAAATGGGAGCCGCCAGATTGGATAATCTTCCCCGTGGGAACAGGGAGCGGAATCGTAGGATGCGCGAAAGGCCTACAAGAACTGCAAAGAATCGGCTGGATAGACAAAATACCTAAACTCGTCTGCATTCAAGCTGAAGGTTGCGCGCCTATCTCTAACGGCTACAAGAGAGGCGCGAACGACATAATCCCAGTACAATCACCAAAAACCATGGCGGAGGGAATCGCAGTCGGAACACCCCCGAAAGGAAGTCTCGTGCTAGAGGCGCTTCGAAAGACCGGTGGCTTAGCGGAGACTGTGAACGAAGATGAGATCGCTGAATGCGCAAAAGCGCTCGCCGCTAAAGAAGGCCTGTACGTTGAGATTTCCGCGGCACCCTCAGTTGCCGGCGCGATAAAACTGGTGAAAACGGGAATCATTGACAAGGGAGATTCCGTAGTCTGTGAGCTTACAGGCACGGGACTAAAGAGTAGTCGAGAATACTCTCAAATGGTCCGAAGTCCGCTTGAGATAGAACCGACCCTCGAATCGCTAGTCAAAGCGTTGAAACCATGAAGCGCTGAGGCAACCCGCAAAGGTGTTTGTGTTAGAAGACTTAACCGCTCCTAGAGACTCTGTCTGTGTCGTGTCCGTTGCATCAAGGATTCGTCGAAGTTCAGGGGTTGTCGGAGTTTTCTCTCAGGCGTATACTCCGGTTTCTAGCCTAAGCTTTATGTCGACTTCGATGTGTTTGCGGTTGAACTTGAACCAGCTCTTAGCGGCTTTCAGAATGTTTGAGATGTAGTCGCTACGCTTACCCTGGTCCTCAAGCAGGCTGACCATGTCAAGTAGGAAGTCTTCTGCTTTGCGAGCGGGCATCTTCGCTAACTCCTGTGGGCTGGTATTGAAATGCTTACAAATCCAACCCAGTCTGCGAAGTCGTTCTAACTTCAGTTGTTGTTCGCGAGGTACGGTTCTCAGTTAAATTTCTTGAGGGCTACAGGGGAGTCGATATCTACAGCGATCCGCAATGTCTGTCCTTCGTCCCGAAAGGGAATGGGGCATAACCATAAAGAATCTCGGACTAAATTGCGGCTCTGAACACGATGCTCATGTATTGGTTGGTGGCGTATCCCGCTTGTTGAATCCGAGTTTTCGTCGCGTGCTTCCAGCTTATGTTACTTTGCTTCTCTGGAATGTTTCTTGGTCTGTAACGATTACGGGTCCTGTACTGCCTCTCTACATTGAAACACTTGGAATCGGCATCGTCGGATGGAGCACGTTGGCTGCTATGTTCGCTTTGGGGATGTTTCTTTTCGAATGGGTGTGGGGGAGTCTAAGTGACAGAACGAATCGAAAGCATCTCCTGATCTTTTCTTTATTGTGCATGAGTGCAATTTTTATTCTCTACACCCGTCATGGTTCCTTTTTCTTCTTCTTAGTTCTGCAACTCCTTTCAGGAGCGGTTGGAGTCGTAGTTGGTCCTACGACTAGGGCGTCTGTATCGGAGGAATCTTCCTTGAAATCTGCCGGGCTCTACGCGAGTGTCTGGTGGGTTTTTTCCTCCATCGGCCGGATCATTGGCCCTTTGATCGGAACGTACATTGCTCAAAGCTGGTCGTTCGAGTATTCGTTCTACGCCTCATCCGCGCTGAGCGTTCTTTTGATTTTCATTGTGTTGTGGTCGTTTCCACCTAGCCGCCAATTAGCCGGAAAGTCGAAGAGCATGATTTATGGGCTCAATTCTACCCTGCGAAGGCATTCGGCGCAATTCCTTTTCCTCTCAGCGATTTTCGCTTTCATGGGGTTCTCTATTGTTCGAGCGTTTCTCCCCCTATACGCTTCGGGGCGGGTTGGGATGTCAACTGTTGAGGTTGGGACCCTCATTTCAACAGTTGCTGCTTCTCAGTTGGTTGCAATCCTGTTTCTCGGTTGGCTCTCCGACAGGTTTGGCCGAAAGCCCATGACTATCATTGGGTTCTTGCTATGTTCCGGCTCTTTCTTGCTCTACCTCTTCGCGAATACCGCTTACCAGATTTTCCTCGTCTCCATTGCCGCCGGCCTGGGCCTTTCAGCAACGTCGCTGCTGCTCGCCATTGTACCAGATGTCACTCCCAAGAGAATGTACGGCACCGTCGTAGGAATCTATGGCTCATGCGAAGACCTGGGCATAATCATGGGGCCGCTCGTTTATGGGTTAGTGTGGAGCGCCATTGGTCCGGTCTACATTTTTGTGGCGAGTTCAGTAACGCAGGTCTTGAGCGCAGCGTTCGTATTTGCAATTAAGCAAAAGCGCTCTAGCAACCCATAGCAAGGTGAAATTCAAGGCGTTGGGACCTGCTGGTTTCAGCGAAAACCAATTCAATCGTCTTCGAGCGTGTCTGAGACATGGCAACTAAAGGCCGCCGAATTTCTTAACCAAGCAACCCAGAACACAACCCATCAGCCAACCCCGAAACAACACAACCCATGGACCCAACTTCCCACCCTCCACACACAAAACAACGCCACACTCCAAAACGAAATTTCAATAATCGTACTCGATTGAGCCGTAATCCATTGGCCCGCATACACATTCAACGATAATTATCGGCCGGTGTCCCGACCCCTTGTGGGGTGTCCCCAAATGGCCCCACCAACCTAGGGTTGTAGATTCACCCTAGATGGTCAAAGTTGCAGTTCTTGGAGTAACCTAGTGGCGGTGATTTCCCTCTTTTCATTTAGGTATCATGCAGAGAAACCTTAGGCCGACAGTCCCCGCTTGGAACTGATGGGTTTTGCCAGGCGGGATTAGGATGGCATCCCCGGGTTGGATTAGCTCCTCACGGTTCTCGTATCGAACCTTGCCCTGGCCCTCAAGGATGTACACCTCGTGTTCCCAATCGTGTTTGTGGTAGGGTGTGAAGCCGCCCGGTTCGAGGGTGAACTGGCGCATGAGAAATGTGGGGGCTCCATGTTTCTCGTTGATGACCCATTTTATTCTCGTTCCTTTGGAGCCTTCCTCCGTGACTGGAGCATCCGCAACACTGCTCACGTTCACCTTGTACAAAGCCAATCACAATGCTTCGGTAGAACCCAGAAAATAAGTCGCTCGCCCGCCGCCCATCCTCGGGAAGTACATTGGCGCACATGAAAAACTAAAGCATTAATCTACAGTAGGTTGTCAAAGGTTTGAATTACAAAAAAGATGCATTTGCTTCTAATGGTTAAGTTCGCCATTTGGTTTGGTTGAACTCCGGGGTAAGGGATGAGTAACATGTTGTCCACAGAAAACTACGCCACATATTGAAACGCAGGCCCGCGCCTGTGCGAGAAGGGGGCCCAGAGAAGGATGTCTAGCATATGTTATACACGGACAAGAATGGTGGGGCCGAAGGGATTCTCATGGTTCGGGGTTGAACCATTTTGAACCCTCGACTTCCGCCATACCGTCATGTCTACGGGTTTCTTCGCTCCTGAAGTTCGTCATTCCGTTCAGGTCCGCAAACCCGTTAAGGTTTGGTCTTCTGGAGCCCTTGGCGGGAACGTGTCCCTGTCGTCATCCCTGGCTAGAGCCCGTCACTCCCAAGCGGTCACTGTGTCTACGGCCCCACATCGGAACCGACAGGGCGGCCCCAGCCAGTCACGCATGGACAGTTGCTATATGGATTTTGGCTGATTCCAGCTGAGTCCCATCAAGTAGTAATAGAGCGAAGCTAGAATCTAATCGACCATTCATGCTCAAGATTGGGCTTATCGGGAAAACGAACGCAGGTAAGACGACATTCTTCAACGCCGCAACTTTACTCAGCGCTCCCGTGTCAACTTACCCCTTCACTACCAAGCGACCAAACGTCGGCCAAGCATACGTTAAGACGATCTGCGTCTGCAAGGAGCTGGGCGTGAAAGACAACCCCAAGAACTCCTCCTGTATAGGCGGCGCTCGTTTCATTCCGGTACAGCTCATTGACCTCCCGGGCTTAATCAAAGGGTCATGGATGGGCAAAGGCCTCGGCACTCAGTTCCTAAGCGTCGCATCCCAAGCAGACGCACTCGTCCACATAGCGGACGCATCAGGAAGCGTAGATGCCGACGGAAAACTCACAAAGCCGGGTATGGGGAACCCAGTAGCTGATGTCTACGACATCGAGGAAGAGCTGGTTCGATGGTTCGCTAAGATCATCGAGAAAACCCTCAAGAAACTAGAAAAACACCCCAAGAAAAGTTCGTCCGTTGATCGGCTCTTCACGCAAGATCTCGCGGGATTGAAAATTACTAGCGATCATATCGCAAAAGCCTTGGAGGCCAATGCACTTGTGGACAAAGATCTTGGGCGCTGGAAGCGTGAAGACGTTTGGAACTTTGCCAAAAGCATTAAGCAGTTTTCAAAGCCAACTCTCATAATCGCGAACAAGATGGACCTAGCACCCGCGGATAAGAATTACGAGAAACTCGTGAAGGAATTTGGTCAGGCTTTCGTTTTGCCCGCGTCTAGTGATGCGGAACTAGCTCTGCGCCGCGCGGAGCAAAAGGGATACATTGAATATGTTCCTGGCGAGGAAGCGTTCCGGGTAAAGGATAAAGACAAACTGACATCTGAACAGAAGGAGGCATTGACCTACGTTGAGCAACGTGTTTTCTCGAAATGGATTCGGACTGGCGTGCAATTTGCACTAAACACCTGTGTTTTCAAATTGATGGGCATGAACGCAGTCTACCCGGTTGAAGATACGGAGAAATTATCAGACAAGAAGGGCAACGTGCTCCCCGATGTATTCCTTGTTCCCTACAACGCTTCAGTCGCCGACTTGGCTGCCCAGATCCATACCGAGCTGGCGAAGACTATGATCTACGCCGTCGACGCTCGAACCAAGATTCGGGTGCCGTCCGATTACAAGTTGAAAGACCGTGATATCGTCACAGTCGTAGCGGCTGCAAAAGGAAAAAAGGCAACTAAGCCCGAATGACCTTCAACAAATCGGCCTTAGTGATTATTCCTTGAACATGTCCTCGCTTCGTGACTAAGACCGCAGGCGCGTACTGTAGGAGGGTGGAAACCATAGACAACGGTGCTTCCTCGTTGACGGTCGGAAAGGCCTCGTCCATGATATTGTCAATCGATTGCTTGGACACTACATCCGGTTTCGGTGCTGAAACGAGCTTCTCAAGGATGATCTTCTCAGTTAGGCTCCCCACAACCTGATTATCATTGAAGACCGGGAGTTGGGAGAAGCCTGTGTCACGCATTACGCGGACACCTTTCGACACGGCGTCATGCGCTTGGACGCCGACCACCTTTCCGTGGCTGATGTCTTTGGCTTTGACCTCATTTCTACGTTCCAAGCCTTCTAGGATGTCGAAGATCGCTTTCGTCTTGGGGTAGGATGGGCTGATTCGTTTGCTTTCTATTTTGGCGATCATCGATTGGCTTACGCCCGCGAGGTTGGCGAGTTTTTTCTGGCTTATCGCGAGCAGTCTTCGCCGTCTGCCAATCTCTTCGAGACTCGGTAACATGCTCTTCAAACCTGTTTCCGAAGGTTATTCTTATGAGAATACTTTCTATCGTAAAGTTATATTATAGGAATATCGGACTTCCGGCAATAACTTACCCGTGAATCGCCCCTTGAGTAAAATTCGAAGCGCAGGCGGTGTTCAGTCTACGAATGTAACAGGTGCAATAGGTCAGAGGCCACGGTCATTTCTGTTCACGTCGGAAAGCGTTACTGAGGGTCATCCCGACAAGGTTGCAGACCAAATATCAGATGCCATCCTCGACGCAATTATCGAGAAGGATCCGAAATCTCGGGTTGATATTGAGACTCTGATAATGAAAGGTACAGTGATTGTCACTGGGCAAATATCCACCCACTCATACGTGCCCATGAATCAAATTGTTAGGAACGTTCTGAAGGATATTGGCTTCGATAACGCCAAGGTGGGCCTTGACTGGGAGGCCTGCGGAGTTCTAGTCTCCATCGAAGAACAATCGCCAGACATAGCGATGGGCGTTGACAAAGAGGATATTGGGGCCGGCGACCAGGGCATGATGTTCGGGCACGCGACCAATGAGACTCCGGAACTCATGCCGTTGCCTATCATGCTCGCACACAAGCTTGTGAGGAGGCTCGCGGAGGTGAGAAAGCAGAAGGTAGTAGAGTATCTGCGGCCGGATGGCAAGTCACAGGTCACCGTGGAGTACGAGAATGATAAACCGAAGAGAGTGGAAGCAGTCGTCATAGCGGCCCAGCATGACGATAATGTCAGTAGGGAGCAGTTGAGAAAGGACATCATCGAGAAAGTTATCAAAGCGGTCATACCGAAGAACATGCTTGACGAGAATACGAAATTCTTCATCAACGAAACGGGTCGGTTTACGATCGGGGGGACGCTCGCAGACACCGGGCTGACTGGTAGGAAAATAATCGTGGACACCTACGGTGGAATCGGCAGTCACGGCGGCGGATGCTATTCGGGAAAAGACCCTACCAAAGTTGATCGGTCCGGAAGCTACATGGCTAGGTACATTGCGAAGAACATCGTTGCCGCAGGATTGGCTGAGAGGTGCGACGTTCAAATCGCTTACGCCATCGGTGTTTCAAAACCGGTTTCGGTAATGGTCAACACTTATGGAACCGGAAAGGTGCCGGATGAGAAGATTACAGAGGCGGTGAAGAAGGTGTTCGATATGACCCCCAAAGGGATAATTGAACACCTGAAGTTGCGCCGGCCAATATACAGGAAAACAGCTGTCTACGGCCATTTCGGCCGTGACGATCCTGAGTTTACGTGGGAACGGACGGATAAGGTGGACGAACTCAGAAGGAATCTATGACCCTCTTCGCCTCACGCCCTAGTTACCCAACCAAACATGCCGGCAATGCATGGATGAAGCTCTAAGTCAGCACCATTACGTTGATTAAGTCATGCATCTCGTTCCCCAAGTCTTAACCAGGTCAACGGCGGACATAGATGTCATCAACCAACCGTCTTCAAGCTGTCAAGAACATGGGCAAAGCCCTCGCACTGATCCTCGCAGTTGTCTCGACGGTCAGTTACATAATCTCACTTGCACTTGGCCCAATCTTATTCTTCTCCACATCAGACGGTCTGACTGTTGCGACCCGCCAAATTCATCAGCTCCCAATCGACGTATTCATGCTGATAACGATCCCAGTACCACTCGGGATAAACTTGGCCGCATTGTTCGTCGGAATCTGGGAGGTTTTCGTGGTCTGTTTGATTTTTGCCTGGCTTAGTCGCGGTGGTTTTGTTAGCTCTTTCAGGGGCGCCTTGACGAAATCCGTTTCATTGGCGAAAACGAACTTTCTCGTCATCATGCCCCTCATAGCTAGCGGTCTTCTATACGCCACAGTCCTGATCGAACAGTTTCAAGAAACTCAGGGGGTACAGACCGGTAGCCTAAACTTCCCACCGGCAACAAGCCCGTACCTCATACTGCTGGAACTTGCCTTCGCTCCCCTCCGTGAGGAGTTCGCCTTCCGCGTAACCTCAATCGGCATCCCGCTCGGAATAGTTCTCGTGTTTTTGTTTCGCTCCGATCCGAAGCTTGCAGGCCCAGTAAACAAAATCAAATTACTCCTGCTTGCAATGCTTAGCCCAGATAGCGCAAAAATGAGGCTGGGCTATAGAAACGTAAGCACGAATGGGTTCTGGCGTGGCATAAGCCCACTCGAGTGGGCCTTGGTCCTCATAACTGCTTTTGCCTTTGGTTCAGCCCACCTCCTACTGGGAGGCGGCTGGGAGGTTGGCAAAGTCACAACAGCTTTCTTGGCGGGTTTGGTGTTTGGAATAGTGTATGTTGCGTACGGCGCCTACGCGCCGATCCTGCTGCACTGGTTCTTCAATTACTATTTCACAGTACTAGATATGGCGGCTTCAACTTACGGCGGCCTGTTTCAAGTGTTTTCCAATTTGACTGTGGTTACCACCTTGGTCGCCGGGCAAGTGGTACTCGTCGTCTTCCTCATAGTGACAGCCCTGAAGGTAGCGGATTCGTTAACGCTGAAGGTGGCAGGGATGGACGGAAAGAGCGTTTGAAGTGGTTTCGGATAATCTTATGCAACGAAGCAGTTCTCAAATGGGGCTTGTATCACCAAGTCTAGTAAAGCTAAAGCAATCTAATTCTCTGAATGGCAGCCTAACAGTAGACTTCGAAATCGGTGATTACTTAGGATGAACGTTGGGAAAGCTGAAACTGTGAAGAGGTTTCTCCCTTCAATTGGCGAAAAGCGCTGGGACCACGGTCTAGAACGGGCGATATTTGATGGGTGGCAGAAGGAGGGGATTTTCGTTTTCAAACCGGGAAAAGCCGGTAGACCATTCGTAATCGACACACCCCCGCCGTACCCGTCCGGGACATGGCATATCGGTGCCGTCGCCCAGTACTCGCAGATTGATATGATCGCCAGAGCCGAGCGAATGTCTGGAAAACAGGTTCTATTTCCAATCGGTTTCGACCGGAACGGTCTGCCCGTGGAAATTTACACCGAGAATCTATACAACGTAAAAATGCGTGATACATCTAGAGAGCGATTCATCGAACTGTGCGCGACTGCGCTCGACGACCTTGAGAACAACATGCTCGGGATTATGAAGCGGATCGGATTTAGCGGCGATTACCTAGGAAAGTATCGAACCGATGAACAAGAGTACAGGAAGCTAACCCAAAGTACCTTCATCGAACTGTGGCATCGAGGGCTTATCTACGAAGCAACGCGCCCGAACAACTACTGTAACGATTGCGGCACAACCATCGCGGACGCTGAAGTAGAATATGAGGAGTTGCCCACCCGCCTCGTGCATGTGAAGTTTACCGTCAAGGAGACGGGTGAACCTCTGATAATCGCTACAACGAGGCCCGAACTCATCTGCTCTTGCCAACTGGTAATCGTAAACCCCTCTGATGAAAGATACATAGGCCTTCATGGGAAACACGCCACACTTCCAATCTACAACCGTACTGTGGAGATAAGGCCGCATCCAAGCGCTCGACCAGAATTCGGAACTGGGGCAGCAATGATATGCAGTTACGGTGACTACACGGATGTTCTTCTCTTCAGGGAGCTAGGCCTTACGGAAATTTTGGCCGCCGGCCAAGATGGCAGATTGACTGAGGCCGCAGGGCGATACCAAGGATTGAGAATGAACGAGGGAAGGTCTAAAATTGTCCAAGACCTTGAAGTCGAAGGCCTCCTCGTCAAAACGGAGAACATCAAACATCGCACACCGATATGCTCACGAAGCCATACGCCAATCGAAATCATACCTATGAAGGAATACTATCTCAAGCAGCTGGAGTTTCTCCCGAAGCTCAAGCAACTCGCGAAGAAAATTGCTTTTCACCCTGACGCCAACAGGCAGATCCTACTGGATTGGTTGAATTCCATTGCAATTGACTGGCCGATCTCTCGGCGCAGAGTATACGCCACAGAGATACCTGTCTGGTACTGCAAGAAATGTGGGACTCCATTCCTACCACCGGGCGGACAGTATTACAAACCATGGAGGGACCCGCCCCCTATCGAAAAATGTGCCAAGTGTGGTCACACGGAATTCGAAGGCGACACCCGAACCTTCGATACCTGGATGGACTCCAGCATCTCCGCGATGTTCATTTCCAAATATCGGCGTGACTCGAAATTCTTCATACGCACCTATCCGACAAGCATCAGGCCACAGGGAAAAGACATCGTCCGAACTTGGCTCCACTATTCCATCCTACGGTGTTTCCAACTTACCCGCCAGGCTCCGTTCACGCACGCTTGGATAACTGGAATGGGCATGGATGAACAAGGTCAGGCGATGCACAAGAGCAAAGGCAACGTCGTCGAGCCAGAGCCAATCTTGGAGAAATTTGGAGCCGATTCCTTCAGGTTCTGGAACGCATCCGAAGCGACCTTGGGTTCAGATTTCCGCTGTTCCGAAGCGCGAATTGCGGGGGCCCACAAGTTTCTAACGAAACTGTGGAATCTATCCAGATTCATTTCCTCATTTCCCCGAGTCAAGAGCGCTAGGCTGCTCGCCAGTGACAAGTGGATACTTTCAGAATTGGCCGTGTTAGTCGAGAAATGCATGAAGGGATATCAGGATTACAACTTCTTTGTCCCCGCCACCGAAATCAGAGACTTCGTATGGGAAACCTTCGCCTCACACTACGCCGAAATGGTAAAACCGAGAGCGTATGGCCAAGGTTTCACAAAATCGCAACAGAACGCAGCGTGGTTTACCCTACACACTGTCCTGAAGAACGTGCTCCTACTACTCGCCCCCATAACCCCGTTCATGACGGAGCACATTTGGAGGCAGTTATACTCGACCAGGAGCATACACGTTCAGAAATTCCCAAGGCCCGGCTGGTCTAAGGCCCACAAGCGGTACACGGAAAAAATGCTAGCATTCAACAGGGAGGTGTGGAAGATCAAGGAAGAAAAGAACTTGGCCCTCCGTGAACCGGTAGAAGTTCAGGTGCCGAAGATTCTAACCCCATTCAGAAACGACCTTATCAGGATGCACTCGTTGATCACCAAACCCTAATTGAATTGTAACAGTTTAATACTACAACCGCGGTGTAGCGTTTCGGTTTCAATGAAGGTATCCGAACTTAAGCCTGGGACGAGAAGCGTTGGGATTACCGTCAAGATTCTGGAGATTTCAGAGGCAAGGGAAGTAACAACGCGCAGGGGCGAACAGTCGCGCGTCGCAACCGCCGTAGTCAGCGATGATTCTGGCACCGTTAAGTTGAACCTATGGAACGAGCAGATAGACCAAGTGAAGGTCAACAACACCATTTCAATCGAGAACGGTTACGTGGACAGCTTTCGGGGCGAGACTCAACTCAACGTGGGTCGCTATGGGAAGCTAACTGTACAACCCTAGCTGAAATTCCAAATCCCTTCCGTTGCGGTTAAGGCGGGATTATGAGCGCAGACGACCGCTTCGAGGAAATCAAGCGGCTTCTTGAATCCACAATAAACGAGTTCCAATCACTCTTCCAGTCAGCCGGCGGTTTCGAAGATTCACGGGTAGGAAATGGCTGGGCCCCTGAGAAGATGGCCCCTGAGATTTACTACCTGCAGCCAAAGCCACTTGAACAATTAACCGAAATTGCGGAAGGGCACAAGCGGTCCCTGTTCAAGAACCGAGTTGTCACATTTATGAAACCCAAAGACCAAGATGTCCAAACCCCGACGAACCCGCGATTGAAATTGATGCCCTTTTGGAGAGTTAAAGGCTACCACGAATGTTTCTACTTCCGTGGCAATTCGTACAAGATTGATTTGCCAGAAGATGTAGTGGCCGTTGAGGTTGAAGGCAAAATACGTGATCTTCTTGGGCGGGAGTCGGTTGATTCGCAGGGGTTGACGAATTTCGCCAAACGCTTGCTTGGCAGAAAGGAATGGACTGGGACAAAGTCAATTCGCCTGGGCGATGTTACGGAGCTTGCGTACATGTACAAGGAAGGTTCTATTTTCGTGGATGCTGAGGGTAAAGAGAATCTTGAGGCTGAGGCTTTTTTCGATCGCAATTTGCCGCTTCAACGGGTGACGGTTGATGAATTGAAGAGGGAATTCCCTAGCGCAGAGTTAGGCGCAGGGTCCATAACTAAAGACGAGCTGATTAGAAAGCTTCACGCTATGGTCGTGACGCCGCCAACGGCCTTTTCGAAGATTCTTAGTAATCGGTTTCAAATAACGCAGCTGGCCCAGTTCTTGATGCCTATCTTTTCGTTCGTTTTTGAATGGCGTGGGCAGAGAAAGGAACTTACGATTCATGGATATACTGGCGGAATATTTCAGTAAAACTCAACCGACCCCGGTGGGCCTGAACCTCTGAATTATCTTTCTGACACGGAAGTAAACTCTTCTTCCGTAACGGGTAAGGGTCCACCGCCCGAATAACACCACTGCTATTATCAAAGCCAACATGACAATGAATAAGTACGGTTGCGCCGCCACATCGTATGTAGCTGTGCCCGAGTTACCTAGTGTATCGACAGCACTGACTTTCAGTGTCCACTTTCCCACGCGCCAAAGGTCCGAGAAAGTGCTGGAATACGACGCGCGCCACGCTTGTATGGTAGGGTCATAGACTGATTTCAGCTCCGAGACGGCTGATCCTGCGGAGACTACCAATCCAACTGTTCCGTTCGTTAATTGGGTTCCGTCTGGGTATGTCACTTTCGAGATTATGCTAACCTGCCCGAAGGGAATCTGTATCAGTGTTCCATTTACCTCGCTTTGGATGATCAAACTTGCATTTGTGACCTGAAAATACTCTGAAAAGGTATCGCCAGAGCCACCTTTGTTCCCGAACCCATCATCAAACGACATCGCCGGTAATTCAAACCTGTATTTTCCGCTGGGAGTTGCGTTCACAAGGATCTTGGCGCTCGCCCCCCACATTCCGTTTACCGCGTCCACCAAAGAAACCGAAGCGTAAGCCACGGTAATTTGGTCCTGCAAGAGCAGAACTGTGCGAACATCAGGTTTCGATTTGAGAACAGGGGTTCCGTCAGGATACTGAAGAGCTAGAGAAATCGCCGCCTTTTCAGTACGCTGGTAAGCATGATTCGGTTGTTGAACAATCCTTGCAGTTAGCACGGCCTGCGTTACAGTGAACTTAGACTGGGACACGTAATCCTGCTGCGCGTTGTCATAGGTTCCAGTGCCATCGATGAAGATTGTGTAAGCATCTGTAATTGCGTCTTCAGTCACTCTCCATGTGTGGTTAAAACCGCCATCGGTCGTTGAGGCCAGTGTGGTTTGATGTGTGTAATTTCCAGCAGGGTCGCGAATCGTCAACCTAAGGGTCGTTCCCGGGAATAGGCCCCCACCAATAATCTGGACAGATTGGGTTCGTTGGTATAGCGGCTGTAGTGTTCCCCAAACGCCGTAGTGTGCTGTCGCTTGCGAATTATCTACGGTTACCGAAGTTGATAGTGAGATCGAATATGTTCCCAGGGAGGAATTTGCACTTAGTGGGAGGACGATGCTCGGTGGCACCAATCCGCCGGAGACAGGGGAGAAGCTAGTTCCGGTGAAAAGTGTTCTGTTATCGGCGGGCGTCTTTGCCCAGACGTAGTACGTCAACCCCTGCGAAAGCCCGGACCCTACAAGTGTGGCCTGCCTATCTCTTGTCGTGTAAAGTGGTTGGTCGGTTCGTAAACTTGGTGCAGCGTGGGCTAGGGAGGGGAGCGTGGTGATGAGGATGAGCAGACTCAGAACGATTACGAAAGCTTGGGTCTTCCTCAGTGTTTTTTCCTTCTTCCCCTCAATTTTCAACAGACTACCGCGTCGGTTGGCGCCGGGAGAGGGATTCGAACCCCCGAGGCCCGTAAGGGCCACGGGCTCGCGTTGAATCTTTCACTCAAGGCCCGCGCCTCTGGATCGAGTTCTCACCGTTAATCCGCTCGGCCATCCCGGCTAGGTATCCCTGAAGGCGATTCCTATTTAAGTTCCGAGATAACTTGCCAACAAGGAAATCTCGAAGAGGCCTCTTCTCGTGTCAGTCCCGGGTTACAAACTTCTTCCCCACACGACTGACGCATACATCCAAGCGACTGGTTCAACACTGGAAGAGGCGTTTGAGTATGCCGGAGTGGCACTTTTCGACACCATGTGTGATTTGAAATACATTTCGCCTGACCTTGTCGAAAATGTCGAAGTGAGTGCAGCTGATGAAGTTACACTTCTCCACAACTGGCTCGAATCCCTGCTACTCAAATTCGAGCTCGAAGGGAAGGTGTATTCGAGGTTCCAAGTAACTTTGAACAGGAGGCCGTCAAACAGGCTTCAAGCAAACGCAAAGATCTACGGAGAGCCCTACGAGAGGCGGAAGCATGGTGCTAAAGTTGAAGTGAAAGCTGTGACCATTCACAAGATGGAAATCTCACGCAACGGTGCTATGACGACAGTGAGATTCATCTTAGATCTTTAGTTGCCGCGCATCGCTTCCCTGAATCTTGGTATCAGCGTTAACTCAGAAGGGTCCACGCCCAGGAGCAGGGCTAAGTAAGCAGACACGTAGTCCCCAAACATGACAGCAGTGAGTAGTTGTTGTAACCTATTCTCCCCTAAACCCTCAAACTCGAGAACTCGGAATCCAAGCTCTGTTAGGAAGCCGTAGAGTTCTTGTCGGGTCCTCCGCTGGTGGTCACCCTCATCTTTCTCACGGAGGAAAATTGGTTGTGATCGAGCGAGTTTGCCAATCATCTTCAAACCCTCAATATCATTATGATATCCCTCGGGCAATGTGTAGTAGAAGGCCGGCATCTTGCTATTTTCATTCAATTCGTTCTTGAATCGGCGTAGTACGCTTCCCGTGTCTTCACTGCCAAAAATCAAGGGCAGCCTTGCTTGCAGCTCTTTCGCCATCTGCTTGGCCTTGTTCTCCTGCAGGGAAGTATTCGGCCCAATTTCGCGAATTTGAGTCTGAAGTTTTTCTGCCGAGCCTCGAAGTAGGTTTTCAGGGTCCTTGATCACTTCGGCCGACTCCATCACGAACATTGTCGCAGCCAAGAGTTCGGGGAGAGCAACTCTAGGAAGTAGCCCCTCTGGAACTTTCAGATAACCGATTTTGCTCTCTATTGATTGTGAGATAAGCTTGCCCCCGGAACCGACCGCTCTTACCGTGGCTCCTTTCCGTATGGCCTGGTCGAGCATGGAAATCGTCTCTCTAGTTTCGCCTGAGTAGCTGATCGCAACGAACAATGTGTGCTCTCCAACATACGCTGGGACTTTCAAAGATCTGCAAAGTGAAACCGGTACATCGCCGACGCTTCTCAAATAGTCGGAAAGGATGTCGCCAACTATCCCCGAACCTCCGACCCCCCCGAAAACAACGTTGCGAGGTCTTTCAATATGCCCTCCACAAGTTGCCGTTGCGTCACTCGGAGGAGAGAGACGCTCGGGAGTCTTTTCCATGGCTGCGAGCATGCGCGAGCGGTCAATTCTACTCATTACCGAGATATCGTCTAGGTTCATGCCGACCACCCTGAGAGAATGCTGTTTAACGCAATAAGATTCATCTTCCACACGGTGCCACCCCTCCGCAGAGAGAAAATGTCGTCCGGAAGGGTGGCCGCTACACTATGCGTAGCGATTCCCGCATCGTTGGTGGCTGACACTCCCCACCTGCGGGAAAAGACAGCCAAATTGGGGATAGTTGCACGCGCCTGCTCGATTTTCGGGGTCCGCGAAATCATACTCTATCCCGACGACGTGTCACATGACCGGCCTGAAGCCATGCAGCTTTGTGCACAGCTACTGAGCTTCATCGAGACCCCCCAATACCTGCGGAAGAGGCTCTTCGGGCTTAATTCCTCACTCAAATTTGCGGGAATTCTCCCCCCGTTACAGATTCCATCCCATGATGTTCCTCGCTTGATTCGTGATTGCAAGCAGGGCGATCTTCGGGATGGCGTCGTGGTCGCTCAACACGGGGAAACCTTGGCTGTGGATGTCGGACTTGAGCGAACACTTGAATGTCGTGGAGAATCTCCGGTCGGAGCGAGAATTTCTGTTCGGCTAATCAGTGTCGAAAGGAGTTTGGTCGGCGAAATCGTTGACCCAACCAAGATAAGCATATATTGGGGCTACCGGGTTAGACAGCAGAAATTCAGCTTAGGAACCTTGCTGAAAAAGGAGAAATTCGATCTAAGCATCGGGACATCCCGATACGGAACCAACGTACTAGATGTTTGGTCGAAGATAAGCAGTTCAATAAGAAATGTGGGATCGGTTTTGGTAGCCTTTGGATCACCGCGGTTGGGGCTCACGGAAATTCTGAGCCAGGAAGGCAAGACTCCCGGTGATGTCTTTGATTTCTTCATCAATACCGTTCCGGCGCAAAACGTAGCGACGGTTCGAACCGAGGAAGCAATCCTCATTTCCTTGGCGCTTTTGAACTCCATGAAGCTAGGGTGAAGCAAATTGACAAAGACAGTGAGTGTTTATGGCGCTGATGGAAAGTCAGTCGGGAAAGTTACAGTCCCAGACTGCTTCGAGTCACCCCTTCGTACCGACTTGATTAGACGCGCGGTTGTCGCCCTTCAGAGCGGCAGGTTCCAACCCCAAGGCCGGGACCCGATGGCTGGGAAACGAACAACAGCCGAATCTCTGGGTGTTGGGCACGGCATGTCACGCATTCCCAGAGTTAAGGGTGAAAGATACGCGAGAGGAGGCCTCGCGGGGTTCGCGGCAGGAACCGTGAAGGGCAGGCTAACTTTTCCGCCAACTTCAGCGAAACAAAGTCGTAAGAAAATCAACAATAAGGAACTCAGCTTAGCCATGCGTTCTGCAGTGGCGGCAACATCATCGAAAGAACTAGTCAAAGCAAGAGGGCACAGAATCACCGCAGACCTCGACTTCCCCCTTGTAGTCTCGGACGACGCTGAAAAAATAACGACAAGTTCCGAGGCGGAGAAGATCCTCAGGAACCTCGGGGTTTGGGATGACGTGGAACGCGCGTCCCATCGGAAGGCTCGGAGCGGCAAAGGTAGCATGCGTGGCCGCCCCTTCAAGCATCCAGTTAGCGCACTGGTCGTGGTTGCAAAAAGGCAAGGTGCTGAGAAAGCCTTTAGGAATTTTACCGGCGTCAAGGTTGTGGATGTTCTAAGCCTGAACGTTAGTGACCTTGCACCAGGCACGCATCCGGGCCGGCTCACGATCTGGACACAGTCAGCCCTCAAAGGACTAGATTCCCGGCTTGGAGGAAGCTGAAGATGGCCAAGATCGCCACTAATGAAGTTGTAAAATACCCTCTACTATCCGAAGATGCTGTCACGCTGCTGGAAGCCGAAAACAAAATCACTTTCGTCGTTGACATCAGGTCCGACAAACACGACATAAAGAGAGCCATTCAAGAGCTGTATGAAGTGCGAGTACAAGATGTAAGAACCCTGATAACCCCCGAAGGCGAGAAGAAGGCGTTCGTCAAGCTGACGCCGGACTTCAAGGCCTCGGACCTCGCAGTGCGTCTCGGAATACTATAAGCGCCTTCGACTAGTATTCTATTTCATACAAGCGGCAACATTAATTATAACAATACCGAACGGAACGGTCGTGTGTTAGGCTTTGCCTCGTGAATTCTCCTACAGAGGTCACACGATCAACGACTTGCAGCAAATGTCTATGGACGAATTCATCAGGATACTGCCCGCGAGGCAAAGGAGGTCGCTCACGAGGGGCCTCACCGCGGATCAAAGAATATTGATGGAACTAATCCGCAACTACAGGAGAAGCAAAGGGAAGGAAGCGAAACCAATCAAAACGCACTGCAGGGACATGGTCATTATTCCAGAGATGGTGGGCCTGAACCTTTCAGTTCACAGCGGCAAAGAATTCACGGCGGTCGAGATAAAGCCTGAAATGATCGGGCACTATATCGGCGAATTCATCATAACCAACAAGAAAGTCGTACACGGAACACCCGGCATCGGTGCATCAAGGTCAAGTATGTACGTTCCGCTAAAGTAGTGCACTCGAAAACTTTCAGCTACGCCTTTTGGCTACGAGGAAAACAGGCGTAGCTATTACGATTCCTACCAATAATGAAACAAAGGCCAATTGAGAACTCGACTCAACAGGGCGAACCATTGTTTCAGTTTGGCGATTAACTCCGATCGGTTGCAGGGGAAAATTCATGTTGGCCGTGGAAGCGACTGGGATAGAGGTTGCATATGCAATACCCGCCCCTAGGAGAACGCCGAGAAATGCCGCCAACCAAAGTTTGGGTATCATTTCACTCATCTCACTTGTATTCTGGATTTGGTTAAGTCTACATTTTCGAACAGCAAACCTTTCAATTACAGGACACGCTCCCTCCACATTCTAGCGCACTCATACCAGCAAATTCCAGCCCCCGCAACCCCAAAAATCACGCCTGCGGGTTCAATGCTGCCGCTCTGCCAGAACGTCCCCACTGCGTATGCAACGAGAGAGGTTGAGAGGAAGATCGCGTAGAAGAGGTATCGTGGCAGTATTAGGTGACCCACTCTCAGGAACATCTTAAGCGTTCCCACTTGCACCTGCTCTTTCAGGAAATATTGTCCCATAGCGTCTTTCTCAGTCACTCCGAGCTCACGCAATTTCTCCAGATGGTACAGGGCCGTGCTTGGGCTCGACATTGAAAGCGCCCTCTGAGTCTCGCGCACTCCCACCGGTTTCGTGTTCCTAAAGAGGTACCAATACACTCTCAAAGTCGTCCCGTGGATCTCACTTTCATTCGTTGAATCGGTAGCTGTAGGTTCCATGTAAGCTCGGAACTAACAAGATACCGCGCGATACATAGAACTTGCCAGAGGAATTAGCCTCGAAGGACTTCGAGCAGTAAACAACGTTTTTTAGGGTTACTGCGCACATGCGGGGGCGCACGGTGTAAAATGAATGCCGAATTGGGGATACTCGGTCAAGGAATTCGACCCAGACCGAGCTGTCAGGTGCTCTGGTAGGGAGTTGAAGATTTCCCCAAAGGCGGCAACGGAGATCTGCCGGAAGCTTCGCGGGATGAGGTTAGATTCGGCGAAGGAGCTTCTTGAGGCAGTGACGAAGAAGAAACGTGCAATCGCATACAGGCGTTACCATAAGGAAGTTCCCCACAGAAGCCTCGACGAAGGCTGGTATGCTGGCCGCTACCCGGTGAAGGCCGCAAGATCGTTCCTCTTTCTTCTTGAGGAATTGGAGTCGAATGCCGAATACAAGGGCCTCGATGTGGACCGCCTAAGAATCGTACATGCGGCCTCCCAAAGAGGGGTAAAGACTATGCGCTCTATTTCGAGGGCTATGGGAAGGGCCACACCCTATCAGAATACTCTCGTCCATGTCGAACTAATGGGATACGAGGTGGCCGAGTAACTTGCCCATTCACAAATACTTCGTAAAGGAAAACGCCCGCAGGGCCGAGATTGATGAATACCTCTCCCAGGAACTGAAGCGGGCTGGTTACAGTAGGCTTGAAATGACCAAAACTCCGCTCGGCACAAGGGTTGTCGTTTACGCAGCGAAACCAGGCCTTGTCATAGGCAGGCGTGGCCAAAGCATACGAGACTTAACACAGATTCTAGAGCAGCGTTTTGGCGTTGAAAACCCGCAGATTTCAGTTGCGACGATAGACGCGCCCGAACTTGACCCGAAGGTAGTTGCGTCCCAAATTGCAATGGCACTCCAACGTGGCATTCATTTCAGGCGGGCAGCGTACTGGGCCCTCCAAAGAACAATCGAAGCTGGCGCCCTAGGAGTTGAAATAGCGATTCGCGGTAAACTCACGACCGATAGGGCACGCTACGAGAAATACCGTGCGGGATACTTGCCAGTTGTCGGAGAGGCAATCGGCAAAATACTGCGCACTGCTGTCGTCGATACCCAATTGAAGCAAGGGCTCTTTGGAATAAGCGTCAAACTCATGCCCCCAAACGTTGTTTTCCCCGACAAACCCGTAATCAAGGAGCGAGGCGAAGCTCCAGAGATACCGAAACCGGTAATTCAGGAAGTCGTGGCAGAAACTGGAACAGTCCAAGAGGTGGCCCAGGTTGCCGATTCTAAGAAAGCGTGAGATCAGACAGCTTCTTCCGGAAGAACGCGAAAAGAAGTTGGCGGAGTTGCGGACTGAACTCACGAAGCTGCGGACGAACGTGAAATCTGGGGGCACCGTGGAGAACGTGGGCAGAATTCGTGAACTGAAACGAACTGTGGCACGCATCCTCACTATTTCGCACGAGAAAGTTACGCCGGAGACGCCTAAGGCATGAGCGAGATTACACCGCAAAATATAATCCGCCACGAATTAATCGGGCTAACGTTGAAGGTTGTGCGCGCAAGAAACTCGGCGATTAAGGGAATTCGCGGTGTGGTTATCGATGAGACAAGGAACATGCTTACGATAAACGCTAGGAGAGGGAAAGTCATGGTTCCGAAGAACACTGCTACGTTTCGATTTAATCTACCGGGCGGCATCCTCGTAGATGTAGACGGAGAACGTTTGGTCGCTAGACCGGAGAATAGGTTGAAGACTAAGGTGAGGCGCTGGTAATGTCTGATATAGGAATCGGCGCGAAAGCGCCTAAGAAATCTTGCGACGACCGTAACTGCCCCTTCCATGGTCATCTGTCCGTCAGAAGGAAGTTCTTGGACGGGAGGGTCGTAAGTACTAAAATGACTAAGACCGTGACTGTTGAGAGGGATTACTTGAATTATGTTCCAAAGTATACTCGGTATGAGAAACGCAGAAGCCGTATCATGGCGCATAGCCCTCCGTGCTTGGAAGTTCATGAGGGGGACCGTGTTAAGATCGCGGAGTGCCGGCCGATTAGCAAGGAAGTCGCCTTCGTGGTTGTAGAGAAACTGACTGGACTAACATGAAGTAGCGTTTCTGTCTTCGCAACATAACCTTAATTTGTTCCAGGCGCGTTCTGCAGCGCCTCACGTGAAAGTAGAATGCCTGCCCCTAAAACTCGTGCTGTCAGTGCGAAGGGTATGGTGGAATACCGGCCGCACGTTGCACGAGGGTTGCCGAACGGTTGCAGGGTCAACTGCGCTGACAATACGGGGGCGAAGGAACTTAAGATCATACAGGTTTTTGGTTACCACGGCCGGCTGAGGCGTGTGCCGTCTGCCTGTGTTGGTGATATGGTGATGATTTCGGTTTCCAAGGGGACACCTGACCTTAGGAGGCAGATGTTTCCGGCTGTTGTGGTTCGGCAGGTGAGGCTTTTCAAACGCCCAGACGGAACGAGGCTTTCCTTCCACGATAACGCTGCCGTTATCATGACTCCCGAAGGGGAACTGAAAGGGACGGAAATTCGCGGGCCCGTGGCGAGGGAAGCTGCGGAGCGTTGGCCGAGGGTAGCCAACCTCTCTAGCATAATTATCTGAAAGTGAAGCTAATGCCTCCCGTAACGAAGAAACCCTCAAAGCAGCGTAAGATGATTTACGAGGCTCCGGCACACCGGGTTAGAAAGTTCTTAACTGCCCCTCTTTCGGAGGAGCTACGGAAGAGTCAAGAAAGGCGCTCTTACCCCGTCAGGAAGGGCGACACAGTGAAGATTCTAAGGGGCGACTTTGCTGGCATTGAAGGAAAAATAAACGACATCGACGCGCGCAGGCAGCGCATATTCGTTGAAGGCGTCCAAAGAGAAAAGACCTCAGGAACATCCGCGAACGTTTCTGTGAACAGTTCGAAAGTAATGATCACAAAACTGAACCTCGACGATAAATGGCGAGTAGAGTCCGTTAAACTATCCCGCGCGAAACCGACTACCGCAGGGGCAGTGGCCTGAGAATGGCACACAAGGGCGGACTAGGGCACCTCAAACGGCTAGCTTCCCCCAGTTTCTGGCCCGTGCACCGCAAGGAATCAACATGGGTCGCGAAACCAGACCCAGGTGCGCATGCCACTTCGCATTGTTTGCCATTAGAACTGGTTATCCGAGACGAACTAGCCCTGGGCAAGAACAGAAGGGAAGTTGGCAGCATTTTGGCTGGTGGAAAAGTCAGGGTGGACGGGAGACCTAGGCGCGCGAGAAATCACGCGACTGGTTTGATGGATGTTGTTGAATTCACCGACGCCAATATTGCTTACAGGGTTCTTCCTGTGGAAGGAAAAGGGCTTTCGCTCGTGAAGATACCAAAAGAAGAAACCAAATTCAAACTCTGCAAGATCCTTCGCAAGGGGGTAGCCCCAGGCGGCCGCGTGCATTACGGAATGCATGATGGCCGTACTCTAGCCGTCGCGCCAACAGACGGCGAAACGGCTGCTTACTCAACGAATGACACGTTGCGGATAAGTATACCAACCCAGCGCGTTCTGAACCAAATCAAATTCGAGAAGGGCAACTTCGCAATTGTCATTGCAGGCCGTAACTTAGGTAAGAGCGGGAAGATCGTGGAGCTGCAGGCCGGAACCGCAACGAGGCCAGCAATGGTGACGCTTGAGGACACCACGGGCAACAAGTTCGATACGATGGTGGACTACACATTCGTTGTAGGAACCGACAAACCCGCGATTAAGCTGGAGGCCTAGACGATCCAAACGGTTACCGAAACATTGCCCAAGAATCCCATGCGGGAGGTCAAACTAGCGAAGGTCGTAGTGCACATAGGCGTGGGCAAGTCTGGAGAGATGCTGGAGAAGGCAAGGAAAATTCTTCAAGAAATCACCGGCCAAAAGCCGTGCACTAGACAGGCCAAGATGACCATAAAAGAATTCGGAATCCGCGAAGGCGAACCCATTTCTTGTATGACGACGCTCAGAGGGGAAAAAGCTACGACTTTCATGAAACGAGGCCTCGATGCCGTCGGAAATACTTTGAAGAGGTCGAGTTTCGATGGAAACGGAAATTTCGCATTCGGAATTAAGGAACACATTGAGATTCCTGGGACCAAGTATGTTCCCGAGCTAGGCATTGTCGGGATGGATGTCATCGGTACGCTCGAACGCCCTGGTTTCAGAATTAGGAGAAGAAGAATAAGGTCATCCCCTATTGGAAAATCACATCGGGTTTCCAAAGATGACGCAATCACTTTCATGACCGGAAAGTTCGCTGTTAAGATCCGGGAGGCCTAAGCCCATATGGCAAAACTGAAACCAAAGAAGGTCAGAAAGTACGGTAAGGGCAGCCGGCCCTGTAGAAGGTGCGGCCAGTACGGCCCTGTAATTCGCAAGTACGACCTCTACCTATGCCGACAATGCTTCCGCGAACTCGCCCCAAGCCTTGGATTCAAGAAATACATGTAGGATTGGAAATCATGGTGCGCGTCGAGCTAGCCCAAAGATCATTGCCCATCCCAGAAGGCGTACAACTTACTGTGGACGGAAGAAGAATCAAAGCGGTGGGACCGAAAGGAACGCTCGAAGAAGATTTCTCACACCTGCCCGTACAATTCTCCTTGGAGGACAAATCGCTTCGCTTATACAGCCCATGGGCTCGAAAACGTGAGGTCGCGCTGGTCGGGACAGCCCTAGCGCACGTTCGCAACATGATTCGCGGCGTAAGCTCAGGATACACTTACAAACTCAAACTTGTTTACGCTCACTTTCCCGTGACCGTCAAAGTCAACGAGAAGGAGAAGAAACTCACTATCGACAACTTCACAGGTGAGAAGACCCCGCGCAACGCAAAGATCATCGGGGCGGCTAAAGTCAAGATTGCAGGAGACGAGATTCACGTTCAAGGAACCCGTCTTGGCGACGTAAGCCAAACAGCCGCCAATATCCAAAACGCAACAAGAATTCGAGACAAGGACCAGCGTGTATTCCTAGACGGCATATACATATTCGAAAAGAAGGAGGGCATGTAACTTGTCCTATCGCAGGCCGCGTTTCGTTCGGGAGGAAAGTTGGCGCTACAAGCGGGTTAAAGAACCCTGGCGCGCCCCACACGGAAAAACGAGCCGAGTGAGACGCAGCAAGAAAGGCTGGCCCGCAGTTGTCAAGATAGGTTACTCAAGGCCGAGAGCCACAAGAGGCCTTCACCCATCAGGTTTCAGAGCGATTACAGTGTGGAGGCCTAAAGATCTGCTAGCGTTAGATCCTAAGCTTCACGTTGGAATGATCGCCCACACAGTTGGCGAGAACAAACGTGTCCAAATTCTCGACGAAGCAAAGAAAGCAAACATCAGGATTCTTAATCCAGGTTTGAAGAGGCCGGCTGAAGTAGTGCCTGAAGTAACCCCAGAACCTACCCCCACTGAGCCGACTCCGGAAACGAAAGGAGAACAGAAAAAAACGAGAGAGACAGAGAAAAAACCGGAACCGGCCCAACAAAAACCAAAGAAGAAAGCTAAGGCGAAAACCACGACAAAAAGGAAGAGTAAGAAATGAGCTTAGTAAGCCAGAAGCGCCTAGCCGCCGATTTACTTAAAGTAGGAACCACTAGAGTGTGGGTCGACCCTGAAGACACCGACCGAGTATCATCAGCGATTACTCGCGTAGAGATCAGGAAACTAATCCACGAAGGAAGCATCAGGAAGCTCCCGATGGTAGGCATAAGCAGAGGAAGGAAGAGAGTCAGAAAGGAAGAACTCCGGGCAGGCAGACACAAAGGGCCAGGAAGCACGAAAGGAAGCGCACGGCACAGCAAGGCAAGGTGGGTAGTTCGCATCCGCTCCATTAGGCTGAGACTCCGAACATTACGCGATAAACGCTTCATCGCAACAGAGGCCTACCGGAAATTGACCCTAATGGCCAAAGGCGGCACCTTCAGGAGTGCGGCACACCTGGACGAATACATAGAGACGCACAAACTCGCAAGGAGACGCTGAAATGCAAACAGCTCAAACCCAAAGGGCCGAAGTGGGCTGGGTCCCTAAAACCAAAGTGGGGAGGATGGTCCAGAGCGGACAGATAGTTTCCTTAGAAGACATCTTCACGCAAGGATTGAAGATCAAAGAACCAGAAATAACCGACGTTCTTCTACCCGGCCTTAGGCAGGAAGTACTTGGAATAGGTTTCGTGCAAAAACAAACCGACGCCGGCGAAAAATCACGCTTCAAAGCAATCGTCGCCGTGGGAAACGGAACTGGTTTTCTGGGCGTCGGAGGCGGTAAAGCAAGACAAGTAAGAAGTGCCATCGACAAAGCCAACATAACCGCAAAACTCGGCGTTGTCCCAATTCGCCGGGGGTGCGGCAGTTGGGAATGCGGTTGCGGCCAACCGCACTCAATCCCGTTCAAAGTTCGAGGAAAGTGCGGTAGCGTCGCAATCGAAATCATCCCCGGCCCACGAGGACTAGGTTTGGTCGGAGGAGAAACGCCAAAGACAGTTCTGACATTGGCGGGCGTCAAAGATTGCTGGACAAGAAGCTTCGGTTCGACCAACACGCTCGGCTCCATGGCGTATGCCGTATACGAGGCCCTACGCAGTACCTACCGCATCGTGACGCCGAAGGACTGGGTCGGTTAGATAGTCTCCAGTCCCTCGAAAGCTGTGATTCTCTGCGTCGTTTGTCGAGCAATTCAGTGTCCACGCTATCCCTTCCGAAAGTTCAGAATAGGATAGAGGATTTGAGTATCGCAACTAGATTATGTGTAGTTCCTTTCCTATCTTTTCAAAGGCGCCTATTGCGAAGTCTAGGTCTTGTCTGGTGAGCGCCGCGTTCATGATGGTTCTTATTCGTGCCTTGTCCCGCGCTACCATGGGAAAGACAATTGGCAGGGCGAAAACGCCCTCTTCGTAGAGCCGGGAACTTAATCTCTTAGCAACGCCGCTTTCGCCGACTATGACCGGTGTAATCGGGGTTGTGCTGTTTCCTATGTTGAACCCCAGGTCCTTCATTGCCTTCTTGAAATACCGCGTGTTTTCCCACAAGTTCCGCACATGCTGGGGCTCGGTCTCAAGGATATCAATAGCCGCTATGCAGGCAGCTGCAACTCCAGGCGGATGTGATCCGCTGAGGAGCCACGTCCTTGACTTGTTGTAGGCAAAGTTGACTAAATCCCTAGAACCGGAAATGTGTCCTCCCACCACTCCGAAGGCCTTTGAGAAAGTTCCCATCTCAACTTGCACTTTGTCGCGATCAAGCTTGAAGTGGGAGACTATGCCTCGTCCTCCTTCGCCCAGCACGCCTTCGCCATGAGCATCGTCCACAAAGACCATGGCTCCGTGTTCTGCACCGACCTTGGCCACCTCATCCAACGGCGCGATATCGCCGTCCATCGAGAAGACACCGTCCGTGATTATCAGAATCCGTCCATACGACGGGTCATGTTTTTCCGCCTCATCTAAAACCCGCTGCAGGTCTTGCGTATTCGAGTGTTTGTAAACTCCTCTCTCTGCGTGTGATAGTCTGACGCCATCAATTATGCTGCCGTGGTTAAGTTCATCACTTATTATCAAATCGCCTTTGCCGGCAAGCTGCGGAATCAGCCCAGCGTTAGCTGCAAACCCTGTTTGGTAAACAAGAGACGCCTCTGCATGTTTGAACTTTGCCAGCCGTTTTTCCAGTTCGACATGAAGATCCATGTTTCCGGCGATGGGGCGAACAGAACCGGACCCCGCACCGTGACTTTGAACCGCCTTCATCGCGGCTTCTTTCAATTTTGGATGGTTGCTGAATCCCAAGTAGTTGTTGGAACAGAACATCAGAACCTTCTTTCCGTCGACCATGCACCATGGCGTGCTCGGACCTTGCAGAACGCGGAGTTTCCAGTCAATCTCGTTTCGAACAAGTTCGTCATACTCCTGTCGCAGGAATGATGTTGGGTTTCGCATCCTAGGCACTTCTCTCCAACAGTCTCATACTATATCGCTTAACTCTTTCTACCCTAATCTTCCAGCATTATATCTCTCGGTGAGTTTGCCTATCATGTCCTTTGTCATGGAAGACAAATCGTAGGATGGTTTCCAGCCCCACTCTTCGCGCGCGACACTATCGTCTATTGACATGGGCCATGAATCTGCAATGTTTTGCCTGAAGTCAGGCTTATACTCGCATTTGAACTCCGAGAATTGCTTCTTGATTTCCGCTGCCAACTCTCCCGCCGAGAAACTCATCGCAGTCAAATTGTAGCTTGTCCGACACTTTATCTTAGATGAATCGGCTTCCATCAAATCTATCGTTGCCCTGATGCAGTCAGGCATGTACATCATGGGTAGGACCGTATCCTCTCTTAGAAAACAGGTGTACCGCCTGCTCTTGATTGCCTCATAGAATATCGCTACAGCGTAATCTGTTGTGCCTCCACCTGGCGGCGTCTCGCTGCTTATGATGCCAGGATATCGGAGGCTTCGCACGTCTACGCCGAATCGTTTGAAGTAGTAGTTGCACAAAAGCTCACCAGCAACCTTTGTGACGCCGTACATCGTGCTGGGGATGAGAGTGGTGTTTTGAGGGGTCTTAACGCGTGGTATTCCTGAGCCAAAGACCGCGATCGAGCTGGGCCACAAGACTCTGCTTAGCTTGTGTTCCCTCGCGATCTCCAACACGTTATAGAGTCCACTCATGTTCACTTGCCAAGCGAGTTGCGGATTCTGTTCACCGACTGCTGAAAGAAGCGAAGCAAGGTGATGTATCGTATCAATTCCATATTGCTTCACGACTTTCACGAGGCTCTCTTTGTCTGAGGTATCGACGATTTCGTAAGGCCCGGACTTCAATGCCTCACTCGGCGCCCTCTTATGGCCAGCCGCCACAACATTGTCACGGCCATATTTGTCTCGAAGTGCAATCGTCAACTCAGATCCTATTTGCCCAGTCGCGCCAGTGACAAGAATTCGCTTCGTGTTCTTCTTGGACATGAGACACTCACGTGGAAGTTGGAACGAACGTGCTCGGCCTTCGGGATATAAGACGTGTCGCTCAATACTGCCGATAACAATAACTTCAGACCAACCAAGCCGCGACGTTGAATTCAGGAAATTCGGACTCTGCATTTCGAATCTCGCGTGATGGGTTACAGTGTCTTGGTGAGCGGCTCAGGGACCCGTTGCGAGATCGTGTCGGGGTCTAGATGGAGTCTTTGCCGGAAACGTTTATCTTGGGCACTCCGGAACGTGACAGCCTCGCGTGGTCATCTCTAGCAGAAAAACTAGCAAAGGCATGTCCAAATTGGCAACCAGATTAAGAAAAGGCCGACGCCTAAGGAGCTCCAGAACCCACGGCTGGGGCACTTCAGGCCAGCACAGGGCAAGTGGAATGCGTGGAGGGTTCGGCCAGGCGGGCAGGTACCGACACAAGAGATCACGACTCATAAGAACCGGCGAGTATTCCCACATGCATTACGCCGGCAAGAAAGGCTTCACCTCGATAGCCGAAATGAGGCCTGCTGGGAGGACGGTCAACCTTTGGCAGCTATCGGAAATGGTTGACAGATTAGTCGCTGAGAAGAAAGCGGAGAAAGCAGGCGAGAAGGTTGTTGTGGATTTGAAGCAGCTTGGCTTTAAGAAACTGCTTGGATCGGGTTCAATTTCGCGGCCTGTCCAAGTAAAGGTAGACGAGTGTTCCGAAGGAGCCCTCAAGAAGATAAAGGACGCCGGCGGAGAGGCTGTCCTCAGAGCTCAACCACCTCAACCTACCCCAACTGCCACCACTAAGTGACGTTGAATGGTTCGTTTCATCGAACTCTTCAAGCCTATAGCCAGATTCTTCCCGGACATCAAAGCGCCTGACAGGAAAGTGGCCTTCAACGAGAAGATATTCTGGACCGCTATTGCGCTCATAATCTACTTCGTAATGTCCCAAGTACCGCTTTACGGAATAGGGGCGGCAGGACTGAATGATCCACTCGGCTCGCTCAGGGTGATATTCGCCTCAAACCGCGGCACGCTAATGGAGCTGGGAATCGGCCCCATCGTGACTGCCGGTTTAATTCTGCAAGTCTTAGCCGGGTCGAAGATGGTGAACATCGACATGTCGAATCCCGAAGATCGGTCGCTGTTCACAAGCGCCAGTAAGATTCTCTCCGTGGTCATGACGGTCTTCGAGGCATCAGCCTACATAATCGGGGGCACGTACGGGTCGCTGCAAATAACGACTGAAATTGTGATAATGCTGCAGCTCGTGGCTGCGGGAATCATAGTGCTCCTCCTGGACGAACTGCTTCAGAAAGGCTGGGGGTTGGGAAGCGGGATCAGCCTATTCATAGCCGCCGGTGTAGCCTCTTCCATATGGTGGGACTCAGTGGCCCCAATGGGGCCCATGGCTGACGGGAAATACCTAGGAGCCCTCGTAGCATTCGGCCAGGGAGTACTTGGCAGGCAGAGTCTTGTGAGCGTGCTCTCCCGCACAGGCGGCCTGCCGGACATGGTGGCATTTATCACCACACTCGGCGTCTTCGCGATAATCATCTACTTCAACGGCATGCGCGTAGAAATCCCCGTGTCCTACGCGAGGTACAGAGGTTTCCGCGGAAAATTCCCATTGAAGCTCTTCTACGTATCGAACATACCCGTCATCTTCGCAGCCGCCCTCTTTGGGAACATCTACTTTATCGCACAATTACTCTGGCAAAGGTACAACAGCACAAACACCAATTTCTGGTTCAACCTGATCGGCACCTTCACCACGCAGGGGACGCAGTACCAACCTTCAGGTGGATTAGTTTACTACGTCGTGCCCCCAAGGAGCCTGTCCTTGGCGATGGCTGATCCGATGCGTGCGCTCGTGTATGCGGTCCTCCTCATCCTCGGTTGCGTTTTCTTTGCGGTGACTTGGGTTGAAGTCGGTGGAATGGATGCGAGGACTGTTGCGAGGCAGCTTCTAGATTCGGGTATGCAGATTGAAGGTTTCAGGCGGTCTGAGGTTCCAATAAGGCAGATGCTTGACCGCTATATCCCAACGGTCACAATCCTCGGGGCAATTCTGATCGGAACGATAGCCGCTTGTGCAGACTTCTTGGGAGCATTTGGCTCCGGCACGGGAATACTGCTCACCGTTGGTATCATTGAGCAGTACTACCAAATCTTTGTCCAGGAACGAATCACTGAACTCTACCCCGCTGCTAGAGGTTTCTTGGGTGAGTAGGCACTGTCCCGAACGGTTGTAGTGACCGGTATACCCGGAGTAGGGAAAACCACTGTTCTCAGCGAACTGCAGGACATAGCCAGACAGAACAAGTTCAACCTCACAATCCTCAACTATGGAACAATCATGAACGAAATCATGCGAGAACTTGGCAAAGACCTTCACCGCGACAAGATGAGGGAACAAAGCATCGAAGCGCAAAAGAAGGTTCAGGAACTTGCCGCCAGCGAAATCACCAACCGAGCGGGACATGGCACCGTGGTTATAGATACACACATGTTCGTTCGGACAGGGTCAGGGATGTGGGCGGGGCTTCCACAAAATGTCTTAGAGAAACTTGGGCCACAGCTCCTCGTCCTAATAGAAGCGGAAGCAGGGCAGATAGCTGCGAGACGCATGGGCGATGCGGGTAGGATGCGGGAGCAGGCCGTGGGTGAAGAAATCTCATTCGACCTAGAGTGGTCCCGCGCGACAGCTGCGGCTTCTGCGGTTGTGACGGGTTCACCTGTTAAGGTTATAAGAAATGATGAGGGTAGGCAGAAGCAAGCGGCACAGGAGCTGTTTCAGGCGATTCGAAGTATCATGGAGGCACAAGTTTGAGTTTCATAGATGACATAATCGCATGGGTTGCTGCCGCAATCCAACCATACAGTAACATCCCACAGTCCACATTGTTCACGATTGGAATCGCCTTAGCGCTCGGTCTCATGTCGTCGACAGCGGCGAAACTACTCGTGGACTACAATATGGTCAGAAACACTATGAAGGAAGTTCAGGTGTGGAGGAAAGAGATGGACCAGGCTAAGAAGGCTAATGATGAGCAGACGCTTTCGAAGCTCATGAAGAAAAGCCAAGCAATGATGAAGGCCCAATCGAGAGCGAGCATGGAACAAATGAAGGTCACCGCCGTGACCTTCGTGCCATTCCTCCTCATATGGTACCTGATCAACCATGTCCTCGGAGGCCATATTGTAGCGATCGCACCATATCCGCTTCCAATTATCGGCACCCAGCTGACGTTCTTCTATTGGTATTTCCTAAGCTCTTTCGCCGTGAACTTCCCCATAATGAGGCTGTTCGGCATAGGAATGAGTGAGAACTAATTGCCGACACGGCATCTCCGAAACCGAAACGTGAAACGGAAGACTCTGCAGGTTCCAGGCGGCAGAGTTACCATTCACTACCGGAGAAAGAGCTACAGTGGAGGTAGATGTGCCTCATGCGGCCTTCCCCTTCGCGGCGTCCCCTCAAGCTCCGTAAGAGGCCTCACTAAGTCGTCTAGGCGGCCGTCGAGGCCGTTCGCCGGCGTTCTATGTCACGCCTGCCTACGGGAAAAAGTTCGCCAAGGAACCAGAGTCGGATAGGCCTTGCCGGGGCCAGTAATCACCGTATTATTCATATTAATAGACCCATAATGCCGCCGAGCGTGACGCAAAAAGATAGAATCAACCAGTTCATTCAGATTCCAGAAGTCTCCACGTGGTTCAAGGCAGCTGACCTTAAGCTTGGAACCCGCGAGAACTACGCGCTGCGACTCATGCAACTATTCGGCGAGATGAATATCTCTCCCCCTCAATTTCTTCAGGAATGCAACAGTAACCGCAAGCAAGTTCTCAGCAGGATCAAGATAGCGCTGGGCGGAGTAAGGGAACACAGCGCATCCGTCGCTCATCAGCAGCGGGCGGCCCTCGTCAACTTCGTCTCCTTCTACCAAGACCAATTCGACCAACCATTAACGATAAACTACAAGGTGAAAGTGAGACGTGTCCGCATGAAAAAGGGATTGACGTTCGAGCAGGCGGATAAGATCATAGCTGAATGCACCCATCCATACAGAGAGATTTTCAGATTCCTCCTCTGGAGCGGGATGGACCAATCAACATTCGCATACATCAACTCGAACCCCAAGCTGGTAGCGGAGATTCAAGCGCAACTCTCTGATTCGACGCGGGACTATGTTCGAATCGACCTGCCTCCAAGGAAAGCGAACATGGACGTGTACTTTGTCTGCATTCCAAAGTTGGCTTTCGATAACTTGGCGCTTCCGGTGTCCACTAGGACCCACAAACTGAGAAATGGAGATTTGAAAGGCGGCCAGCTCATCAAGCCTGAGAAGCTCAAGAAGCGGTGGGTTTACGCAGCCAAGAAAGCGAAGCTATGGTATGTTGGCATGGGAGCCCACCACCTACGCAGCGCCTTTCATACGCAGGGGGTGAGAGCGAATGTGGATGATCGAATGCTCCTATTCCACCTCGGCAAAGGCGGGGACAAGTTCGGATACGTTCGCCCCGAGGAACAAGATGTGGTGCGTGAGTTGCGGAAGGTTTGGCAGTACAATTCACCTCAAGCCGCATTAGAAGAGCAGAACAAGCAGCTTGTTGAACGCATCAGGAAACTCGAAGCCAGTGGCAACGCAGGGCAAGAACTTGAGAAGCTACGTGAGGAGCTCCAAGAAGTCCGTTTCGAAGTTCGCATGCTCGAAGATGCCTCCAAACTCAAAGTGATCACGCCGGAGGTGAAAACATAACATGCCATTCTGTGCAAACTGCGGGAAGGAAATCGAACCCACAGCCAAGTTTTGTTCAAATTGTGCTACCCCTATCGGTGGATCACGGGCTCCCACAATTGCCTCCATCCCCACGGGTGGTGGAAGCATGACGCAGGTTTATTGTCCTAACTGCAAGCAGCTAGTGACTCCAAAGAAAGGAAAGACCGACTTGGTCGCTGGTTTATTGACTGGCCCTATAGGCTGGGTTGTCGCCCCAATCCACTACCTCAGCAAAACCAAGCGTTGCCCCAGCTGCAACACTCCCCTCGAATAACAGCGCTACCGCTAGGCAGAGAAAACTACGGAAAAGAGGCGCTAGGTCAGTTCGGTTACGATGTTGCCGGAATTGTCGACCCTGATGCGGTAGCGCTTCGTGCTGTCCGGGGTCTTCACAATGAGGCCTGTGCTAGGGTTGTTCATGGCCAAGTCCGTGTCGAACAGGGACGTATTGCTCGAGTTTCCGCCCAAGAAGGCGACTAGGTTGTTGTAGTCGGCCCGGGTGATCGCCCCGCTAAGCTTCTGTAGAATGCCCATCCTACGGATTCTCCTGCTGAAGCAGCGTGAGGGTGTACGGGATTTCGTTGTAGTCGTCGGCGGTCTCGTCGAAGCTGGGGTTAATCATGATGCAGTTGAAGACATTGTTCAGTTGAATCTGGTAGATGGTGGCCGGCGTCGTGACGCTGGCCGCCGAGACCCGAACCCAAAACTTCGTAGCACCGTTGACCTTGTCCTGCTTCCAGTCGCTGGGGGGTGTGAAGGTGACAGCGCCGTTAGCGTGTAAGCCGCTTGTGCCATCTGTGACGGTGAGAGTTCCCCAGACGCCGTTGCCCTGGCTGTACTCCCAGAGGAGGGCTCCGTAGGTACCTACGGTAGCCAGCGAGAACTTGAGCTGGTTACATTTCTCCCGGTGGCCAAAGTAACCGTAGTCAGTCGACGCGCCTAGGAGAGTGAACGGTGTCCCCAGAGTGCTTTGGGATTCAGCCGTGTAATCAGTCCACGTGGGTCCGGTCTGCCAACGGAAGCAGCTCTCCAGGAGCGTCAACGTGGCCTCCTGCAGGTCGAGGATCCTAGCGGTCCCGTCGGCCAGGCCTGCGATCAGATCCCTGGTCGCCTGGCTGCTGGGCCGAATGGCGCCTTTCAGAGTGAACTGGGCGCCGAGGCCGCCGCGGTCTTTCCGGTAAGCGAAACTTCTACCTGGTAACGGGACTTCCTGTTTGATGCGTGGCTGCTGCCGCTGCATCGACAGAACATGCGGCAGAGTTGTGGAACCAAAGAGTACCATGGCTTTCACCTATGCGTAGGCGTACGGGTCGAACGCTGAAGGGTCGAACTCATCCTCAGTCATAATCAACCGAACTATGTACTGCAACCGCCCCGATTTGAGAACCCGAAACGCAAAGCGGTCGAAACCTGTCCCAACGTCGGAGACGGTGACGCCGAAGGCCAGCTGGGCAGCTGCAACCTCAGAACCAAAGCCGTGGTCAAACGCGGCTACCCAGAGGCCTGCTACAACAACCTCGACGGCTATACCGGAGTCAACTACGACGACACTTGCAGAAGTAACGGGGATGGATTCGAGGCCTGAACCCGCATCACCCATCGCTACAACTAGGGATAAGACGTCAATCCCTGAACCGGCGTCCCCTACTGCCTGGTCAATTTCCGGTGTGATTTCAACGCCTGACCAGGAATCCGTAACTTTGAGAGTAAGCGCAGTTGTCTCAACACCGCTGCCAGAATCAGGGACTGAGGGACCTTCGGTAACAGTCTCTATTCCTTGGCCAGCATCCGATTCTGACTGGCCTACTGCTGGGACGCTTTCCAGGGCGGACCATGAATCGGCAACCTTGAGGTTCAGCGCAAACGATTCGATACCGCTGCCCGAATCGGGGACTGGGATGCCTTCAGTAACGGTTTCTACGCCAATGCCAGAATCCGACTGTGACTGGCTGATTGCTGGGGTAGCATCCAAACCGCTGCCGGAATCAGATATCTGAATCTGCGACACTGCAATAACGAACAGAACGACATCGTTCGTGCCCTGGCCTACCTGCTGTGGGCGAAGAATGACATCAACCATTAGCCTGCCACAAGCGTTCTATCAGTTGTTCCGAACACCCGGGCGCCCAAGTAGCTGTCGGAATAGCCTCTTATGAAATACTGTACGCTAACATCGCTTGTGACGCCTACGAACGCATAATTTCCGCTACCGTTGCTGGTCGCTGTTGCGACGAAAGATTCGTCACTGGTTTTGAATAGCCAAAGCGTTGCGCCGACGATAGGATTGCCTACTGAATCGATTACTCGGCCAACTATTGAGAAAAAGATTAGCCGTACGTCAACGCCAACCCCCACATCTGCAGCGCCAAGGGAGGCTGCCGTGGAAAGTGCATCGGAACCTGAACCTGAATCTGTGATGGCGAGGGTTGCGGTATAGGTGGCGTATTCGCTCCAGTTCTCAGTTGAAAGCGTACCGCCCGCCCAAGTGCTAGAGAGAGTGCCGTAAGCTTGAGCTAAGTAAATTCCCGTGTTAGCTCCACCGACAGCATACGAGGGTCCCGTGTCGACGTTATCCCACTGCCACATCAGCCAGTAGTAAGCACCGTTGATCAGAGTCGCAGCCCAACCATTCGTCCTAGTTCCTGTGCCTTCAGTCAGAACGTTCCATGTCGTACTCGCTGAGCCGGTTGAAGGAGAATACCATAACAGGTGATTCGGATTGCCTCCTGAATCGTCGTAGAGTGCAAGCGTGAAGTGATCTCCCGCACCGCCCACGTGAGTGTAGAAACTGAAACTCGTAACAGGCGCACCCGTAGGATCTGTGAACTGAACGCGTGTGCCTTTCGTGTAGCCTTTAACCTGAATGTACGTGATTCTCATGTAGAAAACGTTGGTCGTTGTTGTGGGTGAGCCGAATGGATTCGCAAACGAACCGTATGCGTGCGCATTATATTTCTGTGTGTTCGTGCCACTTGTGTAATGAATAGTTAGCGAACCGCTATCGGTTTCATAAGCTATCCAATACGGTGTTCCTGCGACAACATAAACAGGCGTGGCTAACGTTCCGTCTACCCAACCAACTGCTGACGCAACGGAATTAGTAGTACCAAGCAGCGTGCCTGGGCTTCCTGAACTATCAGCGAAGATAGCAAAGATTTGGTGCCCCGCACCAACAGTTGTGTGTATTCCAATTTTTGTAACGGTACCAGAAACAGTTGGTGTTATAGCAAAGGCCGTTTCATAACCAGCAGCTACAGCAGCCGTACTTGTTGTTGTACCAATAGCCTGAGTGCTTGATGGCGCAGTTGCTGAACCTGTCGTTGATATTCCAAGCGCTGGGTCGTCGTCTGGTATGGCGTATCGAGCGAGAGTAACACGACTTCGCGGTTCATTGCAAACAGAACACTTTTCTTCGCCAACTTTGCGTTGGCCGCAAGCGCAAGCGTTGAAACATTTCATGCAGACGGGTGGAATCTCACACAGTTTGCCACTGCGAATGCCCACTTGCATTACTGGTTTGGCGAAATATCGAGAGTGACAGCTAGGACACTCGTAGAAATATTTCCCTTCGACTTGAACTTGTGTTTCGCTCAAGGCTTACGCCTCCAAAACGGAAGGGTACTGAGGACAAGACAACTCAGTGAAGAACTTCTAAGACAGCGTTATTGTCAGCGTTACAACCCACGTCGCGCCCGACGCTTTCGTACCCATCGAACTCACCAATCGGTTCAGGGCGTGGGTGAAGTCGTTGGCATTGGAGACTGTGATTTCATTCCAAATCCAGTTCGCGTCGGTCGTGCCGAACGTGGATTGCCAGACTTCAGCTTGAGCAGCCGCTGCGAGGGGATAGGTAGCGTTCATTCCCTTGTTCAGCTTGTTCGTCGAGGCTTGAAGCCCAGTCATCGATGATGGTACCGTTGCAGTTGCTGAATCACCAACTCCGATGTAGGCGTGGGTGTCATCGAAAGCGGCTCCACCAGCTCCACAGATCAAACCCCAAGCCACGTTAATGCCTGAGTTCAGGAGTGAATTGCCTATTCTTACGGTTCGGTCCCGATATGATGAGGGATGGTCTTTCAGCACTGCACTTAGCGGTACACCAAGCGTGGTCTTTCGTGAAATAATATCATCTGGATCGTGGAACTTGTCAATGCACCAAACTGGACGCCAGTTCATGCGGTCGTGCGCTCCCTGTACGGAGCCGACGTAGGCTTCGTCTACACCTTTCATTCTATCATTGAAACTTTCCATTTGTTTTCTCACCTCGCAGCAAGGAGTTTCTGTCCGCCTTTCGGCGTGACTAGACGGTAGTTCGTTCGAGCTCTGGGGCGTCGTCGGTAACCCAGGCTGCTTCCACTTCTACAGTTGCGTGGAAGTTTCCGCGGTCCGGGTCCGTAACCCAAACGGGTCCCGTGTCCGGGATGGCGAAGAGTTGTTCCAGGGTGACCACGTCGGTGAGGCCGTCGATTTCCCAGGCGTCGCCGTTCGTGGCCAGCTGCCGAGTGTATTCGAACCCTCGGCCTGGAGTGGGTTGCAAGCCTAGCAGGAGGCTGCCGATCCGGCGCATCAGCTGGACCTGGGGCAGTGTCAGCCCTTGAACTTGCATCAGAGGACCCCCATGTCCTGCACGTTCTTTCGCACCTGCTGGAGGGCGTCAGCGATCGTTAGGACACGGTTCGTTAGCGCCAACGAGGCCTTGTTCGCGTCGGCAAGGTCCCGCGTCAATGTTGAGACCACGTAGGTGCCGGAGAGATTCAGGTCGCCGTCCGTGACTGTGATTATGTCGAAGGGGCCATAGGTGCCCGCCGGGTTTGCATCAATCCAATCCACAGTGATGGTTTCCTTCACGTCTTTCCTCGTGCTAAGGAGCGTTTGGGCTGCAAGGTCCAAGGTTCCTTGGGCGTTCAGGTTCTTCTCGAGAAAGGCCTCTTCGATGAGGCCGTAGGTTTGTTGCGCCGTCAAATCGACGGCCGAACTTACCAGCTGCGCACCTGGAGAGCTGCCTACCGCATACACTTTCGTATCGATGTTGGTCCAATCTTCCTTGTGCTGCGCGGTCGCTTCATTACCAGGTGTCTGGACGTTGATGGCTGGAGTCCCTCCGAAGCCTGGCGCGAAGTCCAGGGTCCGGTTCGCGTTGAGGTGAAACTTCCAACCCGTAATGGTCGTGATCTGGTTGAGGGCATCGAAGAGGTTCGTGTATGTGGCCGGGAGGCTGATCACGGAACCGTACAAACTGATGGATCCAGCGGAGATGCCGCACGAATATCGGACTAGAAGGTCGTTGATGATGTTCTTCGGTTCATCTAGGTAGGTTCTGTTTGCGACTCGGCGTTGAAGTGTAAGCTTCTCGTCCAAGCCTGTGATGGTCAACTGCGGGTTTGGGCCGCCTACTCTGCTGCGGGTGAGGATTCGGCCGCTGAACTCGAGTGTGCCGCGCCTGTAGATTTCGATGAACCACCAGCCGCCCAGGGTCACGTTCAGGATAGGGCTAACGAGTGTGAAGGCTTGAGGGATGAAATCTGAAGAGAGCATGTAACTGCCGGACGCTACGACTACCTCTTGCCCTTCAATCCAAGCCTGGAAGTCTTTGGTTGAATCAATCGTCTTGGCCGCGTAGTAAATGTCTATGAGTTGTTGCGCTAGTGACGAGCCGTATGTTGAGTCGCCGGCGAAAGCTGCCAGGACACCGCCAAGCCCAGCTGCGGACCCTGAAGTATAGGTCGTGATCACCTTCCCATCTGCGCCTGTGGTCCCACTGGTTGGGCTGCACGAACCCAAGTTCGGAGTGAACGTGATGGTTTTCCCACTGACCGGCAACCCGGTGGAATCGTCCATAAGCGTCGCAGTGATCGTGGTGGTTAGAGGTGTGAGGCCGCTGCCAGTTCTATACACCTGGGCAACCGACGTCGAAATACTCATGTCGGATTGTTGCGGGATCCAAAGGTAGACGTCGCCGCCCCAACGCCACGTCGTTGACGTCGTGTAGAGAAGGGTGGTTGCGTCTGTGTCGTAGATTTTCATGTAACATAAGAGACCGTTGGCTGTCGAAATGTAAGCGTCTAGTCCAGTGATTACAGCAGGGGACCCAGGGGCAGGGCAAAGCGCAGATTTGAGAAGCCCACCTCCTGCATTGTAGACTTCAACCTTCTGCCCACCCAGCAGCCCGTTAATCGTGAATGTTTTGTCAAGCATGCAGATGAGGTCGTCGAACGAATGTTCTCGGCCTGGGCCGACGATGTACCCGGTGGCTGAAGCGTTGCGTAGCTTGATCTCAGCGGTCAGGGATCCCGTAGCGGTGACCGCTATCCACCCGGAGTCGTGGAACCCGTTGTCGAGTGTGCCGGCGTCGCTGTTCTCATCAATGTCGTAGAAGGTTTGCGCGCCGATTATGAGGCTGTGCTTGTAGGCGTTCGCAACTATGGCCGCATTCGGAGTATAATCGAGTGTATCTACATAGTCAACGTCACACTGTCCTTCAAGGTAAGCGTAGAAGCTTGTCAAGTTAGAAATGGATACTACGTGATGGCATACAAGCGTGCCGTCTTTGTAAATGTCGGTATAACCTGACCTTACGTCAACTTCCCAGAGGTGCATGTTTGTGTCTGTGGCGCCAAGGTCAACTTGGTCAGTGGAACCATTTGAAAACACTCCAAGAAAGAATGCCCACGCATGAGTATCGTTGTTTTGGTAGTTGACGTTGATTTCTACGGCTGAGTCAATCCAACCCTTTAACACTCGAAACTTAGCGGTAATGGCAACATAAGGTTGGTAAGGAACTGCGAATCTTGCACCAATCTTCATCGGCAAAACAAGTGTCAACGCATTAGAGCTGAGTTGATTGTAGTTGGCTGGAAGATGAGCTTGACTGTTGCTTACCGTTATTTGCGACGGGTCTCCGCCTATGGTCCACTTTCCAGTGTCAATTGTGGACCCTGGGAAATCATCGTATCGCGTTGGCGCAGGCCAAGCGCTAGTTGAAAGCGCTCCACGAAACGCACGCAACGTACGGTTCGCGCCTGTTTGCAGGTTCAGAATTTTCGTTAGCTTTCCATATGCATTTGCAGGCCAAGTTTTCCCCGTGGCGATCTTAAAAGCCGCTGCGCCTGCGTGGGCCGGCGTTGTGCTTCCTGCTGAAGCTGTGCCAGTTCCACTTTGACCGAACGTCCAACCGTTAGGGTAGGCGTCGCAGGCCTCTGCGAAGATGAGGCCGCTGCTACTCTGAACTAGAATCCCTGTCACATCTACACCCGCTTGCTGCGGCCGGCACTGCGAATGATGGTGTCAACGATGCGTTTCTCGAGGTAGGTCTGGATCAGCTGGCCGTCCAGGTACACGTTGACCGGCAAGGTGATCGCCTGGCTTGACCCTGGGGCAGCAGCTGGCGCTTCCGCTCCTGATGTTGCAGTTTGGCCGCCGGCCTGCACGGTCTGAATAATCCCGGTGGGCGTTTCGAAAGCACTCTGAAATTCGCTTTGAACCGCGCCCAGTCCCGCTTTCGTTTGGGCGACGAGTTCAGCCATCATGTCCGGCCAGATGGAGTGATGCGTTAAGCTATTCCAAAGAGCATTTGCAGCTGAGGCGATATCGTTCAGAACCGAATTGACCATGCTGCGCAACGTGTCGAACGCTGATCTGGCGGCGCTTTGCATTTCAGCCCAAGCGCTTGACAACACGGAATTTACGGTGGCAAGGGACGATGTGACTACTGAAGTAATCTCGTCTAATGCGCCTGGAAGCGCGGCTGCAATTTCTCCAATGCCCTGCAGCCAGTTTCCTTTCATCAGGTCGGTTCCGCCTTTGATGGCGGCGGCAAGTTCCGGGAACTGTCCCTGAATTGCTGCGGAAACATGGTCTAGGGGCGTCGTGATGGCGCCAACGATGGTGCCCCATGTGGTTGTGATGGTGCTTACGGCGTCGTTGAATCCGGTCTTCAGGAAGTCGAACCATCCAGTCGCAATTCTAGTGACCAAGGTTCCGAGCATGGTGTCTACGACCTGCCAGACTTTATTCCACAGATCCTGCCAGAGGGAGTGGCCAACAAGCCAATCGTAGAACGCCTGAAACCCTTGAGTCAACCAGGTGAAGAACGCGGCGAGTACATCGTGAATGAATTTGATGGCTGGCGTGATGATGTCGGCTAAGAGTTTGAAGGCCTGCGCGAACATGCTGACTATGGGGATGACTAGGCGGATGCCGTCAGCGATCATTTTGATTACGAAGACGAGGCCCTCGAGAAGCGCTTTGAAGATGTTGAAGTCCCCAGTGCTCCCGGTGATTGCGCGCCATATTTCGTTGAGGGCATCCCACAATGGTTGCAGGGCCGTGGCGAGTTCATTGAAAACATTCTGCAGGTCCTGGAGGGCCGGCATGAAGTCCCCTTTTACGGAGTTCCAGGCTTCGTTGAAGGATTTCTGAAGACCATCCCAGACTCCCTGGAAGGCACTCACCGCGCCCTGCACAGCAGGGATTTTCCCTACAGCATCAACCCATGATTGTATCGCGTCGACGCCCTTGCCGAACGCATCAATGACTGGGAGGATTGCTTCCAGAGTGGAGGTCAGGGCAGGCAGGAGTATGGCGCCGATCTTCTCACCGACGACTTGCATCGCGTTCGCTAGGCGCTCTTGGAGGCCGGCATACGTGTTCGCTTGGGCTTGGGCGGTGCCACCGAATTGCGTGTTCACCTGGCCGAGTACGTTCGCGTAATCCATGGCCAAGGCTTTGCTGCCCTGGAAGTTGATGCCCATGCTGGCCACAATCGCGGACAGCTGGGTCCCGTCAATAGTGCCGCCCTTCCAGGCAGCTGTTATTTCTTTCACGACCGCTGCGTGACTCAGCATCTTTCCACTTGCATCATTAACCGCCAGGCCGGCAGCAGTCATGGCTGCCGCGAAAGCGGCGAGAGGCGGACCCGTGGCCGTCTCTAATTTGACACCCATTTCTTTGATGGCTTCAGTGCCTAACGCTGTTTCCTGGGTTACCGTGGCGACTTCGATACCGTACCTGCGGAGTAGCATGCTGTTGCCCTGGAACGCTTTGCCGAGGGCGGTCGCTGCAGTTTCAAGGTCAATGTGCTTGGCTGCCGCGAGTTCCGTAGCGGCACGCAGGCCATCCATCGCTTGGGCGGCTGTCATGCCGTAGGTTGATAGTAGTTGGAATGACTTGATGAGTTGCGTGTCGCTGAAGGTTGTGGTTGTTCGCAGGGATTCAACGTAAGCGTCTATGGAAGTTCTCGCCGTGTCCCATGCGGCGCCGGTCAAATGCAACGTCGACTGCAGATCTGTCCACACGGTCTGCAGGTTAGCCGCAGCGCCCACGCTGTCCTGTAAGGCCTTGACGACTTCGCCGATGCCTACGATCGCCGCGCCCGTTGGGCCACCGACAGCGAAGCCCTGGATGACCTGGCCTAGCTGTGAGAAGCCTGGACCGAGGGTCTGCAGCTCCATGCCGATTAGACCCATGGAGGCAGAAATCTTTCCCATCACGCCCGACGCTTCGTCGATGGCCTTGATGGTCATCACTATGCTGCCGATGTTCACGCTCAATTCAGGTTCACTTCCTTGGTTGTCTCGGATGCTGCTTCTTCCAAACCTGCAGCAACCAATTGCGCTGCAGCGGGGTGAGCTCGTCCATGCGGTCAGTTAGCCGGTAACCGAACCCTGACACTAGGATCTCGAGAGGGGCCGAATAGACGGACCCTTCAGCGAAACTTGCTAGGCGGGTTTTGGGATCCCGGACAGGCCGCTGAGCTCGAAGCTTTTCAGAATTAGTTTCATGGATTCCATAGGCATCAGTGCCTTGGCGACGTCCGGCGTGCCGGTCGCGATGGCGGCGCCTTTCTGTAGAAACTTGATGTTCGACACCATTTTGTCCCTGTTGCCGATATCCTTCAGGTCCACGTTCGTGGACTCCAGGAGTTCGGATAGGTCTGCGTCGCTCATGGGCGAGACTTCGAACTTATGCAGTTCATTGTCGATGCCGCGGACCTCGATGGGTTCATGGTAGCTGGTTCCCTTCTGAATCAGTTCAGCCAGTTTCTTGTTCTGCGCTCGAGCTTCCAGGATGGCTTCCCTTTTCTCTTGACTCAATTCTTCACCCTCCTTGTCTTCTTGTTGTGAATCTCAGCAAGCGCTGAGACGTCACCGGTCAGGGCCCGCTCCACTTGGGCTGCCCGGAACAGAAAGAGGGGACCGTTACTCACGGTCTGAAAGACTACGCGGCCACCGATCCCATTGATCAGGCTGCGTATGTGTTCCACGTCGCCAAGCCGGCAGCTGATCACAACGCCGAAGCTGACCAGGAACTGTTGGTCGGCCGCGCTATCGCTAGGCTGGGTTGCGTTCGAAGAAAAAGCATTGGGGGGCTTGACGTCTCTCTTTGCTAAGGTCGATTTCTCCATATCTCCATCTCTCCAATCTTAAGGGCCAACAAAGCCCTACGGAGTCCTTGTTATCGATGCGAACTTGAAGTCCCAAGTTTCCATCAGGAACCCGTCAGGACTCTTGAGGTCCTCCGAATAGAGGCCGACGCAGCCGCTGAGAAGGAAAACCGTGGCTGTTGTCTTGTTCTTGATTTGTATGTAAAGCGGCGTCAAAGCCACATCACCAGAGAAGGCGCCAACGTCCGTGGCTAGGGATCCCGTGCCTCCTGAAACGGTCAGGGCTTCATCGTTCCAGCGGGTAAGCGCTCCCGTGTACTTGATGAGGTGTTCGTAGACTTCTGTTAATCGGGACCCGATTCCTTTCGCCACTTCTGTGACGCTTTGGTCGACCTTGAAACTGATGCTCTCCAGGTTGGTTACCGGGGCCGCAGCTGCGGCCGCGAGTGCGGTTGTTCCTATGCGAACTTCAACTTCATCACCATCGTATTTTGCCAAACATTTTCACCTGCCTCTCACCATGGTTGTCTTGGCCCAGGGGGCCATGACTACAAATCTACAAAACTACAGAAACGCCGACGTGATGCCGAGAAGGAGGGCCTGGAAGAGCTGGTCCTGGTGGGCGTCGAACGCTGGCCGAATGTACGGTTCCGCAGCCATCCGCCTGGTCCCTAGTTCCACGAACATGGCGTAGTCAGCGTTTGCGCCAATCTCGAGGCTGAGGTTTGCGGGATCTACGTTGTGGTAGATGGTGCTTTGTAGGAAACCGGTATCTACCGGGACTATTTGTCGGGCGGTGTCTTCCATCTCCACGCCGACTTCCTCTAACCCGTCCTGGATGCCCTTCGTCATCAGCTGCGCGGCAGCCATGAGTTTGGGCGTCACCGTATCGGAGATGATTTGAATACTGAAACTCATTTTGTCCAACCCAGGAGTTTGACGTCGTTGTGGAAGCCGCATGTCGTGCAGAGAACGCTAGGCTTCACGGTCCCGTCGGATTCAATCGTATGTCGTGCTAGGGAGAGCAGGTCGCTGCCATCGTTGATGACCACCTGTGGCTTTCCGTCTTGGGCTTGGTAGGCGTGCCAGGTCAACGGCGCCCAGTCTGCGTTCAAGGCTTTGGGAAGTTCAATCATCTAGGCCGTCAGCTCTCGGTGGGTCCAGAACGTGAAATCCATAATCACCCTGGCTTCTCGAGTGAGGATGGGGATGCGGACTGAAGCGCCGATGGGCAACGCGTCCACGTCAAGCATCTTCCTGAGGCCGTGAATGTCGTAGGTGGTCCTGAGGGTGTCGATGGCGTCCATGATGGCTTGTTCGACCTGGTCGGCTAGGGTTGTGACGCCGGCGCGGTCGTCGTAGTTAATGTCAAGCTGCAACCTGTAGTATGCCATGAACCCACGTTTGGTCGTACTCTTTCGCAGGCCTACGCCTGGGCTTTTGCTGGTCCCTGAAACAGTTCGGATAACAACACTCCGCGTATCAGCACCGTCGAACGGCAACCCATCGTAGATAGTTACGCCTAAGTTTGCAGCTGTAAGGATCGCAACGAAAGCTGCGCGAACGCTCTCTCGAGGCGTACTCAACCTGAATCACTTTCAAACATGCTGCAGCAATGTGAGCGCGCGGAACCGGGTGTTCGTGCCAACCGCCAAGCCGACGTAGCCCAGAAGCGCCCAAACCTTCTTGTTGTAAATCGGGACCGTGATGTCAACCCAAGCCAGGTTCGAGTGGGCCTCCATAACCTCGCCGAGGTCCCGGATCACCTTGGGCTTGCTGAACGGCTTCTGGCCATAGACCGCGAAGTCCCTTGCCTCATACGGGGGATCCGCCACTGCCAGGTCGGCCTTGTGCAGCTGCCTCTTGTGGGCCAGCAGGTTCCTGACGTCGTCACAGATCTGCGGCCTGACCTTCGTGTTGATGTCGTACGTGATTGTTCTTGGGTCGTGAACGGTCCCGCTGAACAGGTGCAGGATGCGGTGACAGTCGGGATAGAGCGCGAGGATTCGGGCCTTCACGGAATGCGGGAAGGTCCCGTAGTAATTGCTGGACCTCTTTCGGAAGAGAGCGCCAATTACCCAGGTGCCGTAGAGGCGTCCGTTATGGACCACGAGCGGCGCATATTGCGGGAACACTTCAGTGAAGTGGTCCGCTCTGTCCTGGGCATCGAGAAAGACTCACACTCTTCTAATTTTGTTAAGGCAATCCATGCACAGCTGAAACTTGGGGACCTGGTCGTCTATACTTCCGCATCTCCCGCAGACTAGTTCGCTAGGATTTCCGAAGTTGTCAGGCAACCCCACACCACCAGATTCCGGCCACGATAACCCGTGTAGTACATTGGTGATGGGCCGTAGGCGACCTTGGCGACTGTGAGGCAGAGGCGAATCAACACGTCTTTGATTCTCGCAAAGCGCCGGCGGTCCAGGACGCGAAGGAGGTATTGAAACCGGCCCATCTGCAGCTGGAGCATGTGGATGGCCATGCGTGCAGGCATTTTCCCGTAGTAGACCCGGCGAAAGCGGCAGGAGGCCCAGCAGGTGGGGTGTGGCCAGTGTAGATCCTGTCCACAGAGGGGCCGGCAGGCCATCGCGAAGCGGCGCCTGGGAAACGTGGGGAACCCGGCAGGGGTGAACTGTAACTCCAATTCGTTGATGTCTAGGTAGGTTGCCTTCGTGCGATCGGCAATCGTCCCGTAGTGTCGCATTACAAAGCCTGGGCGGATAATCTCACCCAAGTTACTGCGTTGGGGTTGGTTCATTCCAGTCGTCCACAATCTTGTCAGTTCGGTAGGGTGTGGCGGCGGTGTACGGGTAGCGCTTGATCCACGGCGTGAGTAGATCCTGCAGGTCCTTCGGCAGCACCGCTTGAACAGGGATGGAGATTTGGAACATAGTCTCGTGAACGAGGGGACCCATCTTGTTGCTGACCATGTACTGAATCATATTCGACGCGGCTCTCGCGGCAACGTCCTGGATGGCAGGGGGGATTACGCCTGGAAAGTCGACGTCGAAGTCCCGTTTGCAGAAGCGGTTGATGTGGCTTTGAACCCGAGGAATCAGAGTATTGTCTATGAAAGTGTCGAACGCGGCCTCGTTACTGAAAGGAGCCTGAAGTGTTCCCGTGGCCCCAGACACGTTGAGAGCATTCCATTTCGTGGCCGCGTAGGTCTTGACCTCGGTGTGGTTGGTCCATGCAGTGGCCATACTGTCTACCGTCTCCTATCCGACGATTCGTAACATACCAATGAGAAGAACGGACCTCACGGGGGAAAGAGTGAGGTGAGAAATTCGCGCCCGTAAAAGCAACGGGCAACCCTTGAGAACTCTACGTTTAGCTGTGTATGCCTTCGAGTTCGCCGATAGCTGCGGCCACACCGATTTGTGGTTGTAGCCACTGGCGCATGATGAAAGCGTCGTAGCCAGCTTGTTCGTTCCTGTACCTGGCTGCTTCGGTTGGTCCCGCGCCAAGTATGACTCCGCTCACCGTGTCAAGCACGTATGCGCTTGTTGTAGGGGTCATGAAGAAGTCACTGTACCCTGTCACGCCCGGTAGGCCGGGGATGGGAAATCCGCCGCCCTTCGAGAGGTCTGGGTAGACTGCGCCAGCCAACTGGCCTTTCACAAAATCGTTGCCGAAGAAAGCCGACCATCCGGTCGGGTGTGCGACGACCGCGTTGGGCCGGAAGCCGAGCGTTGCGATTGTGGTCATGACGCCGATGATGTCCTTGTACGGGTTGTTTGCGCTGCGTCCGCTTGTGATTGTGCCCCAATCGGTACCTGAAACCTCTTGCGATTCGGTTCCAGCGTCTAGGGCTGCCGCGACCTGGTTATTTTCGCTGGCTGCTAGTGCGCCTGCGGCGTCTCGGGTTTGGGTTCCGAAGATGTCCACGTTGGCCGTCTTCTGAACTTCATCTGATATGACGATGTGGGTGACGTTCTTCCAGAGCGAGAAGGTTAGGCTGGTCCAGCCGGCTTCTTCGAGTGAAGCCTCCGTTAGCGGTGGAACCTTCTCTTGCGCGGTGGGCTTGGTGAATATTGGTATCGTGGCTTTGAGTTCGTTCATGTTGATGACGCGGCATACGTTGCGCAGGTTGTAGACTGGCCTTTGCAGGCCTAGAATTTCCTGCAGTAGTATCGGTATGTTGACGGCGCTGATGTCTGCTATGCTGAAAAGCTGCGCCTGTTTCGGGTTCGCGAGGTTCATCAGTAATGTTCGTTGATCGCCGACTTTGCCTTGGTATATCTTCCGTGAAGATGGGTCGTACCAGGCACTGGTTTTGAGTTCTCCACTTAGTCCGCCTTCAAGTTTGTCCATGGCTTATTCTCTCCTACAAGTCTATTCGGATGAGGTCGCCGTCGTTTACCGCGGCATCGTACGCCATGAGACTGAGCAGCAGTGCACCGGTTCCGGTGGCTCCAGAAACAGTTACTGAGTAGCCGTCTTGTTCGCTGACTTCATCAACGTCCGAGGGCACTACTGAAGAGAATTGGGTAATTGCTCCGCCAGCTGCAACCCAGACGACGCCGTCAACGATAATTTTGCCTTTCATATCCGCGCCGCTTGCGACAGCCTGGTTGGCTACGCCGAACGGCCCGGTGTCGCCCGATTGCCATGGTCGACCGTCTTTGAGGCTCACGATGTTGCCTTTCGCGATGGCTGCTGTGGCGTTCTTGCTGACGTATAGAAGGTCGAAGTCGTGGGTTCTGTCAATGTCGCCTGCGCTAGGCATGGATTATCTCTCCTTTCTCGTCTCGGCGGTAACCGAACATTGCTTCTCTGGCGTCTTCGATGGCGTTGGCTGTTTCCTCAGCTTGGTGTTTCGCCTTTGGGCCAGAAGGCATCGAGTCGAAGCGTGCTTGGACGGCTTTCAGTTCTTTCTCGATTGCGTCGAGTGCATCAGCTGAGAGCTTCTCCAAGTCGACGTAAGCTTGGGCGTGGTCTTTTGGTTCCAGCATTCCACAGTGGGTTTTCAGGTCGACTATGGTTTGGACCTTGGCCATTCGTGCTTTCTTTTCGACCTCAGCCTTGAATGCCTTGAGCGTTTCATTATCTGCTTTCAGTTGGACTAGTTGGGGTTCGAGTTCCTTGACCCTTGCTTCTAGTGGTTCCAGTTCCTTGATTCTTGCCTGTAGTTCATTGTCCATTTCTTGTTCCTCCTTTGATTGATGCATTCCTCCCTTCGTTCCGCATAGTTCGCTTTCGATATCAAATTTCTTGGCAGCTGCGCAAATTTTCCTCTTCGCTTCGGTTTTCGCCGAATCGCTGGAGAAGTTTGTTGCACTCCACCCATTTCCGCCGAGCGCAGCCCTAACGTGGTCTGCGTCGTGAATGGGAAGATGCCGGCCGCCATCCGAGTCGATGTATGCGAAGTCGCTGTCCGAGAGTTTGTTTCGTTCCTCGGTCGAAAGTGGTGCGGCTGAGAGAGAGGATGCTTGAGTGGTTTTCATTTCGTTACCACCCTCCATTTTCTGGCCCAGTTTGTTCTCGAGGCCTTGCGTCTGGTTAGGGCTTGGACTAGGCCTCTCAGGGTTCATCTCCCCATCGCTCACACGGTTGTGAGAGGAAAGCGCCAGAGGCGGAACCGTTGGTTCAGCGTCCGGCTTGCCGTGTATGATGATCTCGAGGCGTTCCTCGAGGGCGGTTAGGATGCCGCGGGCACTCTGCACCGCCTTCTCCATCACCGAAAGGTCTTGGTTGGTAATCGAAACCTGCTGTACAGCGGCGCTGGCCAGGGCTTGGTAGAATCCCGCATCGTACGTTGATTCAACGCCTGCATCCGGGTACGCGCCTTTGTCGACGAAGAGTACGTGTTCGAAGTTGAAATCATCCACAACGGCGACGTCGCCTTCCTGGTGTTCCAGGAACGCCAAGACCGAGGGGCTGACCGCGCTCCATTCCCCACTTTTGATTTTCTCCCACGCGTAGTCCTTAGTGATCTCGGCAATGCCGTGGGTGACGTGATTTGATTCAAAGTCTACGAAGTGGCCAACCGGGGACCAGAGGCCTTCATGTGGAGAGCCTGGTGCGCCTCCGATTACGTTGCCTTTCTGGCCGTCAGGCGGCGGTCCCAGGAGTGGGCTGTCTAGCAGGGTTTTGAGGGCTTTCGCTCGAGCAGGGGCAGTGATCTGCCACTTGTTCAGGTTCGGGGCTAGGTCTATGACGTGAATCTTGGCCAGGTGCTTGCCCTGTTCCTCGTACGGTTCGAACGTGGCCTGGTAGGCGAACGAAACCTTCCGCAGACTGTTTGAACTCTGTTTGCTTGGGAGGCGGCCACAAATTCTCTTGGCGGCTTCCTCGCTAAGTCCCTCTTTCATGTGCGCCGCTATGCAGCTCTCTTGGTCAGGGAACTTGGCGATCTCCGGCAGGTCCACTGCTTTCACATCTTCTACACTCATCATTTTCGAATCACTAGGAATTGACCAGGGAGTTAGTCCAGTCCCGTGTTTGGACTCTCCCCGGACGCTTCTCGCAAGAACGGGACCGAAATTGCGAGCGCTAGATCTGCATACACCAAACGCATTTTTTGATGAACGTGCTGTCGGCTGCTTCCACTTCGGCGAGTGGATAGCCGCAGTAGGGACAATAATCCAAAGAGTTCACAACAAAAGAGGAATGCCTGACCGAGTTCCTGCGTTTACGTTTACTGTTTGTAACAGGTAATGATAAGGGGGAGGTAATCCGGTAACGTAACATTGACGGTTGGTAATTTCTCCTGTAACAAACCGGTTGGTTCAAACGTCGAGAGTATAGTTCAGCCCAGCAGTTGTGAATCTGAAACCCATAATCATATCCATGCCAATTATTCCTTGTATGGACAGAATCTTCTTTCGTGTGTTTTCCTTAACATGCTCGTCGAAAATGTGTTTCATCACGAGAAAATTCTTTCTTTGTATGGTTTTGTGTTCTTCCTCGTTCTCGAATGTCAAGCGGGTATACCCGTCGATTTGATAGATTTCTGCCTCCCCACCTATTCCAGTGCTGGGTTCGATGTTGAGGAGCTTGGAATAATCCAAACCGAGTTTCAGGGCGGTGGACTCATTGATGAAGGAAATAGTTGAACCCGTATCTATGAGAAATTCAGCAGAACCCTTGAGATCAAATGTGTCGATCTTTATTCCCACTGGAACCAGAATCTGCCGTTTCTCTTTGTCGAAGGTTCCAATGATCTTCATAAAAGAAGATGGAACTATACGACCATTTCAATCTTGCGAGTATTCAGATATTCGACAACACTGTCGTTCAGTTTGTCACCGATTTCTTTTCGTGCGTTAGACAACACCGTTTCAAGTGCCACGCCGGAAGCCACGACTTTTCCACCGTTGATTACGACAAATTCATCTGGATGCTCCAATTTCAACTGCACGTAGTTCTCACTCAGGTATTCTCTGTCTTGCTTAAACTCTTTCAACGACACCACTATCACATCCTATCGAGTACGGTTAGGCATTATCATCATCATGACGACGAGTATATACGGATACCCCCCACCCCCCACTGGCGGCGGGGGGAGGGTGGGGGTAGAATACTAGGATTTTGCCGAGTTCTGTATGATAGTTAGCCATTTGTCTTTTCCTTTGATTTCTATTCCTGCCGCTTCCGCAGGTGTTCTTCCGTCTAGTGCCATGTGTGGCCGAATGTAGTTATGGAAAATTTGATACCCGCCCAGAATCGGGGTATCGGGCTTTTCTAAGGCTCACATTAGGCGTTCCCTATCTCTAATTTCACCGTTCATCCGTTCCATCTTGTTATTGTGAACCTTCCTCGATTTCACATCATGTATCATTAACAATCGCTGTCTGACGCCTCAAACGCGCCAACAGGTCCCGCATGTCCAGCAATACCTCGAGAAGGAGAGGACTCAGTGGCTGCCCCGCTTTGGCATCACCTTCGATTTGTGTGCGGGATCTCATTGGCCAGATGGCTCCGTCTCTTCTGTTTCCTCGAGTTCAGCAGGGTCGAACCTGGCGCTTGGCCCATCCCTCATGATTTCGTACGCTTTCCCTTTGTCAATCACGCCGAGGCCGCCGTCGTAGGCTGTGGCGACTGCGGTTAGGAGTTGGAAGAAGTCGGTTGTGCGTATCTCACGCCACCGATGCCGAACTCGGACTGGGGGATCCTGGCCGTTAGGGGTCTTGAGGTAGGCGCGGGTTAGGGGGACGTACCATTGCTGTTCAACAACGCGTCCTATCCACCGCTGAATGTCGGTGATGGGTCCGTCGACGAAGGATTCCAGTTGCGTGTAGCTTGTGGCCCGGTTCACGGATTCGGTGCGGTTGAGAATGAACTTCGGAACCTGGAAGTTGCCTATGATCTCCTGGTCCAGGTCGTTCTTCACTGCAACGAGGCTTTGCAGGTCGGGCTTCAGGTCGATAACTTGAATGATCCAACGATTGTCTGTGGCCACATGCTTGCCAGGCCGTAGCGCTGCGATGTGTGCGTCGATGATGGCTTGTACGTCGGCGTCCGTCAGGCCAGCGGGTAGCTTGTCGACGTCGAGGCTGTGAATTGCAATGCCGGCCCAGAGAGTTGTCGCGGCCTCTTTCAGGTCTTCAATGCGAATCTTCGCCCTAGTCTCCACGTCGTCCAGGACGGGTTCAATGTCGCTGATGCCTTCATAGTCTGATTCTAGGGAGTTGTTTGTGAAGTAGAGCAGCTCTTCAGTGGCGTAGAAGTCTTTCTGGCCACGCCACCAGAACCCCAGCAGCTGCCAATCATCGTTGACGTCGGGACGAAGGTCGAATAGGCTGAGGAGGGGTAGGGAGATCAGGCGGCCTGGTTCCTTCTTCTCGTTGAGTTCGATTTCGAAGCCTGCCTTCCCGTATATTTTGGCTTTGATGATTGCGACTCGGAGGACGTGGTCGAGGTCGACGCGGAGGTTGACTTTGTCAAGCCACTGCTTCAACGGCAGGTTATCAGCGATGGTCTTTTGCTCTTGTTCAGGTGTGAGGCCTTCGCCAACGGGCTCTAAGACCGTGTCGAAAGATTCTTTGGTGGACCAGTATGCGAGGGCGTTGATGCAGCCGCGCACGATGGCGTCCATGCGGTAGGCGCGGTAATGCTTCTCCATCGCCTTGTAGGCTTCGAAGATGGTCTGCGTCATGCCCAGGTAATACTTGGACTTGGCCGCAGAGAGCAGCCGGCTTGAGGGAAGGCCGCTCAACTGCCTCGCAGCTGCTTCAGCAACACGCCTCGAACTGGAATGGATGGCGATTCGAATGCCGGCCGGCGTTCCAGGATAGGGGAGGCTGATGGTGTTCTCCTTGACCGTGACGCCTGGGATTCTCTTGAGCGCCGAGAAATCACCTAGCGGCGCCGCCCCTGCAGATCTAGTGCCGGCTAATGCCCGATATTGCTTGCCTGTATCGCCGCGCTTGTTGGCCATCAACGGCTGCTTACTTGTCGCGGGACGCTTGGGATGAGCGGAACGCTTACTACGCTTGCGTGGCCAGGGCCGGTTCTTCGCCTTTGTCACTTCTTGAACACCCAGACCTTACTCACGAGAAAGTGGACCGTTCCGCCGATGATCGTTGTGAGAAGATAGAAGGCCATCTCCCAGACGTTGAGGGGGTAGATGTAAATCCAGAAGCCTAGCAGCCAGATGATCACCGGCAGCCGCATCCTAAATCCGTAGAAGAGGAACGTGCTGATCGCAACGCCAAGGATCCCACTAACACCAAACTTCAGCAGCTGCAGGAACGGCTTCACGATTTGCAAGGTCAGAAGCTCCTGGTGATTGGTTTGAAACCAGGGACCGCTGGCCCCCTGGTCGAGTATAGTGCCAAGGCGAGGGCCCAGGTACGGTCGTCGTGGGTCCCATCCGGGTGGCTGTACTGGATTTTTCCCGTCTTCGTGAGTTGGAATCGTTCGATGTTCAGTTCGTTGGCCAGTTCTAGTTGGTAGGGGATTAGGAATCGCTTCTGTTGCATCATCATCTTGAGGAAGTTCATGATGTCTTGCTTGGATGGCTCAGAGAGCATTACGCCCTCAACATGCGGCACCGCTCTCTTTGCGTCTTCTACGACGCTCTCCCCAATGCCGGTCTGGTCCAACAGGAACTTGTGAATCGTTGGCAGCTTCTGATTGAGAACTTTCAGGAAGCCGATAACGCCTGCTTCCCCGGTGTAGTCTGTTCCAAGCGGGAAGACCTTCATGCCCACAAGCCGGAAGATATCGCCGTCCTTCCTGATCACGGCCACGACGCTGTAGTCCACTTTCTTTCCGAGGTCGACTCCGACCCAGTAATCACCGCGGGAGGTCTGTGCTGAGGTCGGTCGACCAGAAGCCGCGGAGTTCGCCGCCAAATTCCTTAATCTCCAATTCAGGGTCCGTGCAATCAGTAATCAGGGATGTGGGGAGCCAGCAATCGTCGTCTTCACTCCACTCGGCCTCCATCTCACGGCGCCATCTCCAGGGGTCGTTGCCAAACTGTTTCCGAATCTTCGCAAGGATTCCTTTCTTCAGGGGCCCGTTCGGTTCCAGGGCCTGTTCCCAGGTGACGTGATCACGGCTGAAGTCGTCGAACTCTGGGTCCTTACAGATTTTGTAGAAGATGTGGTCACGGGACCAGGGCGTTGAATTGGCTATGAAGAAACCGTTCGTGGTTCCAAGCGTGAAAAGGATCGCATCGTATAGCTCGTCATCTTCACGGACGAAGTTGAACTCGGTGGCAAGGATACCGTTCAGCGTTGGCCCACGTATGGTGTCTGGATTACAGGGATAGGCTTCAATGATTGAGCCGTTGACCAGGCAAACTTTCGTCTTGAGAGGCTTCCGGCCTACGAGTATCTCCCGGTACGGGACTGGAATCTTCTGCTGAATGAACGCATTGATCTTGCGAACTACCAACTTGCTTTGCCGAAAACTGGGGCCCACAACTGCCAGCTGCACCCCATCGTTGGCAACCGCGTACCAGAACAGTTTGCTAGAAGCAGAATGGTCTTTCCCGGACTGTCTACACCATAGCTGCGCAATGAACTGCGTCTTGTTCTCGAGGAACTTGGCCTGGTAATCCGTGGGTTCGAATCCCAGGGCTTCCTTGCAGAACGCTACCGGGCCCTTCGCAGCAATTTCCTTCAGTCGCTGAAATGCCCCGGTAACTTCGACAACGCCTTTGCGGCGCTCCTTAGCTTCCTTTCCGAGTTTTTGCCGCCAGCCCATCGGCATCGGCTCCTAGTTCTTCCAGGAGGGCGTCCACGAAGGCGTCGTCCTGGTGTTTGAGAATCGCTAGTTCTGTGCGCATGAGGCCGTTGGCAACTCGAAGCGCCAGCAACCGCATTTCAGAATCTTCCTCTGTTTTGCTGTAGGTTACTGCTGCCTGGACGGCTTGCCAAACAATAGTTTCCAGTTCACTTCGCTTTGCTGTGCCTGGAAGACCAGGTTCCTTCGAATCCTTCATGGGAACTTTGGTGACTTGCCGGGACTGTTGAGCGCGGATTATGTACTGTTTCGTTAGGCGGGTCAATGTCTCACGGTGGAGGCCACCCGATGCTTGGGTGGAGGCCACCCTCTCAAAATGGTCCTTCAATATGTTACGCAGCTCCTTTGATGGGGTAATTCCAGCCCTGCGTGCCTCAAGTTGAAGGTCAAGCAGGTATTTTCGTGGGATTCTATAGTGAAGATGAGGACTACCTTTCCCTGGCAACTGTCTTCTGGCCCTTCTTCGCGGTTTTCTCCACTTTCTTCGCGGCCACCATGACGTTGTTAGCGACGGCGGCTGCGAGCACTCCAGCCGGCATGATCAAGGTGGCTATGGCCAGCCTGGGATCCTTCGACCAGCGGGCCAACCACCAGGCGAAACATAGGATGGCTGCTGGGATGACGACTAGTTTCATGAAGAACGAGACTGGAGAGAACGGTCCGCCTAGGAGCAGTACTATCGGGTTAGCTTCAATCCCTTTTCCTGTGCTAATAGCTATCCACGTGGATGCGACATCAGCCAGGTTGAGAAGTAGAAGGCTGGCTGCGAGAATGATTAGAATCCCTGATTTCTTCATCAGCGACGCCGGCGCCGCAACAGGTAGAGGCAGGCAGCGAGAACTGCGAAGGCTACGATGGCGATGCCGCTGAATTCGGGGATGGGTTCGTTGTTGCATTGGGCTGTGATGTTCGTCATGTTCCACGGTGAGTTGCCGCAGACTCGGCCCCATGTTTCAGTGGCGACTGAAGTGTAACCGCCCATCGGGTAGAACTGCTTAGTCGTCCACTCACTGAATGTAGTTACGGACTGCGTGAAATACTGCACCGGAGTGGTAACTTGACCGACTGAAAAGGAAACTAACGCCACAACAGCGACCACGACGAGTACGGCGCTTATCGGGACCTGCCTTTTCGTTTTCTTCTTCAAGTCTCTCCCTCCTTCATAGGTTCTGGTACAGGTGCAACCATCACAGCAGCTGGCGGCGCCACCTTCACAACTTCCAGAGTGGCCACCTTCTCAACTTGCAATGGAACCTTCACAACGCGGGCGAGTTCGATGACCTGTTGAATGAGAAGGAGCGCCGCGGTAACCGTGGTCGGAGTGATGGGGACCCTGATGATTATGGCCTCAAGCCTCTGCTTGAGGGATTCACGCCTCTTCCGTTTCTTCACCATCGCGGTCGACGACCTTCACGATTTCCTCAACGTATTTCTGCGGGGTCTTCAATCGGGCGCCGCGTGAGTCATGATTTAGGTTCTTGTAGGTCAGCGTTCGGTTCACAGTGTACGCTTCAGCGACCAGTTTCGGCACCTTCTTGACTTGCTTCCCGGCTGAGACCTCGAGGCGTTCAATTTTTGCAACCCACGCAGTGGGGATGGAGTCGTAGTAGTCCGGTTTGCCGCCTGTCGTTTCCCCGCTTATGATCAAATAGAATATGTCCGGAAAGTCGGGATCAGGGACGCAGTCGTAGATTGTTCCCTGGGTTTCCTTCGGCGTCGAATAATATTCGGGGCGAACGTCAGGGTCGTTTGTTACTCGGCAGGCGTCATGCCACACAACGAGAACTCGGTCCCCGCGCTTCAGCGCTTCGATAGTCTGCGTGATTTCCCGGGCCTTCTCTAGGCCAGCGTCCAGGTCTCTACCCACCAACTTTCTTCTGCTCCTTCATGACGTACTTCCGGGTCGCTTCTTCAGAACCGAGATACGTGCAAGTCTTGCAAACCCAGACAGAAACGGGACCCTTGTCGGCTTCAACCGTCCGTTTCTTCGCGCTCCCCTGGTCGACGACTGTCCCACATAGACCGCAGACGACAAGCGGCTGACTACTCATGGCCTTCTTCGCCTCTCAGCGATTTTCTGTGCCATCAGTTCTTTCTTGGAAATTGTGACTTGGCGGTGCACGTTGATGCTGAACTCCACGGCGAAATAATCGATGAACGCAACGATGCTTAGGGTTAGAATAATCGCGCCGCAGACTAGGATAACGAGATAGTGCAGCGAGTCCATAGGCGTGAAGTCCTGGAGCACCTGCATGACTACGATTGCGACGATGAATGTAGAAAGAATCAGGCTGACGATGACGCTGGCCAGCCAACGTTTCTCCACGCTTAACGATGGCCCACTATGTTCCTCCGGTTCTCTCAAGTCGTTCACGCAACTTACGAACTAATGCTTCATGGTCCTCGTCGACGATGCGAGTTACCTCAGGCTTCACCTGCGGTGTTACCTTCGGTGGAATTGGTGGGGCTGGAGAGGGGGACCTCTCCGGCGCCGCCTTCCATCGTGTAGAAACAGGAATCTGCTTGACCGGTACGCGGATCTTCTCGAGGTAACCGGCCTCTTTCATCACTTGGCGGGTTACCAGGAGATTCACGAGGGCAGATCTGTACGCCAGGAAGAACAGAACCGCTGCGATGGCTAGGGTGACACCGTACCATCGCGGGATGATGAAGTCAGCATTCGATTTCCACGGATTTGCTAGGACCACGCAGCCTAGGTTGAGGCCTTGGCAGGTCCAGGCGTGGCTGTTCAGTTCGTAGTTGCCGGCGTTGAAGATGGGGGAGAAGAAGAAATACGCAAAGTCCTGGACCGTCAAAGCCCAGGGGTAGCTGGCCAGGGATGTGAAGAGTAGGTACCGCTTGCGGTAGTAGAGCATGCGGTTGAATTTCAGGAAACCAATCCCGAACGTTATGCAGAAAATTGTGAAACCAAGAAAAAGATGGTAGGAACTATACAAGCCGCCAAGGAAAGAGTACCATTGAACCTTGCCGCCAACAGCGCCCGGGATCCCAAGGAGAAATCCGATGCCGATCACGGCCTCAAACCAGCCGTACCCGATGGCCCAGCAGGTTGTGAGGAAGACCATACTCAAAGTTTCCAGGTGGGCGTCCATGACGTCGGCGACAGCTTCCTTCGTCACACCGAAGATATGTTGAATTGCCGAACGTCGGATGAACGTCACTTTCTTGTCGACCGCCGTTAGAATTTCCTTAACGTAGTTCCGCAACGCGGCTTACCTCTCATCGAGAGGGTACGCGCATTGAGAACAGAACTTCGCTTGCGCTTCCCAGACGGGTGAGTTGCAGGCTGGGCAGGTTCCATAGACGGGGCGCCGGTTCGCTTTCATCGGTTGCTTCTCAGGCGACGCGAGGGTTACTGCGACTCCTGGTTCAACAGTTGGGGGTGCTGGGAGTACGGTTGCGGGTCCTTCCTGCGGGATGACGGTAACTGATTCCTGGGATGGTTTGAAGAAGTCAAGGGCCCGTTGTACATCCGACACCTTCACATCGGTCAAGGTGACGTCGATGATTTCGTTCAGGTACTTCTCACGCAGCTGCTGGACGTTGATACGGAAGTTGGCGGCTTCGGCTTGGAACTCGGTCATGAACCGTTGCCGCATGCCTGCAAGCTTCGCTAGGACACCATTTCCATTTGACAAACATTTCACCACCTAATTACTGCTGGCTCTTCTGACCATAGTAGTATCCGATTATGGTTCCAGTCAGCGGAAGAACTTCTGAAAGAACAGTTACAGCGCTTGCCCCGAGAACAATTGCGGCGGCAGCTATTCCTAAAGTCCCACCGACAAAGACGAGAGCCAGGATTCCCTGTATGTCCCGTGGATTCCCGACACTGGTCTGCGTACTAGTGGTGCTGGTGTTGACTGATGGAGCAACCGGTGGCGTAGCGCCCGGAGGATTATCACTCATGCTAAATCACCTCGTTTTGTAATTGCGAATGATCAACTGGCGCAGCCGCGGGCGCTTGCTGCCTGCGGGGCCCTTCCACGTGGCCATCTGCGTGTCCACATCCGTTAGCACGTAACCGCGGTAGAGCTCACGGACTCGGGGATGGTCGTTCAATGTCAGAAGCCACTTGCCTTCCACGAAACGCAGGATGAGAGCCAAGTCTTCGTGATCCGTGGGCGTGAACTCTTTCACACCTTTTCGGTATGCAGTGGCTTGGTAGTAGGGCGGGTCAATGTAGAAGAATGTCCGTGGGCCATCCCAGTTCTTGATGCAACGGCGAAAGTCCAAGCGGTCGACGTAGACCTTTCGAAGTCTATTGGCCACGGGTTGGATTTGTCGTAGGCCGTTCTCGAGGCGTTGTGCCTCGCTGGTTCTGAGGGCGAAGCGCCATCCCTTGTTCGGGTGGCCGAAGAAGCTGGCCCTGATCAAGAACCAGAACTTTGCGGCGCGCTCAACCTTACTGCCGGTCAGCGGCCCAGTTTTGACTTCCCGTTGAAGCCTCTCATACCAGGTTCGACTGTACGGGATTCGACCGGCCGTGCGGATGAGCAGCTGCGGCCTCGTCTTGATGACGCGTAGAAGATTGACTAACTCTTCGTCGATGTCGTTTAGAACTTCCACCTGGCTGGGCAGTTTTGCGAGAAGAAGGTTTCCCGCCCCAGCAAATAGTTCAACATAACATTCGTGGTCAGGAAGAAGGGGCAGGAGTTTTGGAACTAGGGCCTGCTTCCCTCCCATCCAAGTAAACGCGTGCAATTGACAAGACGACGCCTACCAGTTTCGTAGCGACGGGTGGATGTAGCGGCGCTTTGGATCGCGAAGGACCTCTGCACGGTTAATGTCTAGGACCGTAGAACTCGTCAAGGCATCCACTTCGCCGATGCTGTTCACATTATCATAGTGGGCTTCCTGGAGAATGCGTGTTTTCTCCAAGCGCTTGGTGAGGCGGTCCTGGTCCTGCGCCTGCTTGCTTCGCGCCCGAAGGCTGCGTATCTGATTGCTCTTTTTTGCTTCATGGAAGAGTTGCATTCGTGTGGCGATCGAAGTGGGCAGCGGGCGTGGTGTCTCCAGCTTCCTAAAATGCCATGCAGAATTAGCCATGACAACACCCCGCTAATTCGCGGGAGAAAAAATACGGTTCGAAATAGGGATTGGAGACTGTTTAGGGGTGAATTTCACTGTTTGCGTGCGGAAATCTCATTAGGTCACGCGGGGTATGGCACCGTACGAGGATAGATGGCAACACCTGAAGGGCGAACGGAGCCCGTATCATTCAGGGAAGAACCATCCGTCCTGGAGAAAGTTGACCGCCTCGCCAATTCCAGGGGCACCGACCGAAGCGCTATCTACCGGGAAGCGATCCGCTACTTCTTAGAGAACTTACCAGATCGGGAAAAGAAAACTCTAGTTCATTAATGCAAACTTTACTGTAAGGAATTTCCGATGCGATTCATGTCATAAAGGATTCAAGGTCTATAGTAGGTCGCATGGACGCGAATATACGATACCGAAAAGAGTAGCCAACGAACTCGCTGGGAGCATGAGAGTCATCTTAATGAGCCCTCAGAATCGTGTGAGATAGGAAAACTGAAGGGGTTCAAGAAGCAGGATAGTTGGAGGATAGCTATTCGAGTAAGGCCAGCCTCACATGTTCTTTAGATTTACCAGAACTCTCCTTGCCACTTGCAGTAAGCGCTCGTCCCTTAATCCTGCAATAACCACCTTGCCGCTTGCGAAGATCAGAATCGGTGCTCCTTCCAATTCCTTATTGTAATAGATCGCTCCTGGGAATTGCTCAGGTTCGTAGATGATGTTTTGCAGGTTCACTGAGAATTTCTCAATATCAATTGGCTTGCCTATTTCCCCTGTGGCGACTATGTTCTGAAGCTCAACCTTAATCTTCGTGGCTGAGATTAGTCCGAGTTCTGCAAGTCGTTTGGTTGCATAGTTCAGATCATGTTTTGCATCTAGGAAACTTTTCGATCCTATCGATATCATCTTGCCTGTGGAAAAGATGGAAACTTTCGCGTTAGTTTTTTGGTCCTTGAGGTATGCACACTTGTAGATGGCAGTGTCATATAGGAAGCCCCTTACACGGACGAGCTTTGTAAGATCAATGAATTGTCTTAGTTCTGCGGTCGCGACGACATTGACGATATTGAGCTTGGGAAGTAACGTTTGCAGGACTTGCTAACTCCAGGACATTTTGCGCTTTTCCCTTCTTTGACAATGCCGCAGGCTGAGTCTCTATCCATCCAGAAGAACCTACGCTGGTTCGTCACTAGAGTAATGTGAGACAAGTTCCCCCTTGAATGCGTTGAAGAGTATTGATTCCTCAAGACGGTCTAGCCGTTCCGTTGAAATAGCCACAGCGTTTTCAATTTCCTCGCATCTGGCGAACGTCTGCTTGACTCGCACTGATATTGCTTCTTGCTCGGAAGTCGGTGCTACCGGTAATGGCAGATGTTCAAAACGTGTCTTATTCAGGATCGGGAGCGTTGTTGAGGATGCGTTGGCTCTGACTTGGTTCTGAAAAAAGTCCGACACGCAATAGTAATAGACGAAAAAAGGGTCTATGAGTTGGGGGAGCACTATCGAATTGATCTGCTGATTGGTGACGACGGTTTTGCCGCTGATGCCAGTCTTGCCTATCGTTGCGCCAATTGATGTCACCATTACACTGTACGCGGGAATGGGCCTCACGTATTGTGCACCCTCTTTGGAGAGGAATTGCATCGAATCGGTTATGAGACCTCTAGTGTCGAGGTCTCCCGGTTTCACAAACGGAACTGCCCTTCCATAAAATTGCTTGTTTGACGTCGGAGGGGTCTTGCCAGTAACAACTTCGCCCACCGCACCAATCTGTGTCCAAGTCCATGTTTGGGGCAGTTCGGGTAGCCCTTCAATCTTTGTTGTTTCAAATTCATTATACGTGTATCTTTTGGGATCCTTCCCTCTCGCCCTTAGCTCATCTTCCCACGTCCTTCGATGGTCTTGCTTTATTCTTTGCACAAGCTTTTGTGCAGGTTCATCATTGGGATTGCGTTCAATGAGTTCTCCCCGAAATGCCTTGGACAGAATAGATTGACGAAATTTTCTTGCGATCTCCGAAATCTTAGCGATCTCTCGCCTAGCGATTTTGATTTCTGCGAACAACTGCTCGATTTTGGACACTATGAGTTTCTGCTGTCTCTCTGGTGCAAGTGGAATAGGGATTTTCCTTGCATTGCTTTGATTTAACTTGAGGCGAGTTGTTCCGCTTACAAACGGCATAAGATTTTGTGCGTTAAGGGCATGCAGAACATATCCGAAGTTTATGCTAGGCACTGGTCGCAAGACGTGGGCATGGTTATTGACCCATGTCTTTCCATCGACTCTGTATGCAACCCTTCCTATCTTTTCAAAGAAACCGCCATCTTCAGCCAAAAGAATCAACGGTTCGCTGAAGAGATAATCATCGATCCAGCCCACCTGTCCATTGGCGCCATAGTAGGGAAAAAGCTCAGATGGTGATTTACCCGCAATGCGTCGCTTTCTTTCTTCGTCGTTAACCGGAACCCTTCTGTTATCAAGGAATTCAACGACGCCTTCGAGACTAACGCGTTTCCATCCTGCTGGAAGGCATTCTGAAACATCGTCCATCATGAACTGTTCCCTCTCTGCTCAGTATTCCCCATTTTCAGGATTATTTCGTTGACAGATGCTAGCGCAGTTTCAAGATGAGTAAGCACTTCACTTGCCAGTTCCATCGGGTCAGGCAATTTGCTCGGGTCTCCTGACGAGTCGTCCTTCAACCAAAATATGTCTAAGTTATCGTCTCGCTCTGCAATCTCTTCGCGACTAAACCGTCTGAAGCGTTCAGTCTCATTCCGAGGATTTGCATGATAGCATGACTCGAAGTTTTTGAAGGAATTAGCGGTTAATGGATGGCGAATTGCAATCTTCTCAACGTTTGTTCGATCATCGTAAATCCAAAGTTCTTTTGTCGGTTCGCTTTTTCTGAAAAAGATGATATTGGCCTTTACTCCAGGTGAGTAGGGCGTGAAGGTACCGATCGGTAATCTGAGTATCGTGTGAACGTTGCAGTCCTCCATCAATAACTTGCGAACCTCCCTGCCTGCAGCCTCCTCAAAGAGAACATTGTCAGGAACGACTATTGCGCCTCTTCCACTCGGCTTGAGAATCGACATTACGTGTTGAACGAAATTCAGCTGCTTGTTGGCTGTCTTAACTGTAAAGTCTTCTCGAATCGGAGCTTGACCTGCCCCTTTTGTCCCGAACGGTGGATTGGTCATGACAACATCATATCGCTTCGAGGTGTGGGGACCCTCCGCCAATGAGTCGCCGTAATAGATCTCAGCCTGAATCTCATGCAAGTACAGGTTCATGAGCGCCAAACGCCTCGTATCGATGACGATCTCTCCTCCCGAGAATGTCTTTGTCTGGAGCCTTTCCCTATCCTCTCTTGTCAGAAGTGCGCCTTCCTTCGTCTGCTTCATCGTCCACTCATAAGCCCCGATTAGGAACCCAGCTGTACCGACAGCGGGATCGTGAATCGTAAAATCAGATCTTTCTCTAAAGTCCGGCTTAATGCATCTTACGACGCAGCGTATGGCTTCCCTCGGAGTGAAATACTGGCCCGCGCCCTTCTCTTCTTCAGCATATTTCTGAAGAAGACCCTCGTATGCTTGGGCTTTGATGTCGACGTCGATTGCGGTCCATTGAGTCTCATCGATTAACGTGATTAGTTTCTTGAGGTTTACAGGCTCTCTGAACTTGGACAGCGACCCCGCGAAAATATCACCCAACATATCTTTCTGTCTCGAAAGTGAGCGTAGAATCTCGATGTATGCATCAAGTAGGTCTGTCCCTGATTTTATCTTAAGGTCGTTCCACGTGCAATCTTTCGGAAGCTTGACTCCTTTCTCCTGAGCGAGTTTCAGGAACAGAAGGTATGTCAGCTGCTCGATATAATCGCCGTACCCGATTCCATCATGCCTCAACGTATGGCAAAAACCCCAAAGTTTGCCGACTACTTCGCTCATGCTGTCACCATCGCTACATTGATTGTCTCAAGCAATGGCGCAAGCTTTCCGTCAAATATCTGGTTTGCCTTTTCCCATCCGCCGTGTCTAGAGAATGGAATGTATTTGAAGTCTGGCTGGTCGATGACGAGATTTCTCACGAGATGGTCCCGGACATATTGAAGCCATTGCTCTTGTTCGGGATTGAACTTTCTTCCCTCTTTGACTCTTGCTATCGCACGGTCAACTCTTTCGTCTGCGGAAAGCAGCGGATCGCCCTTCGCTGCGTGCCGTATGATGGAAATGATATCCGCTAATTCGCTGTGGTATGCCCGCCTCAGGTTCTCTTCAGTGAATCGTTCCGGTCTGGAGCCAAGTTTCTTTCTCAGCTCAGTGAGTTCTTTGGTGTGAAAATGAGATGGCTTGTCCAGGAGTATGCCTAGCGCTTCTATATGATCGGGATTTTCCCTGACGAATCGCTCGAAGGCAATCAAGTAGTCCTGCGGCTTGAGTTCTTTTCCGTCTTTGGTTCTGAAGATATATTCTGACACGACCTTGTCTTCTGCCTCGTAGCCAACGACGAAGGTCTTCGGTGCCTTCGGATACTCTTCCATGAGGTCCTGAAATCCCTGACTTCTTAGAGTCTTCATAGTGCCTGCCCAATCCCTGGTCAGTTTGGTTGGAAGGGATTGAGCGAATGCGCCTATGTCTCCTTCAGGGATGAATTGCATGAAGAGCTCACGTCCCTCGGCCGAGACATTCTTTTCGATTCTTCTCAACCTCTTGACGATAGCTCCAACGTTGTAAGCCCTGTCCTCATTGTCGTAAATTGCGTCAACAATTTCCTTGATGCTTCTGGTAGGCTTTGTCGGCGGCTCTGCAGTGAAGTCGGTTGTCTTCTTGAAATATTCAAGCAGCGAGCCGTTGAAGCAATCGAAAACAGTGAAATGGGTCTTGCTGATCTCGTCGCATTTTCGGGTCCCTCGGCCCAGCATCTGCGCAAACAGAATTCTCGATTTCACGGGACGTAGAAAAACAAGATTTTCTATCTTCGGCACATCGATCCCTGTCGTCAGCATGTCGACCGTAACCGTAATCGCAGGAAGAGGTCTGTTCCTAAACTCCCTGATTCTCTGTAGGGGTCTATCGACTGTCGGACTGCCCGTAATCTTCTGCACGAATGCGTCACCTCTTCCGAGTTCATCCCTGAGCATGTCAACAAGATGATCTGCATGCGAGATGTGCGGCATGTCATTGATTGCAAAGACCAGCGTCTTCGGGAAGTGGCCGAAGTCCTTCTCTTGAGCAAGCGCATGTTTTGCGAATTCCTTGATGATTTTTCTGTTTCGGTCTGGAGCTGTAGCCTTCCGTTCCAGGTCCGTGGTATCGAATTCCCGTTCATCTTCCAAAACGTCAAATGATTGCTTGCCCGTTTCGGTGTCAACAAGGCCAACCTCCTCGCCCTCTTTGAGGAATAATCCCTTTAGTGTGATATCTGACTGAATCGCCACTGCATCGTAGTCGACAAGATAACCTTCCCTTACTGCGCGTTCGTAGTCATAGCGATAAACGATATCTTTGAAGTACGACGTCGTGTGGGCTGCGGGTGTGGCAGTTAATCCAATTTTCACCGCGTCAAAGTGGTCTAGCACTTGACGCCACTTACCCTCTTCCGTTGAAGTATATCCTCGATGACACTCATCTGCTATTACCACATCAAATGCATTTATCGGTATGTCGAGCTTCTCTGCGTCTTCCTCGACTTCCGATTCACCCGGTATCTCTGAAAACATTCCCTCCATCCCAAAGAGATTGATCCGCATCCTCTGAATTGTGCACACATAGACGAACGTGTGCTGAGGCTGGGGATTCGTTAGGTATTCTGACGGCAGAACGTTTGGATCAAACTTGAACTCCTCGGGCATGTCCTCGCGGCGGAAACGCTGGCTGTAGACTTCGTATATTCTGTCGAATTTCAGTCCAGGTTCGGGCTCGAAGCTCGAGAATGCTCCGACCGCTTGAGCCGCCAGTGCACGGCGATCGACTAGAAACAATATTCTTCGAGCAAGTCCCGATTTCAACAGCCTGTAGATAAGCGAAATTGCAACAAACGTCTTTCCAGTTCCAGTCGCCATCGCTAACAGCATAGAACGTTTCCCATGACGCAAAGATTGCTCGATCGCATCTACCGATTCCCGTTGATAGGGTCGCAGGAAGGTATTATCATTCGGAACGTTTGCAAGCCACTCCAGAGCTCTCGTCCTGTCTAACGATAGGAATTCTCTCAGTGCGGAAGGCGTATGAAATTTGTCAATCTGCCTAGAACGGCTCGCCTGCTCTGTCAGGTTCTGGAACCAGATTATTTCTCCATTAGTAGAGTAGATGAAAGGCAGGTGAAATTCGCCAAACTCGAATTTGCCGTTCCCAAATGCTCTTGCATACCGCTGAGCCTGTGAAAGAACATTCTGAGGACCCAAGGTCAGCTTCTTTGCTTCCACTGCTGCAACTGCTTCACCGTTATGAAAGAGCACGTAGTCTGCAGGGCCTGCTGCTGTTTCATATTCTCTGACCGCTGCAGTGGCATATTTCGTGCCTTTGACAAAATCAACTATCGGCGACCATCCGGATTCACGCAAAGCTTTCTCTATGAATTGTTTTCGTGTTGCATGCTCGTCTAAGCCTCTCGACAATCAACTTACCTCTTCAAAAACAACAACAGGCTTCACTTGTTATAGCTATAGGACTGCTTTATGAGCTCAAATGCCTTCTCAATTACTTGTCCACCTCTGACATCGACTTCATAATCTCCATTCCCCCAATGGCCTACATGTTTTGGTTTCTCCAAATCTCTTGCGAGATTGTAGGGATCGTTGAGTTTGCCACTGGGCACGTTGAGGTAAATCTTTACTGAGCTCTTCTGTATGACAAGGTCAACGAAATTGGTCGTGAGTTTGTAAGCTATGTACCTCTTCTTCGGTTCCTCAAGGATGGAATCGTCCAGACTCTTGATACTTTCTTGAAGCTTCAGGAAAATTTCTCTGACATTTCCACCGGCATTCTTCAAATGGCCTTCGACAGAGTATGATTCCTGCAATGGGCGAGCATGCGGTATCCTAACTGCCTTCTCGAAAACCCTAGATGTGGCAATCCTCTCATGTTTTTGCGACTCTTTGTCCACATACAGCAAATCCCCGTCGTAGATTGTGTATTTCAATAGCTCAATCTTGATTGGCAGGAATTCAGCCGTGTCCAAGTCGAATTTGCTGTAACTCTGGGCGATGCATATCAGTCGTGGCGATGTCCAGTCAATCTCAATGGTCACGCTGTTTTCCTGGCATAGTTTCTCAAACTCGGCCTTGTGGTCCAGGAGCCACTTAAGGTAGGAAATGCCTTGGTTGATGACGTTATCATTTTGGGTTCTCTTGTATTCGATGATGACAGGTGATCCATTCCTGTCGATTCCAAGCGTATCTATCCTCCCAGAACTCGTGACATGCTCGCTTTTCAGAAAATCCACATTAAGGATAGCGGACAGATTCTCTTGAAATATTTTCTGAATCGCTTTCTCTTTGCCTGAGCTATTTGTCTCCAATTTCTCAGCTTTGAAGATCCTGAGCTTGAAGAGCGGCATAATTACCTGAATAGAGTTGGCCGCCTGCGCTCAAAAAGCTACGGGATAGATTCCCTAGAAGGGGCAGACTTCGTACTTAGTAGGTCTCGGCGGCGTATATACGCAAAACACAACTCATCTTTTGCTTTTTCTCCAGTACAAGTAAGCGGCAGTAAGCCACAAGGTCCCGATGATGACGATGCCAATTCGCATTTGAGTTAGCCCGTAGAAGATGCCCGCCAGACCCAAGATTATGAATATACTGTTCGCCCTGCTATTGTATTTTGGATTCCAATTTTCCCAGCGTACTACCAATTCATCTATGAGTCTTCGAAAATTTGTTTCGAGTTTGAATAGGAGGTCGACGTCTTGGTCGAGGTCTTGGGTGACATGGGTGCTCTGGGGAGTGGAATACGTCACAGCATAGGGAACGGGCGCTTCTTTGTGGCCGGTTTCTACGGGCGAAGCTAATGGAATCTGTACGAAACCAAGGAGGCTTCGTCTGTATGCGACAACAGCGACTCCTAAACGCCCGTCGCTCTCTGCTTTGTCGAGTATTTCGATTCCGTTCTGTGTTACTTTGCGTTCTATGAATTTTAGGTCGAAATCATTCGTCGGAGCGCTTAGCACGATTAGTCCATCATAGTCGGAACGAAACGAAATCGGAGTGTCATGATATCTGTGACAAGTGAATATCACAAGGCAGATGCCTTCCATGAGGCCAGTTCGTTGAGCCATAATGTGTCTAATTAGGAAAAAGTCGCGGATTTCTCCGCCATGTCGCTTGAACGTGACGTTCGTCAGGTCTTCCACGACTAAGATCTGTACCGGTTGGTTTGTCCAATTTCGGGAGACTAGCAGAGATCCGAAATTCTCGCCACTTTCGGACTGGACATTTACTCGCTCTTTCCCATAGCGTATGACTGCTTGTTGTACGAGCCAGTTGACGCAATTTGTCTTGCCGACACCCTGTCTGCCGTAAATGATTATGTGGCGCTGTTCAATCGCGTTGTCGCCCAGCCCATGTGAGCGTCGAAATTCTTCTGGAAATATTGTGTCGAAGAAAGCGGCGGTTTGTAGCTCAAGAAGCTTGGAAGATGATTTATTGAACGTCTCCATTCTGTTTCGCCTGGAATTCTCCCAAGGTCGACTCCCTAAGCTTGTTATTTTCGGCTTTTGGTCTTTTCCGTCAGGTACGGGAGTTCGCGTCCAGACAATGTGAAGGGTTTCAGTGTCACACGTTTTGTCTGTTGCGCAAGCGCCCGCGAAACCGGTTGCTTCCATGATTCACGACGTTTGGGTTGAGATGAAAATCTCCGCTGGTCGGCTACAGAATTTTATACAATTTTGTCGAAAACTATTAAAGCGCAATAGAAGCGTATCGCATCCTCAGAGGCTCATAGCAAGAACAAGAACCAAGGAGAAGCCCCCCAGAGGTCCGCAGCAAATGAGGCCGAGGGAGGCCTCTTCTCAGTACAGGTGTAACACGTACCCTGTTCTGTTTATAAAATTCTCGTTTTTGCCTGCGGCCGGACAACAATGGAGGTGAGCAATCGAGGTGATATCGCATATGGCTGCGTTGGACATCTATCTCGGCCAATCGCCACTAGACCCAGTCATACTCTGGATCCAAAGGGCGCTGAACCTGCTATCACAGTACTGGTGGTCTTACGCCCTTATTGGATTCGTCGCTTTCCTGTACGTCTGGAAAGTCAGAGCTCCGCGTGGAATTCTCTTGCGGATGGGTTTCGCCTTCGTAATCGCGTTCTTGGCGACCATCTCAGTGATATTGATGATTTCCCCAGCGGCGGCCAAATACCTGCAACAATGACATCCCCAGACACTGACAACTACCCCCTTTTTTTCCCGGTCAAATTTCCCGACCGAATTTACAGGGTATTTTGCGTGTGTGGGTATGCTGGTGCGACCGACAGGTATCCGTCATTCTTGTGTATAATACCTGGGGCATGAGCGGGGTCTCATCGCGGCTGACATTCATAACATAGCAGGTTCTGGTCGTTGGGGTAGTAGATCATGAGTCGTGTGCAGCGTGGGCAAACTCGTTGATCTATTCCTCGTTCACGGGGAGGGTGGGCTAGGCCTAGGAATTGTGTCATGCGGGATTGGCTGTTGCCAGGCCAACGGTTCTCAACGAATTGTTCAATCCAGGGGAGAATGATCTTGCCGGCGCCTACTCTTTCACCGTGTATCATTTGGAGGAACTGCTGCCAAACACCTCTCTTTTCTTCTGGAATATGGAAGGTTACAGTTGGCATTTTCAAGTCTGTTCTGTTAGACTGTTCTGTTAGGTCACAAACCAGAATGAATGAAAGGGCTTCCAGTGGAAGTCGGCGTGACCGGTCGGTTAGCGGGTGTGCCAAGGCCAGAAAATGGGACAGGTGGTTGTTCGCGTTGCATTAGGCCGGAACCTCCGCTCGTTCTTCCTCTCTAGGTCTCGGTTTGTGGAGCGTCCTGATGTGAGTGAAGCCACAGACGCCGCAGGATTTCTCTTCGCGGCCAGTGTCTGGGTATGTGGTTTTGATGACGTAGCCATTTGTCAGGTAGCTCGTGCAGCTTGGACAGACAGCTACGGCCTCGCCGAACCTTTCATCATCCCTAAGGTGCGCCCAATGCCAGAGTACGCCGTTGAACTTCGCCCAGTTCGCCTGGATTACTTGGTTGCACGAGGGACAGATCACGTTGAGTTCCTGGATGGGACTCATTTCTAATCGAACTCGCGTACCGGTTTCAACAAATGCACCGCATTCGACTTGTGAACCACTGTTAATGGTGCGCTGCACTTCTTGCAGTGAAGAAACTGGCCAGTAGGCACAGTGGTAGGACCCTTGAGTTCCTTAGCGGTCTGTTCGAGCTCCCTGCCCGAAGGAACCGGTGGTTTGAAGGGTTCCGCAGTTTGAATCTGAGGCTTCTCGGCGGTCACTTTCTGTATGATTTCAGCACGTTTCTCGGCGGGCATGTTGTGTAAATGTCGCAGTTGGAACTCGCTGAGTCCCTCAATTTCGGCGGGCTTTATCACGCGCGTGATAATTTGGTCGGCTTTCATCTCTTCAGCTGTCTCGTACCCGGTTACGAGTTGAGAAACCCAGTTCTGCGTTTTGCCCAGCCGCTTTGCTAGGGCTTCTTGCGTCTTGTAGCGGTCCTTGAAGTTGGCGAGGGCGTACTCAAAGGCTCTGCCAAGTTCGTAATCGCTTAGGCTGCGGTGGTGCAGGTTTTCGATGAGTTGCGCTTCGAAGGCTGTGGCATCATCCATATCCCGAATGATAACTGGCACAGCCGTGAGCCCAGCCCGCTTCGCTGCCCTCTGCCTTCTCCCACCAACAACCCGTTCCAAACCAGCCGCGGTCTTTCGAGCGATGAGAGGCTCCAGGACACCAACTTGGCTGATTGTTTCAGCTAATTCCGGGAGCGCTTCATCCCGCAGGTCCATGCGAACAGAGAACTTCGGCGAGAGCAGCCTGTTCGGGTTCGTGATGGCTACTGAGGATTCTCGGCCGAAGGCAGTCGCATACCTGCTCATTTCGTTGCCTCCGTGGGGAAGCGTTGAATGAACTGGTCCTTCTCTCCGCTGAGCCGGTAACGTCTCGAGCCTATGACAGCGATTTTCTTGTCCGCGTGCGTCAACTCTTCCAACAGAAGTTCTGCGCCCTCCCCGTTCGCAAAGATCCATTCGCCCTTCCCGCTCGAGAAAGCCTTCCAAGGCAATGTATCCAGGAAGCTGGGATCCAAGCTGGGTACTTGGCTATTCTCCGTAGCAGGATTACCGGGAGCTTGAGTTGCCTGCTTGAACGCCCCGTGCTCCTCCTTGAACTTGGAGAGGAAGGCATCAAGGGTTCCTTCAAGGTCGGCTAGAGCTTCCTTCGCACTCAACCCATCCGGAACATCAGCCTCAATCCGGTAATCGGCGCGGCTGCTCGAGTAGTTGCCGAGGGGTAATGTCAATCCTTTCGAGACGGCAACACGCGGGGGCCGATCTTCAACCTCCAGATGGCTCATTCACTCGCCCCCTTCAGCCAGAATCTGCTGAGTCTGCTCTTCCTGTTTCGGACATTCGTGGTGGGTGAATTTCTGGTACCAGGAATGGCAGGTGTGGCAGTATGTCAAGCCTGACCTCTGATGCTTCAGAAGCGTCTCGGTGTGCCGAAGCGCTAAGGCGAGATGTTTGCGGAGTTTCGCTATTCGATCCGTAAGCTCCTTCCTATGCGCCTTCGCCGAATCCTCATCAGTGAATAGTTGGTTGCATTCAGTACAGGTCCAAGGATACTTGCTACTCCCAGTTCGCACGATCGCCATCAACAACCCCCTCCAGGTTGCCTCTCGTGGTTCGGGCAATCATGTTCATGCGCATCTACAGCCGCCCGCAGCATCTCACGATCATAGGTCCACTTGGTCGCAGAGTAGATTACCTGGCCGCAGCGTCCGCATTGCAATTCAGTGGGCTGCTCCACCGGCGCAAACGCAGCCTTCGTCAAGCTCCTACCCCAGCAAGGTTTGCTGCGTGGGTTTCGGGGAGGATTTCTTCAACGTGGAATTCGTAGCCGGATAGGCGCTGGTACTTCACCTTTCCACCATGGTTCTCAACGTAGGCCTTTAGGGCCGCGAAGAGGCGTTCAGTCCCACGCCCGACTACAGCAAAATTCCAAACCGTTTCCGAAGCTTCAGCTCGACTAACGCGTATTCCTATCTGCGTAGTTTCGCTCAAATCACATCAAGAAAACTATACCACTAACCCGTTCCGTACTTAGGGGGTTTTGTGAAAACTCCTGTGCACGTTGGCCACGAATTCGGCTTTTCTGGCCACACTGTTCAATTCCCAATAGAACCCCAACACAATCTCTACCACCTGGCTAACCGTCAAACCTGAATCCTCCGCAACTCGTTCGAGGGCTTCCGCTATGTCCTCTCGTAAGTACAGGTGCAACCTCCGCTTCCGGCGCCGCGGCTCAACAGACATAACCCATGAATAGTTAGATCTGTGGCTTACGGAATTTCAACAAGATTAGCACGAATGTTGCTAACTTCAAATCACATTGGACTGGGATAGAATCTTCTCTAACCGCGACAAGGGCTACGGGAATTTTTCTCGTGCATCCACCTTTGAATCCCTTAGCCATGCACCTGTCGATAGATGGATGTTACCGACCCTGTTTTCATGATTGGCGTTTTCCGGATTCTCTAATCGCGACAATGGAAACTCGACGTCCTTTGGCCATAGTATGATTGCGGGGCCGAAGAAGCGCACGAAATAATCCACCGAAAGGTCCAACCCGTCGCCAATCGAGACTGGCAGATAGAGGAAGTAACGTTTGCATCGGTACCGAGCCTTCCTCAGGTACCGCTTCCAATACCATACCATCTTTACGCGAACCATCACGCTTACAACTCGAACAAGAGCCCGAAGATGTTCTAAGAATGGAACCTAGCTCTATCGAGATGATTCAGAAATTATCGAGGGAATTCGCACCAGGTTTCTGGCAGTGCGGGCATGGTTTGAAGACGAACGTGCGTTTGTGCAGTACCGTGACTTGAATCCATTCGCCACCGCGATTCTGGCAAAACTCGCAAGTCATGTTCATCTTGGTTCTCCATGGAGGATGGTTGTTGCCGTAAACCATGCAAGCAGATAACGAAAGCATCGTCGCCGTTGCCATCTCTGAGAGGCAGTGGAAAGTGGTCGCCTTAAGTCAGAGAGCTGGTTGAAACTAAAAACGCTAAATCATCAACAGAGCTACTGTTACGTCAGAGACGCCTTGCCACTTAGCGACGAAGTGAGAAGGTACACCTGTACGAAGTGCGGTTTCGAAACTAACAGCGAAGAAATATTTGAGCTACACAGAAAGAACTGCCCACGAGTCTAAGACCAAATCGTTTAGGAATAGTTGAATCTCAACGAGGTTGATCTCGGCCTCTCTGCTTAGTGAGGTCGATGATTTCTTGTTTGATGTGTTCGGGCACCCGGACTTCGTGGTCTTGTTCCCATTTGTAGGCATCCAGAATGAACAATTCTTGCATCTCCAAGACTCCGTCCAGCCGCATCAGTAACCGCGTTTTCCAGCGTCCGTACGTCTCCTTCGATTCCCATATGCCTAAAAGGCCCACGTTGAACTGGTGAGCAAGAGTGAAGACCGACAGCACACGCTGGTCCTGCAGTTCTTCGCACTGAATATCTTTAACAAAATCTTTGATCGGCTTCGGCCGCAATCTAATTAGAACCAGGATGGGCGTTGTCAAGCCGAGCTTCTCGGGGTCAGTTCTGATGGTGAAATTCTTGATGACACCCTTCTCCTTCAACTGTTGAACTCGCTTCAGGACGCCGACTGTGGAGATTTCGATTGCGAACTTCGCTAGGTCGGTGGATAGTTGCTGGTAGGTGGCACGGGAATTTTCACGCAGCAACTCTAGAATCGCTATGTCCTTGTCGTCTACCTCAGTCAAACTAGGCGCCTTAAGTTAACAAAACTAACTTAGCAACCGAGTCAGCGCAGGATATAATTCGTTTCATTAACTACGCTTAGGTTGCTGAGCGCGTAAACGTTAACTGATTAACGTAAAAATGTTTATGGAATTAAGAGCACTAATAGTGGTTTGAGTGATTTGACTTGAAACCAGTCGTCTATCTTGGCGCAAGCTGCGTCGTTAAGGGAGAGGAATCGCAGTGAGCGCAAGCAAATCGATTGTGGAAGTCGTCGCATCTTTCGGCGGGGCCGCAACAATCGGAGCGGCTCTCGGCTGGGGCTTCAAGAAGCTACTGAAGGTTCTCTTGGTCGTCTTGGCCGCGTTAATGGCGTTAATTGCAATCCCTATAGGGTACCTGACCTACGAAGGGGTCATAACCATCAACTGGGAAAAGCTCTACGCGCTACTGGACTCGGCTGCTTCTGCTAGCGTTTCATGGCTTTCAACTTTGGCCCAGACAGTCGCAATCGCCGTTCCAGCGCTAGGCGGCTTCGCAACCGGATTCGCAGTCGGCTTTCAGAAAGGATGAAAGGACATGACACACGCATACACAGGGTTGGTGTCATCTGAATGCGAAATGCGAAAGAATCGTTGCCCGAAATAGGTGTTTGAGGAACTTGCTAGATATTGACTTGCTTCGAGAAGAAATAGCGAAGCGATCCGACCTCATAGCCGAATCTCTTCAACACACTAAGTCAGGTTTGGATACAGCCATCAAGACAATGCAGGCCACCACATTTGATTTGGAGGCCATGAAATCCTCGCTGAAAACTAAAGGCGAAAACTCCTTCGCCGTCCCAACCGACGATCACCCGAACGACCCTAGGAGCCTTCCAGTGTTCAGAGCCGAACAAGCTTGGTGCGAAGAAACGCTGCGAGGCAAGTTCATAGTCAGCGTTGATGGGAGTCAAATTTACCCTGAAGGTCACCTACGATTCGCCTGCGCGGTCGTAAACGTCGGCTCCGTTTCCTACCTCTACGGTGACCCTGTACAATACCACGGCACATCTCGTCCGCGGCTGCTCGTTGCGGACGACCTTCTAACGAATGACGGGAGTATGCAACGCCTGCTCTCGAAGGAAGCCCTGGACATTGAACGCCTGAAAGCAGAAGTTCAGCACGCAAGCGAACTTTTGGAATTCGCCAAACCGCGAGAATCATTTCTCTTCATGGATGGGCCTCTCATCTACTCATTCTTAGACCCGAGACCTGACCCATCGAAACGTCGCGTCGTCGAAAATCTACTCAAACTCTTGGAATTATGTGATAAAAAGAAGGCATACATTGTTGGGTACTTGGCCTCCTCACGTTCCGCGGACTGGGTAAATTCGTTAAGGTACACTATTCTCTGTGACCGGATCCCCACTGCCTGCAAGCAATGTATCGTAGATTGTAAGGGGATGAAGAATGTCGCCTGCTATCCACTGATTGGTATCACTGACGCATCCATCTATGGGTCGGTCTTGGCTCCAGGAGAAAGGTCGTCGGCATTTACCGTACAAAGGAAGATACTTAGTTTCTACAAGTCCTCCACATGCGACTATCGGGAGAAGATTTCAGCCACGTACATTAAACTTGCAGGTGGCGAAGTTGTCCGCCTCGAATTTCCCTATTTCGAATGGATGAGCGATGAAGACTTGGAACGGATTCATGCTGTCACCTTGGCTCAGTCAATTTTGGGGTTCGGTTACCCGTATGTGCTGATACGCGCACATGAGAAAGCGGTGATAACCATGCCTGAACGAGAAGGTTTCTACGACATACTCGATCGGTACCTGACTACAAAATTCCACATGGCCCTCGTTGAATCATCCAAACGCAAACTCAAGAGGGAATCGATAATTTGACCCAAGAACCATTTGGCGAAGTCGTAGAAAGTACTCTCTCTACCGTGAAGATTCAAGTCTACGACCCAGGGAAATCGTTGGAGTTTGGACAATTCGCTCGCGTCCTAGGTGGGAACATAGAAGTTGTTTGCGCCGCAGAGTCCTCAGAGATGGTCCCCGTCGACGTAATTACTAGGATCCCAAAACCCCTCAAACTCAATCGCGAAAAACTGCGAGAGGTATATCCCGATTTATCCGAGAAGATGAGACTTACTCAATCTCTCTATGTGCTGGGATATGTTGAGAAATCTGACAATATCTCGCATAGACTGCCGCCCTACGCCCCAATGGTGCATGACTTAGTATGCCGCACGGAGCCAACCTTCGCAAGGGAATTCCACCGCCGGAGCCCCCTCTTCCGAGTAGATTACATGAGCAGGCTGATTGAGGATGCGTCTATCGAATACCCGGTCGATTTCGTTAGCGCTCTGCTAACCAACGTGGTAGCCACCCTTGAGAAGGCTGAACGCGAACCATTCCTCTTGCAAGTGCTAGAATCCTATCAAAAGGCCGTCGCTCCTCGAATCTCTCCTAAGATGATCTCGGAACTGGTTGAGAGGCTGAAGTAAGATTGCTCGGAGAAATCGTTGAAGCAAACCTTACCGACGGCTTCGTCGTTCGGCTCCTACCCAACGTCTCCCCTGAAAACATCTCAGTCGGCCAATACGTAATCGTCGAAGGGGAACGACAGAACTACGTGACCATAGTCAAGGACATTGACTTGGCCGCAAACCAAGAACGTCTCGCCGACGTTCTAGTGCAGAACTTACCGGAAGACGGTACTGGAAACGAGCTCGTAAAGAAGGCCCTCAAAGGTCGCTCCCTATACGTTCGCGTGACTCTGAAACCGCTGCTGATGATCCCAAACGGCGCCAAAGAAGGTGAACTGAAACTAGCAAAGTCAGTGCCTCCGCACTTATCGCCGGCTCGAGAGGCCATCGCCCAAGATATCGAGAGAGTATTCGGCAAAGCAGATGGGAAACGGTTCTTCCCAATCGGAAAACCATTAGGCGTAGACTACGAAGTCGTACTGGACAACGAAAAGCTCCTCAAGAGAAGCACCGGTATCTTCGCAGTTGCTGGATCAGGCAAGACATTCCTAGCAAAGATTGTCGCAGGAAATATCATAAAAGGCAAACTTGGAGTCGTCCTCATCTATGACATGCATAATGAATACGGTTACAGTGCAATTTCAGAGAGCTCCACTACCTCTCCTGGACTGAAGCGGCTCTTCCCGCACAACGTTTCAGTGGTGACTCTGGACCCTGATTCTTCTGAAAAATTCGACTACCCATTTTACATGACTTATGAGGATGTTGAAATCGAAGACATAATCCTCACTCGCCAAGAAATGGACCTCAGTCAGGCAATGATTGACGCTCTCTACATCCTGGGTAGAAAGCTTGGCAAGAAATGGCTGAAGACTCTCCTCGACGATAAGGTTTCGGACGAAGAAATTACGGAGCTCGGCGGCTTGCATGAAGCCACAGTTCCAGCTTTGCGAAGGCGTCTGAAGGCTCGAATGGCGCGTTTCTCTTTCATGGCTGAGACAATTGCACAAGACAAAAGCGGAATTGCGCATGTGGCTGACTTAATCAAACGCGGAAATAATGTGGTGCTGGAATTTGGGCGGTTCGGTGACGACCTCTCCGCTTACATTATCGTTGCGAACATCATCTCCCGGCGCATCCACGATATGTACGTCAACGCAGCGGTTCAAGAGAAGAAAGCAAAAGCGAAATCGACCCTGAAACCGCTCATGATTTTCATTGAAGAAGCCCACAAGTTCCTCGGAACCGAGGCGGCCTCGCTGTCAGTTTTCGGCATCATCGCACGCGAGCTTAGAAAATACAAGGTAACCCTATGCGTCATTGACCAACGTCCGTCCCAAATCGAAGAGGATGTACGCTCACAAATCTGGACCCGAATGATCATGGCTATGGTAGACGAAAGGGATATTCGGGCAGCGTTGGCCGGCGTTGCAAATGCAGACGACTTCAAACAGATCATCGCATCACTACAGCAACAAGAGGCGCTGCTATTCGGGTACGCTGTCCCTGTACCAGTAACGATTCGAGTGAAAAACTTCGACGAGGAATTATTCAAGTCATGGGAAGCATCCGCCATCACCACCGAAGATGGGCCACTCACGGACCGGGAGGCCAGAAAACAGCTGGAGGAGTAATGGTGCTAGCGATTCACACAGGAGACTTCCATTTAGGCGTAGCAAACTATGCCCCCGTGAATCCCACCACGGGAATGAGTAGAAGAATCGACGATTTCTTCGCCGCCTTCGACCAAATAGTCGATTATGCGGTCAAGAACCAAGCAGACTTATTCTTAATGTGCGGTGACATTTTCAAAGACTCTTCGTCCACGCCTACGATTCTTAAAATGTTCGCCACCCGCCTTGTTCGCCTCTCTCAGGCGGACATTAAATCTATAATTCTTCTTGGCAACCATGACGCGCCGAAAACCGGTCGCGCAGCCCCTCCTGAACCATTTATTGAAATGAAGGTTCCAAATGTCTACTTCTTTTCGAAGCCTGATTTCGTGGACATCGACTGTCGCTCTGGCGAAAAAATCAGAATTTTTGCACTACCCTACAGGCATCCCGTGAAGTTAGCCTCCGACAAGAAGCAGGGAAAAACGAAACTCGATAAGGATCTGCTGGCTCAAACTTTTCGCGAACAAATAGCAAAGGAGGTCGATATTTTCACTCGCGCAGGTAGCAAGGGCGCGAATGGGTGCATTCTGGTCGGGCATCTGGCGGTTGAAGGAGCCTTAGCGGGGTCTGAGAAGATATGGTCCACGGGCGAAGAGTACTCCGTACTCCCCTCGACCTTCGATACTGACACGGTCGACTACATCGCCCTCGGCCACGTGCATAAGCATCAAGCAATCAAATTCAAAGTCCCAATAGTGTATCCAGGCTCCATCGAACGAGTCGACATAAGCGAAGCAGATGAGAAGAAAGGTTTTGTCGCTGTAAGAATCACGAATCACGTAGCTGATTGGCAATTTGTGGAGCTCGCTACCCGCAATATGTACAACATCAAGGTTGACTGCAGTTCCGAGCCGGATCCTATGATCGCAATCAAGAATGCCCTTGCAGACAAACCGCTGACCGGCGCGATAGTGAGCTTACGGATGGTATTGAATGATCAGCTCACACCAGCGCAAAGGGATGAAGTTAGCAGACTCTTGAAGGAGACGTTCTGGAATCAATCAATCTACGAGAAAATCGTGACCGAGAAGAAAGCAACCACGGGAGCCTTCGGGGGAACGCTTGAGCCATCACAGGCTCTGGGCAAGTATCTAAAGACCTTGAAAATCACCGAGAGCGACAGAAACCTCGCGATGAAGATTGGCCAGGAAATAATCGATGAAACCCTCAGGAAGGATGAAGCATGATCCTACAAACCATACTGCTTGAGAATTTCAAGAGCTACGGCGAAGCCCAAACAATTGATCTACTAAATGTTGACGCAACAAGCATCAGCGGACCAAATGGTGCAGGAAAAAGCAGCATAATCGAAGCGATTACATTCTCGCTCTACGGCCGGAGCACAGCAACGGAACGGAAAGAACTTGGAAACGAGGCTTTGATTAGGGATGGCGAAAAGCAAGCCCGCGTCGCCGTAACCTTCGAAAAGGATGGAAATACATACAGTGTCGAGAGGACGACCACAAGGCAGGGGCAGGGAACAGCTACACTCATCTCTGGAACCGCTAAGGCGCTTCAGGCCGGGACAAGCAACGTATCGAAAATGGTCGAAGAAATCATCGGAATGGATTACGAGACATTTGTCAGCTCAACCATAATGCGCCAAGACGAAATGGATAAAATCACAAGTCTACGGCCGGGCGACCGGAAGGAAATTCTATCAAAAATCTTCGGCCTCGAAGCATACGAGAAGTTGAAGAAGACCACTCACGAGAAACTACTCAAGGCCAAAGCAGACGTCGAAGCATCAGACGAACTCATAAAACAGTTGTCTAGCGCCATCGCGTCCGAAGAGGAAGCCTCAACCGGCATCGAGGGCGCAAAAGCCTCGGTCAAGAAGCTGCAAGCTGCAATTACGCGGAACGGAGAAACCCTTGAGGGTCTCGAAAAACAAATCAAAGCAGCCTTGGCCAAGAAGAGCGAATTCGATACCGCTCGCGCAGGATTTGAGGCCTTTGAGCGGGAAATGAGAACGAGCAAGGCAAGACTGGAGAACACACAGGTAGAGATTAAGTCAACCAAAGATGCTCAGAAACAGTTGGGCGATCTTACCAAGGAAATCGCAAAGGGCAAAAAGGTCGCAACGGAAAGAGATGAATTTCTGAAAATCAAAGACCAACTTGCATCAAATATCGCCGAAAAGCAAGAAAGACTTCGCTCAATCAAACTTCTAATTGCAGAAGAGGATGAGCACTACAAAACTATCCGAAACTCGAAGAAGGCCGAATGCCCAGTCTGCAAAAGGCCGCTGGATCAGCAGCATAGGACGAACGTGCTTACCCAATACGAAACGAGATTAAAGGAGCTTCGAAGCGGACACGAGAAATTCGGCGCGGAGACTAGGGCAAATACCACGAAATTGGAGAAGGAGATTGTCCCGCACCTAGACGCGCTACAAGAACAGATCGAGAGCTTTCAACAACTCGAACTTCGTAAGGCAAGGCTGGAGGCAGAGGCTTCTAGACTACCGAAACTAGAGGAAACGGAAAAGGAACTGAGGGCAACTCTCGACAAAGCATCCAAATCCAAAGAATCAACAGAAGCCAAACTCCAGAAGCTCAAATCTGCGGCCGAGGAATACGAAAAACTCGACCAAGAGAAGAGCAAAGTTTCAGAGACACTCGCTGAACTTCGCGAAGAGAGAGGAAAAGCGGACTCGACGATCAAGCACCTAGGTCAAGTCTTGGAACAGATCAACACGGCGAAAAAGGAACTGCAACGCATTAAAGGCGAGGTCGGATCAAAAACCGAAACAATTCCGATATACAAAATACTTGAAGAGGCCTTCGGTAAAGACGGCATCCCAACGGCGATCCTCAGAGACCTTGTTCCCGAGGTAGAAGATGAGGCTTCAAGAATCTTACGCGAACTCTCTAACGGACGAATGAACATCAACTTCCGCTTCGGACGGACAACCGGCCGCGGTACTCAAACCGACGAACTCATAATCGAGGCCGAAGACGGCACGGGAAAACATCCAGTCACTCGCTTCTCCGGCGGAGAACGAATGAGAATCAACCTTGCATTGCGCCTTGGCATTTCAGAGGTCATAGCGAGGAGAAGCGGCTACAAGGGTAAAATCGAAACTCTCATTATAGATGAAGGGCTGGGCGCCTTAGACGAAGAAGGCCGCCAAGCCACACTAGAGATTCTACGACAGCTCCGTCAACGATTCAAGAAAATTCTGGTAATCTCACACGTGGATGAAGTGAAAGATGCCTTCGATACGAAACTGCTAATCTCGAAAACATCGGCTGGTCAAAGCATCGCTGAAATGGCATGATGTCATGTTCTGGAGGCAGCCTGGTTTGACGGTACCCACCCACCGGTTTCGAATGGTTGGATGAAATATGGAAGAAAATGATAGGAAGGTCTTGGGAGTCCGAAAGCTTCAACGCGTCGGCTACTCTACTCTGACTGTTTCATTACCACGGGAGTGGGTTCAACGCCAACAATTGCAGGCCGGTGACCATGTGACCATAATGGCGGCACCAGGTGGAGGACTTTACATTGAAAAGGCAGTTGGACGAGATAGCGAACTCAGTTGCACAGCGTGTGGGGCCACGATTCCTTCGGATAGTCGCTTTTGCAAAGAGTGCGGAAAAGGCATTGGTCAGTAGTAGGGAACGCCTAGGTCTGACAGCGGCGACATTACGATGATGTATGCGCGCAGTGTGACAGGAAATTAGAAGCAAATGTAGACTACGGAACAACACTTTCTCTCAACACAGTCCCTAGGCCTAACTCGCGTTACCCTCCTTAATCCCCGTCAGACTTCCTGCTTCCTATGAACTGCCCGAACTGTGGTTGCATGCTTGAGCTCAATTCGTTAGAATACCGCTGGCGTGGTAACGTAATGGAAGCCAAATCAACCTTCTCGTGCCCCTACTGCCATCAAGTCTGGGTTAAGGCGGGAAAGGAGTTGGTTAGGGAGATCCCGTTAACGATGCTGGAGCCTTGACGGAACTTTTTTCTTCCCACGTTTCCGCAGTGAGTGTAGTTGACATAATTGCGGGTTGTTGTTGAAGAGAATCAGTTCACCGGACTTCGATAGCCTCAACACATAGCATCACGTTGTTCAGGTGTCTGGAAATAGCGGGGTTATCTTAGATTGAATGATCTTCTTACCGTCGAAGCGCAACAACGTGTTCTCGCTTGCTTCGTTGGCTTCACCGACAATATCTTTGGCTATTCTAATTATTCCGGCAACTATCTTTAGAATCTCACTATCGAAAGCCCTGTGATGTAAGACACAAAGACACAAACCATTTCGTGGGTGAAGCCGAAGATCCTTGCGGTCGCTCCAGCCATAAATGTGGGCCGCCTCAAGCAGTTCAGGTACCGACAGACCACAGACACAGCATTGGAAGCTGAAGTTCTCCAACACGGCGTCTCTCCACATGCCCTGCCCTTTGCGAACCTGCTGCCTACAGTAACTATCTGGGACCGAGTAATCGCTATCTCTAAATCGCTTCTCGTACGCATTTCTCACGTCTCTTTCATCAATTGCTTTGGATTTGCGTCCGCTAAGATCCGTTTCAAACTGTTCCTCGTCACTTCTAACCAATCTGCCATTACCGAAGAAACGATTGATCATATGTTCGTCGATTGTGTGGGGGTGCGAAGATACATTGTCAATTAATTGTTTTTTCAGGCCAGCAGGGTTACCTGCACGCCATCCTGTGATGAGACGGTCGAACTCGTCAACAGACATGAGTCCGATCTGTCTAACGCAGCTGTCTCGCACTGATTGTATCGTGATCCCGCGTAGCTTGGCGGCTTCTTTGGTTCCGGTTATTCGGGTCTGGCGGACGTCTTCTCCTTTTCGAGCATTTTGTCCCACATAATCCAAAACTTCGAGGATTTCACGAATTCGAGCACCACCCGTCGCTAACAACAATATCTGGAATACCTGATTGAATACATCATATTTGTTTTTGTGTTGTCAAGTCTCCATCGGGTACCGGTTTTTGGCACCCTGTAAAAATTCGTCGGGTGCATTGCATGTTAAATACCGTCTGAGACTTGACTCACCTCATGGAACGAAGACCTTCCGTTGTAAGCAGGCTCAGGTGGGTCGGTGAAGTGGTCGGTTACGTAGTAGACCTGATTGTTCTATGGGATTACTTCACGGCCAGAGGTGTGCTATCCTATCTAATGATATCAATTGGGGCACAGGCACAAATCATTTACAACATTATTGTGACTGGCATGTTAGGTCTCGCGTTCTGTGTTCCATTTTATTTTGGATACAGGTTCAGTTCTTGGCGTCTCAGGTTGAAGGGTCAATTTACTACTACAAAGACTCTGGAAAGGTTCCGAGCATTAATCAATGAAGAACCGAAGGTAGCACAGCCTTTAGCTCCTGAACAGTTTAGATATCGTGGTCAAGTAAGGACTGATTTACTTAGAATCATTGAAGAACTGTATGTTGTTTCTTCACCCAAGCGAATTTCTTTCCCTTCTTGGAATGAAACAACAGACCATGACCTAAAGCGACAGAATATCGGTAACAAGCGCGATTATGATGTGATTGAGGTATTCTCTACATGTTTGAACCAACGTAATAATTACGTGAACGACAGAATAATTCGCGGAGTTGAAGATGCTGAATTTCGACGGCTCAATAATGAGTGCATAATGAATTGGGAAATGGTGGGAATTTTTCTTTATCAAGATGAGCCAGCAAGAAAAGAAACTGAAATTCCCAAAATTACTGTGGCTCGTGCTGATATTGACTCTGCTAGACTCAAAGAGTTCCAAGTTCAACTCAAGGATGGAGTTGAGCCATTTCCAGCGCAGTTCTATTGCGTAACGGTTAGAAACCTTAGTGGTCCTACAGTTCGTGAGCTTGAGGGGCATTTCGAGGCTTCTTTTTCGCCTCCAGACTATAAAACGCCCCGAGCTAGTGTTGACAACGGACCGTTGTTATTCATACTGTCAAGTAGAGCAGACCATTTGACCATATACGAAGGGACGGAGACAAGAGCACAATTTAGAAAAGCTGAACAAAGAGGCGCGGATTTGCTTAGAATCACACTTCTAGGCAATCAGAATGGTAAACCTGCTAGCAGACAGCTTACGCTTCATCAAGGTGATAAGGGAAAGACTTTCGCTCTTTTCTTCACCATGAAAGGCTACGAGGTTCTGACTATCGCTGGGTGGTCAACTAGGGCTAATGTAGAGATGCCTTGTCGTTTCAAGTTGGACCTTTACCTGAGTGGGGATACGTTGCCTGAACGGCGTGTTGCGAGTTTTCTGGTTGAAGCGACGAAGTGGGATGCATTACATGTGGAGCTTCTACCGAATGCGGGTGGATTGTGAATCTTTGGTTTTGAAGTATTCTCCTAGTACGGCTCTTACGGTTTCTGGCACGGTCGAGGGCGAGAACAAGTGGCTTGCTCTGATTCAGAACGCCGCAACTCACCCGACGAAAGTTGACAACGACAAAGAAGGACAGTAACCGATGAAAACTTTACAGAACCACATATAGAAAAGAATTAATTCCAAACGCTCGCAGTTCCATTATAGTTCGCTGGTCTAACCCAGTGATACCAAAACCGGCTCTAGTTACAAGTGTTCTTCTGGCAGTAGCAGTCTTCACGTTTGCAGCTCTATCCTCCCAAACCGTTCCCATGAGCACCACACAGTCATCGACTGAGGTTTTGACATCATATTCCCCTCACTTCTTGACGAACACGTTTACCTACACAACGACAAGCACTTCAGCGTATTTCACGGAGACTACATTATGCTTCAATGGTGGTACTGGCTGTGATGGCATGGACTACATTCCGTACAACTACTGGGTTAACACTCTGTTTACGAACACGCTACAGTCCACTTACGAGATGCCAGCCACAGCGGTTGTTCCCTATAGTCAAACGCTAACGATGAGTTCAACTCGCCTCGTCCCTGCTTCTGCTGCTCTCGGATTGGGCGACGGTTCGTTTACCACGCTAGCGGTTGTGGTAATTGGCGTCCTGGCTCTTTTGACGGCATACGTCACATTGAAACCAGGGATGACCCATACACCCAGACAAGCGACGTTAAGTCAGTTTGCGAAGGCACCGTCCTTCTGTATCAAGTGTGGTGCCGAGTTGCCTCCTGCCTCTGAATTTTGCAACAAATGTGGGACGAAACAAGATTAGGTAGCCACACTCACCTTAACCTTATTGTAAAGGCCGGTACGAAACTCGGTACTGAACCTACTTACAAAATAATTAGAGCCGGAGGAAATCAGTAACCCTAGCATGAAATTAGCTAGAAACTTGGACCGCAACGCTCACACTTCCCTTGCCTATGTGCTCTGTCCAGGTCAGTAATGTCGATGACACTGTGACATACAAGACGCCAGCAAACCCGAAGCCCCAGCTCATCGACAAGATAACAAGGCCGATCATGAAGAAAATACTTGCTGCAACAATCGCAATCATTACCAGACAAACATAGACGGGCTTGTTAGCGATTATGAAAGATATTGCGGGAAGAGCAGCCGTCCAGAAGAGCGCCGAAATGATCAGCATCACGCCGAATGAATTGAGGTTCAGGTAAGGCTTCCAGGCATTGAACAATCCAACAATCCATGCACCAACTGAAGACAGCAAAAACGCTCGCACAAACAAGGCCCGAATCCACCAATAACGATTCGATGGAAGTCCATGCTGCAGCTGTCGCAGTAGCGCCTCTTCTCGAAGATCGGCTGTGTAGATCGTCATTTCTCGGTAAAGGAAGCCCACCAATGCAAACAGACATCCTGCAAGACGAAGCCATAGGTGAGACAGGCCCTTGTCAGTTACTGTGAGCTGGAGAATTATCAGGGAGGCGGACGCAGCAACAGTAGCTAGCGTTAGAGTTGATGTTTCGCGGGTGCCAAGTCTGCTCTGAAGTACATTCGGATCAACACCCAATCTTTATTCAACTCGGAAACCGTGGATCAGAATGGCTTGGGGTCCATGCCCGTCAACATTTCATCTAACACATCGACTAGGATTTCAATGCTATGGGTTAGGTAAAATTCTGCGTCAGCCCTAGTCTCTACCAGTTGGAATCATAACTACTGGAAATGGTCATATTTCGCTTTGATTCACTCTATTCCATGCTCTTAGTAATTTTCGGGGCAGGAGCCAGTTACGACTCCTGTTCCTCATTACGTGTGTCAGGGACCGGCGTAGAACACGAACGACCACCTTTGGCTGATCAGCTTTTCAACGCTCGGCCACAGTTCAGAGCTGCCCTGTCGCAATTTCCCAAAGGTCGCTACGTCGTTTCTAGACTTGAAAATCCGCTCCCAGGTAGCACGGTTGAGCATGAGTTGGAGCTACTGCAGGCCCAGGCCAAGGATGACCCCGAACGTCCTCGACAAATTGCTTCAATCCGTTTCTACTTGCGCCTCATGCTTTGGGAATGTGTAAAACGGTGGTTGGACGAAGCAGGCCAAGTCACAAATTACATGCAATTGATGGATAGCATCCGACATAACCAGCACCAAAACGAAACGTTGCTGCTGACCTTCAACTATGATACGATGCTGGAGCACGCGCTTGAAGGTATGGGCTCGCGTTTTCGCAGCTTCGATGATTATGTAAACGGACCCTACAAACTCATAAAACTTCACGGTTCCGTAAATTGGGTTCACAACGTGACGACGCGGCTAGACAACATTGCAAACACCGACGAAAGATATGTGACGCAAGAATTGATAGAGAGGGCAGCCGAGTTGCAGTTCGGCGATATGGAAATCGTCGATGCGCCTGTAAGTAGGATAGGCGACAAAGCCTTCTTTCCGGCTTTAGCCATTCCCACTGAAACAAAGGCCAGCTACGAGTGCCCTGAAGATCATGTTGAGAAATTAGCCGCTCATCTTGAAAAAGTTACGGAGATTATTGTAGTCGGATGGCGAGCCGAAGAGAAGACTTTCTTACATTTGCTCGCAAGTAAGCTAATGGGAACGGTACCGAAGATTGTTATCGTTGCTGGCAGCAATCAGGGTGGAAACGAGGTCAAGGAAAAGCTCATGAAAGCAGGTATTCAGACCCATGGTACAGATTGGGGTAACATTACTGTTAGTAACGGCGGATTCAGCGAGTTTGTGCGACGCGACGCGGATCGTTTTCTAGGGTCTAGAGAGAAAGTCTGGGACACAGTCTAAATCAAGGACAAAAACCCATGACAGCGAATGATAATAGGGAAACAGAAGGCTTAGTAATCACCGTGAGCGGCCCCCATGGAACAGGCAAGTCGACTTACGCAAAAGCCCTCGCGGAAGCTTTGGGGTTGCGGTATGTCTGCGCAGGAGAATTGTTCAGGGACCTAGCGAAGGAAAGAAACCTATCCCTGGAGGCTTTCAGTAACCTTGCCGCCGAGGACCCTACGATAGACAAGATGATTGATGAGAGGACCAAGGCCGAAGCTAGGAAGGGGGGCATCGTAATCGACGCGCAGCTAGGAGCTTGGATGGTTAAGGACATTGCACACGTAAAATTACTCATGGTCGCACCCGATGAAGTCCGTTTCAAGCGAATAGCCGATAGAGATGGCACATCGCTCGCTTCCGCGAAGAAGGAAACAATAGCCCGCGAAGAAATACAGAAACAGCGCTACGAGAAATATTACGGAATCGAGGTGGATGACCCAGGCATCTATGATCTTAAGATAGACACCAGCCTGTACTCGGTCGAACAAACCAAGTCCCTCGTTATCGCAGAAGTGCGAAAACTTCTCGCCAAGAAAGAAACTTGAACAACCTTGCGCTGATGGGCACCCTTATTTATTGCCGCGAATCTACTGCGGTGAACAAACCCGCGTGAAGCATTATGCCAAGCATGGAAGTTGGCCGAATCTGCGTCAAACTCTTGGGCCGTGAAACCGGCAGGAAATGTGTAGTAGTTGACGTCGTCGACAAGAACTTCGTTTTGGTCACAGGCCCAAAGTCGGTTACGGGTGTCAGGCGTAGGCGGACTAACGTTGACCATTTGGAGCCCACAGCTGAAAGCGTTGAGGTGAAGAAAGGTGCTCCGGACGACGAAGTCGAGAAGGCCTTGACCAAGGATAAGAAGACGAAATTCATGAAAGAAGAGCTCCTGCCGACAATGAAGCCGGCAGCAAGTTGACCTTCTAAACTTCCAGTTCAAATCGCACTCTGCCGTACGCCGAACTTGGCGGACGACAGATGTTCTTGGTTTCTGATCGCCGTGTTACTCTACTTAATAGCATCAAAGGCGTAAGAAATCGCGAAGAGGTGAACCGTTTGCAGAATCTCATGCCCTGGCAGGTCACTAGAGAACTGGTCGCGAAAGCCGATGATGTGACCGACCCGCGTTATGGTTTCACGCCGGAAGAAAGGCCAATGCCACTACGAATCAAGTACGGCATCATCAACGTCGATAAGCCTGCTGGGCCGTCGAGCCACGAAGTGGTTGCTTGGATCAAGCGCATGATGAAATTGTCCCACGCCGGCCACGGTGGAACCCTAGAGACGTAACTGTCGGGGTAATCCCAAAGTAACCGGCGTTTTGCCCGTAGGCCTACAAGATGCCACGAAGGTCATTCAGGGCTTTCTCTACTCGGGCAAGGAATACGTTTGCGTAATGCAAATTCACGCCGACATCCCCGAAGCAACTGTTCGCGACGTCCTAAGCCAATTCGTGGGCGAGATTTACCAGAAACCACCTCTTAGAGCGTCCGTGAAAAGGGAGACGAGGAAACGTTTCATCTACCAACTCAACGTGCACGAAGTAGACGGGCGGACAGCCCTCTTCACATGCTCATGCCAAGCCGGCACCTACATCCGTAAGCTTTGCTCTGACATCGGTGAAGTGCTCGGTTGTGGTGCCCACATGCGGGAGCTGAGGAGGACGCGTGCGGGCCCATTAAGCGAGAATGATGGGATTGTGACCTTGCATGAATTGAGCGCGGCGCAATCCGATTTCGAGGCCGATAACGAAGCACCCCTGCGGAACATAATCAAGCCCATGGAAGTGGCGCTCTCTGCCCTTCCGCATATTGTAATTCGTGATTCGGCGGTTGACGCGGTTTGCCACGGAGCCGAATTAGCTTTACCGGGCATAGTGAAATTGGATTCCTTGATTGAGCGTAACAAGTTTGTTGCGGTGTTTACGTTGAAAGGGGAAGGGGTCGCATTAGGGCGCGCCTTGATGGCGTCTAGGGAGATGCTTGACCAGGAGAAGGGGGTGGCTGTGAAGACTGAACGGGTTCTCATGGAGCGAGGGACGTACCCGGCCCTTTGGAAGCACTGATTTCGCGGGTGCTTCGAGAGCCGGATGTCCATCCTATGTTATACATTGGGGCCTCCGGCACGGACGCAGGCTTGAATGTGCGTTTCAATATGTGGTGTAGTTTTCTGGGTACAACATGTTACTCGTCCCGAAGACCAGTGGAGAAATGACTGTGTATAACATATGCTAGGCATCCTTTCGTTCCATCCGCTATGCGTTGGTTGATTGTACACTGTTTCGCCTTTGCTTCAGAAGCCCGAACAGGCTTAAATTGGGCTGGGAATTGTGAAACCATTTGGAGCCGGGGTTCCCGAGCCTGGTACGGGGCAGATTCACCTAGCCTAAGCCTGGAATCAACGGAACCGCAAGCCTGTGGTCCTTACGGGCCTCGAGGGTTCAAATCCCTCTCCCGGCGCCATTCAAAATGTTTCTTTCGGGATGCGCGCATTTTCGTGTCGTTCTAATGGAAGAGGGACAAAACCGAGTAGAAGCAACTCACCGTGATAATCACAAGCGACTGTCTGAGATCGAAGGAAAATATGATCCAACGAACCTATTCCGCGTAAACCGAAACATAACGCCTGCTCAGTGAGCGTCACTCTTCCAAAGTGACTTCGAAGTTCTCGCCGACCTTAAGCGGGTGCGATCTAGAGTCGAAGCTCACATTTCTCATGCTTCTAATCCGAATCACGCTCCTCGCCTCCTCCGTAGTCTCATCCAATTTGAAATCGATCACCCCGTCACAAGCCGCTTCAAGGTTCTTGTATGTCGAATCGCTATGAATGCCTTTGATAATCCCCATTATTCCTGTGGATCTCCAGAGAGATGCTATGGGAATCATTCTAGTTCTTACAAATTCAACCCAGCTCTTTTCTTCGTTGAATCTCGCAAGACACGAGGCATCATCCAATATTCTCAACCAGTCAGGTGAGGGTTGGGGACGTTGCGCTGCAATTCCATCCTGAGTGCTCATCAAGTATTTTGCGAACAGTACGCTCAAATCAGCGGCCTTCAAGGAATAGAAGGCGAACTTTTCGTTTGATTTTCGGCCAAGGGTGGCTGTGTACCAGTCAAACACTCTAAATTTATCGTTTGCCTCGAGCTGTCCAACATCAAGCCCAAGTTGTGCAAGTTGTGTACGGATGTTCTCAGGTGGTTGTGTAGCAATATGATAACTAACAACTCCTCCACCCCTCAACCATTCCGCAGTGATGCTGAGAGAGGCTTGGTACCATGATGACGTCGGGTCGTACTCGACTAGGAGCGATGACCCAGACGGTAGTGGCGCCTTGAGCAAGTCTTCGATAAGGGCAACACGCATTGGTTCAAGGCCTCAAAACTCTACGGAGATGCAAGGACAACGTGCTGAACTGACTGTTACGCCAAAACATAAATTTGCCGTATCATATAGAGCAGGGCCAGGGTCAGCAAGAATGCCGCTCTATATGGACATACATTACAAGATTCACGGGTTGACGGCTGAAGCGATCATGGCTGCTCATGCAAAAGATCTTCAAGTTCAGGACAAATACGGAGTGAAATATCTGAAATACTGGTTCGACGAGTCGACGGGAAAAGCGTTCTGCATGATAGACGCCCCCAGCAAGGAAGCCGCCACGGCAGTACACAAAGAGGCCCACGGCCTAGTCGCGGACGAGATTGTTGAGGTTAAGGAAGGTTCCTAATTTCTGCGGGTCAACCGTTCTTTATCTTCTTTTCAGGAAACGATTCATGGCTAATACTTTGTAACTGAGCCAAGTATTTGTCAGTTCGTGAATCCTACAGGGAAAGCAAGAGATGGCATTCCACCGCTCGCCCGATTGGACACCGCACATGAATGATGTGTGTGCTCGAAATATCTTCCATATGTCTCCATCACTGAGTGCGGCGCGACGTGTTTGAAATCAGACCTGCATGTCCCGCTATTTGTCGCGGTGATAATGATATGTTTTGCAGCTAACAGCGTGATCACTAGGTATTTGGTTCTCGTAAGTCAAGTCTCACCTTTCCTAGTCACCGTGATCCGATTTCTTAGCGGGCTTGTGATGATACTGATAGTAAGTTGGATCAGGCCGACAACCCTTCGTCACGCCAAACCAAACGCATCTTACTTGTTTGGAGCATTGTTTCTTGGAGCGTACGCGTTTTCGATATCGTATGGGTACTTGTTCATCTCTGTTGCTGCAGGAACACTCGTCTTCTACACATTTGTAGTGATCACGATGGTATCCTACTCCATAATCAAGGACAAGGAGAGATTGACCCTTCGTTTAGCGTTAGGGCAGTTGTTCGGTTTGCTAGGAGTGCTGGTCATCACTTTCAGCAGAATAAGCTCGGTTACACTGCTTGGTGTTCTCCTAATGGTCGCTACCGGAATATCATGGGGTCTGTATTCCGCATATGGGAAGAGGTTCGAGATTGCGTTCAGCTATACGTACAACAGCTTTCTGATTCTAGGAGGAATTGCTGCTGTTACTTCATTAGTGCTCGCGTTTTGGGGTCAACTCACCTTCACTAATATTTCTCTTCAGGATTTCGGATTAGCTCTCTATATGGGTATGGTGAGTACGGCTCTCAGCTATTTGCTCTGGAATCAAACCATGAAGAAAATTCCCGCATCTCTGGCAGGACTAGTCCAACTTGCTGTCCCTATTCTCGCCACAGCCATGGGAATAATTTTCCTGGGTGAGCAACTCACCACCTCGCTCGTGATTGGTGGCGGGCTGGTTTTGGTTGGCATCTATCTAGTCGGACACAGACCCGCATCATAAGTGGCCGCGTGGAGCAACAGAATTTGAACCGGACCAGAGACGCGATTTCACTCTAACTGATGCACTCGGAGATCAACTGGGTTTTGAGGGTAGTAGACAACGCGGTAGCCACTCAAATTCCTCGCCCGGCGCCACATCCGGCTGGAATATGAAGGCAGAAATTGGACGAGTGCAACATATGCACAAGAAGTCGATTGCCCAGTCCCAGAAGAGATACTTCCCGAAGTACGCCACAGCACCGAGATATGCCTCCAGACCTTTTCAGAAAATACAGCCATCAGACGGCCGATTGGATTGCCGATTATCTGGAGAACATGAATGACTATCCGGTATTGGCACGCACAAAGCCGGGTGACATTAAATCACGAATACCAAAATCCCCGCCTGAGAAGCCGGAGCCATTCGAGAATGTACTGAGCGATTTTAGAAAGGTCATTTTGCCGGGAATCACTCATTGGAACCATCCTCGATTCTTCGCCTATTTCTCCATCACAGGCTCATATCCTGGAATTATCGGAGAAATGTTGACGAGTGCGTTGAATGTGAACGCCATGCTATGGAAGACTTCTCCATCAGCCACCGAACTTGAGGACGTGGTGTTGGATTGGTTACGGCAGATGGTTGGCCTGCCTCAGCAGTTTGAGGGTGTGATAAATGATACAGCTTCGGTCGGCAGCTTGTGCGCGATGGCCGCAGCACGAGAGGCCGTCAACCTGCAGGTTCGCGAGAAAGGTTTGGCCGGCAGGAGTGAGCTTCCTCAACTGCGGGTGTACAGCTCAGAGGAAGCACATTCATCCATCGAGAAAGCGGCCATTGTACTAGGCCTCGGCCAAGAGGGTATCCGAAAGATTCCGACTGACGAAGCCTTCCGAATGGACGTTCATGCTTTAGAAGAGGCTGTCAAGTCAGACCTCGATGCTGGCATAAAGCCAGTTTGTGTCATTGCAACAATCGGAACCACTTCAACCACAAGCGTCGACCCAGTCAAGGAAATTGCGGAGTTCTGCAAGAAACACCAGATCTGGCTCCACGTCGACGCCGCTTATGCAGGCGCCGCAGCAATCATACCTGAGATGCGCACGCAATTTGCTGGTTGGGAAAATGCTGATTCAATAATTATTAACCCTCACAAGTGGCTCTTCACGCCGATCGATTGCAGTATCCTCTATTGCAGGCGCCCCGAAGTCCTCAAGCAGGCTTTCAGTTTGACTCCAGAATACCTCCGCACCGCAGAAACGGGGGAAGCGAAGAATCTGATGGATTATGGCATAAGCTTAGGCCGCCGCTTCCGAGCGCTCAAACTGTGGATGGTTATTCGCTCCCTTGGATGCGAGGGAATCGCCGCCGCCATAAGAGAACACATTGCCTATGCCCGTCGACTAGCGGAAATGATCCAGGGCCATCCAGACTTTCAGCTCTTGGTGCCGGTTCCCTTCAGCACTTTGGTGTTTCGGTTCTGCCCCAGCAACCTGCCGAGCAATAGGACTCGGTCAGACCAGGAAATTAACGACCTCAACGAAGAGCTGTTGGAAGCAGTCAACAAAACAGGACAAGTATTTCTCTCGCACACAAAGCTCAGGGGAAAATTCGGGATTCGATTGGCGGTCGGCAATCTAAAGACTACATGGGAAGATTTGTCGTTAGCTTGGGATGTGATTCAGCAGAAGGCTGCAGAACTCGAGCAGCCATAACTTGTCCAAGGCGATCATGTGTTGGTGATGGTCAGTCGGGATTCGACGCGCGCCGTAAACCGTCCGCTGCTAATATGAATTTAGAAATATGAACCCTAAGACGCGAGCCAAATTTTGCAGCGCTTAACCTTCGGTTGAATGTTCTCTCCCCACGCCAAACTCTCATTCAGAGCTTTCTTGCCCACTAGAGAGCGGTAGGGTCGGTGTTCGTCGTATTGTCCTCTAGTTGTTGAGGTGAAAAAGAAAAGGGGGGAAAGAAGGATGTGCCTTCTCTCTCAGTTGATTCTGTTTATGGACACGCGTTGGAACCTGTGGTGACGACACCAGTAGTAGTAGCGCCGGAGTCTGTCGAACTTTGACAGTTGGCACCAGTGAAGTTGGCGTTTGTGAGATTGGCATTGTTCATGTTCGCTCCCTGTAAGTTGGCTCCCTGGAGCTTGGCTCCTGAGAGGTTAGCGCCTTGCAAGTTGGCTCCCTGGAGGTTCGAACCCTGTATGTTTGCTCCTTGCAAATTGGCATTCTGTAAGTTGGCATTTTGGAGGTTCGATCCTTGCACATTAGCGCCTTGGAGGTTGAGTCCTTGGAGGTTGGCTTTCTGTAGGTTCTTTCCTGCTAAGTTGAGGTTCGGGAATAGGACGCCTGGTATGAAACTGGCTACGTCGGGTGTTCCCCAACCGGTGGTTAGGTCGTATCCTGTGCCTGCGGTGAATCCATCATATGATGCGATTCCGGCCGTGGCGCTGTTGTTGCCTTGCACTATGTCGTGGAATGCTCTACTGTAGAGTGAGCTTTGGGCTAGGTTGTAGATTGCTGGGGTGATGAAGCCGACGGGGCCGCCGTTCACTTGGTTCATGAGGGCGATTTCTGCAGCCAACGCTGGTGAGCTAGCGCTTGTTCCACCGAAGACTGCCCACGCGCCAAGGAATCCAAGATAGGCAAGTACGCCGCCTGAGACGGCGGAGTTGAATGAAATGTCTGGAACCAATCTCGCGTTTGCTGCGGAGGCAGTACTGCCTAGTAGAGTTGGGAATGAGTTGGATAGAGCTGCCTGATAGGTTGGCCTGCTGTAGAGTGTGCTGATTCCACCACCGGTGGAAGTTGGAGCGCCTTCCCAGTTCCACTCGTTCCAAGCGCCTTCCCTACCATAACTCGTTGGGAAGCAGCTTGAGGGTTCACCTGGCCTGGTCGCTGTTCCGCATCCGTTAGCGCCGCCGTTGATTATTACTAGACCTGTGTTGCATGTTGCTCCTGCTGCGCAGCTGAATGTGTTGCCACTTCCAGGTGGAAATCCATATTGTCCTCCGAATGGGTAGCCCTGTGTACCGCCAGCTGATATGACGAGAGGGCTCGTTGATGGCCATGATGGAATTAGGGTCGTTGATGGGAAGTCTGTTTCCGCGCCGAAGTCAGCGGACGAGGCTAGAAGGGTCCATTTGTTGTTCGTTGCTGTCTGATACATTGCGTCTGCCTGTGCTTGGAATCCTGCCGGATCGCCAAGGAGCGCGTCTTCTCCTTGTCCGAAGCTCTGTGACATTATGCTGCCTTTGAGGGTTTTTTGCGATACTACGGCTTGTTGTGCTGCGAGGATGCTGGTGTCGAAGCAGTCAGCAGCGACCACTAGGACTATTTTGGCTCCAGGTGCAAGTGCATGGGACTGTGTGATGTCGAGGGTGGTTTCTTCTGCCCAACCTACTGCACCGCATAGTGCAGCGTTCGGGGCTGTGCTAAGGTCCGATATTGTTTTCACGGGACAGACATCAGTTGGAGCTCCCGTCCATGTTGGAGGGCAGAGTACCGTCACCGTCGTAGCTGGGAGGCTGAAGGTTGTGTCGTAAGTGTTCAGGTCGGACTGGGCTGTTGGGCTTCCAAAGGCATCAACTATTACGATCGTTGACCCAGTTCCATCGAGGCCGATAGGAAAGTCGTAGGCTGTCTTGAGGAAGTTAGGAGGGTAGCACATAATGTTTCCGCGGGAACCGCTGAAACAGAACGGAACTCCACCCACGGGTGCGGTTGGATTGAACGATGGACCAAGCAGAGCCATTGGCGGGCTGACAGTAAAGATTCCGGCACGATTGTTTGGAGTTGAGTATGCGAGAGTTGAGCTGGTCACTAAGAGAAGTAGTGTTGCTGTTATTGCTATCGTCAGAATTTTTCTCATGCAGTCAAGTAAGTCAAGAATGGTATATTAGTGTTCCTCATATAGAACATCATAGTTCCATATGAAAAATGATGAATATGGAAGAAATCACTCATTCTCGCTCTGAAAAATTCCGCTAGCTTGGGTGCTCGTCGAAAACTGAGATGACGTGGAACTAAGGAGCATTATGGGTTTGCAGTTACCCGGCATCCCCAAGAATTCAGAACGCACACCTCAGGCGGATCTCGTTATTGCTTTAGCGGTTGGAAGCGATAAGGGCAACTATTGTTTTGGCCCTCGTTTTGCTGTTCAGCAAGTATGAAAGAAAAAAGGTCATCAGAAATGGCCATTCGTAGTTGTACGAGGGCCTAATCCGGCAAGGTTTAATACAATTCCCTCTTTCGCTACTTCTCATTCGGTGTAAGAAGCAGATGTCTAGAGAGTTCAGGCAACTCCTGCGTGTCGCAGGCACTAGCGTTGACGGGACAAAGAAGCTGACTTACGGTATCCTGCGTATCAAGGGCGTAGGGCCAAGCTATGCGGTTGCAATAGTTAGGGCTGCGGAACTTCGGCCCGAGTCGAGATTGGGCGATCTTTCTGAGGGTGAAGTTCAGAAACTGGAGGATGTAATGCGCGACCCCGCGAAGTATGGGCTACCGTCCCGCCTCTACAATCGAAGAAAGGGGATTGAAAATGGCCGCGACGCACATTTGATCGGCGCGGATCTGGCGTTGAGCATTAAGAATGATGTTGATTTCATGACGGACATTCGATCCTGGAAGGGAGTTCGACACTCCTTAGGCTTGAAGGTTCGCGGACAACGAACCCGCACCACAGGCCGTAAAGGCAGGGCGGTCGGTGTGGCAAAGAAGGTTGTTATGGAGGCTGCGAGGGCAGCCATGGCCGCGGAGAAGAAAGGCGAGGAACCTAAGGAAGAGAAAAAGTAGGGCTGATAACAGATGGGCGATCCAAAAAGACAGCGAAAGACCTACGAGACCCCTAGGCACCCTTGGCGTAGGGACCAACTCGAGCTCGAACTTCGCTTAATGGGCGAATACGGCCTTCGCAACAAACGCGAACTCTGGCGCTACAAAACAATCCTCTCCCAGGTGAGGGGCATCGCTAGGTCACTGCTAGGTTCCACGGGTGAAACGCGCGAACGCCTAGAACGTGAGTACCTTTTGAAGTTAAGCCGAGACGGCGTCCTATCCGAATCGGCTAACATTGATGAAGTTCTGGACTTGGAGATTCGCGACCTACTGGACCGCAGGTTACAGACCATGGTCTTCAAAAGGGGACTTGCAAAAACGCCCTTTCAAGCGCGGCAACTGGTCTCGCATGGGCACATCTCGGTTGCGGGAAAAGTTGTGTCAGTGCCCGGCTACATGGTGAAACGCGACGAGGAAGAGAAACTGAAGTTTTTCTCCCATAGCCCGCTATCGAAGGCCGACCATCCTGTGAGGAAGGTTATCGCAGCGACCGCCGCGAGCCAAGCTGTGAGCGAACCGTCCCCGAAGGCTTCCTAGCCGCAACTTCTACGCTAGGGACGTCTCCTCAGGAGTAAGAGGAAGACGAGCCCGGCGATTGTTAGGACTGTGGCCAATACGATGAGGATGACGGAATAGGGTCCGCTTCCGAGGATTATTGGAATCGGCCCGATCAAAATGATCGTTCCCCCGCTTACCCCACCGAAGTTTGATGCAGAACCGAAAGCTATCAACAGCATGCCGACGAAGATTACAGCGGAAGCTATGAAAAACAACCACGTCGCCGATGAAAATCTTGGCCAAGTCGAATACATTTGAGGGGCAGCAAGTCTCGGCTTGGTTCGGCATTCAGAACACGACCAACTGACTGGGTCGATGCAGTTGCTGCAGACCCCGTTCCCGCAACCCTGGCATACGTGAGTCGCCGGCTGCATTCCACAAATTGCGCACAGAGGGACCGCCATGTGGTTCACCCGGTTAGGCGAAGGGATGCAATGAGAACGGCGGCTATGAGAATTATGGTTAGTATCACGAGAATCTTGACTGATTGGCGATCTGTTCCGAATATTATTGGAATGGGGCCTATGAGCAGAATACCCCCTCCGCGAGTTTTCGTCCCGGCGTTCGCCGACCTAGTCGCAATCAGGATTACTGCGACAAATGCAAGGACAAATCCAATGATCACGAGTGCGAACCCAATCGTGGCAATGGAGACCGCGCTCAACGTTTTACAGGCCTAACACGATTCGAGATTACTCGCGAACTTTAACTCTTCGAGAATATTCGCGATTTGCAACGTTCGAAAAGTCGTAATAGTTTATAAGCCCCGCAGAGGCTACCACCGAAAGCTCCTTACAAAGAAGTGAAAAATAACGTGCACCTCGGATCCGAACGACAAGATTCAGGTCGTAACAGCCAAATTGGCCCACGAGACGCGCCGTTCTCCCTGAGGGGTCCGTAGGTCTTGGACGTAACGATTCTGGAAGAGAAAGATAACACACTCCGGTTCCTGTTGAAAGGAACGGGGCATGCTTACGCCAACGCTCTCCGCCGCGCCATGATGGCGGAGGTTCCAGTGATGGCTATTGAAGACGTTATCATAATCGAGAACACCTCCGTCCTGTATGATGAAGTGATAGCCCACAGGCTTGGGCTAGTGCCAATTAAAACCGACTTGGATGCTTACGTTTTGCCCGAGGAATGCGACTGCAAGAGTGAACTGGGGTGCAGCAAATGCAGGGCCTCTTTCACACTTGAAGCAGAAGCAGTGGACGAACCTGTTATGGTATATTCTTCTGCCTTGAAAGCAGAAAGCGATGCAGCACCTGTGAGTGGCAGCATACCGATCGTTAAGCTCGGCCCCATGCAGAAGTTGAAGCTTGAGGTTTATGCTAGGTTAGGGCGGGGGTTGGAGCACGCCAAATGGCAGCCAGTTTCCGCGTGCGCCTACAAGTACCTACCAAAGGTAACTCTAAACGCCGACAACTTGGCTAATCCCGACGAGGTCATCCAGGTTTGCCCGACCGATGTCTACGCCCGTGACCCCGAAAGCAAAATCGCCGTACGCGACGAGCTTGCTTGCACGCTGTGCATGGACTGTGTGGAGAAGGCTGTCCCGGTGGATTCCAAGAAAACTTTTCCCGTTAAGATCGAGGGCGACGAGACCTCATTCCTGTTCTACGTAGAGTCGACTGGGGCGATACCGACGAGAAGGCTCGCGGAGGAGGCGGCAAAGGTTCTCGAGAAGAAGGCAACAGCGCTTACCGACTTGGCTAAGAAGGGCTTCGAATAGGAGAATTGCTCTATGCGCCGTGTAATCACAAACCCCGAACTGCTCGATACGATCAGGTTTCTTAAGGTACAGGCAAGAGAAAACAAAGCCAAGATCTGGGCGGTGACAGCGGAGTGCCTCTCCGGCCCTAGAACAAACAGGGCGGTTCTAGATCTGAACCATATATCACGGGCATCGAAACGTGACGCGTTCGTACTTGTGCCAGGCAAAGTCCTAGCAGCCGGCTACATTAAGCACCCCGTCACCGTGGGAGCCTTCCAGTTCTCCCAAGCCGCAAAGATGAAGATTGAGCGAGCCGGCGGCAAATGTATTGCAATCAAAGACTTCGTCAGCAAAAACCCAAAGGGATCAAACGTTCTAATTTTGAGATGAGTGCCATGTCGAAAGAACCTGTGCTACTGGACGCGAAAAATCAAATCCTTGGTCGGCTGGCGAGCTACGTTGCGAAACACGCCCTAAGCGGCAACAGCGTCATAGTGCTTAACGCTGAAAAGGCCGTAATCTCCGGGAGGCGAAAGAACATTGTGGAAGAGGCAAAACGACGGCTCGAAACAAGAACACTTGCAAATCAGACAACTGCCCCAGTTCACCAACGCCGACCGGACCTATACTTTAGGCGAGTAGTTCGAGGCATGCTTCCTTGGGAGAAGGCTAAAGGAAAAGCCGCCTTCCACAGGGTGATAGTGTTCATGGGCGTTCCGGAAGAGTACTCAAGCAAGACAGCAGTGAAGGTGCCCGGCGCAGATGCTTCAAAGCTCGCTTCACCCTACATAACCTTGGAAGACCTCGCGACGGAGATTGGAGGTTAAGTTTGAATGAGTGAGACACTCGAAAAGTTGGAAAAACCCGAGAAGGCTGAAAAACCCGAGAAAGCCGAGAAGAAGAGGCTCATACTCGTCACGGGAAAAAGGAAGACCGCTATCGCCCGCGCCGTAATCAAGACCGGTTCAGGAAATATCTTCGTAAACGGAATCCCTCTTTCAACATTCACGCCTGAGATTGCTAAGATCAAGATAACCGAACCCTTGGCGCTGTCGGGAGAGAGGGGGAAAGGAGTGGACATTAGTGTGAAGGTTAGCGGTGGAGGATTCATGGGGCAAGCTGAAGCAGCTCGTATGGCTGTGGCAAAGGGTTTGGTTCAATGGTCGCGCAGCTCCGAACTTAGAAAAACGTTGACTAATTACGACCGAACCATGCTTGCGGGGGACCCGCGGAGAAAGGAACCCAAGAAGTTCGGTGGGCCAGGAGCTAGACGCCGGGAACAAAAATCCTACAGGTAGGACAAAACTTGATCATACCAGTACGTTGTTTCACTTGCGGAAAGCTCGTCGCCGACCGCTGGGAAGAGTTCGCACGGCGTGTCAAGACAGGGGAGAGGCCGAAGAAGGTTTTGGACGACATTGGAATGACAAGGTATTGCTGCCGCCGGATGTTCATATCCCAAGTGGATGTCTTGGACGATCTGTTGCGCTACTCACAGGTCACCGCTAAGAGACGCGCACAATTCGAATAGCCATAGAGAGTGCCTACATGTCTGAGATTGAAGAAAAAGAGGGAATGCCGAAGTCGGAGGACCTACTCCTCCCGCTCGAAGAGCTACTTGCCGCAGGACTACACATAGGCACCCGGATTAAGACTGGCGACATGGAACCTTACATCTACCGCGTCAGGCCCGATGGGCTATTCATACTAAACATCGGGAAGACTGATGAAAAGATTCGTGTGGCAGCCCGCTTTATCGCACGCTTCGAGGAGGGCCGCGTACTGATTGTTTCCTCGAGGCTCTATGGGAAAACTCCCGTCGAGAAGTTCTGTGAAATAACGAGAACCGTCCCCATCATTGGCCGTTTCATGCCGGGTCTCATCTCAAACCCACTACAACCGAACCATGCAGACCCGCAAGTTATCATGGTAACCGACCCGAGAGCAGATTGGCAGGCGATTAAGGAAGCGACCAGCGCGGGCGTTCCCGTGATAGCCCTCGGCGACACAGACAACGTTTTCAGCGGAGTCGATCTCGCAATTCCCGTGAACAACAAAGGGCGACGCGCGTTGGCAATGGTTTACTGGTTGCTGGCACGCCAGGTCCTGCGTGAAAGAGGAGAACTCGCCCAAGATGGTACAATAACTGCTACCGTGGATGATTTCGAGACAAAGTTGGCAGCTATCGCCCCGAGAGCGGGCGGCGAGTTTTGAAAATTCGGAAGCCCTATGTGGCGAACGCATTCTACGCCGGAACGAAAACTGAACTAACCAAACAGATAGTCAGTTGCTTCACCCACCGCTTTGGTCCGGGACAAGTTCCGAAGGTCGTCGAGCGTGGGGGTCCTAGGAAAATCCTTGGCCTAGTGTCTCCGCACGCAGGGTATGCGTATTCAGGACCAGTGGCGGCGAATGGCTATAGCCACCTTGCGGCTGACGGGATACCGGAAGTATTCGTAATCCTAGGCCCCAACCACACAGGCTACGGAAGCGGAGTTTCTATTCTAACCGATGGCGCTTGGGAGACTCCCGTCGGCATCACCTCAGTGGATAGCGGCCTAGCGAAACAAATCCAGAAAGCGAGCAACATTTTGGATATCGATGAAGCCTCGCATTCCTCTGAGCATTCCATCGAAGTCCAGCTGCCTTTCATTCAATTCCTCTTCAAGGATGGCCCGAAGTTCATACCAATCTGCATGATGATGCAAGACCTGCAGACGAGTCGAGATATGGCGAAGAGTATCGTTGAACAGTGCAAAGGTAAGAATTTCATTATAATCGCATCGAGCGATTTTACGCATTACGAAACCCAGGATAGTGCGGTCAGGAAGGACAAGATGGCGATCGACGCGATCACGAACCTCGATGACGCCACCCTTAACGCGCTCGGGGACACCAACCGAGTAACCATGTGTGGTTACGGCCCAATTACAACGCTCATAGCGGCCGCAAAGATGTTGGGCGGCATTAAGGCGGAATTGCTAGCTTACAAAACCAGCGGCGACATAACAGGGGACAAGAGTTCCGTGGTGGGGTACTCCTCGATCCTCTTCTCGCGTGAGTAACGCTAGCCAATCGGGGCCGAATGTTGAAGGCTGTCGCAGTATCGCCTGCAAAGGTAATTCTATTTGGGGAACACTTCGTTGTGGGGGGCAACACCGCAATATCAATGACGATTGATTTGCCCACCGTTGTAACGGCCGAACCCTTCGAGGGTGACCATATTCAAATCCGGTCGGAAGACCTAGGGGTCGAAGCCGTTTTTTCCCCCGGTGGACAGCTCAGTTACAGCTCGGGCGCCAATGCCGAGGCCACGCTACGCCCAATCTTCGAAGCTGCAAGCTTCATTCTCAGGAAAATCGAGCGTTCTGGCCGAGGGTTGAAACTCGCCGTGAAGTCACAAGTCCCCATAGGCATGGGCCTAGGTTCATCAGCAGCGACCGCTGTCGGGACTGTCTCGGCAATAACGACTTTACTGGGCTCACCCCTTTCCAAAGAGGAAGTTTTCGCCTCCGCGTACTCACTTGAGAAAATGGTGCACGGACAGCCGTCAGGTGTCGACCAAGCCACCCTGACATATGGTGGGCTCATTAGCTATACGAAGGGTAAAGTGGACTCTACGCTTCAAGAAATCGAGCCCCCGTTCCTTATAATTGGCAATACGGGGAAGCGCAGGTCTACCGGCGAGTTTGTTGGAAGAGTCACGAAGCTCAGGGAAACTCAACCGGAGAAGTATGGCAGAATTGCTTCAGAGGCTCAGAAGATATCGGATAGTGCTATGGCCGCGTTGATAAACGGAGAGGTTGAAGCCCTGGGCGCATTGATGAATGAGAATCAGCGATTGCTTGAGTTAGTTGGCGTTTCATCTCCTGAACTTGAGCGACTGATTTCCGCTGCCAAGTCAGCTGGGGCGTTCGGCGCGAAACTCACTGGAGGTGGTGGCGGCGGATGCATGATAGCAGTCGTGGGGGAAGCAACACACGCAGGGGTTTCGCGTTCTATACAACAGGCGGGTGGCCAGGTGCTCCCAAGTCAGTTCGTCCCGCATGGAGTTCAAACCTCACTTCAAAAGGACTGACCTGCCAAATCCCCAAACTTCAAAGGTGATGATTTGCTCTCAGTAAGGTGATTCCAAATGTCGAGGAGTTCTGAACTGTCCGGGTTCTACAAACTTCCTGTGGCGGATAGGGTGCGACTGCTGAAGGATTTCGCCCGATTAACCGAAGAGGAAGCTGGTTTGCTCCAGAAGCCTGGGGCGCTCGGCTTGGATGTTGCGAACCGCATGGTCGAAAATTTGGTGGGCGTTATGCCAGTGCCGCTGGGTGTGGCGATGAATTTTCTAATCAACGGAAGAGACGTGGTCGTACCGATGGCTATTGAAGAACCATCGGTAATCGCGGCTGCCAGCAATGCCGCCAAAATGAGCCGGCTGAAGGGTGGTTTCCACGCAACTTCCACGGACCCAATTATGATTGGGCAAATACAAATTGTGGGCGTTCAGGATGCGCATAGGGCTCGGTTCGAAATACTCGCACATAAAGCTGAGATTTTGAAACACGCCAACGAACAGGATCCGGTCCTTGTATCCCTAGGTGGGGGGGCCCGCGATTTAGAAGTACGAATCATCGACACTTTCCTCGGACGGATGGTGATCGCTGAGTTACTTGTTGACTGCAGAGACGCGATGGGTGCGAACGCGGTGAACACTATGGTGGAGGCAGTTGCTCCCATCGTTGAGCGGATTTCGGGTGGGCGAGTTTGCTTGCGCATAATTTCCAATTTGGCCGTGAAACGCCTTGCCCGCTCCAAAGCAACCTTCACCAAAGAGGCGCTGGGCGGAGAAAATGTTGTTGACGGGATCGTGAATGCATACGCATTCGCTGCAGCAGACCCATACCGATGCGCGACCCATAACAAAGGAATCATGAACGGCGTATCCGCTGTCGTACTGGCCACGGGCAACGACACCAGAGCGATTGAAGCTGGGGCCCACGCATATGCCGCTCGTTCGGGCCATTATACCTCGCTGACAACTTGGGAGAAGGACAGCAATGGTGACCTAGTGGGGACCCTTGAAATGCCCATGGCGGTTGGGATAGTTGGAGGGGCCACAGCTTCGAATCCGGTAGCAAAATTAGCTGTCAAAATTCTCGGCGTCAAGACGGCGAAAGAATTGGGTGAAGTGATCGTCTCAGTCGGACTAGCGCAGAACCTTGCGGCGCTTAGAGCCCTAGCGGCTGAGGGGATTCAACGCGGCCACATGAACCTGCACGCCCGCAACATCGCAATTAGCGCAGGCGCGACGGACGACCTTATCGACAAAATCAGCGAACAAATGGTGGCTGAAAAAAAGATTCGAGTTGATCGGGCCAAGGAGTTGCTAGAAAAATACTCTAAGCGCTAGTTGTTGGCGTTTCTATTTCAACGACCGCTTCCATGCGGCGAATCTTTGGTATGGCGTCTTTCTCCATCCACTCCGAGATCGTATCATAGACTTTCCTGTAATACTTCTTTGTTGCGTGCTTAACGATTCCAAGCCGCTCCATTCTTCTGATGTACCGCCATTTCATACTTCGTGAAATTTTGTCGCCCAATAGCCGGTCGACGTCAACTTTCTTGAAGACTTTGGGAAGATGGGCGAATGTTCCAACAATTTCCTTCGGAAAAGCCGTCAGAGACTCTTTGGAAAGTTTCCGCTTGCCGCGCGAATCAAGCCCGCGCAACCGGCTGCCATTAACTCTCAAAACAATGCCTTCTGGGAGGACGGGTACGGCTCTGATATCATAAAAATGTTATGAGCCACGCTCTCACAGACAAATACCCGTAGATTCCGTCAAATCGTCCCGATTAGGAAGGCCAACAGGCCGAACGTCATCCAGACGAGCACGTAGTTCTTGTTCCTTTTCGCATTTCTAGGACTTGAATTTGTAACCAGGGAATAAGCGGTTAGCAGAAACCCGATGTCACAGATAGCAACCAAAGGAATGTAGTAGTAGGAGACGATTCCCAAGATGAGGGGTAGGCCACTGAGGGCTACTGCAGCAACAAATAGAAACGCGCCATACTTCGCGGCCTTGGTGCTTCCTTTCGTCGCAGCCACCGACTTGACTCCCTTAGCAGTGTCGCCGGAGACGTCAACAATTCCCTTAACAATTTCCCGTCCCATGCTCGAGAGGAAAGCAAGAAAAGAGAAAATTCCTAGCGACCAAGTGGGGCTTGCCACAACGAACCCACCGTAAACGAAAGGAATTGCGACATTCGCACTTACGAGCGCGTTGCCCAAGAGGCCGGTCTTCTTGAGCCGCGCATTATACAAGACCATGACGATCACGCTCATGATAGCAATCATGAGTGTCGCCAAGCCGGAATTCGATGCGGACCAAAAACCGATTGCTCCTAGGATTAATGAGAATGAAAGTGCTTCGGGGGGCTTGACTACTCCAGCCGGTAGGGGTCGTCCCGGTTCGTTGATTGCATCAATTTCCCGGTCGAAGTAGTCGTTCGAAACCATCGAAGCGGCTAAGAGAAGAAAAGCCGTCATGAACCCATAGAATGCTGCTCTCACTGGGACAGTAGCTGAAGCTATCAACTCACCGACAATAACCGCAAAACCAATCATGACACAGTTAGGTAGGCGCATCATAGAAAGTAGGCCGGCGATTTTTCGAATAGGGGAAACATAAGATTGCAATAAGCCCCGCCCTTCGGCCTTGAAGTTCAACCTTCAAACGCAACCAGTCTTAATAGTATTGCAGGCCCGCTTCAACTCTTAGAGCCCGCCCTTTGATGAGATGAGTGTGAATCAAGACTTGGGATACCGTCAAGGCATCTTCTGCGGCGGTCATTGAAACTGGAATGGACAATGCCTGACCGACCTCATTTGCCGTAACGTAAGCTGTTACAGTAACGGCAGATATTCGCGCATTAGAAGGCCGCATCGCTGGCACCTTATGAGTCTCAGTAGCCTTCCCTTTTCGTCAAAGTCCTGGCCTATTTCACGCACTCGACCGTGCTGGCATACGTTCGCCGAAACGGTCTCCATGTCTGATGGCACAGTCGTTGCATAGATAATTTGGTCTCGCGTCTCTATTCTCCTTCTAGGCTGCATTTTGCCTGTGCTGGCAGCAAGCAGTAAATGGCACTTAACGCTTGGTGGAGCGTGTGGCAATCCTTATACGCGGCAGATAATTCCACTAAGTGGAACTAGTTTCTTATCAAGGTGGGATGACAGAAATGTATACGCAAGAAAGCCTGGGCATCAAATGCGTTGGCTCAAGTTAGGAGTCACTCTCTCTAACCGTTGACGAGCGCCAAGACCTGCTGCGCGAGAGCATCAATCTCCGAAGTTATACTATCTTCCGACGGGATTGAAACGCTCCAGTCTAATTCTATCTCCCCCGTGTCAGGGGCGTAGTGGAACATGGATTCGGCTCGCAGCATTCCAGCTTTGTCCAGGAGGGCCTTGGACGCGAGTAGCAACCGCAGCTGCTTGCTGCCAATAGCGGACACGTCGACCGTCGTGCTTGTTCTTAGGTTGGGCAAAGTGAAGAAGCCTAGTGCACTTCCCAGTAGAACACCCAGCCCTTTCTTCAGGAAACCCCTACGATTAGACAAGGATGCGAAACCCAAGCAAATGCCTCGCTCCTACGGTTATATCACTTGCGCCCATCAATATGGCGCTCAGAGGGAAGCGGGCGCGAACGAACTGGCAACTGACGCCAAACCCGACGCTTTTAATAGTATCGCACTCAGTTTCTGAGAACACTCCACTCCCTTCGCTAGCATAAGTCGGTGGGGGCCGCATCCTTTGGGCGATATCAGAATTGGTAATGTAGAAAATCACCTGCAGAATGTGATTAGGAAACAAGGAGCCGCCCATCTCACCTTATTTGACCCGGAAAAACTCACCCCCATAGCCGCAAGGAACTTGGCGTTGGAAGTTAAGAAGGCCGGCACCGCTGCCGCAATGGTTGGCGGTTCAACTGCGACCTCGGTTTATGAGCTTGACGCAATTGTAAAGGCGATCAAGTCCGCAGGGCTCTACGTGATTTTGTTTCCAAACGATGTTGCGGGCCTGAGCCAGAACGCTGACGCTGTTTTCTTCATGTCCCTGTTGAATTCAATCAACCCGTATTACCTATCGGGCGCGCAAGCACTTGGGGCGCCTTTAGTGAAACGCTACGGGCTTGAGCCGATTCCCCTCGCATACCTGATTGTTGGAGAACATGGCGGTGCGGCTGGGTTTGTGGGAAACGCCAACCCCATTCCTTACGACAAGCCCGAGCTGGCAGCAATTTACGCACTTGCGGCCGAATATCTCGGAATGCGCTTCGTCTACCTTGAAGCAGGCTCCGGGGCGAGAAAAGCAGTATCGCCTGGGATGGTGCGGGCGGTCAACCAAACATGCCATATGAACATAATCGCCGGGGGCGGCATCAGAACTCCATCTCAGGCTAAGGAGTTGGTTGACGCGGGAGCGAGCCTGATTGTCACGGGTACCATAGCTGAAAAGGCGTCTGTAGCAAGGTTGCGAGCCATAATTCGAGCCATTCACTGAATTCTGGCTGAGGAAGCTTCTTGGCTCGTTCCTTTTCCAAACGCATCAGTGGGACAACTCCTTATTACAACCTGGTCCGGCGTGTGGCCTTTCCGTCGACCAGGACTATCATTATCGTCTCGCTAGTTCTCACAACCGTCGGAATCGGCCTGTCTTTCTCGTTCGCTGAGCGGACGATGGCATTCTTTGTATTTGGAGCGGCATGGGGGATTATTGCCTTAATCCTACCATCCTTTGCATCTGACATCCTGCTGTATTTCACGATAATGAAACAAGACCCGTTGTTCTATTTTAGAAGGTGCCTCTCGCTGTCGCTCTTTACCATAATTACTTGGGTGGTGGTCTTCTTGATCGGCTCAGTCATAGCGATCTTGGACCAGAGGTTCATTTTTCCTGATTTCGCCATTATACTGGGGCTCTTCGCGGTGATCCCTCCGCGTGCACTCGCAATATTTTCCTTGTCCAGAACTAGCTTCTCCAAGAGAGCCACCTTCACGCTCATGGAGCCAAGCCTAACCGTACTCTTAGCGATCATCGTGTTCGGTGCACCGTTAGCGCGAATGATAACTGGGTTGGTTCTGTCCTCGATTGTGGGGCTAAGTTTCGCTTTCGCCGTAATCGTCCTCGTTGAAGTTTACGGCCGCAGAGCCATAGGCTTCTCGCCCATCCGAATGTTCAGAGCCTTCCTGTCAGACTGGCTTGAGTGTGAAAACCAGGAACTTGAATCCTATCTTAATGAGCTTGGGGTCGAAGCCGAAATAGATGCCACAGCCCTTGCATTCCGCAAGAAAGGCTCCGATAATATCAAGGGCGTTATGTTTGTCTCCAACTTTCACCCTGGGCCTTTCTTGAACATCGGTAGCAGCGTACTCCCTTATCTCATGTATTCCGTAATGAGCAGAAGGTTGAATGCGGTGACCCTCGTTCCACACGGCGTTTCAGGGCACGAATTGAATTTGGTTTCCCAAGAGCAGAACGCCAGAATTATTCGGTGGGTACTTACAGGGTTGGAGCATGCGCATTACGATGGCAACGCCAGTCGGGTTACGCGAATGAGTAACGAAATTGCCACCGCAACGTCCCAAGTCTTCAACGGATGCGCCCTCGTAACGATGACCACCTCGCCTTCTGACATGGAAGATGTCCCGTCCGAAGTAGCCAACAGGTTGTCAGGCCTCACTCATGGAAGGTTCCGCCACTTGGCGTTGGTCGACGCCCATAATTGCCTCACGGGTCCTGCGACCATGACCTCTCAAAAAGTAGGGGCCTTGGAGGAAGCGGCTTTATCCAGTCTGCAAGTAACCGCCGAAGAGGCGGTAAGCTCATTCAAGGTCGGTGTGGCCCACAAAATGCCAGGATTTACTTTAAAGGATGGATTTGGCCCCGGAGGGATTTGTGTAATGGGGGTCGAAGTTTCCGGGCAACGCTTCGCGTATGTGAACGTTGATGGGAACAACATGACCAGTGGCCTAAGGGAGGAAATTATGGAGGCAATCAAGAAAGTTGGATTTGATGATGGGGAAGTCATGACTTCTGATACGCATATGGTGAATGGAATCGTCTCTGCCCGCTTAGGCTACTACACGGTAGGTGAGGCGGTGCCTTGGACTCGGGTGCTCGGCGAGGTTACTGAAGCTTGCCGCGAGGCATTGGCCAACTTGGAGACGTGTGAGGTCGGGGCAGTTTCCGGCCAAATCCCCGTGACCACCCTCGGATCGAAGTCGCTTCGCCGCGTCATGGGCGTTGTTTACAGAATCTCAAAACTAACCACGATAACTCTCTTCCCGATTGGTGTCGCAATCACCGTACTGTCGTTACTCTTCTTGGTGTAAACCTTGATCCAGGCCATTTCTCGCGATTCGCATTACATGCAGCTGCCAAGGGAAGTGTTGATCGGGAAAGATGTCGCGACTTCGGTTGGTGAAACACTCACCCGCCTTGGATTTCGCGGGCCTGCACTAGTCGTCACCGGCCACAAAGTGGTATCGATTGCCGGTGGAACTGTGCTAGAATCGCTGCAGCGCGCCGGTTTCAAATCGTCAACAATACTTGTCGATAATGCAACAACCGACCAAGTCACACTGGTGGAAAATGAAATTCGAAGCAAGAAGCCTGACATAGTTGTTGGAGTCGGTGGCGGGAAGGACATTGACATAGCTAAATTGAGCAGCATGAAAGCCTCAACTAGCTTCCTAAGCGTCCCAACGGCAGCATCCCATGACGGCATAGCTAGCCCGCTAGTATCCATGAAGGGATTGGACCGACCCTACTCATACGCCGCCCATTCACCCATCGCAATAGTCGCCGACATATCGATAATCGCCAAATCCCCGTATCCCCTCATCGCGAGCGGATGCGGCGACGTCGTCGCGAAGTACACAGCGGTTCGAGACTGGAAGCTTGCCCATAGAATCAAGAATGAGTATTACGGCGATTATGCCGCTGAGCTTGCGCTTATGAGCGCGCGCCTAGTAATGAAGAACGCAAACAGCATACGAGCGATGTCAGACTCGGGAGTACGCACACTGGTTGAGGCATTGATTAGCTGCGGAGTTGCAATGAGCATCGCCGGAACCAGCCGACCCTGCAGCGGTGCAGAGCACTTGTTCAGCCACGCATTGGCAATGGTTGCCCCCAAACCGGCGCTGCATGGCGAGCAGTGTGGGGTCGGGACAATAATGTGCGCCTACCTACATGGGGCACATTGGCAACTGATCAAAGACGTCCTCCACACCATAGGGGCCCCCACAACTGCGAAGGAACTTGGAATCGAACCCGAATATATCGTAAAGGCGCTGACCATGGCCCATTCCATCAGGCCTGAACGTTACACGATCCTAGGGGAGAGCGGCCTCACTAAGGAGGCCGCGGAACGGGTTGCAACGCTCACAGGCGTGATTGACTAGTCGACCCATGGTTGGCTGTTGACCTTGCCCAAAGCAACCGCAATAGCACACGCGATTCAAGGGCTCGTAAAATATCATGGGCTAAAGGACAGCAAACGAAGAATTCCGTACCATGACAGTATATCCGTCTGCGTTGAAGAGCTGACCACAAAGGCTACCATCGAATTTGACCGCGAATATTCGCAGGACATCATAGAAATAAACGGTAAACCAGCGGGCAGCATAGAAGCCGCCCGAGTGCTCGCTGTTGTCTCACCGCTAAGGTCGCTTGCGAAAACGAAGGCGCACTTCAAACTCTCGAGCAAGAACAACCTTCCTCAAGGCAAAGGCCTCGGATTCTCAGCGTCGGCTTTCGCATCGATCGCTCAAGCTTCAAGCTCAGCTTTGAGCGTGAGGATGCAGCCGGAACGCCTAAGTGAAATTGCTCGACTCGGGGCAGGGTCTGCGAGCCGAAGCCTCGTGGGCGGTTTTTCAATTTGGTACGCCAACAAATACGGAAGCTCATACGCAGAACAGCTCCCTACAAGTAGGAATCTGAACTTGGCCATGGCAATTGTGCCCATACCATCCCAAGTTAGAACCGACATGGCGCATGAAGAGTCAGTTACATCGCCTTTCTTCTCTGCCAGGCTGAAGGAGGTAGGAAAGATCTTGCGGAGAATGCAGCGAGCGGTCAAATCGGGGGACGTCGACGAGATCGGTCGCCTTGCAGAAGCTGAATCGCTGAGCCTACATGCCGTAACGATGACCGGCAAGAGCGGACTTGTTCTCATGGCTCAGGAAACAATTGGTGTAATACAGGGAATAGTCTCCCTGAGAGAAACCAACCACATACCAGTTTGGTATTCACTTGACACAGGCCCATCAGTCTACATCAACACCCACGCGGAATCCATTGATACCGTTTGCAGCGAAATTCGCAAGTACACGAACTTTCCAGTCCTCAAGAGCAAAGTCGGAGGACCCGCTCGCACAATCGAAGACCATCTCTTCTAGAAGCGGAACCGAACCCACACAAGGGCCTTGCAAATGTCAAACGAGCTAACCGAAAAGATGCGGAAGGCGGCGATACTCAACGCGATTAAGCATAATGGCAAAGCCGACCCCGGAGCTGTTCTGGGGAACTTGCTCGGGGAAAATGCCGACCTAAAGACAAAGGCAAGGGAACTCACACCATTAGTGAGACAAGTCGTTGACGAAGTCAACTCCATGCCAATGGAAAAACTCACAGCCACTGCATCGGAAAAATGGCCAGAGGAGGTCGCCAAGGAACGGCCCGAAGAGAAAAAGAAGCTACCGCCCCTCCCGAACGCCGACAAGTACTCCCTCATAGTAACCCGAATCGCACCCAACCCCGACTTCGTTCTTCACATAGGCAATGCCCGGGCAGTGATCCTAAGCCATGACTACGCGAGGATGTACAAGGGAAAATTCATTGTTCGGTTCGAAGACACTGACCCACGCCTCAAGAAGGCACAACTAAGATACTACGACATCATCCGCGAGGACTTGAAGTGGCTAGGCTGCAACTGGGATGAAGAGTACATTCAGAGCGACCGAATCCCCCTCTATTATGAGATGGCTCAAACTCTTCTCGCGAAAGGGGCCGCGTACGTTTGTGAATGCAAACCAGAACGATTTCGAGAATTGGTCAACAGCAATTCCGCTTGCCCCGACCGCGAACTGAATGTGGAAACCCAATCGAAACGTTGGAAGAAGATGCTCGACGGAGGGTACAAAGAGGGCGAAGCTGTTGTCCGCGTGAAGACAGACCTATCGCACCCTAACCCAGCCGTAAGGGACTGGCCGGCCTTCCGAATCATAGACACCACCAAGAACCCGCACCCCCGTGTGGGATCAAAATTCCGTGTTTGGCCCCTCTACAACATGGCATCTGGCGTGGACGACCACACACTTGGCATAACGCACGTGATCAGGGGAAAGGAACACCTCACAAACATGGCACGCCAGGTCTACATGTACAAACACTTGGGCTGGAAATATCCAGACGCTGTTCATTACGGGCGGCTCAAGGTTGAGGGTATGGAACTCAGCAAGTCCAAACTCATGAAAGGACTTGAATCAGGCGAATACAAAGACGTGGATGATCCAAGGCTGGGAACATTAGCGGCCCTAAGAAGACGGGGTTACAGCCCAGAAACAATAAGGCAAATCATATGGGACGTCGGTCCCAAACCCGTGGACGTGACGATAAGCTGGGACAATATCAACGCCCTAAACCGAAAAATCATCGACCCAACCTCCCACCGATACTATTTCGTCGCAGACCCTATTAGGACGAGGGTCAGTGGCGTGGAAAAAACCTTTGAAGTGCATGCCGCGCTTCATCCGCAACACCCAGAAATGGGAACCCGAACCCTGAAACTTCAGCCACAGAATGGCGTAGCTTTAGTCTTCCTAGCGGGGAGCGACAAACCAATCCTCGACTCAGGCAAAGTGGTGCGCTTGATGGGATTGTTCAACCTCAAACCCCTCACCTTCTCTGATGGTGAATTGAAAGCCCAGTTTCTTGGCGAAGCCGTCAGCAGCGCCGAAAAGGCTCCAATCTTACAGTGGGTTCCGGGGGGGCAAAACCTTCCAGTGGACGTCGTTATGCCCGATGCAACCATAAAGAACGGGTTCGCTGAGAACGGCTTAAGCTCTGAGCCTGTTGACTCCGTAATTCAATTTGTGAGGTTTGGTTTCGGTAGAGTAGACAAAATCACGGCTAACCGGATTACGGTGTACTTTGCGCATCAGTAGCACGTCTCGCTTTGCCTTCAAGCAAGGTGAGGTCAATCCTTTTTCTTCGGCCAACCTCACTTTACTTCCATCCCAAGATGGGTCAACGACTAATACGCAACCAGAATAGATTCGGATGGTCGGCATCGTTTTGATGCGATACCCATGTGAGTTCAACGCTTTCAATTTAATAAACCCGGACAAGGAGGGCGGGCCGCCGGATGAGTTGAACCCGATCGGGAATAGAAACCCTTATCCAAGCAGCTTGATGATTCTACGAATCGAAAGGTTTTGTCGGCTCAAGCGAAACAAGACATTAAGATTAAACCTAGTTTTGTGCCGTTCGCTTGGAAAGGTTTTGTCATAATATTATTGGGTATCGTGGTTTACGGTGTGAGCTTTCTCTTCAAGTCACTCTCTCTCCTCATGTATGTGGCGTTGGGACTGGTTGGCTTAGGGGTCTTGGGTATGTTGATTGGTGTTGTTCGTAGGAACGCGTTCACGTATCTGATTACTGACTCTGATGTTGTTGTGAAGAAGCAGTTGTTGCGTCGTAGTGTTCGACACATTCCGTTCTCGTCTATTAGTGATGTGCAGGTCTCGCAGAGTATTGTGGGTCGATTGGCAAAGTATGGGGATGTTGTTCCTGTGACAAAGAGTGGCTACGGCTTAGTTCGCGGGACGGAGCCTGGTGAAAACATAGTCGCAGAAATGGCCGATGTCCCGAACCCGGACAAGGTAGCTGATTTGATCCTGTCCAGATTGCGCGCCAGCACAGTTACTTAGCACCCGCGACCTTTCCCCTGCCGATAATCCGGGCCTTAGCACGCTGACTTACTGGGCCATTGATATTGCGTCCACAATAATTCTTTTCGTTTCCCGGGTCCGGGTTCGCGGTCTTCCGTGTTTCAGGATAGGGTGGTTACATCATGCCTGGTGGCATTCCGCCAGGCATTCCTCCCGGCATCCCGCCGGGGCCTCCTGGAGGACCGCCTTCCTTCGTGCCTTTTGAGGAGAGGATGTCATCTATCCGCAGGAGCATGCAGGCGGCTTCTGTGGCGGATTTGACGGCTTGCTGTTTCACCCTGAGCGGTTCGACGATGTTATCCGTGAGCATGTCAGCGATCTTGCCGGTTTTGACTTGGACGCCAAACCATTTGTTTTCTGGGTTTGCGTGTTTTGATCTTAGTTCGACCATTATGTCGATTGGGTCGAGTCCGCTGTTTTCAGCTATTGTGAGGGGGATGGCTTCCAGTGCTTCGGCGTAGGCTTCGATGGCGAGTTGTTCGCGGCCTCCCACTTTTAGAGCGTAGTCGCGAAGTTGCTTGGCTGTTTCAGCTTCGGGGGCTCCTCCACCAGCAACAATCTTGCCATCCTCGACGGCGTTTCTGACTACGCAGAGGGCGTCGTGGAATGATCGTTCAGCTTCGTCGACCACATGGTCGGAGCCGCCCCTGATCATCACGGTGACCGAGTGGGGGTCTTTGCAGTCGCGAACGTAAACGAGTTTGTCGTCTCCGATCTTCACTTCTTCGACGAGTTTTGCTTCACCGAGCCCTTCTGCTGGTATGTCTTTGGTGCTGGCTTGTATGGTTCCGCCGGTGGCTTTGGAGAGTTTCTCCATGTCGCCGCTGCTCACGTTCTTGACGGCCATTATGTTCTTCTTGGCGAGGAAGTGCAAGACCATGTCGTCGATGCCTTTCTCGCAGAAGATCACATTGGCCCCGCTCTTCGCTACCTTCTCGGCCATTTCGCGGAGCATGGATTCTTCTTCGTCGAGGAAGCCTTTCATTTGGTCTGGTGAATTGATGTTGATCTTGGCGTCGAACTCGGTCTTCTCAATCTCGAGTTTCGCGTTGAGTAGGGCGATCTTTGCGTTTCTTACTTGTTTTGGCATTTGGGGGTGTGCGATCTCCTTGTCGACGACGATGCCTTTGACGAGTTCGCTTTGCTCCATGCTCTCGCCCTTTTTCTTCAAAACCTTGATTCGGTCTATGTCGGCGGTAATCTTGCCATCTCTCTTTTCCATGACCTGACGGATGGCTGTCGTGGCTAGTGTGCCGAGGTGTTCGCTCGTTCCTACGGTTGCCTTTGTGCTCATCGAGGTCATTGCAATGAGTTTAAGCATTTTTTCGTCGTCGGGTTGTATGTTGATGGATAGGTTTTGGAGAATCTCCAAGGCTTTGTCGGAGGCCTTCTTGTAGCCTTCAACGATTACGGTTGGGTGGACTTCCTGGTCGAGAAGTTTCTCTGCCCTCGTCAAAAGTTCGCCGGCGAGAACCACGACGGTGGTTGTACCGTCCCCCACTTCACTGTCTTGGCTCTTCGCTACCTCAACAAGCATCTTGGCAGCGGGATGTTGAACGTCCAGTTCCTTCATTATGGTGGCTCCGTCGTTTGTTATAACTACGTCACCCATACCCGAGACCAGCATTTTGTCCATCCCTTGCGGGCCGAGCGTGGTCTTGATGGTTTCAGTGATAACTTTCGCGGCGAGTATGTTGTTCCGTTGCGCATCCTTTCCCGTAGTACGCTGAGAACCCTCTCTCAGAATCATAACTTGCATTCCTTGTGTGGACATATTGGATCATCAAATTGTAACTTCGATTCGTGAGGTAACGACCTTGACCTAGAATCAGAGGCCTGGTCTTAGAGAGCCTCGAGATTGTGTGGCCTGCGCCACATGGTTTTCGGCTGTTACCTCTGGTAACTTATATGTCGTCCGTGCTATATTAACTACACAATAAGCTCTCTCTTCCGAGCCCCAATCCGACAACCACACCCTTTCCTGTTTCTGAGAATATGTGCGATTTCAAATCTGAAAAGACAACTTCACCGCTTGAGCAAATCAAAATCGATGTTCCACGCACCGCTCACACAAGGATTGAGCGTTACGTCAGAATAAACTGCAAGACCATGACCCGCAACGGTCACAGTAGCCCTCGACCACCATAGGAGCCCTCCTACCGGGATTAGTCCTTCCGATTTGTCGTGTGGCAGCGCTCGAAGCAACCCTCAGTTCTAGTCGTGAGTCCTCGTCGTTTTCCTTCTCTTTCTTCTTCTCGACTTATCCTCTTGATCTTGAGGCAATCATGTCACGCAACTAGGAATTTGGAATTCTTTTTCGTAATTCCTTTTTGTCATAAGATTTACTGACTCTCGTTCTGTTCTCTTCTTGTTTCCGTTCCTCTCTTCCTTTCTGCGGCTGGTTATTCTCATTCTTCTGACTCTACGTCTCTCCTTTCCTTTCACAGCCGATCCCCCAATAACTACTGCTGAGAGCCCCTCTTGTCAAATCGAGGTCTTACTGAATTGAAGTAGGCGCGCGAATAGAACTTTTCCTATTTATTTCCAGGAGTATAAGTGGTCAGGGGTTCGGGGCACGTCGCGGGTGTATGAAGGATTCACGACATTGGTCTGAGCAGAATGCGTATCCCTCGTGTAGAACAGGTTTGTCGATTTTCTTACCGCAGTTTGAACAATACGTCACGTGAGTTTCGTTCGCCTCTGCGGTTAACTCTCTCTACACCGTTTTCGATTTCTGGCTCCATTACCTCTATGTCAGGCGTCGTCTACAAACGTTTGGGATTAGGGTGGCCATTGTTTCCGTCTTCGACTCTCGATAATGCCTTAAGGCTGATCTTTGAGTTTAATTGTCGATGGCGAGAATTATGCCCGAGGGCATGACGGAAGCAGAATCCTGGCTTTGCAATTCGAGGCCAAAGGATAGCAGGAAAGGTTCTTCTGTTCGCATGTTACTGAATCTGATGGAAGAGTCCTGATTTGACGAGACCTGAATGGCAGAAGAAACTAAAGAAAATGGTCAGTAGAGCGGGTCAAGGGACTGGCGGGGCGCTGTAGACTTTGGCGCAAGTTGGGAAGGGCCTTAAAGACCGATTATGCCCCAGTTGCCATCAATCAACCTACGCCCTGTGTGGAACCTGCGGGAAGTGCAACAAGTGCTGCAATTGTAGCTCAAACACTAACCGCTCGGACACCGAGCCAGGTTAATTCACAATCTACCGGCGTTCGCATCAGGACGAATCCATTCTCCGCACTGGACGCTCCCAGCATCTTCCGGCGAGATGTTGAGTATGCTAAGAGCATTTGAAGCGCACCCACAAGACATGCGGCTGATCCTAATCCAGAACATAAGCCCGAAATACCTATTCCGCGCAAGTATGCTGACCAAAAGTTGAAAGTTCAAGATGGCATTGTGAGCAGGCTGATTGAGCAAGGGGAAAGGTTGAAGGGCTATGAGAACTGCCCGAAATGCGGCTATTACAGTCTGGAACTCAAGGTTCTACTTGACGAAATTGATAAACTGTCCAGACTGCAAAACAATGACTCCACAGAGCGCATACAGCGTATGAGAGAGTCCGACAAAGCACGCGCTTGATGAGGGTCATTGGCTATTTACGGAAAGCGGATATGGAAAAAGAGGTAGACTGGGAGCGGACCCTCCCAGGTTACTAGAGATTTATGCCTTAATGTAAGGCTGGTATGCGAATAGAGTCTCGCTTCTCCAGATGCCCTCAGTTTGGGCGATCTGCTCGACGCTCGTCTTCATGAGATCCTCATAGTTCGCAGTCTTGTAACTCATGATGATGTCGAACTGACCTGGAACACTCCATGCGTCGTGTAGGGCCGGCATCTTCTTCAACTTCTGTAATACTTCTGGTAGTGGTTTGTTGATTGATAGAAGGCTGAATCCCCACACTCCTTTGGCTTCAAGTTTCTGGCCGTTGATGAATCCATCGTTTGCCGTGAAAGTATTGGTAGCGTTTACGCCGTGAATAGTGCGTATCTTGTTGACTAGGTTGTAGATTTGTTCTGGATTGTTGGTCTTTAGTCGCATGACTATATCGTATCGACCGGTAACTTGTGAGGTGAACTCTATTTCGCTGAACTTCCGTAATTCCTCAACCACATGGTTCACTTTGTCACGTTGGACCTTGGCGAACACGTAAGTCGGGAAAATTTTGTTTGCTTGCATTATATTCACCTACTAACTCCAAGTATTATTAGTGCTAGTTATACATGTATCATGCTTATAACCCTTGTTACCCAAAGATATATTTGTAACATTGACCATTTTACGCTCGAACCGCTATGACTTCAAGACCCACAATATCCGAAGTCGTAATCGACATCATAAGTCGAAATCATCCGGTTTACGAACACCTCCGGATGGGGCTGATCAATTACCACGCACTAGCTGAGAAAATTAAGCCGATGGTGGATCGGGTTACTGGTAGGGATGTGAATGTTAACACTATGGTTGTGGTTATCAAGAGATTTTCCGATTCGCAGTCGAAGCTTGGGCTACCACCCACAATGTCCGTACTTAGAAATTCGAAGATGACGTTGAGTAGCGGAGTGGTCGACGTAACAATTACACCTAAGAGAGAAGCCTTCATCAACGAATTGAAGAGGCTAGTTGAACTATCCACTGAGCTGAACGAACGCCCTCACATCTTCCCGCTTGTAAGCTCTATCAAGATCATAGCCGACGCAAACGATTATGGAAAACTGAAAACGGCACTGAAGAGTCGATACCCCCTAAAACCCCGACTGAACGCGGCGAAGATTACAATACATCTATCCGAGGAAGCTGAGAGGTCACCTGGAATCGCAGCGTACATAACTGACCTACTTTACCGCAACGGAATAAACATCGTAGACGCATTCCTGGGATACGAAGATATCATTCTGGTACTCAATGAATCCGACGGACCACGAGCATACACAATACTGGAAGAAGCAACCAGAGAGGGTCGCAAATAAGCTGGGTAATTTAGGAGAATCGTCATGACCCACAAGCCCCAGGACAATGGAATTGAGCGGCCTTTACTGGAATGGGTAAATGCTGTTGCTAAGACAACTAAACCGGATGGCATCGTCTGGTGTGACGGGTCTGATGAAGAATTTCACTCTCTTATCAAACTGATGACCGCAGATGGGACACTGATTGAACTCAACCAAAATAAATATCCAAACTGCTATCTCCACAGAAGCAACCCGAACGACGTCGCCAGAACCGAAGAAGCGACCTTCATCTGCACAAAGAACATGGAGGATGTGGGTCCCACAAATAATTGGATGCCTTCTGATGAAGGCAAGGCAAAGTTACTGAGGCTTTTTGACGGCTGCATGAATGGGCGAACAATGTATGTTATCCCATACCTGCTAGGACCTGCAGGTTCGCCTTATTCTCAGGTTGGAGTTGAGCTCACTGATAGCCCCTACGTCGTTGCAAATATGGAAATTATGACGAAAGTCGGCAAGGTTGCGTTGGAGCATATGAAGGACGGCGAATTTGTGAAGGGCATACATTCGACCGGCCAGTTGGATCCCGATAGAAGGTACATCTGCCATTTTCCTGAGGAGAATCTCATAATGAGTTTGAACTCGAATTACGGTGGAAACGCCCTCCTGAGCAAGAAATGCCACTCCCTGAGGCTGGCGAGCGTGATGGCGAGAGATGAAGGATGGCTGGCCGAACACATGCTAATCATAGGAATAGAAGACCCAGACGGCACAGTAACTTACGTGACCGGGGCGTTTCCAAGCGCCAGCGGTAAAACTAACGTCGCCATGCTCAAGCCGCCAGAATACATGAAGGACTGGAAGGTCTGGGCGGTCAGCGACGACATAGCTTGGATACACCTAGATTCCGAAGGCAGGTTGAGAGCAATCAACCCCGAGAGTGGATTCTTCGGGGTGGCGCCTAACACCAACGACAGAACGAACCCGAAAATAATGGAAACGATAAGGAAGAACACAATATTCACGAATGTCGCCTTGGCGATGGACGGAACTCCATGGTGGGAAGGCATGGGCGACCATCCCAGAAAACTTTGGGATTGGCAAGGGAAAGTATGGTCAGCCGGCAAGGGGAGCGCTGCCCATCCAAACTCAAGGTTCACAACTTCAATCAATCAATACCGATTCCTATCTCCGGAGTACACAAATCCGAATGGCGTTCCAATCACGGCCATAATTTTTGGAGGAAGAAGATCCGATCTTGTTCCGTTAGTTTACGAATCATTCAGCTGGGAACACGGCGTCCTAATTGGCGCCATGCTTAGAGTTGAAACCACGGCCGCCGCTGCAGGGGAGGTTGGAGTTCTAAGATACGACCCCATGGCGATGAAACCATTCTGCGGATACCACATCGCCGACTACTTCAAACATTGGCTTTCGTTTCGATCAAAAAGCGAAAATCTCCCGAAAATATTCCAGATAAATGCGTTCAGAATGGGACGAGATGGAAGATTCCTCTGGCCCGGGTATGGGTCCAACCTCGTCGCTCTCAAGTGGATAGTCAACCGGTGTAGAGGTAGAGCTGATGCGGTTGAAACGCCAATAGGCTACGTTCCGACCCCTGAATCGCTCAACCTAAACGAGATGAATCTTCCGGGAAGCACAATCGAAGAGTTGCTACAGGTCAATAAGACAGCGTGGATGGACGAGCTAGAATCCTCTTCGATGTTCTTCAAAACTCTCGGAGAACAATTTCCTGACATATTGTGGCAGGAGCTTTCGAAATTAACAGATAGACTACAAAATCCGGCTCAGCAAATCATCGCTAAACCGTGTCCCTAGGGCTTATATGGTCTACGTACTGAGTTTGAAGGATTCCATTGTCAAGTAACGAAAGAGTGCAGAGCGCGGAACGGTTCTTCGGTTTTATCGTGGGTCTGGTGGTGATTCTTGTTCTTGTCTTCGCTGTGCTACCCGTTCCCGTGAATAGTTATGTTATGCTGGGCATCGTCGTGGTTTGGGTTGCGACCATTGTCTGGTTGTATCGAGTCAAAGGTAGAGCGCGGAATGTACGCTCGCATTCGTTGATTGATACCGTATCCCTCATTTTTGCGGTCGTTACAGAAATTTCGAGTGCCTATATCCTATACCTTGCAGGTTATCTAAAGGGAAGCTACGATATTCTAGCTCCCCTAATCAAAATTATGAACATCCCATTTTCTACTGACTTACATGTGGTCTATATTGGAATAGCTATTTCTTCACTCGGAATAACAACAGGTACCATTACTATAGCGTTCGTTATGTTTCATCGCGGACTGATGCGCGATAAGAAAGCCCACTCTTAACTGGCCTTCAAATCTACCACAAATACGTGCGCCCCATATGGGACTAAACGGTTGATAGGGCACTGTCAGGAGATTGACCATTGACCATAACTGAAAAGAGGGGTGCAGGTGACGTAGAGGTACCGTTACCCCAATCGGAAGGGTTCTTAAGCTACAATGCTCACCTAAAATCCAGACTTAAGTTGCCGATCTCTAGGAACGAATTTGAGAAACTAAAAGCAATTGGGCCAACTTTAGAAGTAGAAGTCCTCGCATTCCTCAGCAAGAATCATCAATCGGCCTACACTTCTAATGAGATTGTTCACAATCTTATTCCGTTGACCGTCGTTGATCCAATGAATGACCCTAATGTAGAGCGAGTAAACGTAGCATTAGAGAACTTGCTAACAAGAAAGGCGGTTTTGGGCAAAGAACGAGAGACATCTACTGGCTCGCAATATTATTTCACGGTCGCATAAAAGCAACAAGATAGAGACACCAAACGGTTTGCCGCGCCCTCTCATATCAAGCGACAAATGGCGCGTTACCTAAAACTGGTCGGTAGCTGACGGTCTTTTCCGAGAGAACTGGAGGGGTGACGAGAAAGTACCGCTACCCTGTATCCCGCTCATCAACCGAAAAGTAACAGCCAAAGAAGTGCGAGACAGAGAAAAGGTGGTCAGAGGCGTTAAGAAAGACGACAGCCCACTAATCGGAGGCTACCAAATCTTTCACAACTATGTTCGACCTCACATGGCACTTGACGGAAAGACACCCGCAGACTTGGCGGGAATCTCAGTTCAAGGCGAGGACAAGTGGCTTACTCTAATCCAAGCGGCGAGCCATGTCCCGAAAAGCAACGAGAAAAGGCGTGTCCCATGAACGCAACAGAGCCTTCTCAGAAATCTTATATATCGGATTTTTTACCTGTAGTAACAAAATTGGTGAAGTGTGATGTCTGCACAAGGTGTACCTGTTATCATCCTAAAGGAAGGAACTCAACGAACAACGGGCAAGGACGCCCAGCGAAACAACATACTCGCAGCCAAAGTCGTAGCTGACACGGTCAGAACGACACTTGGGCCACGCGGAATGGACAAGATGCTCGTCAGCACCATCGGCGACGTCATCATCACAAATGACGGCGCGACAATCATGAAAGAGCTTGACATACAGCACCCTGCGGCTAAGATGCTCGTAGAAGTTGCCAAGACGCAGGACAACGAGGTGGGAGACGGAACCACCACTGTCGTAGTTCTAACCGGCGAATTACTAGAGAATGCTGAGAAACTCCTCGACAAGGACATACACCCCACCGTCGTGGTCGAGGGCTACAAGAAGGCGTCAGAGAAGGCTAGAGAAATACTCGACGGCCTCAGCGAAAAGATCGACACGAACGATGCGGAAACCCTCAGAAGGATCGCAATGACCGCCATGGGCACCAAGGGTGTGACCGGCGCCAAAGATTACCTTGCGAAGATAGCCGTTGATGCGGCCCTCCAAGTCAAGGAAACTAGAGACGGTAAGACGAGGGTTGACGTCGACCTTGTCAAGGTATTGAAGAAACACGGCAAGAGCCTCGAAGAAACAGAACTTGTCCGCGGCATCGTGATCGACAAGGAAGTTGCTCACCCACAGATGCTGAAGCGAACCGAGAACGCAAAGATCGCCCTACTCAACGCCAAGCTCGAAATCGAGAAGACCGAGTTCGACGCGAAAATCAACATAGACAGCCCGGACCAAATGAAGCTCTTCCTTGACGAAGAGGAACGCATGCTGAAGGAAATGGTTGACAACGTCGCTAGGAGTGGCGCCAACTTCGTATTCTGCGAGAAATCCATCGACGACGTAGCGCTACATTTCCTCGCCAAGAAGGGGGTCGCGGCGATAAAGAACGTGAGCAGTGGGGATATGGAGAAACTTTCCAAGGCCACTGGCGCCAAAATCGTAGCAAGCGTCAAGGACCTAGCAAAAGAATCCCTCGGTGAGGCAAAACTCGTCGAAGAAGTGAAGATCGGAGACGACAAACTAACCTACGTCAGGGACGCCAAGAACCCGATGGCGGTGACAGTCGTAGTTCGAGGAGGAGCTGAACATGTTGTGGATGAGGCTGAACGGTCTCTGCACGATGCCTTATGCGTCGTTAGGGACGCAATTGAGGATGGCAAGATTGTTGCTGGTGGAGGCGCAGCCGAAGCGGAGACAGCAAAGCAACTACGCGAGTACGCCGTCAAGGTCGGTGGTCGTGAGCAGCTGGCTATCGAGGCCTTCGCAGACGCCATCGAAAGCGTACCCTTAGCCCTAGCCGAAAACGCCGGCCTAGACCCAATCGACATCATGGTCGAATTACGGTCCAAGCATGAGAACCCGGAAAACCGCTGGTACGGCGTGGATGTCTTCTCCGGTGAAGTTAGAGACATGCGCAGCTTGAACGTCATAGAGCCGCTCCGCGTGAAACTCCAAGTTGTCAAATCCGCCACTGAATGCGCTTCAATGATCCTTCGCATTGACGATGTCGTGGCTTCCAAGGGAGGCAAGGGAGGCGGACCACCCATGCCCCCAGGTGGAGGCATGCCCGGTGGAATGCCAGGCGGAGACGACTACTAAACCGGCCTTCACTCTTCCTTTTTTCTTCCGCTTCTTTTCGTTAGAACCTAAGTAGGACGAACACAACTCTTTCCTTTCCCTGTTTGGGGAAAGGCCACTTGTCCCAAATGCCGGAACCGGTTATACTCGTAGCTTCAGCCGAGTTCACGCTGAAGAGCTCCCCAGTCAGACGCACTTTGGAGCAACGGCTAATTGATGACCTGAGGTTCGCGCTCACTCGCGCTGGTTTCAGTGGTTTCCGGGTTGAGAAACACGCCGCCAGGCTAGTGGTACGCGGCCTGAAAGATGTCAGAGAAGCGAAGCTTGGCGCTCAGTCCTGCAGAGGAGTCTTCGGCGTAGCTTACGCGGTACCCGCGAACCTGCTGCCGGCCTCTATGGAAGCTGTAGTGCAATCCATTGTGAACCTCGCGAACGAGCAACTGCGATCAGGCCAATCGTTTGCAATTCGTGCTCACCGTTCAACGTCAGGTTCTTTGTCTCGGCGTGATGTTGAGCTCAAGGGTGGCTCTGAAGTTCTCCATGCCTTGAAGGACAGAGGTGTCACAGTCGACCTTGGGGCTCCCGATGTTACGATTCATGTTGACCTGGTAGACGAAGATGCCTACGTTTATGGTGAGAGATTGCAGGGTCCTGGCGGGCTGCCTCTGTCTTCTCAATGGAAAATGCTGGCGGTGCTGGATTCGGGGCCCCTCACGCTTCTCGCAGCCTATGCGATGATGAGAAGAGGATGCCTAGTGGAATTATTCATTCCACTATCCAACATCAGCTCGGCTTTCGCGACGGAGAATCAACTGAATCTCGCCCGAAACCTACGGCGATTAATAACTCGTCCAAGCTACAAAGTCTACACTGTCGACTACGAACGGCTCATAGGAGAGAAGGTCAAAGACCAACCCAACCCCTCAACCACCTCGAAGCTCTTGGTGAGGTTGGCGGCCGCCAAGTTTGCCAAAGAAAAGAGGTTCAAGGGAATAATTTTCGCAGATGTTGCCGGCGAAATTGCCTTAGCCGAGGCGCTCAGGGCGGTAGCCCCAGAGGTTGCGGTTTTCACGCCGCTAATAGGGTTGACGAGAGATGACCTGTCGGAGATGGCTAGGGTGGTAGGTGTCGTCGGGACAGAGTCGTTACCTCAGGAGGGTTTCCAACATGAGATCGAGCTCTCGACGGTGGAGGTATCAAAGCATCTTGACCAGGTTGAGGTGGAGCAACTATCTCTCTAGGAATGGCTCGCCAAAGCTTCAACGATATCGCAGGCCGTTGCAACTGCGTCCATTGATGCGGTTTCCTTGCTAATTCGCGCGGCGTTCGTCAGGTATTCGCGGGATTCCAGAACTCTTTCGACTTTAGACTTGAGAGTGTCATGGTTCAACATGTTTTGGTCAATCATTTCGGCTACATGAAGGGACGTTGCGCGGAATGCGTTGCCGTATTGCTCTGTATGATCAGGGATTGGCACAAGTACCATGGGCTTCCCATAGACGAGGGATTTCATGATCGTTCCGTGGCCCGCCCTGGCGACGACCAAGTCGCTGGCCTTGATGAAATCCTCCTGATTCTCAATCCAATCGTAAACCCTCACCCCGCCCACGGAATGCATTGCTCTTTCTCCTTCAGGATTGCCTCGGGAGAGTGCGATTTGATAATTCTTCGAGAACCCTTGGAAAGCGTCAAGGAGTTTTCGAGCTAATATTTCGCGTTCGACCTTCGGCCCGCTGACAGCAGCGTAGATGAAGGGTAGTTTAGTTTCAAGGCCTATTTCGCGCCGAATATGCTCGCTCGACTTGCTGTGGTGCTCCTCAACAATGGGGCCGATGAACTTCACCTTTTCTTTGTAGCGTCTGGGAATCGCGAGGTTTCCCAGCGAAATCGTGTATGGCGGCGGTAAGTCAGGGATGAGTATGACCTGGCTTCGCCCCCACACCAGTTGGATGGCTGTTCGAACGAAAAGCCATCCTACGTTGGCGATGAAGAAGAATAGCCGGTCGTACAGTGTCAACGAGCGGCCTGATGGGCGTCTGATTATTTCAACTCGGAACTGGTTGAGCATTAGGGCGGCTGGAATTCTAAGCAGCCAGGCTGCTACAAGTGAAGAGGCCCGAGAGTCCGATAGAACAGCGTCCGGCCTGAACTGCTTCAAGAATTGAATTTCGCGGACTACTTGCTGGAGGAATGTTCTGATGCCCAGCGAAAAGCCGCTAGTGGCGGCCGTCTTTTTGAAATCTATTGCACCGTCGTTTGTTACTTTGAAGTTGATTGGCACGGCCTCATAGGTCGGCAAGAGGTTGCGTCGCGCATAATCGAGTCCGTCAAGGTACGTTGAAAATACGGTTTCGACTTCCCGGCGTTTCAACTCATTAGCGATTGGGTGAACTCGTGTTATGTGGCCTAACCCTATACCGCAAGGCGCCAAGTAAACACGCAATCTCATCTTCCACCGACGCTCTTTCTCCTAACCTCGCCAGCAGGCTTCACTTCCTCGAAAATCTCTCCCTCAAAGACTTTGACTTCAACCCCGTCAAGAAGCCACGAGTCGGGAGGCAGCCCTGCTTTCAGGCAACAATTCATCAGAAACTCCGATGAGTCCCATTTCCACTCAGTCGCCACTTGCGGCAGGAGCAGGCCTGAATTGCCTCCACGGGCGACGATGAGGCCATGCCGGCCGACTTGAATTAGCTCTGGAAGCGATTTCCGATCATGTACTTTCAAGGCCTGCGGTTCAGTGAGGGCGGTGAGTTCCACAACAATAGAGCCCTCGAATTCTTCCAAGGAGATTGGGGGAAATCTTGGGTCGTCTGTAGCCGCATAGATTGCGGCCTTGATGGTAGCGTTCAGTAGGGGTTCTTCCGGGTATGGAAAGCCGATGCAGCCTCGCAATTCGTTGACGGGTTTCGTAGCGTTTAGCGTTATGAAAACGCCGGATTTCCTAAGCAGCCTTTCAGGCGCGTCTTGGGGCGGTTTGATTATCTCATTGCTTTTTAGGTACCTGGTGGCGGCCAAGCGTGCGAGTTGTACTAGCGTTTTACCTTCTTCAAGGGTGAGCCTGCTCTGTGCTAGCTGTGCTGTTTCTCTTCGCGTCAAGAATTTTCCTCGCGCTTTCCAGTGTTTGTTCTATCTTTTTCCAGTGGCTTCCTTGCCAGTACACTTTGGCGCACTTGGGATTGGTGCAAAGCCAAAAACTCTGGTATACTTTAAACGTTGTTGGAGGAACCGAGGCTTCCACTTCATCCTTTGAAACTTCTCTTATCGGAAACCCGCACAACGGGCATTTTGAAATTGCCGTGTCGATTTCGAGCCTAAGGTTATAGTGTTCTGCGAGGCTTGCCAATCGCTCTGGCTCTGTGCGTCCCTGCACTAGCGAGGTCTGGATGCCCTTCATGGCTGCGGTCCTGTAGAGTTCTTGATCCGAAGTCAGCAGGATGAGGGAATCACGTTTGGCTATTGAAAGCAGGTCTCGGTCGGAACTGTCGTTCAGGTAGACCGATTCGTACCCGAGCATCCGAAGCCACCTCGCCAACTTTCCCAGCATTCCATCTAGGAGGAAGCGCATGCCCTATCGCTCTTGGTGACTCTTCCCACAGCAGATCCCACGATCCTTCCCCTCTCAGCAACCAATGCCCCATTCACAATCGTGTAAGCCGCCGTTCCAACGCATCGGTATCCCTTGAACGGCGAGTATTTCGCCTTACTCTGAAAGGCTTCTGGTGTAATTCGTGTCTTGGCCTTCGGGTCAACGAGCACGATGTCAGCGTCGTAACCTTCCTTGAGTTCGCCCTTTCTTGACAAGTGAAAGAGTCTAGCCGGAAGCGTGGCCGTAGCCTCGACGAGCCTCCGCAACGAGAGTTTTCCCAGTGAGACCTGCGTGAACATTACTGGGAGGGATGTTTCCAGCCCAGGTACTCCTGAGGCTGCGTCCCAGGCGCTATCCTTCGTCTTCTCTTCTAGCGTGTGCGGCGCGTGGTCACTAGCGAGTATGTCCACCTGCGCTTTCGCGAACAACTTCCACAGGCCGTTCCTGTTTGCTTCGCTTCTAATCGGGGGGACACAGATCGCTAGAGTCTTCTGCCTTCGGAAAGCGGTTTGATTCAAGAGTAGGTGGTGGGGGGAGGCTTCGCATGTTGCGTTCGGCGCCTTTCGGACGAGGTTCACAGCTTCGGGGACGGTGATGTGACAGATATGCAGCCGTAGCCCCAGCTTACTGCCGAGGCCTAGAATCTTGCGGACTGCGTATACTTCTATTTGTGGCGAATGCGCTCTAAGAAAGTCTCTGATAGATGTCTTACCTCGGGCTAGGCTCTCTTGCTGAAACTTCCTGATGCCATCTCCGTCCTCCGCGTGAACTGTGACTATTGCCTCAGCCTGTTTTGCGGCTTGAAGCGCATTCATCAAATCGGTTTGGTCGCTCGAGTCAAATGTTACGAGCGCCTTGTTTAGGTATAGCTTGAACGCGATTGCACCCTGCTCAACCATTCGTTTCAGTTCGTTCGTGTTCTCAATTAGCGCGGCCTGAAACGCCACATTTGAGTACAACCTGCCTTCCGCCTTCGCCATCTTATCGGCCAAATTGGAGCTGCTCACTGTAGGGGGGCGGGAATTCGGCATATCAAAAACCGTAGTGAACCCGCCGACAGCCGCAGCGCGTGTCCCTGTTTCGAACGTCTCCTTGTATGATAATTCCAAGTCGCGAAGGTGAACGTGCGCATCAATCATTCCGGGGAGGGCGATTAGGCGGCTCGCGTTTATTCTCGAGTCACCTGTCGAGGTAGGTCGAAGTTTGGATATGCTCTTGATGGCGCCATCTTCCAAGAATATGTGAGCGGTGGTTAACTCATCGCCGACCAAAACCTGGGCTGACTCTATGAGTAATGATGGCATGACCCCAGTTGCACCGCCTGCCGGTTATTCACGTGTGTCAGCAGGTTAAGGTCGTTGGCTATCTTCTTCAGGTTCTTCCGTATCAGATGCGCAGTCGTCGCATAGGAACTGTCCGTCATGCGATTTCAACTCGTCGGCCCATGAGCCGCACGTGTCACAATACCCTGAGAGCGGGGCGGTTTCCTTGATCTTCTGTACGGGGGCTATCTGGGATTTCTCAGCCATGACATCAATCAAGGCCGGCGTTATGTCCACGATATCGTTACTGGTTATGATCCCCTTGACGCTGCTTCCTTGAACAACGACCAGGCGTCTGACTTTCAGCTCGCGCATTTCCTTAGCAGCATCAGTGACGTTTGAAGAAGGGTCGATTGTTCCGAGCGGTTTCGACATGGATTTTCCAGCTGTCACTTTACTCGGCAGCAAATCCAACGCTGCGACTCTTCTTACAACATCTCGCTCGGTCATGAGGCCCAGTGGTTTGCCTGACTTGTCTACGACCACGACGCAGCCGATTTCATGTTTCTTCATTAGTTTGCTGGCCGCAAGAACGGAGTCGGTATCTTTGATTGTGATAACCGGGCTCGACATGACGTCCTCTACTTTTACATCAGGCGTAGTTGACCTAGCTGCCAACCCCAATCCCGACTGAACTCTTTTTTCGACGCCTTAAGGACTTTGCGGGGCATTACCGGCACCGGTCTGGTGCGTACAGGGAAGGGTTATCTAGCGACTGCAGGTATGTTGCGACGAATCCTTACGCAGCTAGGAATGGAAGATAATTGAGCACCGCACAGACCCAAGCTCAGGCCGCGACCAAGAGACGAATTAAGCCGACATCGCTGGTTTACTGGCTTCGTGTCTTCATGGCAATTTTGGCTGGCTTCGCCAACCAGTCTCTGCACGTGAACCAAGCGAGTCTCGGTGATTTTGCGACTTTCGTTGGGATCGGTTTGGGCATTGTCGTCTACTTGTTCTCCATTGTGATTGTGCGTTACGGGTTGCACTATGGGGAAGCCGAGCTGAAAGGAAAGAATCGGTACATAACCCTAGGTGGAGGCACCTTCATAATTCTGTGGATCGTCGTGTCGGTGTTTCTCAACACCGTCTCGCCGTGACCAATTTCCTATTTCGCTTTTTGTGCGTTAGGGGGTTCGCGAGGGGGTCCTTCGCGTTCAAGTTTCCTCAAGTAGGTCTCCACGGCCTGAAAGTAGCCTCTATCATAGTCGGAATGCAGCCCGTTCGTCACGTGCTGTGCAAACTCTTTTCTCAGCGTCTTCAGTTTAGTAGGTGTCACTTCAATTTTCGACAGGTACATGTATTTGTCGTCAGTAGATTTGGCGGTCAGCAGTAGTCCTTCAAGGGCTTTCAAGTAGCCTTTCGCCGATTCGGTTTCTGGGATATTTGTCCGTATGCTGTCTAGTTCTTTTTCCGCGTCGGAATTTCTTCTCTGTATGATTGCTTGAAAGAATTTCTCAGTGTTGATGTTTAGGCTGGGCTGTGGTTTCTTATCTTCGCCGTTTGACTTCGTCTTCTTCGGTGATATCTTTGACACCTTCCTCAGTTATCTTGAATATGCGTTCCCCTTCCGGTAGGTAGGGGCTGGAGATGAGCTTGCAAATTCTAACTGGGCCACTGGCTGTGCGCCTCAGGAATATCCTGGTATGTGTAGTGTGCGACACTATATGTCCTCCGACTGGTTCCACAGCCATTGCGAAGAACGCGTCAGGCCTTGACATCACTTGATTCGTGACGACTGCGCATGCATTGAAGGCACGGGAAAGCCTAACGAGCCGGTGCAGGTGGCTGTTGAGCTTCTGCTGCCGCTCAGCAAGCATCTCACGACCAAGATATTCGCTTCGAAAATGGGCCGTCAAGGAATCGACGATTATCAACTTCACATTGTTTTCCTGAATGACCTTATCCGCCTTCTCGAGTACGAGTATCTGATGATCAGAATTGAACGCTTCTGAGTAAATGATCTTCTTCGCTGTCTCCGTTGGGTCTAATCCAATTGCGGTTGCCATGCGAACGATCCATTCAGGGCGGAACGTGTTCTCCGTGTCAATATACAGGGCTGCGCCATTGAGGCCGCCTTTCTCTTCAGGTAGTTGGACATTGACTGCAAGTTGATGGCATAGAATGCTCTTGCCGACTCCATATTCTCCGTAGAATTCGGTTATTGTTTGAGTTTCGAGGCCTCCACCTAACAGTTCATCAACCTGTTTGCTTGCAGTGGTGAGTCGCCTCACGTTCTGTCTCATCTTAATGAGCTCGTCAGCTCGAATAAAACTAAGGGCGATGCTGTCCCGGGCTTCCGCAATTACTTTGCCAGCCTGTTTTTCGCCAACCCCGGCTACGGTTAGTTCCTTAATTGTGGCCGTGGCGAGGGATTCGACTGTGTGGTAACCCATTTCTCTGAGTTTTTCAGCTGTCGCGGGGCCGACGCCTGGAATATCTTCTATTAACTCGTACTTCTTCTGCTTCTCAACTTTTGCCTCGGGTTTTTCTTCCTCCGAGTCTTCCTCGGTTTCTTCAGCTTTCTCTTCCAAGACTTGGGCCGATGCCAACAATAACACCCTGCTTATTTCAACATTGGCTAGCCCTTTTACTGCCCTGGTTCGATATAACGGAGAGAGTAGGATGAAAGTACGGAAAAAACACTTGAAGCAACTTATCGTTAGTAGCGTGGGAGTTTGCAAATGAGTCTTTCAGTGAAGGTTGATCCTCCGATATCTGAAGCGGCGGAAATTCTTGAGAAGGCATTCAGGGCGAGAAGTTTCGCGCTCATAATAGGTAACTGTAGGGTCGACTACGAGGGACGCGCTTCGTCAACGTTGGAATGGGGCGAGAGAATAACGATGGTAAAACAAGATGGTTCGGTGCTGGTTCACAGGCCTACGGGTTACGAGCCCGTCAATTGGCAACCACCAAAATGCGTCGTCAAAGTCAAACTTAACGACGCTGGACTCGTGGTCAGTGCTTCACGCTCCCAACCTAGAGAGAATGTTTCCATAGAATTCAAGGAAATTCGCCTGACGGCAACTGGAACACTCGCTGATTCTGGAGAATTCGCGCTGCACGTGACTGAAGAGCAGATGAAGCAGGCGATCCTGACCGCGCCTGACCTCGTAGAAAATGGCCTAAAACCACTTCAGCAGGAGAAGAGTTTGGGCGAAGCTGGCTTCACGGATATTTTCGCAGAAGACAGGAATGGTAGGCTCGTTGTTGTGGAAATCAAACGGAATGCAGCGTCAAAGGATGCGGTTTTGCAACTTGAAAGGTATCTCGAGACGCTCAGAAAAAAGGTCAACAGGCCTCTAAGGGGCATCGTAGTGGCTCCTGAGCTTCGCAAGAGCGCGCAACCGCTCCTAGATAGCCTGAAGCTAGAGTATGTGAGGCTCGCACCAGAGAAATGCTTCGGCGTGCTGAAGAGCCGCAGAGACATGAAACTAAGCCACTTCATGACCTAAGGGTGGGGGTTGTTCTGCCCAAAGCTTAGGGTTGGGGCAACCTTATTTAGAGTAAAAGAGAAGCTTGCGCACCAATTCAGTGATGCATATGGAGCCTTCTAGGAAACCTCTCAACTTACTCGTGAAGAAAATCAACGGCGAAGTCAACATTAGGCTAAAGAACGATGTGGAATACCACGGCAAAATGATAGACGCTGACGCCCACATGAACATTATTCTGGAAGGCGCGACAGAGTACCGAGGCAACTCTCCGACAGCCAATTATGGGAATGTAATACTTCGCGGAAGCAACATCCTCTACATTTGCGTAGACGCCGGTAACAAACAGGCCTAAGGCCACACGGGGCCTTTCTGCTTTGAATGAGCGCCCTACGCGTTTTCGCGGAGGTTAATTAGAGCATGGGCGCCCAGCATGCCTCACCACTCGAAGCCTCGCTCCTATCTGAATTGGCTTCGCGCATAATTGAAGTCGGAGCAACCGACCCTGATAGCCTCAATAGGCTAAAGTTGGAGTTCTGCAAGAGGCACGAACTCAATTGGATGCCCCGCAACTCTGACATCCTCAGCGCCTTGCCGCCGCACATGAAGCAAAAACTTGGGCCTAATCTGCGGCTGAAGAAAGTGCGCAGCATTTCGGGGGTGAACGTTATTGGAGTCATGAGTTCACCGCGCGGCTGCCCGCACGGCCGCTGCGTATTCTGTCCCATGGAGAAAGGGTTCCCTATGAGTTACACCTCAGGTGAACCTGCAGCCATGAGGGGCTTCCAGTCTGGATACGATCCGTTTCTCCAGATCAGCAGTCGACTTGAACAGCTCAAAGCCATCGGGCATGTACCTTCGAAGGTCGAGCTTGTCATTCAGGGCGGCACCTTTTTGGCAGCACCTTTCGACTACCAAGAGCACTTTGTAACCCGATGCCTAGACGCAATTAACGGCGTGAACTCATCGACACTCGAGGAAGCAAAGTCCCGAGCCGAATTCAGTGAAGTTCACAATGTAGGCTTAACCATCGAGACGAAACCTGACTGGTGTAAGCAGCCGCACGTCGACCAAATGCTAACGTTTGGGGGCACGCGCGTTGAAATTGGCGTGCAAGTAATCGATGATTACATCTACGCACTTACTAATCGGGGTCACACGGTGGCAGACGTGGCCGAAGCCTTTCAAATAGCCAAAGACGCGGGCTTCAAGATTGTTGCACACATGATGCCAGGTCTGCCAGGCTCTGACTTTCAGAAGGACCTTGAATCATTCAGGACGCTCTTCGAGAACCCGCGGTTTCGTCCCGATATGATCAAGATCTATCCTTGCCTCGTCATGGAAGGCACGGAACTGTATGAGTGGTGGAAACGCGGCCTCTACCAGCCATACGATGCAGAGCAAGCCGCTGAACTCATCGCCAAGGTAAAGGAGTTCGTTCCGCCCTGGGTCCGGATAATGCGGGTCCAGAGAGAGTTCCCTGTTCAACTCATTCAATCGGGTGTAATGAAGGGCAACCTTCGTGAACTCGTCGTAAGGCGGTTGAGGGAGAGGGGAAAAAGATGCATGTGCATCCGGTGCCGCGAGGTAGGCCACAGGATGCTCAAGGAGAAGGTGACCGTTCAACCCGACCGAATTCGCCTTCTAATGCAGGAATACGAAGCGTCTGGGGGAAAAGAGCTGTTCATCTCCTTTGAAGAACCCGAAGCAGGGGTCCTGATAGGATACTTGCGTCTGAGAATGCCCTCTGAAAAAGCGCACAGGCCCGAGGTTGATGCGGCCAGCGCAATCATCCGAGAGTTGCACGTATACGGCCCTGAGGTTCCTGTTGGCCTAAGAGATGGGGGTGCTTGGCAGCACACCGGTTTAGGCCGTAAACTGCTAGCGGAAGCTGAGACAGTGGCGAGGGAACGCGGGGCGAGCAGAATTCTCGTCCTGAGTGCGCTTGGGACGAAGGGCTACTACAAGCGCGCTGGCTACGACTATGTCGGCCCCTACATGGGAAAGATGCTGAACTGACCCTAGAGAAATAGCATAGCTAACGTCTTAAGGGTCTCAGCTTTCCTTTTCCAAAGATTGGGCTGAGATGGCTTTGTCCCACGAGGAATTGTACGGTTATTCCGGCGTCTCACGCGATGTACTGGCAAAGGCAGGCGCACAGATTGGGGATAGACTCAGACTCGAAGTGAAACGTACTGGCGGCCAGAAGGTTGTGGAAGGGCTTCTCATGCCGCGATACCATTCCGGCCTGGAGGAGAATTATGTCGTCGTGAAGTTAAGGACTGGATATAATGTGGGCGTCCGAGTTGACGTTGCCACAAAGGTTAGCGTTCTAGGTAAGGGAGAAGCGCCCCATTTCACTCGCCCCGCCCTCCCACAACAGAAAGCAGGCCTACCGAAGGTATCTATTATCAGCACAGGAGGCACAATCGCCAGTAAAGTCGATTATAGAACTGGGGCCGTGAAACCCGCCCTTGATTCAGAAGACTTGTACAGTGTAGTCCCTGAGTTGGCAGACCTGGCCACCATTGACGCCAAAGTTTTGCTTAGCGTCTTCAGCGAAAACATAGGGCCACAACAATGGCCCAAGATCGCAGAGTCGGTCGCAGAGCAAGTTCGCGCGGGGGCGGATGGTGTGGTGATAGCGCATGGAACTGATACTCTCGGTTACACAGCTGCTGCTCTCAGCTTTGCTTTGCAGGGCATACCGGTGCCCGTTGTATTGGTCGGTTCACAACGTTCGTCCGATCGACCCAGCTCCGACGCGGCGACCAACCTGGTAGCGGCGACGGCAGTTGCTGGCCAGGCTCCTTTCGCTGAAGTTGTGGTCGCTATGCATGATTGGGTTTCGGATGAGAGGGTCGCCGTCCACAGAGGAACAAAGGTACGCAAGTGCCACACCAGTAGAAGAGACGCCTTCAGGAGCGTCAACGCTCGCCCCATCGCATATTACGACCTCGTAAATCGAGCCCTCCAACTTAACGGCCAGAAATACGCGGAAAGACACAAACGTTCAGATTGGGAAGTTCGCTCCAAGTTCGACCCGAACGTTGCGCTCATAAAATTCCACCCGGGGCTTTCAGTGGGTATGATTGATTGGGCGACGGCCACGGGCTACAAGGGCATCGTCCTTGAAGGGACAGGATTAGGCCACGTTAGCGACACCTTGTTCCCGGCGCTTGAGAGGGCGGTAAAGGATGGAATCGTGGTGGGCATGTGCTCTCAATGCATCTGGGGACGGGTGCACATGAACGTCTACTCTACCGGACGGGATTTGCTAAAGATCGGAGTACTACCGCTAGGTGACATGCTCCCGGAGACAGCACTGGTGAAAATGATGTGGGCTTTCGGCCAAGAAAAGGACCCCGAGAACGTCAAGAAGATAATGATCAAGAGCATTGCAAACGAAATCTCAGACAGACGCACCTTAGAGGCTGCCGTAGAATGAGTGTTGATTCAAAGGCTCAGCCTAGAATCAAGGTCGGGCTGGAAATTCACAGGCAACTTGACACGGAGCACAAACTGTTCTGTGCCTGCCCAACCGATTTTGCTGAGTCGGATCCTGAAAAAAAGTTCATGCGCAGGTTGAGGCCGACGCAAAGTGAGTTGGGCCAAGTCGACCAGGCGGCGCTGTTCGAATTCCACCGCGGAAGAAGTGTAATCTATGAAGAAGACGATGAGACCTCATGCCTAGTCGAAATGGATGAGGAGCCACCGGGAAAACTCAACGGAGAAGCTGTTGAGGTATGTTTGACTGCAGCCCTGTTGATGAATGCCAAACCCGTCGATGAAATTCATGTGATGCGCAAGGTCGTGATCGATGGTTCTAACACCACAGGGTTCCAACGGACGTGCGTGGTCGCCCTAGACGGAGCGCTAGAGGTTGACGGAAAGGAAATTCCAATTCAACAGATTTCATTAGAAGAAGACGCGGCGCGCAAGACCGGTCAATCAAGCGAAGCAGTCGGGTATAGGATAGACCGGCTCGGCGTCCCCTTGATAGAAGTGACAACTGCGCCGGTGATGGATTCGGCGGGCGAAGTCGAGAAGGTTGCATACGCAATAGGCACTATCCTGAGGGCGACGAGAACAGTGAAGAGGGGTTTGGGAAGCATTCGGCAAGACTTGAACATTTCAACCCCAGGCGGCGCCCTCATGGAAATCAAGGGCGTCCAGGAACTCGATATCCTGAGTAAAGTCGTCGAAACAGAAGTCAACCGGCAGCAAACACTGCTTGAAATACGGGATGAACTGGGGCGACGCGGCGTGAGTCCAAGTTTACTCGAAAGGAAATATGGCGATGTCACCGAGGTTTTTGCTGGCTCCAAAGCTCGAATAATGAAGGAAGCAATCTCGAAAGGCGGCGTCGTGGTGGCCGCTAAGCTTCCCAAATTCAGGGGGCTATTAGGGAAGGAGCTTGCGCCAGGGTTGAGGCTTGGGACGGAACTGTCCAACCGTGCCTCGTTCTGGGCAGGTGTCGGTGGCATATTTCACTCCGACGAGCTTCCGGGTTATGGTGTTACGGAAGAGGAAGTCCATCATGTGAAGGACCGGTTGAATGTTGCAGGCGATGATGCTTTTGTCCTGGTCGCTGACGAGAAGGCTAAAGCAAAAGATGCTTTAGATGCTGTCGTCGACCGAGCCATCGAAGCCATCTCTGGCGTCCCTGAAGAAACGCGCACCGCGATGCCTGACGGGACGACGAGATACATGCGGCCTAGGCCGGGCGCCGCTCGGATGTACCCCGAAACCGACGTCCCGCAAACACCCGTCACACAAGAATTAGTCACGAAGTTGAAGGCACACCTTCCGGAAACCCCTGAAAGCCTGACCAAACGACTGGTTGATCAATACTCGCTAAACCAAAAACTGTCAAAACAGCTGGTCGACTCAGATTACCTTACCCTCTTCGAACAAATAACAGCAACCAGCAAAGTGCCGCCCACATTCATCGCCACCGTGTTGACTGAAAGCTGCAAAAGCCTTGAACGTGAAGGTGTACCCGTCCACTCTATCCCAGACAGTAAGATCCAGGGTATCTTCGGATTAGTAGATGAAGGAACGGTCGCCAAAGAAGCTGTTATAGACCTGTTGAAGTGGCAAGCGGCGAATCTAACCTCAGATCCGGCTGACGGAATCAAGAAACTGGGGCTAAGAATGTTGACTCAGCGCGAACTTGAGGAGATCATCGACCGACACATAGAGAAGAACAGAAAGCTCGTCGACGAAAAGGGGGAAGCGGCTTTCTCATCTCTTATGGGGTCGGTAATGTCCGAGGTCAGGGGATCTATTGAACCTAAGTTAGTTACCGAGACGTTGAAGAAGAGATTATCCAAAGCGGGTCGAAAATAGGGGTCAATCATTCTAGGAATTGAACGTCATCAATCAGCCCATCACTGTTCACATCTAATCCGCTGACCACTCGAGCAACCACACTTTGATTCATAGAATTTCCTTTTGCGATTTCGTCAGTGTATTTGATGAATGCGAGTACTGCCGCTCTCGTGCCCTGATATGTGTTCCCGGCAATGACTATCGTGCGGCATTCCTGATTCATGGGGTTGACGATTGATTGAATTGCTCCTTCATCTTCTCCCGCGTAGCTTCTGCCTGAGATTCGCGAGATCATCATGTTGTGCCCCGTCAGCTCGTAGGTTATTGGCAAAGATTCATTCACGGCCATTGTGACGGTGTTCACCTTTGGCCCGCCGACTAGGATGAGGTTCTGGAGCATTTCCTGTTGCGATATCTCCGTGTCCAGACGCACAATGTTTTCCCGGGTAAGCGGCAGCAATGAACCCAAGAACAAAGCAAGGTCCGTGGCTCTATCACCGCAACGAGCGCGGCTTCTGAAAACTCCATGAGCATCCGGACTGCCCAGGACAATGTGGCCGTTCAAGTGGCCGAGGGAAATGAACGGGTCAAGAAGTTTGGACGATGCTTCTGTGAGGGTTTGCTCAGGCGGAGTTTCCTTGAACTTCGTTGCCGTTCCGAGTTTGGGAATGATCGCTATTGCCTTCTGCTCCGCTCTGTAGTACTTGGCCATCGCTCCCCTTTTCTTGACGGTTCTTTGTAGGTGCACGAATCCGGTTCGCTCAAGCTCTCTCAGGTGGTAACAGACGACCTGTTCGCTTGTGTTGAAAGCCTCTGCGAGGTCTTTTGCACATTTTTCATTCGCCGCTAGTTCACTTAGTATCCTCCAACGCGTAGGCTGAAGGACGGATTGGGCTATTTTCGGGTCAGAGAAGACACGTGCAGGTACGAGTTGGTCGGAATGCCTTTCCTTTAGGATCAGGTATGACATGGCTGCAGGGTCATTTGATTCCACGATTAATAAAGCCACGTTTTGACCATTAAGGCAATTTTTGCCTATTCGGGACACGTTCTCAGCGTGGGACGAGTCAACCGTCCTCAATTCATCAAATCCAAAGCACAGGAATGCTTATCACGCAACTCTCGAGAACTCGGCGAATTCTTCGCAAGTGACGGGCATGTGCGGAATAGCAGCGTGCGTTTTGAAAAACGGCAACGTCGGGCCTGTTCTCTACGATTCCTTGAAGCGGTTAGAGTACCGAGGCTACGACTCGGTCGGTGAAGCTGCCATCATCGGCGGAAAAATCGTTGTCAAGAAAGACAAGGGAAAGATCGACGAGGTGGAAAAAACACTCCACCTTAGTGATTTGACGGGCGTCGTAGGGATAGGGCACACACGCTGGGCAACACACGGAAGGCCCGCCCAGGAAAACGCCCACCCCCACACTGACTGCAAAGGTCAGGTAGCCGTCGTGCACAACGGTATTATCGAAAACTACATGCCGTTAAGGCAAGAACTGGAAGCAGCCGGCCACCAATTCAAATCCAGAACCGATACGGAAGTTGCGGCACACCTCGTCGAAGAGAACCTCAAATCGGGAGTAGGGTTTGTCGAGGCTGTTAGGTTGGCTGTCAATAAGCTGACGGGCGCGTACGCTTTAGCATTCCTATGCATACTCGAGCCTGACAAAGTTGTATGTGTGAGAAGAGAAAGCCCTCTGGTGATAGGTGCCGGAACCGACGGGAACTATTGTGCTTCAGATATTCCCGCCTTCCTCTCAAGAACTAAACTGGCAATCCACCTTGAGGAGGATGAAATGGCCGTCTTGACAGCGGACCACGTGAAATTGTACAAGGTTGACACTGGAGAGGAATTATTCAGAGAGCCCTTCAAAGTGGATTGGAGTGTGGAAACAGCCCTCAAAACCGGTTACCCACATTTCATGCTTAAGGAAATTCACGAACAACCGATCAGCGTGCGTAACGCTCTCAGCACACACCCTATCTATCTCGACCTGATGGCTTCCACGATCAATCGCGCGAAGAAAGTCTTCTTGCTGGCCTGTGGCACCTCGTTCCATGCATGCCTCGCCGCAGCCTACGCTTTTTCAAATCTCGCCAAGGTTGCGGTAACACCGGTGGTTGCTTCGGAATTCATAGACGGCTACGGCGCCCTAGTTGACTCGGATACTGTTGTTGTGGCAGTAAGTCAATCCGGCGAAACTTCAGACACACTCACCGCGGTCAGAAGTGCCAAGGACAGAGGCGCAACGGTCCTCGGAATTAGCAATGTAATGGGCTCTACGCTGACCAGGCTTTCGGACGTTTACATAGGCCAAAATTCAGGACCAGAAATGGGCGTGGCAGCCACAAAGACCTTCACAGCACAGGTTTCAATTCTCGTAAAACTCGCACTTGCCCTAGCTAAGAAACGAGAAGTGGTTCAAAAGAGCGAGCTAGAGTTGTTGGAAAATGGTTTCAACCAATTGCCGGAGTGGATCTCTACATTCCTATCTACTCAACAGCCTCATGTCAAATACATTGCAGAGAAATATTCGGACAGGAGAAGTTTTTGTTTTCTTGGAAGAGGAATGAGTGTTGCAACAGCACTCGAGGGACGCCTGAAGCTCCTCGAGCTCTCCTACCTTCCCGCGATCGCGTACCCTGCAGGGGAATCGAAGCACGGTTTCATCTCAGTCGTAGAAGAAGGTTACCCTGTCATCTTCATTGCCCCGAAAGATGAAGTCTATTCGAAGGTTATCGGCAATGTCATGGAGATGAAAGCGCGGGGAGCGCAGATTATCGGAGTGGTCGAGGAACAGGACGGGGACATAACGAGTCTCTCCGACGAAAAAATCATTCTTCCACCCGGAATTCCCTCGCTCCTCACGCCAATCGTCTACATCTTGCCACTTCAACTGTTCGCGTACTACATGGCAGTGGGAAAAGGTTACGACCCGGACTTTCCAAGAAATCTAGCGAAATCCGTTACAGTGCACTAATCCCTCAGGAACAACCTAACTGTGGCAACCGAGAACATTTCAAAGGGTTGGAAGCCCGTCCACAAAGCAATGAACAGAAGCAAAGTTAGTTCCGTCGACGTTCCAAATCGGCCTATCAGTCTCGAAGGAATTCTCTGAGTGTTTTCAGGTAGTTTTCCTTCTCATCCCACATTGTAAGGTGTCCGCTTTTCTCAAAGACTACGAGCTTGGAGCCAGTGATTCCCTTGTGGATGGTTTCCGCGACTTTTGGAGTGACTTCGTCGTACCTGCCCACCGTCACCAACGTTGGGACCTTAATCTCCCGCAGCCTTGCGGTGATATCCCAGTCTTTCAGGTTTCCAACGATCGTGAATTCGTTAGGTCCATTCATCGTCCAGTAAACTGGTATGCTCATATCATTGAACGCACGGGTAACTTCGTCAGGCCATTCTGGTAATCTGCAGACGAAGTTTCTGTAGAAAACCTCAACAGCCTTGAGGTATTCAGGGTGCAGAAAGGCGTAACGCGCCTCATACTTAGCAAGCGTATCTCGAACATCTTTAGGCAGTGTCGCTTTGAGCCGGTTCATTTCCGCAACGGTCTCTGGAATACTCGCCATGCCGCCTGCGATAATGAGTTTCTTTATGTTAGTTTGATACTTCAACGCGTACTGTAGTGCTAGCCCCCCACCGTAAGAACTGCCGAAGAGGTTGACTTTGCCGAGGTTCATAGCCTTCCGGAAACCTTCGACCTCTTCGGCGCCATACTCAATCGTGAAGAGGGATGTGTCCTTCGGTTTCTCCGACGCCCCGACGCCTAACTGGTCATACATGACCACTTTGAGCTTGTCGTCTCCGAGTTCACCCAGGGACAACAGATATTGGTGGGTTGCTCCTGGGCCGCCATGCAAGCAAAGCAGAATTTCCTCTCCAGTTCCGAAGGTTTTGTAGAACAACCTGAATCCCTTTACTTCGACAAACCCGCTTTGTGGAGAAGTCATGGCCGGATCCTCCGATTACTTAGCACCCTCTCTGGACGGGTCTTAGAATAGCTTTTGTCCCTTCTCTCTTTGAAACCGCGCGTCATCAATATTAGCGTGGAATTCTATACCTAAATATCGTGATCTGAATCAAGTGCAGTTGCGGGAGGGCCAGTGTGATGGTAAGAAACACTAGGAAGGAGAGACTCGAGAGGCGTCGGGGAAAGGTGCATTGGTTGGATGTTATCGGATATGGCGCTATTCTCGTTTTCATAATTATTGTAGGGTACTTGGTGGCCCCCACATTTCAGTTCGGTTTACAGAATCAAACAAGCACTTCAGTTTCTCAGGTTACACGCGCCGCCATAATTGACCAGTTGAGCAGTGTACAGTCCGGTAGCAGCCTGATTTCTTGGACCGTTGGGACGCTGCAGCAACGGGGAATAGCTGTTGACGTTTTTCTGCCGGGCGATGTGACCGTAGCATTCTACGCCAGCCTAGCCGCCCGCGGATACCAATTGATCATATTGCGGGTTCACACGGGCTTAGGCAATGCCGCTAGCCCGATCGGGCTATTCACGAGTGAAACTTACGATCCTAACCGCTATGTGTTGGAGCAGGCCAATGGCCTGGTGGGGAGCGCTCAAACAGGACCTGGAGCACCAATACTCTTCGCGGTGACGCCCAAATTCATACGTGAAAGCATGCAGGGCAACTTCAACGGAGCCATCCTCATCCTAGGCGGATGTTACGGCCTTCAAGGCGGAGACCTCGCGCAAGCTTTCGTCAGCAAGGGCGCGGGAGTCGTAATCGGTTGGACTGGGCTGGTGGACTTGTCGCATACTGACGTTGCGCTGAAGCAGTTGCTGCAAGATTTTATCGTAAACGGGAAGAACATTCGTGACTCCGTGCAGCACACCATGGGTATAGTCGGGCCGGATCCCACCTACAGCAGCGTACTCAACTACTACCCATCAGACCAAGGCAGCGTCAAACTAGCCACGGCGCCGGCGTGGATTATGAGTCTAGCGTTGCGAGGGCGCAAATCTGAACTCTGATTTTGTAGACGTTCTGGAATCCGCGTAGACTCTTTTCTTTTTCTCTGGGGCGGTCTTAGGTGAGCCCTTGTCCCTTCTCAATTTTGTCTACTCGTAAACTGGTAGAAACTCTATTATAAGTAGGTTCGAATTATCGCCCGAACAAGCTTGGCTGATCGCACGTCCGCACAGAAACTAACTGTCACCCTAGCAGGGGCGGGAGTGTTCGCAGCACTCGCAGCAATCCTAACCCTTGCAAAGGCTGCTGTGCCGTTTCCGCTTATTCCTTACCTTCAAATAGACTTCTCTGAAGTCCCCATTCTAATAGCATTCTTTCTGTTCGGCCCCACAGCCGGCGCGATTGCGGCAGTGATTCAATGGATTTTTTTGAACGTCACCGGCAGCGATGCCCCACTAGGTCCGGCGATTAAGTTTGTTGCCGTGATTTCAACGCTCGGAGGTTTGTGGTTGGGGAGTGAACTATATCGCCGGGTCAAGGGAAACAAGGCTCGCCCGTCCCTAGCGGTATCTATGATTCTCGGGAGTGGTATTCTCTGGCGGGTGGTTGCAATGACCGTAGTGAATTATGCGGTCCTAGTCTATATCGCGCCTGTTTTCTTTGGCGCAGACTACTTGGGCTTCGCCAAGTTCACGCTGGAGAAGTCGACTGGGTGGCAATTCGGCAGCGAAACAATGATTCTTACTTACACGCTGCTATTTACCGCGGTGTATAATGTTGTGAACCTTCTCGTCGCTGCCATCCCTGCTGGGTTGATCGTTTCACCTATCACGAATTCGTTCAAACACATCACTTCCGTTGACGCTTGGCTCGCTCGAAACACGCACTCCTAAGCGTCGTAGTCCAGTTTCCAGAATTCTCTCTGGTCCACCTCAGAGTATTACGATGTTTTCGCGTTGGGGGCCCACTGACACGTACTGGATTGGCACCTTCGTAAGTTCCTCGATACGCCTTAGATATGCCTGCGCTCCCTTTGGCAGGTCATCCCACTTTCGGGCGCCCGTTGTTGGTTTCTTCCAGCCCGCCCATTCCTCGTAGATAGGTTGCACTCTTCCCAAGTCAAAGGTGTCCGGCATTTCCGTAACTTCCTTTCCATCGAGGCGATAAGCTATGCAAACCTTCACCTTCTCCAAGGAGTCTAGCACGTCAAGTTTCGTGACTGCAAAGCCTGTGAAACCATTCAATGACACCGCATGACGGACGACCACAACATCTAACCAACCGCACCGTCGCGGCCGCTTAGTTGTCGCCCCATATTCCTCACCGATTTCGCGCAGACGCTCTCCGTCCTTGTCGAAGAGCTCAGTGGGAAATGGGCCGCCACCAACTGCGGTCGTATATGCCTTCACAACCCCGACTATCTTGTCAATCGAACGGGGCGATACGCCAGCTCCCGCACAGGCACCGCCAGCAGTGGGCGACGACGCGGTGCTGTAGGGGTAGATTCCCCAATCAAGGTCCCGCATTGCACCCAATTGCCCTTCGAGCAAAACTTTCTGCCCTTTTGCCAGCGCTTCCCGGAGGATTGGAAGCGAATCAACGATCCTCGCTCTCAGTTTATCGCCCCAATCCCTGGCTTGTTGCATGAGGTCTTCAAGTCGAAGGGGCGCCAAGCTATGGTAAGCCAACTCGTGGTTCTTGAGAGGAAGAACCGCCTTCAACCTCGTTTCCAGGAACTCGGGGTGAAGCAGGTCCCCAACTCGAACGCCTCTGTACGCCGCTTTGTCGCCGTAGACTGGTCCTATGCCGCGGCGCGTTGTTCCAAGGCCGCCTTTCTGTTCTCCCGCTCCGTCAAGGAGTCGGTGGTAAGGCCAAACAATATGTGCCCTTCTGTCGATCCAGAGGTTGTCGGTCTTAATTCCGGCCTTCTCTAACGTTGCGATTTCATCGAGCAGGGAGGGCGGGTCGATTACTGTTCCTGCCCCGTCGATGCAGACGACTCGAGGGTAGAAGATACCGGAGGGAATCAGGTGAAGCCTGAATGTGCCAAAATCATTCACGACCGTATGCCCTGCATTATTGCCTCCCTGAAACCTAACAACAAAATCGGCTTGGGCTGCGAGGTAATCTATAATTCGGCCTTTTCCTTCGTCGCCGAATTGCGCTCCGACGACTACAGTGCACGCCACACCGTGTCCCCCTCATCGTGGTCGAGGTTCAAATTTAAGCTTTGACGATAATTCACGGGGACGATAGTTTACGTTACCACTGGACGTCAATGTGTGAGATCGACGGGAGAGAATGGATTTCAGTCTGCCCGTCGAAACATCATGGCGCCGGCTGAGGGCGCTCTGCACTTAATGGATTCATCATTAACCAGTTCTGAACCCATTTCCCGTTTCTCCCACAACGCCGTACATTTGCCTATCGCAAGACAACCCAAAACGTTTCAAGATCATTTCAGAATTGAAGTAACCAGCTCGACGGGAATGGCGTTCTGATCAGACACGGGCTCATCGGAGGGGTCAAAAACGGACTTGAGTTCGTCGTTGAGACGGTCTTTGCGCTCCTAGGTTAGACTTGTAACTGTTGGTGTCACTTCAGTTCTTGCAGCCTATCTTCCTCTAGCTTGCGCAGTATGGCTAAGCCGAGGGGTGTCAGGGAGAGAAATGCACGGTCGGCAGAACTCCTCCTCTCCACGAATCCTTGATTTTGGAGAGCTTCTATTGCGCCTGCTAGGTTTTGAGGCGTCTCATTCGTCAATTCTGTTTGGAGGTTGCTTTCGGCGACCCCGTTCTTGCCTATGCCCTTCAGCTTCCATACGGCGAGAAGTATTCTCTCCTCGAGTTCAGAGAGGCTGTTCGCTTGGGGCATGGTTGGCATGGGTAAATGCCTCTGACTTATCCATCTTCCATATGAAACTATAGTGTTTGGAAAAGCGAACATTAATATACCATCCTCTTTTCCATAGCTACCTGAACAACCTATGGCAGCCGACGAAGCTACAGCATTCATGGAAGTACTATCGAAGAGCCCGCAATTCAAAGTCCTCACAATACTCGCCCAACGACCACAAGAGGAACTAACAAAGACCGAGATCGCACAGCGGGCCGGAATCGGGCGAACGACACTCTACAGAGTGTGGAACGACCTCGAACGAATGAAAGCCATCGCACCCTCGCGCCATGTTGGTGCCGTAACGCTATATCGCATGAATCCGCAAAGCCCGGTCGTACAATCTTTCCTCAGCATAACCAAAAGCCTCACCACAGTCACAGACGCGGTATCGAAAATAGAGCAGCTTCGCAAACTACAAGAATCGGCGAGGTCCGAATTCGGAGAAACCGTGCCGCCCGGGCCGAGCCTACTGGTAAAGCTCCTCAGCACGAACGCGATCTCAACAGAAACCGCGAAGCCACGGGCTGACCTACAGTTATCTTCGAATGAGGCAGACGCTATCCGCGGCCTTGTCAGCGCAGGCCTATTATTCGAAAACGACGGAAGCTTCTACCTTAGCCAGCTTGGAGCACAGACCGCTCAGGGTGCAGCTAAGATATGGGCTGCTGAGAGTTCGCAATCTCTAGACCAAGCAATCTCAACCGCACGAATCGCCCTGAACCTCATAAACCAAGAGATCAGGAAACTGAAAACCCAGGTACCTAAGTAGCAGAAAACAACTGCCTCCCTCAGTTTTTCTTCAATTTTCTCCGGCCTCCTATCGGAGAAACTTTAAGTTGCACGACTGATTCGTGTGATTTATGCCGACAGATACGAGGTACCTTTTCATCACCGGCGGCGTTATGTCCGGAATAGGCAAAGGCATAACCACCGCTTCAATCGCAAAGCTTCTGCAAATCAGGGGCTTCAAAGTTTCTGCGATGAAGATTGACCCGTACCTGAACGTTGACGCTGGAACAATGAATCCGGTCGCTCATGGGGAGGTCTTCGTCACAGACGATGGTGGCGAGATCGACATGGACTTGGGCACGTATGAAAGATTTCTCGACATCAACCTGTCCCGAAGCCACAACACAACGACTGGCCAGATCTACACGGCGGTCATAAACAAAGAACGGCGCGGCGACTTTCTCGGACAGTGTGTCCAAATCATTCCTCACATCACAGATGAGATCAAGTCAGTTGTTAGAGGCATTGCTGCGAAGGCGCAGCCGGACGTTCTTCTCGTGGAAATAGGAGGCACGGTGGGAGACATTGAAAGCCTTCCATACCTTGAAGCTGCTCGCCAACTAAGACTCGAAGAGGAACATCGAAACGTTCTCTTCGCTCACGTCACCCTAGTTCCTGTATTGGATGTTGTGGGCGAACAGAAAACCAAACCAACGCAACACAGCGTACAAGAACTGCGACGAATCGGTATTCAGCCCGACTTAATCGTTGCCAGAACTAAAGGGCCGCTCAATCCAAACCCTCGAAAGAAAATTGCGCTCTTCTGCAATGTTGAGGAACGCGCAGTTTTCGCGTCGCCAGACCTTCCGACCATCTATCAAACACCCCTTGAACTCGACTCTCAAGGAATGGGAGACTTTCTGGCTGATCGATTCGCCCTGGACAAGCACCAGGTCGATTGGGCTCCTTGGAAGCAGGTTGTTGACAGGATCTCAAACCCACATGAAGTTGTTCGAATCGCCCTTTGTGGAAAATACGCTGAGCTAGCCGACTCTTATGTGAGCGTAAACGAGGCTTTGAAGCATGCTGGCGGGGCCTGCGACGCACGCGTCGAAATTGATTGGATTGAAACCGAACTATTCGAGAAGGATCCTTCCAATTGCTCAATACTATCTCGCTTTAACGGAATCCTTGTACCCGGCGGATTCGGATCGCGGGGCACAGAAGGAAAGATAGCCGCACTTTCATATGCTCGCGAGAAAAACATCCCCACGCTCGGGATATGCTTCGGATTCCAGCTGGCGGTAGTGGAATTTGGCAGGCACATGGGACTGAAAAACGCGAACAGCACAGAAATCGACCCCAACACACCCTACCCTATCATCGATCTCATGCCTGAGCAGCTCGGCGTGGATTCGAAAGGCGCCACGATGCGGCTTGGCGCGCATGAAATACGCATCACACCGAACACCACTGCCAACTTCCTATACGGGCGCGAAGTAATCTCCGAGAGGCATAGGCACAGGTACGAAGTCAGCCCCGATTATATTGACCAGATTGTAAAGGGTGGGGGCGTATTCTCTGCGCGCAGCATGGACGGGAGAAGAATGGAAATCTTTGAGCTACCAGGCAAGTACTTCTACATGGGAACCCAATTCCACGCTGAATTCAAATCTAGGCCGACAAGACCGTCGCCGCCATACTACGGTCTAATCAAAGCTGCACTCGACAAGAAACTAGGAAAACCAGCACCGGAACTGACGCCCTTAATCCAAGAGGCGGCTACTTGACACGACAATCATCCCTTGTCCAAGAACCCTAGCGCAAAGTTAGCCTCAGGTTTTCCAATTCGAGGGATCCTTCCGTAATACATGCGGTAACCGTGGCTCATTACTCGAAAACCATATTTCTTGAAAAGTCCGAAAGCTTGGTGGTTGCGTAGGCAGGAAACTTCGATTGGTTTTCCAGCGGTCTTGGCTAGGACTAGCCTAAGCATCTCACTTGGTTGGGCCTTGGGCGGGCTGGTGCAGACCCATGGTCCAAGCTCGTACAGTTCCTTGTATTTCTTGACCAGCAAGTAAGATTTGGCGGACGGGCCGTTTGAAAAGCCTAGGTACCAGGCAGCTTCGGTCCGAAGCACCATGCGAATAAGTCTTGACCGGTCAGCTCCGAAGGCTTTCTTGTCAACGGACAACATCGCCCGAAGGGGTAACCCTTGAGGAGTGGCGGTTGTAGCGGAAGCGGAACGTAGCGGTATTGGTTTGCGTCCGAGCCTGGCGAACGGGACGTCACGCACGAACCCGATCCTACGATAGAATTTGACGTTTTCATCGAAACAGTAGAGTGCGACGTGCTCGACATTGGATTTCTGTAGGTATCTTAACGCATTCTGGACGAGAGATTGTCCTATGTGGACGCCACGGTAGTTTCGGTCTACAATGACGTTTCCAATCCAGGCAAGTTTTCTACCGTATCGCGTCGTTGTGATAAGTGCAACTCTTCGCGAACCTTCTGTAGCGACTAGGCTACCTTTTGGGTCAAGCTTCAGAATTCTTGTGAGGTCGCGACGTGTGACCCCCCACCTTTCTTGGTCAGTGAGTCGAAGGGCGTATGGAATATCGTCAAATCGCATCGTTCTGATCTGTAGCATTGGCGTGCAGCTTGGTTGTGGCTAGGGGTAGATGCGATTTATCAATCGTGGGAATGCAATGGCATCTCTGATGTGTTCTAGCTTACAAATCCACGCCAACATTCTCTCAATACCCATTCCAAAACCCGAATGTGGAACGGTTCCGTAACGCCGTAGGTCGACGTACCATTTGTAATCCTCCGCACTCAGCCCGTCCTCCTTGATTCTTGAGAGGAGCAGGTTTAGGTCGTGGATACGTTGGCCGCCGCCAGTGATCTCCCCGTAGCCTTCGGGCGCGAGCAAGTCTGTTGAGAGTGTTACCTTGGAATTTTTCGGGTCGGGCATATGATAGAATGCTTTAACGCTCTTCGGGAAGTGGCTGACAAAGAATGGCATGTCAAAATGCTCGGTGAGTACTTTCTCTTCTTCGTAAGCTAGGTCAGTTCCCCATTTGAAGCTGGGGGTCGTTTTTTGGATTAACTCTACGGCTTCGTCGTAGGTTATCCTCGGAAATGGGGGCTTAACCTTCGCAAGCTGTTCAGGATCCCGCCCGATGAACTTCAACTCTTCAGGCATCTTCTCTCGAGTCTGTTGGCACATTTGCGTTACCAGTTCCTCCTCGAGACGCATGAGGCCGTCGAGTTCCAGCCATGGTTCTTCCACTTCGAGGTGCCAATATTCGGTCAGGTGCCTTCTGGTCCTTGACTTTTCTGCTCGGAATGAGGGTGCGAACGTGAAAATCTTTCCTACCCCGGAGATCATTGCTTCGGCATACAACTGCCAGCTCTGGGTTAGGTAGGCTTTCTCGTCAAAGTATTTGACCGGAAAGAGTGTCGAACCGCCCTCCACAGCCGCAGTAACCAGTATCGGAACTTGGACTTCGAGGTAACCGTGATCTATGAGCCATCTTCGCGCTTCGTCTATCATGCGGCCACGAACACGCATAATCGCCTGCATCTTCTGGCTTCTCAACCACAGGTGCCTGTGATCAAGAAGGAAGTCGGGTCCGTGGTGGCGCCGGCTTTTCTCATCCGCGATCGGAAAGCCCTCTTCAGCAGCAAAGGCGACCGTGACCTTTTCAACCTGAATCTCGTAGCCACGGAACGCGCGGGGGTCTTTCTTGACTTCGCCTGAGATTACTATTGTACTTTCAATAGGGGTAGTGCTTAGGCGTTCGAATTCCATCGGATCCGTCCTGTCCTTCTTCAGCGTGCACTGTATCACGCCCGTCCCGTCGCGCAGCTGAAGGAAGATTATGCCTCCACTACTTCGGATGTGGTGTAACCATCCCTTTAGGACAACGTGGGCGCCGTCGAATTTCCCGGAGAAAATCTCCGCTATAGTAGGTACCTCACTCAACGCATAATCCTCCGAAAGAAAGTCGCGGTAACACGGTTATTGTTGATGACCTACGGGCGAAGGTTTGCCTTGTTAAAGCAGTCACCCATGGGTCGGGCACCGCGCAAATCAAGCCTTCATTCGTATTTAAATCGATTCAAGGGACCCCGGGAGCTGATTCCGCTGCTGTTCGGTTAGCGTTTTGTGGGTATGACTCTGTCCAATTCAGCTTCCGAGTTATCCGCGGTTATGAATATGGGAACATTTTCCATTCCAGTTGCAATATAGCTGGACAGTAGCCACTGACCAGGAGCAAATTCCAGCGTCTTTTCAAGAATACTCTGATCAATAGTGAACGTACTGCTCACAAGGCTTCGATCATAAGGCCGCGGTAAGGGACCGACGAAGTATGTGTGCAATTGTTGCAGGGCGTTCGTGTTGAGGTACGCAATTCTCTGAGTGGCAACGCATCCACCCAACCCGTATTTTCTTCCCTGCCTTAGCAAAGTCTCTATACGCTGTGTGCAAGTGGAGTCTATCCCCCTAGCCTTTTCGTAGGCGGGTATGAATTCTTGAGCTTCATCGAACACAAAGAGGACTTGCGGTTCTACCTGAAATTCGCGTTTTCTATGTCGCAACATGTCGGAGGTCAAGGTGATGGCGAGCTGTTTCACGACGTTCGGTTCCGCAATTGAGAGGCACAAAAGCCTCGTGTCGCCTTCGAGAAGCTCGATTATCTTTTCCGCTCCGAGAGATTTATCATCCTTCACCTTCTCTTCGGGATGAATGAGGGTTGCGAGTTCATTTCGGGTTGAGGCCCATGCGTAGAGCCCGCTATTCTTCCACACCTTGAATCTGTCAAGGATGCTTACGGCTTCAGTTTGTAAGTATTCAAGAAACGCTTGCGTAACTGTCTGTGAGCGTTCCGCATGTTTGTCCTTGATCCATTGCAGTACCTTAAGTCTGATTTGATTGATCGCGTTTAGGTTCACTGCCTTCTTTACATCGTCCACCGCCAGGAGCTTGATTTCTTCAAGAATGTCTTCATAGGTTGGTGGATGCTCGCTTCCCTCCGCGAAGTGACCCACGCGCCCCAGGGTGAGAATGGACCCTAGATTCGGCGTGACGTCTGCCTGCTCGAATTTTCTCGGGGTCACGATGATTTTCCTGAAATGTTCAGCGTCGCCAATGGGGACTTCGGTGATGATTTTGCTGCTTATTGACTTGTCAGAAAAGACGTCTTGAAGCAGAAACGGGTACTCCATCGAAATGTCGAAGATTACAACCTTCATCGTCTTCGTATGGTACATTATTCTTCTTATGATGTTGGAGACAAGATTGCTCTTTCCGCCACCCGTGAATGAGAATATTCCAAAGTGGTATCTAGCCAACCTTTCGAAGCTAACGTAGATTGGAATTGGGTCCTTCTCCTCTTGGAACATCTTGATAACGCCAATCCGTGGGTCCTTTCGGGCCTCGGCAGAGGTTGAGATTCTGTTCTCGTCCCATGTTAGGCCAAGTTCCTCGAGCAGTCGTCGGTTGTACATCCGGTGAATGGTGTTCTTACTTAGAATGAACACTCGTTCACCCACAATTGGGTATGTGAAGCCTTTCACATACTGCTGGTCAACGCCGCCTAGAATCAAATCATAGTTAAGGGGAATGGCCGCTAGTTGAATCATCATAGTTGCCTTATCGTCAGTATCCCAATCTGACACGCTCTGTTCGATTATCTCAAATTGGTAAGGGTAGTAACTCTGATCAGAGAGTCCTCTGAGCCCAAAGTGCTCTGGTCCGATGCGTGAAATCTCGAGAAGCGTGAAGCGGTTGCCGTCGTGTTTCTTTGCTTTGAAATTGCGCACCGCCAAAAGCATGCCCTCTTCGAGGAGGCCCATCAGGTCCCTCTGATACTGTGCTTTTACACGGCATTCGTACTTTGCTGAGAAGCCAGTGGTTTCGGCTGAAACCTCAGCCCGCCTTATGGCCAAAACTGCCGACAGTCTCGCGTCGAACCGATCGTCCAAGGCTGTAAAGTGGCGACTAAGCTCTGCTTCTTGCACTCTCAACTTCGCTCCTTCGTGCCCGGAAAGTGTTCATGTAGAATGAGAACTTCCTCAGCTTTGGATGGGTTACCAGCCAGTGGCCAGTGGCTTTGACTATTTCTGCTGCACGGTCCCTCTGTGCCTTGACAATCTTGTCAGCAACGTATAGGGGTTTATTATGGCCGAAAACCTCGGGAAGGCTTTGCTGCGTCATCGCCTTCAAAGTAACCATGGCGAGCTCTTGGACCCGATTCGTCAAGAGTTTCGAGTCCCAAAGGACAGGGCGTATTTCCTCTGTGGCGCTTGCATATTCATGTTTGAGCTTTAGCGTGGGCGCCTTTTCGAGGTCATGATACAAACGGTCGATGAACAGTACGTTGCTTCGGAACTGGTCATCAGACTTGGATTTGTCAAGTTGAATGTAGGATTTCACGAAGCGTTGTTCAAGAATGATACGGTTGGTAATCGCCCCAGAGACGTAGCCTTCTCTATGCTGAAAATCAGGGACTATTGTCTGAAAAGCAGTGTCGTACTCAACCGTAGCCCAGGGTACGGGTAAATCACTGTGATGAAACATACTGATCGCCTGCAATAGCATTCTGTCGGTCGTCGCGACGTGCTGCACCCTTTGCTTCCAAATTCCTTGGTTGAGTGATACAGGAATAAGGTGGCTGATGAGGTCCCTTGCGGTCGTGTCTTTTGTAATGCCGAGCAGTAGAATGCAGTTTTCTTGCGATTCTTCCATCAGAAGGTTGAAAGCGAAGAGGCAAAGGAACGCAAGGTCAAGCGTTGTCATCCACCGAGGTTCAGGACCATCGGAGATGCGAAGCGGATTCCCTGTGCTGCTGGCAAAGAATCGGACACCGAACAATTCGACTAATTTCCGCAGACGGTTCCAAGTGCTTGAATACCGGGGGTTCGCACTGTACTTCCCATTTGATTCTTGAAGGTAACCCTCCTCTGTTGACTTCTTGACAAAGCGGGTCAATCGCGCAAGTTGATCCTCGGCAGAATAATTCAATTCATTCGCAATCTCGGAAAGACCGAGCGCTTTGTTCCGTTTCTGCAACAGGAAGATGGCAGAATAGCGCAGGTAATCTCCACGCGAAGGTAAGGAGCCGTCCAGTTTTGGTGCGTAATACCTGCCGTAGGCTAGGTCTTGCTCGTCGATTGGGACATCATCAATCTCAAGACCGAAGATTGCGCATTGACGTCTCCACAACGGGCGCTTCGCCGTATCGTAGATCAAGTTGCTTAGAGTTCCAGAGAGAGATCTGTCGAGAAGAATGATCTTGAACTCCTTTGATTTCGCAAGCTGATAGGCGAGGTAGATTTCTGAGAATAACATTATCCAATCTGCTATCGTCGAATTGTCGACAGTCGACTCCTCCGTCATCGGTCCGGATATGGTGAGTTGCTGCCCGCCCTTGCGAAATGTTGACTGCGGTTCAACTTCGGGGATGGAATCAACGTAGATCGGCACACAGCTCGCTAGGCCTTGACCCCTTTCGACGAACCCCGCATCGTACTCCACATCCGGTTTCTGGTCTTTGTGGAATGTGATTGAACCTGTTGCGGCATAGGAGCCAGCCCAAAACACTGCCAATCCTCCTAGCAACTTCTGGTCTTCAGATCCGTCCACCGCCGCGAACCTGACCTTATCTTTGCCAAGCATTTTCAGAGCTGTTTCATACGACCTGTCAAACCTGAACTCTGTAACTAGCAACTCGCGGATTAACGGCCAATAGTTGTCGCTTGCGGCCTGAAGTCGACTTTCACTTTCTCCGACCTGGCCTTCCGCCCCATCTTTGAGAATCTGCCCAAGTCTCTTGATGCTCATGCTGAGTGGGGAGGACAATCGGAATCAGCCTAGATTTACGGGATTTCACTAAAGTGGGTTATGTCTGGCACCATTCCTTGACGAACAGGGGAGGAGGAAGTAAGTAATGATGCAAACGAACAGCCGGATTCAGGACAAGGGCCAGTCAGGCTCACAAATGAGACGCCAACCTGTATGGGCGGCCTTTAATTGATGAGACCACAAATACCGTAGCCCGAAAGGTACTGGTGGTTGTTTTGTCTTCGTCTGACCAGCAATTAACCAAGAAACTTGCGGAAATGAAGACGTTCTTGGAGCGGCGGCTAAAGCAACAGGAGGAGGAAGTGACTTACTTGCGTTCCTTCCTAGAAGTTATTGATTCGCTTCTTGCAGAGAGAAGTTTCAGGCCGGTTGAAATCAGCACACCAAGCGAAACCGTACAAAAACCAAAAGCTGTTACCAAAACTGCAGCAGATAGCATTCCTGTAATGACCGTCGATGGCACCCGAATTGGATCAATGCAGGTCGAGCATGGCACTCTTCATGTAACAGCTGAGCCCGACGTTAACCTAGATCCTGATTCGCCGCCCCTTCGATCGTTTCTCCTTGCCAAGGTTCTTGAACCAATGCAGGCGAAGGATAAGGAAGCGGCCTCGGCGGGCACAATTCCTCCGGAAGGAATTCTAGTTTACAATGTTGAACAAGAAGAGGGTCGCCTGAAGGCTGTTCACATACAGAACTACGGTGACGACCGGCGGCTACTCGAATTGAAGAATGCCATAAGGTGGACTCTACGAAGAATGTACGAGAAAACAGGCAGCAAGAAATGAACCGTTCCGTGTTGCAACTCGTATGAACATGCTAAGGCAGCAAACCTTGCGTGGCTCGGCGTGGCAAACTCGTCTATGTCCACCTGGTGGAAATGTAGAACTTTCTCCCTTTTAGACTTGTTCTCCAAGCCGCGTTAAATACCTAGACGACTATTGTATAGTGTTAGTCGTTGGAGGTGAATTGAGATGGCAAAGAAACGCAAAGTCAAGATGAAGCTTGCAGAAAGTGGTCACGTTAAATCTGAGACAGGACAAAGTGAATACGTAGCTTAAGGCCTTTGAGCAAGACGGGCGTGTATTCCCGTTTTTCCTTTTTTGTTTTCCTCATGCCGTAATCTGGTTTATCGGGTCATACTTCTTCTAGCTATGGCGGAGAGTGCTGCAGACTTCTCCGTCTCAGTCTGTTTCTGGATGGCATCAGTCTTTATTCGTATTCGTTTTTGGTAGTCCTCATCCTTTATTCCAGCCAAATTGATCGTAACGTTGGAAACTGCGCCCAGCGCGCTTGCATGGGCGAGAAAGACTGCGGTTTGCAGGTCGGAAAACGTGTTCTCATTTGCAAATTCAGCTAGCCTGTTGGCTGCGGAGAGTATTTTGCCGGCTTGTTCGGCGGTCTTCAATGGTACTTCTGTGGTTCCCTTCAGTCGGTTTTGAATTTCCTCCGCCCTTTTGCGCTTTTCCTGTTCATTCTCCTTCGGGAGGCGGTAGGCTTGCATGAGCGATGCAAAGCTTTGCGAATCTTCATCGACTAGAGCCAGCAGGTCCTTCTGTAGGGATTCGCTTTCCGCGAGAACCTCCTTAGCATTTTTCCGGTTCTTCTCCTGTTCGGGTTTCTTGAGCGCTAGCCGGCAGACCATGCCCACTAGGCTGGCTGCCAAGGATCCAGCGAACGCTGAGACACTTCCACCACCCGGTACCGGTTTATCTGAAGCCACTTCACTAGCGAAGTTTGCTAAGCTCATTTCGATTAGCCTGTTCCCTTGGGTTCCTCCTAGTCTTCTTTCAAGAATCTGGTTCTTGTTGAACCCGCGTAGCCGTAGGTAGAATTCTGCGGTATCGACCAACGCCTCCGTTGGCACGAGTCCGACTATTTCACTTTCGAGTACCTGAACGCCTTGTTGTTCCGCGAGGGTTCTGACGAGTTCGAAGGCTTTGAAAAGTTGGCTAGCTTTGTAATCAATCATATTCATGGAGACTTGAACGATACCTCTGTCTTTCAAATCGAATCCTAGCGCCTTCACGGCAGATAGGCCGCCGTCTTTTCCGCGCACTTGTTTAGCTATTTTCTTAGCCACAACCAGATTGTTCGTTCCGAGGTTGACGTTGTAGGCTATGAGAATCTGCCTCGCCCCTACGGCGGTAGCTCCGGCGGTTGGATGAATCGCATTTGGGCCAAAGTCTGGCTTCTTGTCAGGGTTCTTCCCGATTTCTTCTCTCAGCCCCTCGAACTCTCCCTTCCTGACGTCGGCTAGGTTCCGTCTATCGGGACGAGTTGCGGCTTCCTCATAGAGGAATACTGGGACCTTGAAGCGTGACGCAAACTCGTTCGCGAACTCTTTCGTCAGCTGAACGCACTCGGCCATGGTAACTTCGGAGATGGGAATGAAGGGTATGACGTCGACGGCACCCATTCGCGGATGTTGGCCTTGGTGTTTGTTTAGGTCGATGAGTTCGATCGCCTTGCCGCTGACCGCGAGCGCCGTTTCCTTAACAGCTTCAGGTTCTCCGACAAAGGTCAAGACGGACCGGTTGTGGTCTGCGTCGGATTCAATGTCGAGGACCTTCACGCTTCTTGACTTAGCCTCGGCAACAATCGCATCGATGACCTCTTTCCTTCTGCCTTCGCTGAAGTTCGGGACACACTCGATGAATTTCAAAATTACCAACCCGAAGATGACCTGCCAGGGCTAATTTCGTTTCGGTCGATTCCCAAGGGGTCTATCGTTCTATAAGGCGGAACAACAATATCACTGTCACTTCGAGTTGACGAATTTGTCTGGTAAGATGATGGATGGACGAGTGGTGGCTCAGGGAATACGGGCGAAGGTCGAGGAGCAGGTTAGAGTTCTAAAGAGGTTGAGAGTGGAACCTAACCTTGCGACAGTTCTAGTCGGCGACAATCCCGCATCCAAGGCATACCTAAGAAACATACACGTGGCATGTCAGGAGGTCGGAACCAACTCACGTAACACCGAACTCCCCGCGAATTCCTCTCAGGACGAATTGGGAAAAGTCATCAGAGAACTGAATGAAGACCAGAAAGTAACGGGAATTTTGCTGCAACTCCCACTGCCAAAAGGCCTGGATGACCTCGCTGTGACCTCCGAGATTCGCGTGGATAAGGACGTCGATGGGTTGAATCCGCATAACCTCGGCCTACTGTTTCAGAAGGCACCGAGAATTGTCCCCTGCACTCCGAAGGGGGTTATGGTACTCCTGAAGTATTACGGTGTGAAAACGGCGGGTAATCATGCAGTAATAATCAACCGGACCAAGCTCCTCGGAAGACCGCTGTCCCAGCTGCTGCTCAATGAAGATGCTACAGTAACCGTCTGCCATTCGAAGACTGAAGGGCTTGCGGGAATCTCCCAACAGGCAGATGTTTTGTTCACAGGGATTGGCCGCCGCGACGAGTTCACAGTCGGAGCGAACATGATCAAACCCGGAGCAACCGTGGTGGACATCGGGACCACTAGCATGAATGGAAAACTGATGGGGGACGTAGATTTCGATTCAGCCATCCGGGTCGCATCACTAGTTACCCCCGTACCGGGTGGGGTAGGGCCTATGACAATCGCCATGCTGCTGTACAACACACTGTTGACGGCCTGTTTGCAAAGGGATGTGCCGCTAGCATACAATCCTGATGAGTTGGGTTCGCCTACATCCGTATGAGAGAAAACGTCAACTGTGAGGCGAAGTGCTCGCTTTGAGAAATAGCCGTCCTTCTTCAGAACTGGATTCTCTAAGCTCTTTGGTCAACGGAAGGTTAATTGAACTTCCATCGGTGAGAAATTCCAGATTGATATCGACCTATCTGCGCATTGGAAGCGAGAAAGGCCTAAAGAGAACGAGGAGAGGAAGTTAGTGACGAAATTGACGCATGCATTCAAGTTTGGGTACGGAATTGCCGTCGAACAACGCAATCCGACGCTGTGCCTGCAAATGGCTTCTGAGGCCGAAAAAGCGGGCTTCGACGCAGTATGGTTCAGTGACCACTTCCACCCTTGGTTCGATACTAATGCTTCTGGCGGGTTCGCGTGGGTTTGCATCGCTTCAGCTGCTGAACGAACGAAAAAAGTTCAATTTGGAACGGCAATCACCTGCCCTCTTTTTCGTTATAATCCGGCGATCGTTGCCCAGGCATTCGCCACTCTGGGTTCCATATACCCCGGTCGAATCTTCTTGACCGTAGGAACAGGCGAGGCGATGAACGAAGTTCCGGTAGGCTACGATTGGCCCACTTTCCCAGAACGTATCAAGCGTTTTGAAGAGGCCATCAGGATCATCAAACTCTTATGGAATCAAGATTGGGTGACATTCAAAGGCCAATACTACAAGCTAAGGAAAGCAAACCTGTATACAAAACCCAAAGAACCTATACCACTCTTTGTCGCCGGAAACGGACCAAAAGCTACGGAGCTAGCAGGGAAATATGGCGACGGATTCCTGACGGGTCTGCTGCCGGAAAATTACTACGAGAACGTACTCTTCCCAGCTTTGAAGAAGGGTGCTCAAGAAGCCGGAAGAGATTACGATAGTATCGAGAAGGCCATAGAGTTGAATGTTTCATATGCTGAAGATTACCAGGAGGCTCTGGATTCTATTCGTTGCTGGGCTGGCACGTGTTTCCCAGCCGTCTTTCAGTACCCAATTTCAGACCCCCGCATAATTGAATCCTACGCCAACCTTGTTGGAGACAAACAACTTGCTCAGGCCATGATTATTGGAACGACGCCAGAAGAGCACATTAAAGGAATAGAGAAATACATCAAACTCGGATTTACGAACATCCACATTGGAAGCTCCAGCCCAGATGAAGCGAAGACCTTCTCAATGTATGCACGGAAGATCATACCATACTTGAAGTCAGCACATGCGTAATGAGATACAACCCGAACGAGCTTGCCAACTGTGAGTTAACGGCTCCTAGATTTCGAAGCGCTCGAAAATCGGGTGTTGATGCGGTCTAGGGTGTACTACACCCAAACACTAGGTGTAGTACAGCCTACGATTCAAGAGCAGAACCTAAACAGCACCTACAGTCAACGTCCAAGGTACATATGCCTGTCAGCTCCGATACCCCAGGTTCATGTCATTTGAGCATCGTATTTGTGACTGTCTTCATAGCTAACAGGCGATTTGCTCCTATGATAATGAATCCAATGAGTGTTTTGCAGCCACTCAGTGTTTGGCTTTCTCAAGAGCATATTCAGCCATTTTGTCGGCTGCATTTACGCCGGTAGCTGCCAAGAGGCCGCGGAAACCTGGTGAGGCATTCACCTCGATCACGTAGGGTTCCTCGTCGACTGAAATGATGTCGACACCCGCGATTTCTACGCCAACGGCTTCGGCCGCTCTGACAGCTGTTTCAGCCTCTGCCTTGGAGAGTTTGTGTGGGATGCCTTGACCGCCCATGTGGATGTTACTTCGCCATTCGTGTGGGGCTGCTTTGCGCTTCATGGCCCCAACAATTTCTTTATCGATGACAAATACCCGGATATCTTCACCCGGGTTGGGCAGGAATTTTTGAAGGCAGATCATCTGGTCAAGCTCCGAGAGGGTGTCGATTATAGGCCCTGCCTCCTTTGCGTCTCTAACACGCATTACGCCAACCCCTTGAGTCCCGCTAAGGAGTTTCATTACGAGCGGAGGCGAAAGGTACTCAGTTGGTTCTTCGTTCTTGTTGCGAGATGCGATTAGAACGCTTTCGGGAATCTTCACTCCTGCTGCGTGGAGAGCCTGCAGCGCGAGGTACTTGTTCCTCGCGGTCAAGAGGCCGTTCATAGAAAGTGTTGAGGGCAGTTTCATTAATTCGAAATGTTTGAGGAGCATAACGCCAAGCTGCGTGAGGCTGCGCCCAATTCTCGGTATAACCGTGTCAAGGCGAGAGAGTGATTTCTTCTCGTAAACTGCGTCAACTTTCGATCCTTCCAACATTAAGTGTATTTCCGGCGTCTTGACATAGATTGGTTCCGCGCTCTTTCCTTTGAGCGCTTTCATGATTTCTGTTGTCGCCCAGAACTCTGGGTTCTTTGATAGGACTCCGATCTTCATGAAATTCGGCCACTTGTCGATGTGAGCTTAATACTTGGTTTGCTGATAAAGCGCGCGCCGCCATAGTGGTTTCATTGAAGAAGACGAAGGAACAGATTGTGATCGGCCCAATTGAGTATGTAAAAGTCATCGGACACCACGGCGAGGCACGGGTAAAAGGGAAAGTTGACACAGGGGCGACTAGAACGTCAGTGGACGTGTGGCTGGCGGCAAACATAGGCCTAGGGCCCGCAGTGGATGTGGCCAAGGTCAAATCCGCGTTTCTCGACAAAGTACGTACCCGACCACTAGTGCGGGGCATTGTAGAAATTGCTGGTGAAAGATACGCCCTGCCCGTAACGGTTAATGACAGGTCGGACATGAGGTACCCCGTGCTGATCGGAATGGACATCCTAAAGTCAGGGCGTTTCCTAATCGACCCGACAAAGAAAGCTCCCCCAAGATATCGGGGCGTCATAAAGGCGAAGAACCAAACCTAACACTCGACAACGGAATTGGGCTGTAGTGTTTTTCAATAGCCCTTGAGCAAAACGGAGAGAGTGGTCTCAGTTGCTGTCTGGTAGAGACTTCCTTTCAATGGGCGACCTAACTCGCGGCGACACTCAGTCGCTATTGGAACTCGCGATCAAACTAAAATCAGACGTAAAACAGGGAACGCTCAAGCATTCCTTATCGGGAAAGGTCATTGGGTTACTCTTTGAGAAGCCCTCAACCCGAACCAGGGCTAGCTTCGAAACGGCTGTTTACCAGCTGGGAGGCCAGGCCATGTATCTTCGAGGTGACGAGCTTCAGCTGACCCGAGGGGAACCCCTGAAGGATACCGCAAGAGTTCTCGGAGCCTACCTGAGCGGCCTCGTTATTCGAACTTACGCCCACCAGAACTTAGTGGAGTTCGCTGAATATGCACCAGTTCCTATCATCAACGCCCTCAGCGATCTTGAGCACCCAACCCAAATCATCTCGGACATGCTCACAATCCTCGAGGCCAAAGGTAGGTTGTCAGGCCTGAAGTTCGTCTGGGTCGGTGACGGAAACAATGTCTGCAATTCCTGGTTGCTAGGAGGGGCGAGCATGGGGATGAACATGGTCGTCTCTTCTCCGAAGGGCTTTGAGCCAGATGAATCCGTGCTTGAGAGGGCGGGGAAGCTCGCAAAGGAGTCTGGTGGGGCTGTCGGGTTCGTGGGGAATCCGCTGAAGGCCGCTGAAGGGGCGGACGTTCTCTATACTGATGTGTGGGTCAGCATGGGCCAAGAAAAAGGTGCTAAGAAGAAAGAGTTGAAGTTTAGGCCATATCAGATTAACGGGAAACTCGTTTCAAAAGCAAAATCCGATGTTGCAGTAATGCACTGCCTTCCGGCTCACAGGGGACTCGAAATAACTGACGACGTCTTGGAGGGGCCGCAAAGTATAGTGTGGCACCAGGCTGAGAACAAGCTACACGGAGCGAGGGCTGTCTTAGCTGCTTTTCTCGGCGTCGCCGATTAGAGCCCGTGCCTGCAACTTCTCTAAGTACTCGTGTGCCTTGCGCAGCGTCTCCTTCGCATTTTTGTACGTTAATCGCTCGCGGGCTATATCATAGGACATCCACACGAAACCTACATGTTCTCTAGAGAGCCGAATCGAATCCGTCTTGGACTCAAGAAGGTAGAAGACGACTTCCTTGTAGACCGTCTCTCCTGCCCGCTTGTAGTAGTAATTTATCGGCTTACGATAACCCTCAAGGAATGTAAGTTCTGTTAGTCCGGTCTCTTCCTGAGTTTCTCGAAGAACCGTCTGCCTTTCGGATTCATTTCTTTCTACGTGGCCTTTGACGAAATCCCAATGCCCGCCTTCGTAGTGAAGAAGGAGGTATTTCCGCTTCCCGTTGGTTTTGAAGATTACAGCTCCGCATGACTTCTCCGAAGGCATAGGCTTGCACTCGAGTGATTATGAACGGCGTAGGAGCTCACAGAAGAAACGCTCAGGTTAATCTTTCTTTGCTTTGAATGAGTTTCCTCTTTCCAAGCTCACTGGTAAGCTACTCAAGATAAGATGGCATGCCAGTCAAGTGGGGTTCGGCGATGAAGCTTGTCAAGAAACAACTTTGCACTAGAGGCAGTTCAGGCTCTCTTGGCTATCTTGTCGGCCTTGTCCTTCAGGTCAGTGGACTTATTCATCACTCCATGTTGTCCACAGAAGTAGAGAGATTCTTGTCTTAGCGTTGGCAGCCTGGGCGAATCCACGGCCGGGCTCTCGCTCATCGGTGTCATCTCCTTTCCGCAGAGAGGGCATTTCAAGACTAGATCTGACCTTTCCTAGACCTCATTGAGGACTTATCCGACCAACTATCGATAGCTCGAACTCTTTTATTAAAACCCTTCAACCCGGCAACTTGTCATAGTCTAGTTGTGTGAGGAGGCGTATTGGTCGAGAGTTCCGGCGGGTGGTAATCCAGCCAATTCTCTTTCGATGTAACTCTGTACCCGTTTCATGGTTTTCAGATGAGTCGGTGTTGCTATGCCTAGCATTTGCATGGTCTGGATACAGTTTTCCGGAGCGTACCCGTGAAAGTGGTTGTTGAATATTCCAAAGGTCTTCTTCGTGTTTTGCTGGACCTCTTTGATTTTAGGGACCCACTCTTGAAGCTGCTGTTGCGTGTAGCGATAGTCATACCATGGTCGTTGTCCGTGGCCGTGCCACCTGATGTACCCTATCGATGATGTGACGTGAATCTCTGGTGGTAGGAGTGGTTCATCGACGATGCAATAAGCCGCCTGATATTTTGAAAGAATGCGCCATGTCGCATCGTCCATCCATGACTTGTGCCGGAACTCAACAACGTAATCATAACGGTGTGGGAGAGAGGCCAAGAAACTTTCGAGAAGTTTATCGTTCTTTTTGAGAGAGGGTGGAAGCTGCACGAGGAAGCATCCCAACCTGTCTTGAGTGAGCAAAGGGTCGAAGAGCTGCACGAAACTCTCCAACTCATCTTGAGACTCCTCGTTCAACTTAAGCCGCAATTCATGGGTAAACTTCCGATTAATCTTCGCACTGAACATAAACCCCCTCTTAGTATACCGAGTCAGTCCTAGGATTGTGCCTTCGTCAGGTTGCCTGTAAAAGGATGAATTAAGCTCCACAGTATCGAATACGGATGCATACTGTTGAAGCATGCTCTTCCCCGGATCGTAAAAAGGCCCATTCCATTCCTTGTATGACCAACCGGCACAACCAAAATACAATCGCCCAGGTGATACTGACGTTATGCTAGGCCTCCGAAGCTTCTTGCTGAGATTCAGTCCGCGAACAGGTACCGTGTCCCGTTTTATTTCTCCATTGTGGGGAAGTCAGCCTCCATCACTCAAGCGAAGGGCGTGGGGCTCTGAGGCTGCGTGGTGAATGATAACCGCTAATAATTCGTCCATTACTTTCACCTCCATCAGAATTAGCAATCCTCTCCAGATGTGTTGTCGTTGAAGTTCAGTGAGGTAGCCAACGCTTTCGAAAGGATAGAGGCTACCACGAAACGCTTGGAAATGACCAGCCTGCTCGTGGACCTGATCAAGGAGACACCGAAGGATGAGGTTAGCAAAGTTGTCTATATTATTCAAGGGAAGCTATACCCTGACTATGTTGGGGTCGAACTTGGTCTCGCCGAAAAACTCCTGATCAAAGCGGCTGCAGAAGTATCTAGCAAGCCCGAGAGGTTGGTAGAGGAGGACTACAAGAAGACCGGGGATTTGGGCTTGAGCGTTGAGAAATTACTCCGAAAGAAATCGCAAATCACGCTCGTGAGAAGGCCTCTAACTGTCAAGATAGTGTACGAAACATTCGACAAGATCGCGCATGCGACAGGTTCCGGTTCTGTTGAGACAAAAATTCGCCTACTCACAAGTCTCTTGAACGATGCGACACCACTGGAAGGGAAATTCATCGCCAGGATGGCTGTTGGGAAGCTGAGGCTTGGCGTCGCTGATATGACAGTTCTAGATGGGCTTGCCGTTGCCTACGGAGGCGACAAGGTCGCGAGGGAACCCATCGAAAGAGCCTACAATCTCTCGTCGGACCTGGGATACGTTGCGGATGTGGTCGCGCACGAAGGCCTCGAGGGTATCAGGAAGTTCAAGATCACCGTCGGGCGTCCCATTAGGCCGATGCTCTGCGAGCGCCTGCCCGCAGCCAAGGATATTTTGGAAAAACTTGGGGGCGAGGGAGCTGCGGAATACAAGTACGATGGCCTCAGAATTCAAGCGCACTTGAGCCCGAAAGGAGTGCAACTCTTCTCGCGGAGGCTCGAGAACATTACTGACCAGTTCCCTGACGTGGCCAAACGGTTACAAAGTTGCGTCAGAGCGAAAGAGGCAATCGTAGAAGGCGAATGTGTAGCGGTGGATGCTAACACCGGTGATATGCTGCCGTTCCAGGTGATTTCTCAAAGGCGGGGAAGGAAGTACGAGATTAAGAGAATGTCTGAAGAAATACCCGTCACGGTTTTCCTTTTCGACGTTCTCTTCCTGAACGGGCGCGACCTGACGCTGTCTCCCTATCTTGAAAGAAGAAAAGAGCTGGTGAAAATTACGGAGCCTTCAGAACATGTTGTGATCGCTCAGCAATTTGTGACAAATGAACCAAAGAAACTCGAGCAATTAATGGACGAGGCTGTTGCCTCGGGATGTGAAGGCTTAGTTGTCAAGAGTATCTCCGAACAATCTACGTATCAGGCGGGGGCGCGTGGCTGGCTATGGATAAAATATAAACGCTCGTACAAAGCGGAAGTCCAAGACACTTTTGACCTCGTTCCCGTCGGGGCATTCGCGGGGAGAGGAAGACGGGCAGGGAGCTACGGTGCACTCCTGATGGCTGTCTACAATAAGAAGGAGGACGTTTTTGAGACACTCTGCAAACTGGGCTCAGGTTTCACCGACCAGGACTTGGCCGACCTTCCGAAGATGATGGAGCAGAGCGTAATCAAGCACAGGAACCCACGTGTCAGCTCGTTAATGGAGCCTGACGTTTGGTTTGCGCCCTCGGCAGTTTTGGAGGTAGCCGCGGACGAAATCACGTTATCCCCCCTGCACACGTGCGGCAGAAACGTGATAAGACCAAGCAGCGGCCTGGCGCTTAGATTCCCCAGATTCACTGGTAATTGGCGTAAAGACAAGTCCGCGGAGGACGCGACAACCTCGCAAGAAGTATTGGGAATGTACCAGAAGCAACTCAAGAAGATAGAACCTGAAGCATAGCGTGAACCCGCTAATTTCGGCTCCGAAGTCACGTGATTGTATGCTGATCTATAGGTGAACGATTCGTCTGCGTTTGGGTGACTTGACCTTCCAGAAGCCTGAGGCGTCTCTGTAGTACTCTGCAATCTCCAATTAATGAGTCCTCAAGAGTACTAATTAGTATTCATAGTATATTTAAGGCTTAGCAATGCTGATTAAGCCTATGGTAGCCTCGTGAGTCCTCATCGGGCGTCAAGGAATGTCTCAAAGCCTAGAGATTGTGCGGCTTCAAGGATTCAGAGGGCAATATAGGATAACGATACCCAGAGAGATGGTGGAAAAGTTGAAGTGGCAAAAAGGCCAGCCCCTCTTCATCTCCCTTGAGGGGACCAAACTAATCGTGGAGCCTGTTACCAAGCGCTAGCAAGACGACTAGGAAGACGATTTATCTTCGACCGACGCGAATGAGCTGTTCGAAGATACGGAGGAATGGCGGACGGCCCTAGCATGTACTGTTTGTGGTATCCACGAAAATGAGCTTGTGCAAGTATCAAGTGTAACCTATGCCGACGGAAGAGAAGCCCACTTTTGCTTGGGCTGTTTCGTGAGCGGGACAGTCAACGATGGGGCCATTTTGCTCCTAGGCCCAGCCAAGGTTGGGAAAACCTCCTTCTGCAAAGCCTTCGCGCGCGCTGCCCTTGAGTCGGGACGGCCTGTTGTTTACCTACCGTCAGATGAAACGGCAGGGGATTTGCGGGGGGAGATCCGAAAGGCCTTTGCAAGGGGCTATGGCGAACGGCCGGCTCTTGAAGAAGACAATGAGCTTCGAATACTTGATTGCTATAGTGCCCTTATGGGCAAGAAGCCCGAAACGAAATATGCACTGGCAAACCTTGCGAACCTCACGGATCTTAGCATCACACTGAAAGCCGCATGGGAGGGTTTGACAAAATCATGCTTGCTCGTAGACGACCTCACTTCTATAGTCCAAGAAGCCGGGACGGATGTTACACTGAAGTTCCTGCGCCAGTTGCTCGCGAAAATCAAAGGGACAGAAACCTTGGGGCTGTTTTCGTTGACGACCGAGATTCTTGAACAGCGTTTTCAGAATGCCCTTGTCTCAATGTTTGACGGTGTGCTCGAAATGAAGATTCATGACGGTTCGGAAGGCTTGGAGAGATATGTACGAATCTATTCGCTGCGGGGCCAGAAACATTCGACCAAGTGGAATCGCTTCGACATTACTGATGAGGGCATCGTGATGCTTCCGCAAATTCAACCCCTAGAAGCTGGAGCCCGTTCCGCCTAGACTTCGAAGAGCTTCTAGGACCGCCTCAGGGTGCTTGTATGATGTGGGCATAAGCACCACAGGAAAGATCTTTCGTATGACACCTTCTTTGTCGATTATGAACGTTGTACGTTTGGCGAAATAACCCCCGTAGCCCAGGACACCGTAGAGTCGTGAAATGGACCTATCTTGGTCGCTCAGAAGTTTGAATGGAATCTTATGGTTGGAAGCGAAGTTGACTTGCCCTTCCACTGGGTCCACACTAATACCTAGCAACTCGGTGTCTGCAGAGGTGAATTTTTCGTAGCTGTCTCTAAAGGCGAAGGTTTCAGCCCGGCAACCCGGACTCAGGTTCTTCGTGTAAAAGTAGAGCACCACGTTCTTCTTTCCGCGAAAGCCGGAAAGGGTTACGGATGAGCCGTCATTGGCCTTGGCCGTGAAATCGGGGGCGGGTAGGCCCTCGGCTACGTCTGGCAATATTCTATCTGCTCTTGCAAAGGTTTTCATTCAGAAATAGGTTTCGAGTAAACTGGGGGAGCGTGCCCGACACCTCTGCCAACTCGAGGTTGGAGAGATGTCAGTTGTTGGCCCTTATGGTCAGCAAGCACAAGGTGCCTCGCACAACTTTCGAAGAACATCTGCGTAAGGCCGAGAGCAAAATCCTACGTGCCATGGCTCCTTACGTTAGGATGTACGCATCTAGGCCCCAACGAACTGTTGAGCATGCCTCGCAAATCGCTGCCGGCTAACTGTATAGCCCCCCCAAGTACAGTTATTACCCTCCAACCAGATATTTTTCCTATGGCCGTCATGTTCTCAAGGATTCTTGTCGCTGTGGACGGTTCACCATTCGCAGAGAGAGCCTTGAAATGCGCAGTTGACTTGGCAAAGAAGTACGGCGCCAAGCTGATCATCGCACACGTAATTCTGCGCCGATTCTACGCCGTCACACCTTCAGAAGCAGGTGTCCTCGCAACCACCGTCTTCGTCAAAGAGATGGAGACAGAGGGCAAGGAGATCATGGGCAAGGCCGACGCTTACGCGAAGCTGGAGGGGGCGGATTACGAGTGCAGGCTGCTTCAAGGCGTACCCGCTGAGGAAATCATGAAAACCGCGCTTTCCGAAAAAGTCGACCTCATCGTGATCGGCAGCAGGGGGCTCACTGAGGTTCGCGCGTTCTTGCTCGGCAGTGTGTCAGACAAAGTGAGCCACCATGCTAAATGCCCCACGCTAATTATCAAATGAGCCTCGATGCTCTATAGTGCTTTTTCGAGTGGCTGCTGACACAGCCGCCGAGCCGTACGATCTCGGGCTGTGCCTCCGTTGCGAATCAATTCAGCTTTTTTCTGATGAAGCTGTTTTGTGATTGTTTCGAGGGAAGTTCAGGCCACCGTCACTATCTTCGATAAGTGGCAAAGTCGATGCCTACACGTAGGCGCCGGCGAGGAATTGTTTGATAGCTAGCTTCTACGGGTTGTTGGTCGATTCGCCTTCCGAGCTGTGGAAAGGCATCGATTCAGTTGAAGGGGGTTGCTCAGCGGGAGCGGGTTCTGCGGGTGGCGCTTCCGGCATTGGTTCTGGCATGGGTTGTTTAACTGGGGGCATTGGGGGCGGTGCAGCTGCGGCGGGCTTAGGCGGCATTTTCTTCTTTGGTCTAGCTTTCTTCTTCGCTGTACGTTTTGCTTTCTTTTTCGCACCTTTCTTGGCCTTTCGTTTCTTAGCCAAATAATGACACCGCCCTATTGTCGAAGTTCGAATGGTAATAAGTCTTCTAGGAATTTCGGGGCGCTAGTACAGTTTTGCGTCAACCCTTTCTGTCTTGTTGGATGAGGTGTCCCCAAACTGCCAAGTCGTTCACATGGGATGCATGGGTTCACCAACCAGGAACGTTCAAGATTATTTGAATCCTTGGAGGCTTGGAACCACTCAGGTCAGACGAAGATGCGGCTTCAACCTCTCGCTCTGCAAGCTTTAAGCCTCTCAGAACCGATTTGGCTGAGAAGGTTTTGTTATGCGATTTTCCACGCGTGCAATACATGCAGGAGACGAGCCGGAGAACCGGACTGGAACGGTTGTTGTCCCAATCTACCAAGTGTCAACGTACAAGCAGACCCATCCGGGCACAGGTGCTGGTTACGTGTATTCGAGGACCGGCAACCCGACCCGAACGGCTCTAGAAAGTTGCCTTGCATCTCTGGAAGAAGCAGAGCACGCGCTGGCGTTTGCGTCGGGGATGGCAGCCATAACCACCCTCCTCCTAAGCCTGCTCAAGGAAGGAGACCGTATCCTAGCTGTCGAGGATCTCTACGGAGGAACGCGACGCTTGTTCAACCGAGTAATGCGAAACTTTGGTGTAGAATCTACCTACCTCAAGGGGACCGATCTAAAGGATTTCGAGGCTAACTTCGCCGCTGGAACCAAGATTGTGTGGGTGGAGACTCCTACAAACCCGCTCCTCAGGATCGTGGACATCGCAGGCGTTGCGAAGATTGCACACAGTCACAATGCGCTGCTTGTGGTGGATAACACGTTCATGAGCCCTTATCTCCAACACCCGCTCAGACTAGGCGCCGATATTGTGGTTCACAGTACGACCAAGTACCTGGGGGGACACAGTGACCTAATCGGTGGAGCAGTAATCCTCAACGACGCGAAGCTCTATGAAAAAGTGCAGTTCGCACAGAACGCAGCCGGAGCTGTCCCAGGGCCCATGGATTGCTGGCTTGTTCTGCGCGGCATCAAGACCTTGGCGGTGAGATTGGAACGCCACTGCAGCAATGCTCAGAAAGTCGCAGAATTCTTGGCCGGGCACACGAAGATTTCAAAGGTTGTGTATCCCGGTTTGGCATCACATCCACAACACGACCTAGCTTGCAGGCAAATGGATAATTTTGGTGGCATGGTCAGCTTCCACTTGAAGGGCGGCTCCGATGCATGCCAAAGACTGTTGAAACACCTGAAGATATTCACGCCAGCAGAGAGCCTAGGTGGCGTAGAATCATTAATCGAGCATCCGAGTTCGATGACACATGCTTCTGTGCCAAAGGAGGAGCGTGATAAGATAGGGGTGACAGACTCTTTGATCAGGGTGTCGGTGGGTATAGAAGACGCCGAAGATCTGATAGCCGATTTATCCACCGCCCTAGAGCACGTTTGAGGAGACTCTGAGGAAATTGAGTGATGAGAAGGCGGTTGAGATTTCCTTTGAGGATTTCAAGAAAGTAGACGCGAGGGTAGGGACGATTGCGCAGGTGGAAAGGGTTCCCAGAACTGAGAAACTCTACAAGATCCTTGTAGATCTCGGTCCGCTGGGAGTTCGGCAGACGGTGTCGAGCCTGGTCGGTTATTACGAACCCGACCAGCTGAAGGGGAAACGAGTTATTTTCCTTTACAATCTGAAGCCGTCAAAATTCTCCGGCGAGCTCTCACAGGGAATGTTGCTTGCGGCCGAGCAAGGCGACAAGCTAGCATTATTGACCACCGATGGCGAAGTGCCTGACGGGTCGAGGATCACGTAGAAATCAGCTTTTCAGCACAGAAAAACGACGGCTGACTGATCAACTCCGGAAACGATCTTCAACGTTTAAATGGAATGATGTCTATCTCCAATGCGATTCTGAACATCTCGTTTCATTTCTAGAAGGTTATTGGTTGCCGAGGAAAGGTCCAACGGAACAGGACGTCTTACGCATAGTTATGGAACTCGGCGACATGGGGATTCTGCAATCTGAGCTTTGGAGGAAATTGACCGCTGACAGCCGCGAAGGCTCAAGGGCGATTCTTAGGCTCGAGCGGAAGGGGTTGATTGCTCGAAAGAAAGAGCTTCACGATGGCCGCTGGACCTACCGTGTGTTTGCTAAGCGCCGTTATTCCACGATTGACTCTATCCTAGATATCCCATGTGCATTTTGCGACTTGGTCGGCAATTGCCCTCAGGCCTGGATTTTGAATCCGAACAAGTGTGAGCATTTGACAAAGTGGATGCATGACGTAGCCGACTCAGCTAAAGCGGTAGCGAAAAGTGCCGAGTGAATGGTTACGGCAGCGGAAGAGGGACCAATTCCACCGCCTCGCGAAAGCAAGGGGTTTCCGTAGCAGGGCTACCTTCAAGCTACTCCAAGTGGCCAAACGATACGCTTTCCTGAAACGGGGCGACCACGTCCTTGACCTAGGTTGCGCGCCAGGGGGTTGGTTGCAGGCAGCCCACCAACTAGTGGGCACGAAAGGATTCATTCTGGGCGTCGACCTGAAGACTGTAGCTCCTCTACGATTCGAGAATGTTATTGCAATCGAGGCCGACATAACTCAGGAAGGAGTCGTGGACCAAATCAGAACTAGGTACCCTGGAATGTTTGACGTCGTCGTTTCTGACCTTTCTCCTGAGGTATCGGGGGTATGGGACATCGACCAAGCTCGCCAAATCGAACTGGCTAGGTGCGCACTAAGGATTACACGTAGTGTACTGAAACCGTCGGGCAGCATGCTCGTCAAAGTGTTTCAGGGTTTAGAGTTGAAGGAATTTCAGCTCGACATGAAATCCTCATTCCACGTTCTGAGGATAGTGAAACCTCCTGCTAGTCGGCCTGAGAGCGCTGAACTCTACTTCTTGGGTTTAGGCTTCCTTGGCCAAGTCACGCAATAACGCCCTCAACTCAACGATTTCTGCGTCGGTTCTAAAACCATTGGGATCGAAATGTGTCCGACTAGCTCCGTGGCCGCTTTTGCGCAAGGCCTCTAGAACTCGCGTGATTCCGGGCGGCCTTATTCTAAGCGTCCGCGCGAATGCATCTGTCCTGTAATGGAAAGGTGAAGCGTCCGCTTCTTCTGCTACGCGGGATAGAATCATCTGGATTTCAGAGAGGCGGATGGATGATAGAGTCGGAGTACGCTGTATCATCACCTGAACAATTTCTCCGTCCCAAAGTGGGCCTAGCCAAACGGGGCCGCAGATTTCAACTTGTGAGCCACACCCTTCGCACACCATTTGGATTGACCCCAACGAGTTGACTGAGTTACGCATCAGACATTTCGGGCAATATTCGACGAAACCCAACAGTTTAGCTGACTGATTCGCTGAGGTCTTTCCTTTTCTCAAGGTTGCATAAATTCGTGCGTAGTGGTCAGAAGCATGTGCAAACACAATCTCAACCCCCACTTCGAGTCTGACTGCGATGCCCGCCAGGCAGCTTCCGAGAATTCTGATAGCCATCTCTTTCTCGAATTCCGTTCGAACTGCCCTAGCACCGTATTTGCGGAAGCATGCCGCAGGCCTAGCGCCCGTGAGCGGCCCCATATCAGTCGCGGTGGCCGCGATAATGCCCCCATCCTCAGTCGCCCGTAAGGCAGATTCGAAAAACGGCGCCGGTGAACCGAAAGGGTCTAGGTCAACTAAATTAAACCCATCTTGCATGTGCTCAAGCAGCAGCGAGTTCGTGTCCGATTCAATAACGGCGACTTTTCCCTCCAAACCGTTCAGCTGGATTGTTCGCTGGGCCACCTCAACCGCTTCGGGATCTCTATCGGCCGCGACAACGCTCGCGACGTTAGGAGATTCCAGCATGTACCGTACCGCCCGAACGCCCGACCCCGTCATAGCATCGCAGACGCGAAGCCGTTTGCCCTTGGGAAAGAAGGAGGCTGCAAACAGAACCGCAAAGTCCCGACCTAGACTCATTCTCGGGTTGAAAAACACTCCACTCTCTCCCCTCGAGGCGAGGAGAAGCCTCGCGCTTCCTTCTGTAGGCCCGCTCAGCGTGCCAGCATGATGCGCCTGTAAGCTCGACTTCAACCTACATCTGGCTCTCGATTCTTTCCGTGACAGTCTGTGGCAACTCGTTGCGATTGTTCAGCGTTACTTCAAGAATTTGGTATGCGGGATTCGATTTGATCGCTGCAATTAGGTAATGCGAGGCGCGTTTGTGGATAGTCCCCACAAAGTGCTTTTGTGTCGCCAAAGCCATTTCAACGGCCAGTATGAAAGGCATGGAATTCAATTCCATCGGACCCAGCTCGTCGACTATTATTACGTCATCTGCAGCAATCGCACGCTTGATTGCTGTTACTGCTATGCGTTGAATGTCAGCCAGGTTCACGCGGTACTTACCCACAGGTGGGCCATCTCTCTGAGAAACATGGGCAAGGGTACCGGTTTCGTGAGTTGAAAGGTCCTCAAGACTGAAACCTGCTCGGACACCCCTCTCGCGGATCTCACCTGAAACAATACCTCCCACTTTCCTGCCCCGGGCCGTGAGCATTTCGAAAATCTTCTTGATGGCCGTAGTTTTTCCACACCCAGGTTCGCCGGTCAAGAAGATACGACACGGGGGCATGGTGCTAGTAGCTAAGGTTGTAGCTTTTAACTCCTGAAGTCTCTGTCACTTTAGGTCGGTCACATGGGAAAGCTCATCGCCGGTGTGGATGATGCTGGGCGCGGCCCAATTATCGGGCCGCTCGTAGTCGCGGGAGTACTACTGGGGGAAGATCGCGACCGCGAACTGTTGGCGATGGGCGTCAAGGATTCAAAGTTACTGACCCCTGAGGTGCGAACGCAGCTGGCCCCAAAGATTAGGGCGCTCGCCACGAAGGTTAGCGCCGTAGAGGTCCAACCGAAGGAGATAGACGAAGTCGTGCTGCACGGTGGCAAGTTGAGGAAACTGAACTTCTTAGAGGCCCAGTTAATGGCTCAAGTGATTACTGAACTAAGCCCAGAGGAGGTCTACGTTGACGCTTCAGACGTTAACGAACAACGATACGGAGAAACTATTCGAGAATTTCTGCCCGCAGCGTTGCGGAAAATCAAAGTGGTCTCAGAACACCATGCAGATAGGACCTACCCTGTAGTCTCAGCAGCCAGCATCATTGCCAAGGTGAGGAGAGACGAGGCAGTCGAGGCTTTACGGAGACAATACGGAAATTTTGGGTCCGGCTACATAACAGATGCGAGAACACTCAACTTCCTTAGGGAGTGGAGGCGGACCCACGACGAGTATCCTCCGATCGTTAGGCTTTCATGGAAGACCATAAAGGAGATCGAGCGCGAGTTCGGTCAGTCCATACTTGGGGCGTAATCAGATAATTCTTTAGGAATCCCGAAACCGATGACAAAGAGGCTGTGAAATCTCCACAGTAGTTCGCTGACTTGTGACCGGTAGAGGAAAGCGGGCTCTTGATCTCTGTACATCTGGTGAAACTCTTGGTTGGTCAAGCCTAAGATCTTCTTAACCGTAAACTCCTCAATACGTTCACCTGAAACCGTGTAAACCGACCTGCCCAACTCCATTCTTCTCAGGACTATGATTGGAAGCTTCAGACGTCCGTGATATTCAGTTGGGACAATCTTTGTCAGCTCTTGCAACTCGGACTTCTTTAGCACGATCGCCGAGCCGTCAGCAGCCTCGACGGTCGGGTCTTCGACCAAAAGGAGCTCGCCGAGGCTGGGCCTATGTTTGGGGAGATGAGTGTTCAGTTTGCGAAGCTCGTAGCCGAGAACAGCGTCCATGACCCGGTCCAATGTGTTTCCTGACTTGAACGTCAAGCTCATGCCCGACTCGCTAATACCAATGCATGATCTTTCTCGTACGGTTCCAGACGAACGGTCTGAAGGATATCAAAATGCCTCTCGCGAAGTATCCCGGTTTCCTGCTTGAAAACGTCAGTAGGCTCCATCGTGACGTCAACACTTCTTGACTTTATCGCAATCAAAACGGACCCGTTGGGTTTTAGGAATAGGTCAGCGTTGTCCGCTAATATTTTCGCTTGCTCAGGTTGAGCGACATCCGAATAAATCACATCCACTCGGTCCACCAAGGCCTTGTATTTTTCGGGCAGACGTGCGTCAGCCAAGATAGGGTAAACGTTGGAGCGATGCTGACATAGCGTATCGATGAGTTCTCGCATGCTTCTTTGCGCAAATTCTACACAGTACACTCGTCCTCGTTCCTCCACGATGTCGCTGACGTGGCTTGCTGTGGTGCCCGATGCAGACCCCAAGTATAGCACGGCCTTACCTGGCTGAATGGGCAGTGAGTTAATGTTGCGAAGAATCGCGGCAGCCAGTTTGCTCCTATAAGCGTCCCATGTCCTGAATTCGACGCCGTTGCTTTTGAGGAGTAGCTCACCGTAAACGCTGACGCCGGGTGCCAAGTTCTTCGTTGCGAGGCGCCTGCCCCCATCTTCGAGGGTTACTCGGTAGACGCCCTCGAAACGGTCATACGCCCTAACGTCTGCGGCCAACGTCTCTCTTCTTCAGTGGAGGCGGCATCTTGTACCTTTCCTTAATCTCGTTGACTTTTCTCTCGACGTCACCCCTCAACTTCTGGCCCAAGAATTCGCCGCCGAAGGCATCAAGCCTAGCAGCGATGCTAAGCTTTCCAGATAATGCCCTAGCGATCTTTCCTCGCTGCCAGCGGGGCGACTGATGAATCGCGATGTGCTGAAAGATAACACCGTGTTTGGGCGGCCTGGCGCCCGTCTTCAAGGAGCGGAATAGCGCTTTCTCTGCACCAAGAACCTGCAGAGTACTCGCCGGCATCTTCGCTAAGTTGTCAAGACTTCCAGCGATGGAGATCAACCTGGCGGTAAGGGGTGCTCCCACAATGGCGGTCATGTTCGGGGCTACCTGTTTGAGAACCTCCTCGACGTACGCCTCACTTTTCGCCCTGAATCTATAGAGGTCAAGCATAAGTTCGCAGAAGGACTGAAGGACCACTAAGTCAGGTTCGCTGAGTTCGGCGCCCATTGACTTCTTTGCAGCGTCGGCGAGTTCCTCTGCTTTCTCCTTCGGGAGGCCCTCTGCTAGTAGGCTCTCATCAGTGAAATTCCTACGATTTCCAAGCTTCGCAACCAACCGTGCGTAGGTGTCATGTTTTTCCACCATCCTATCCATCTCTGGAAAATGAAGCCCAAACCACTCGCGAACGCGTCCCGCAAGCAAATTCAGCACCTTATCTAAGTCATCCATTGCGCGAACGGCTTGCACCGCGCTCAGGTCGCGCCTTGCTGCCGCAACCGCAATTCCAGCCCGTGCAAGCTGCAAAGTCACTTGCCGGGTGAACTCATTGTAGGCTTGGGGAGTTTTGAAAATAGGCGATTCAAGGGATTGCTTCTTCAACCAATCGTCCCGTCCCTCCCACTCGGTGCCTAAGTGAATGCGAAATTGTTCAGCAACCGGCGAAGGCTTGACCGAGACCTTCAGTTTCTCTGCTTTCTCGGCGGCTCTCGCAAGTTGCTCATTCTCGAATACCATGGGACTATGTTTCTTGGCAACCCGCTTGAAGGCGTCAACAACTGCTTTTGTGAGCTTTCCTTCCTGCAAGTCCTTCAGTTCGACGGCTGCAGTTTCCGGTTTAGGTGAGAAGAACACTTTCTCGAGTACGTTTGACTTTTCATCCAGTATGAAAAGGCCTGCAGGTGTTTCGACTACGTATGCTTCCAAACCAACCATCTCCGGTGCCAGTCATTAGCTGAAGCTTGAGCTTTGGGCATCGGTAAACGACCGCGAGTTGAATAAAGCTTTGTTAGTTCGTCAGAGTTCCCAGGTTTTGTTGGAGACCTTGATTCTTGTTGAAGCGCCCAGTGGCCTCTGAGCCGCTCACAGTGCGACGCCCCCTAATGCGGATAGAGGGTTGTCCGTTTGCGGTTAACCTGTTGTTCAGAGGCTAGGTGCCCGCAACAGGACGGCCCTTCCAAGCTACGGCAAATACCGCGATTTCCAGTGCTAGGATGAGGTCAATGAGAGCACCAGGCACTCCAGGCGGATTTCCGAGACTGACTGCGAGACCCGAAACGCGATATCGATCTTCCTTTGGGTCATTATGTACGAAAACACTTTCTTTCAGATTCTCGCAGTTTGCGATGACGGATATGTCGCTGCAAGAGCCTGATAGTTGCAATATTCTTCGAATTCGCTTCACGTGAGAACTATGAGTCTGCGTGACTGAGATCCACGGACCTGAGCCAGTATCTTGCCTTCAGCATTACTCATTCCAATGTACATCCCAAGAGAAAAGTGGAGGCTGAATCCAAGGAGTGTTAGGATACCAAAATGGTACGGAAGAGGGGCCCTGTTGAGCCAAAGAGAACGATAAAACAGCCCTACTAATGTGAGAATGGCACCGAGTCCCGCCAGTACGCCCACTTCTGAGTAAAATGGATGTTGCGTAGTTGGGGAATGAACCGGTGGGGAAACTGCTGAGATAGCCTCGTGGTGTCGGTCCCGCGATGGTCGGGTGATAAAGCTTAACGCGACGCTCTGCGGGGTGCCTGACGCTTACAACACTCGTAACAAGCAATAGATAGATAACAAGCAATAGATAGATAAACTAGTAACGAGAGTGACCTGAATACCAAAGCGAATACCCATGCCGAGTGTTAAAGGAGTATTTGGGAATAAGAAAGGGCGTGGAACGATTCTTGTTTCAGCTCTCCTGGTTCTTGCAATATTTACAATCTTGGCCAACAATGTCTCAGCAGTAGCGAGCTCGCCATCATTGGGTGCGGCGAGTAGCTTCGCGGTTCTGGGCGCATCGGCAATCACCAACGTTCCTACTTCTCAAATAAAGGGAGATGTTGGGGAGCCCTCCGGTAGTAGTATTACTGGATTAACTTGCGCAGAAGTGACTGGGAATATATACGACAGCGACGCTGGTAGTTCTCTTCCCTGCAGAGTAACAAACCCCGCCTTACTGACACAGGCTCACAGCGACTTGGTCACGGCGTATAATGGTCTAAGTAGCCAGGCGTGCGATATCGACTACGGACCTGGTAGTAAGGATCTGGTTGGATTAAGCCTCGTGCCAGGCGTCTATTGTGCGGGTAACTTTGCGTTGTCGGGAACACTCACTCTGGTTGGGTCAGGCGCTTGGATTTTCAAGGCATATGGTGCATCGCCAACCCTCGTTACCACAAGCGGCGCCAATGTTGTAGGTGGCGACGCGTGTAACGTGTGGTGGCGGGTGGCCAGCTCCGCGACTCTCGGTTCAGGCACTGAGTTGACAGGAAATATTCTCGCTCTCGCAAGCATCACCTTGGTCCACGGTGCAACCTTAAACGGGAAGGCCCTGGTGCAAACTGGAGCGGTTACATTAGACGCCAATCATGTAACCGCATCGAACTGCCCCCTCGCCACAACGATCACCACAACGATCACCACAACCATTGGCGGCATCGTCACCACGATCGTCACCACGATCGTCCTATTTTTCCCACCAACACCTAAGGTAGTGGCGCCTGTTCCGGTTGGTGGAGTTATGCTTCCAAGCGTCGGGTTCAGTGCCCTTCTACCATGGGTCATAGCGTTATCTCTGCTAGGAGTTCTCTCGGTGGAAGCGTTCACCATCAAACGCCGCGCAAAGCGACGTTAGCCCGTCAATACTCACACGACACTTTCCGTGAAGCCTCAACACCTCGCTAACGCGAGGTGCCACTGGTGAGTATTTGTGCAAGTTGCTCGGGTTGTATGTTTCCTCCGCTAACGAGCAAAGCTACCTTCTTTCCCGCCAATCGGTCTCTTATTTTGAAAGCTGCCGCAGTGGAAGCTGCGCCAGAGAGTTCAGCGACTTGGCCTGTCGCCGAGAAAATGGTTCGCACGGCTCTTTGCATTTCGTCGTCAGATACTAGGATGACATCATCGAGCTCCTTCCTAAGGATTTTGAAGGGGAGCTCGTATGCCTTTGCTGTTGCCAGTCCTTCAGCAGCCGTATTCACCCGGTCCGTCTGTTTGATGACGCCTTCTTTCCACGAGTTGTAGAAGGCGGGTGCTCCTTCCGCTTGTACGCCGATTACTGTGATTCGGGGGTCAAGTGTCTTGTAAACTATGCATGCGCCGGACGCTCCGGATCCGCCGCCGATGGGATTGATGACTACGTCAATCCCGGGCTGTTCCTCGATAATTTCGAGGTGCATGGTGGCGACGCCTTCATGAAGCAACGGTTCATTGCTCCCGTGAACATAGAGGTACCCCTTCTGAGTTGCCAGCTTCTCCGCGTACTCTCTGGCCTCGTCGTAGTAATTGCCGTAGGTGATTACTTCGGCGCCTAGTTCCTTGATAGCTTCGACTTTCATTTCGGGAACTCCAGCGGGCATGACGATCTTGACTTCGATGCCGAAGAGGGAGCCTGCGTAAGCTATGGATTGGGCGTGATTACCGGTTGAAGCTGTGATGACTACCCTGTCCGCTGCTTGTTGCTTCATTCTCTCCATGTAATTTATTCCGCCACGTATTTTGAACGATCGTGTTGGCTGGAGATTTTCGAGTTTCAAGTACAATTGACACCCTAGAAGTTTCGAAAGATGCCGCGAATAGAACAGCGGCGTTGGTTTCAAATATGTATTGATCACTTTCCTCGCGGCATAGACATCCCTCAGAGTTGGAATTCGTTCAGAACTCATTTTTTCTCATGGCTTAGGGCCATTGATTGCTGATGAACATTTCCTATTTAGAAATGCGGCTGAAAGCTCGCCGGCTTGTGACCTCTAGGGTCGGTTCGAAAGTCTTTCGTCTACGAGGTGAGATTTCTCGGCGTGAGTTAGTGCTTTGATCTGTCGTTCTCGTTTCATTGCTGCACTGCGTGTCCCATGTTCTTGGAGGTAGACGATGCCTCTTGGTTTGTGCATTCTCGTGTACCGGGCACCCTGCCCTTTCATATGCCTGACGAGCCTGCTTGCAGGATTGTTTGAATATCCCGTGTAATAGCTGCCATCATTGCAGAGAAGGACATAGACAAAGTACGAGTCCTTTCTCGCCACTATATTCAACGCCATACCCCAAGCCCGCTACTGCGGTCGTCTGCCGCGGCTGCCTCATTATATTTCTTAGCAAGGTTGTGTGGGTCGTAAGTTTTCCAATTGAGTAAAAACACGCCGCCTATGTTAGGGTCAAGACCCAGTGTGCAGGTCCAACATGGGTGATTTCTCGTCTTCGAATATTGGGAGGAAGCTTTCTAGGCCTCCCATCAAAGCTCTTGCAAGAACCCTTGGTGATGTAAAGGTTGGTTGAAACAGCGAAGCATCTGTGGGTTAAGGAGTTCCCTGCAGCCATTACGGTTTGCGATACAAGGGGAGTTCTTTTGGAACTGAACGTCAAATCCGCGGCAAACTTCAGGGATGAAGGTGGTGAGAGATTGATTGGCAAGAAAGTGTTCGACTGCCACCCAGAGCCGGCTCGAACGAAATTCCGAAAACTTCTGAAGAGAGGACTGACTAACGTGTACACCGTCGAGAAGCGAGGCAAACGAAAGCTAATCTACCAAGCCCCATGGTACAAAGCAGGAAAGTACCGAGGTCTCGTGGAAATCTCCCTAGAGCTTCCAAGCCACATTCCTCATTTCAACCGGGACCGTCAAAATCAACGATAACTACTGTTGTCTCACGTTGTCGTTTAGTCGCTGTTTCGCGACATTCTACGAAACGGTTCGCAGTTCTTTAGCGGTGGTGGCGATGATGGTCGTTGCAGGCGGTTTGGTAGTGGTTGCCATTTTGGTAGTAGCAAGTGGGGTAGTAGTTCGTGTAGCAGTTTGAGGCTTGGTTGCAGTAGTATTGATAGCAGTTGTAGCTCTGGTAGCAGTTGCCGTTCTGGTAGTTTCCGTAACAGTTGTAATTCATGTAACAATTCCCGTTACCGTTCGGGTAGCCATTCTGGTAGCTAACGCTGACTTTCACCATTTGACCTGCCGTCGCTAGCAGTTGCCCATTTCCATTGGCATATTGACCATATTGGCCGCCATACACTGATACCATGATTCGCAGTTGATGGCCGATGATCGAGGGCGGTAAGCTGAACAAGAGCTGGCCAGCGTAAGTATTCCCTCCGTAGTTAGGGGTCAACGTTGTGCTCACCGAACCCAAGTCAGCATTCACTGACGCGTCGAATACGTCTCCGACCGCGTACAGTTGGCCCCCATAGAAAGAGCAGTTCGTTGACACGGGCGTATTGATCCCAATATGCGAATTGTAATTGTACTGAGACGTGAGGCTTGACGAACCTAGCGAAGCATTGCACGATTGGGCATACACCAAAGGGCTGTTACTTGCAACAGCAGCGGTTGCAGCTAGTAAGAACGCCAACAGGAAAATTCCGCTGTGGCGTGCAATCAAGACTATTCCTCCACGGTGAGCCGACTAGGTTCAAGCGCTTCTTAATTTCATGTGGAACTATTCCACTCCCAACATGGGTTTTCTACAAAGTAGAAATCTAGAATGAAATTCGCTAGTCCTCGAAGCTGGCTAATCGGAATAGGCAGATGCCTCTTCCTCGCGGGCTCAGGTCCGACCGAAAGTCTTGGCTTGATAGACGGTCTTGCCTCCAACCATCGTCAAGAGAACCTGGATTTCAGAGATCGTTGATGGTGGCACTTTCTCGGGATCCTTGTCTAGAATGACTAGGTCCGCGAGTTTTCCGGGTGCGATTATTCCTTTCAAATTTTCCTCGAATGACGCGTACGCGGCGTTGCGAGTGTAGAATAAGATTGCATCTTCGACGGTTACCGCTTCACTACCCGGCCTGTTGACTGCTGCCTCGATTCCAGATAGTGGCGTTAATGGTTCAACTGGACAGTCGGAGCCCCCAACTATTACGAGCCCTGCTTGAAGTAGACTGTGAAATGGGTAGGCGAGGGAAGCTCGCCGTGCGCCCAGCCTCTGCTCGAGCCAAACGTCGGAGACAATGAAGTGAGGTTGAACTGACGCCACGACCCCCGCCTCCGTCATCTGCCTGATGAGCTCGGTGTTGAGGATTGATGCGTGTTCGATTCGATGCCGAAGGTTCTTTCCCGGAGCCGATTCGTTTACTTTCGTAATCGCATTAAGGGCCATGGCGGTCGCCTTATCGCCGATCGCATGTGCTGCAATTTGGAAGCCGGACCGATGGGCTTCTGAAACTATGTCGTCAAGTTGTTGCTGGCTGTATATGGTGACGCCTTGATTTTCAGGGTCGTCAGCGTACGGGGCCTCAAGCGCTGCTGTTCGCGCCCCGAGCGAACCGTCCGTGAAAATCTTCACAGCCCCGATCCGAACCCATTCATCCCCAAACCCTGAACGAATGCCTAGAGCCACTGCTGCCTTCAGCTGGTCCAGAGGGATGAGCACGTAAAAACGAAGTGGAAGCCGCCCCTCCGACTTCAGGTTGAGTAGCGCTCTCAGTTCCAAGTCTGAACTAGTAATGCAATGCACAGTTGTTAATCCCGCCTCCAACGCTTGCTGGCATGCGGTAAGGGCAGCTTGTACATAGTCGTCCAGTTCGAGTTTAGGGATTGCCCCACTCACTAGGTCAACCGCACTCTCGCGAAGTATACCCGTAGGCTCACCTGCCGCGTCATGGTCAATGATTCCGCCGGGAGGGTTCGGTGTCTTGGCGCTAATGGCCGCCAATGCAAGAGCTGGCGAGTTTACCACGCAGATGTGGCCGCAGGTCCGCCTGAGAAAAACTGGCTTTTCGGGCGAGGCCTCATCTAGGTCGTATCGAGTCGGATACCGTTTTTCGACAAACTTTTCCTGGTCCCAGCCGCGTCCCATGACCCACGCAGTTGATCCTCGAGCTCGTTCAGCAACTCGCTTCTTCATCTGTTCGATGCTCTGCGCATCCCGCAGGTCAACGTTTCTTAGGGAAAGGCCGTACTCAATTAGGTGAATGTGGCAGTCAGTAAATCCTGGCAGGATGGTCGCATGCTTTACGCGGATGATTTTGGTTTGCGGTCCTGCAAGTGATCGTATCTCTTGGTTGCTTCCCACGGCTACTATTCGGTCTGCAGCGATTGCTATTGCTTCAGCTTGTGGTCGGGCAGTGTCCATCGTGAGAACGTTGCCGTCCAAGAAAACGAAGGATGGGTTAAGTGAGATAGAATGCTTACTTTTGTTTCCCTTTCTTACTGGACGCCTTCCATAACGTGATAACTGTTTGGACTTTTTCCGGCCACTCAATCTGCCCGCCGCATTTGTCACAGTATTTGGCCTGGAGAAAAACTTCTTGTTTACAGTTTTCGCAGAAGAACCTTTGTTGCTGTTCCAGTTTCTGAGCCGCTGGTTTTCGCATATGCAACTTCTCAGTTAGTGTTATTGCCTGAACCCCCAGCCTGACGAAGTACGGTTTAGGTGCTGATATGTTCCTTTACGCCGTTTTAGGCTCAATAATCGTCGAATTCGGCTTGAGGGCTACACAACAATATTGCAAAGGATATGCGTAAGCCCTGTGCGATCTGCGGTGAATGGGGGGCCTTCTTGAAGGAACAAGCTGAGTTGGATGAGCATAGGAAAACTTGCCTGGGGACAGTTCAAGGAAGATGCCAGAATCAGCCGACGGTTATCCTATAAGGCGCTGGTACCGAAGTCAAGCCTTCAGAAGCGAATTTGTCGAGCGCGGTGCGACGAGTAATCTGGTGGGTTTTCGCTGGGAATAGGGGCGGCCCAAACCGCGCCCGTGTAATCGTCTCCTTGAGGGAAAAGCCAATGAATGCGAACCAGCTTGCGCAGAAGCTTGGAATGGATTACAAGACGATTCGCCACCACTTAGGAGTCCTAACAAAGAACCATCTCGTAATCGAAGCGGGAGAAGGCTACGGAGCAATGTATTTCATCTCGCCTGAACTTGAACAGAACTTCGATGAGTTCCAGGGCATCTGGGAGAAAATTAGGCGGTCGGAGAAGGCCAGCGATTCGACGTAAGTCGTGATTCGAAATGTCAAGTCTCAAGCAGTACAGGCAAGGGACATTCCATAAACGTGTAGCCTATGGCCAGAGAGACCGGAAGCTCATGCTCGTCGCAAGGGGAATAATGAACGGCTTCAAGGTTCGATGCAGGACTGAGAACGCTGCCAAAAACCTGGCTTACTCACTACGAATTAGGGCGAAGCGAATCGGAGAGGAAGATTACGCAAGGTTCGGCTTGAAGGTTAGGGTGGAGGGCAGCAAAGTCTTCGTCCTCGGAACCCCCAAACACCGGACAAGCTAACTCTCCATGAAATTTCCACAGATATGAAAACTCTTAAATGCTTTTCGCGAGTAGCGTAGTTTGAATCGCAATGAAGTTCATGATAGAATTCAATCCGCCTGTTGATTTCAAGAACGAGCTCGAAACGCATCCCGATATGCAGAAGAAGATTGGAGCAGCAATGCAAGCCATCAAACCTGTCGCGGGCTGGTTCACATACCGGTACGGCTTCATAATAGTCGAAGCCAACACCACAGAGGAGCTTACCCGAAAGGTTGCCCCAATTCTCCATCTCTTCAAGGTAGACGCCAAAGTCTCACCCGCGATTTCACTAGAGGAGTTTCCAAAGCTCGTTTCAACCCTAGGGGAAGAAGCAAAGAAGTACGAGTAACCCCCCGAACCGCTTGTCCTTCGGGACGGCGTGACACGACCCCTGGCTTAGAGACGGTTACCCAGACAACTTAACCGAAATTCATAAACCACTAAGCACACGTACTGTTAGTTGGCGTAATTTCTTGCCTGATAATTTGTGGTTGAGCGATTACGAGGCACGAGAGGCCACGTGCCCTTTCGACCAGAAGGTCTGCTTGGAATGTGAGTTCGCCGAACGCCTCGCACTTACCGGCGTGCCCGTGGACTGCAAACGAGGTCACATTGAGAAAGTCAAATCGCTCTGGTATTACATGTTCAAAGGATACAAGCGATAGAATCAACCCGCTGCTAGAACGTAAGTTGTTGTAGTGCAGTGTGGTGAACGGAGAAAGGAATTTAAGCATTGATTGAGTTTCTCTGTTTGATGGAAAATGAGCACGAAAGTAAAATCCTATCTTGCCATCTTGATGGGCATAGTAATCATCCTGGCCGACATATACTGGCTGCTAGTGGGAGCCAGTTACACCTACCTGCCATGGCTAGCTGCCGGCGTAGTGATCCTGATAGCCAGCGTGGTCTGGATCATTCTAGACTTCAGCCTCATGGAAAAGTAGCAGCTGCCTAGGCGTTCGAGACGACGGGGCAAGACGGGTCCCCTACCTTCTTTTGTACTTCCGCAATTGCTTCAAAGTTTGTTGGCATCTGGAGCAACGTTAGATCAGCGTCGATCCGGGTGAAGAAGAACCCGTAACAGAGGCACGCGCCCGTATTGTTTCTGAGACTCAAAGAGAGCTTGCATACCGTCTTGGAATTCAAGTGATAGGGAAGCGATTAACTCGTTTTCAAGTAGGTATTTGTTTGATAAGCAAAGATTTTCTTTTGACTAGCCGCAATTACACACGGGACCTCCTATGCCTTGGAAATATACCGATGAATATTACAAGAATTATACACGTGAAACTTGGGACGAGTGTGCAGAAAAGTACCTCCCCATAATGCAACAGCTCAGACCATACCACAAAGCGTTCCTCGAGAGCCTGAAGCCCATGCCTGGTGAAGCCGTACTAGACGTTTGCACAGGGCCAGGTGAACCTGCCATGACAATCGCCCAAATGGTGTCACCCTCAGGGAACGTGGTTGGCGTAGACCTGTCGCGCAACATGACGGAAATGGCATCGAAGACGGCGCAGAAGAGGAAATTATCTAATGTAAAATTCTTGAACATGGACGCTGAAAAGCTTGATTTTCCATCGAACGTTTTTGATGTTGCAGTTTCCTGCTTCGGTTTTCAAATTGTGACTGATCCTGAAGCTGCGGCGAGAGAAATCTTCAGGGTCCTCAAGCCTGGGGGCAGAGCTGGGTTTACTGTTTGGAGCAGCGGAGACCGGGCTCCAGCCCTCGACGTCATAATAGGGCCAATGATGGAGCATGCAACCCCAGACGAGAACGGCTACCTACCTACCCCGTATGAATTGGGCGGCCCAGACGAACTTGCAGCGATGTTGCGGAAACTTGGCTTTGAAAATACCAAGGAGCTTCGAATCACAGAGGAGTGGATCGCGCGCGACCCAGAAGAATTTCTTAACACAATTCTTGAAGGAACACCGATCGGACACTCTTTGAGCGAAGAAGACATTGAAATTCAACAGAAGGTTTTGGAAAAAACGAGAGCTAACATAAAACGCTACGCTACTGCTAGCGGTGTCAGAATTCCAGCGGAATGCGTGCAAGTTTTCGCATCTAAATCATCCAATGCGTAATCAACCGTTAGAGTTCGGCTGGACCTAAACTCAACGGCTGTCTGTGTGGGTCTAATGGTGCGCACACACACACTTTTCAACGCCGCTCGCTTCGCTCGCAGAAAGCTAGACGTTTCTTCATGGCGTGATACGTTTGGTTTGCTGTGTTCCAGTACTGGACGCGTGAATCCAGAGGCACTCGGTCCGGAACTCTCAGCTGGATTTCACTGGAAACGAGTATATTGACTCGATTTAATTGACGATAGCAGTGGCAATACCGTGACTCTAGAAAGAATTAGACGATTCCAAGCTTTGATGAAGTCGGATCACATAGACGCATCAATGATAAAGACCGTCTCATCGTTCACGTACTTCACGGATGTGCAGTGGCTCAGACCCGGATTGATCATCCCAGCAGAAGGCGTCCCAGTCGCGTTTATCCCCAAACATGAAGTGGAAAAATTCATTGAAAGCAGCTGCATCAAACACGTTGTACCCTACATGGGCGTCGACGAGTTGATGAGAGGCGTAAGCAGCACAATAAGAAACAATGGATACAGAAAAGTAGGTTTTGACATGAGCGTTGAAAGAGACGCCTACGAACTCTTCTTCAACATGTTCAAAAACCTCAACCCCAAAACGGAGATAGTCGACGTCCACTCATTGATAATGCAGCTCCGCATGATCAAAGACACAACGGAAATAGAGAGTATTAGGCATGCAGCCCGCGCCACCGACAAGGCCATGGAGACAGCATTCAACGCGATCAAAGTCGGAGCAAGCGAGCTTGACATAGCCGCCGAAGCCACCTATACCATGATGAAGAACGGCTCGGAGCATCCTCATGTCTACGTGAACACGGGCCCAGTTCCAAGACTCTACGCAGAACCTCGATGCGACGTGAAGGTTGGAGCCGAAGACGCCGTCACGATAACCCTTGCTGCAGACTACCGGAACTACTACAGTAACGAAACCAGAACCTATATGCCTCCAGGAGCTCCGAAGGAGAAATTCAACGCTCTCCAAACATTAAATGAAATCCGTAGCTCTATCAAAGAGAAACTCAAAGCTGGAGTTGTGCTAAGCACAATAGAGGAAGAGATTGGAAAAGCTCTGAGTGCCCAAGGTTATGCAGAGAACTATGTGAAAGGTTTCGCCCACGGTGTAGGTCTCCTAGTAGAGGAAGACCCCATCACAACAATAATCATACCCCACAGGAGACAAGTACTCAAGGAGAACATGGTGATCTCGGCGATACATGCACCCCTAGCAGTTCTTGGCATCGGAGCAATGAAGACTGAAGACACGTTCCTCATAACATCGAACCTACCACAGCAACTTACAACATACCGCAAAGAATCCATCTAACGCTAACCACAAAACCCACCCGTGCTTTCCATAATTGATTGTGCGCACCATGAATGGCACACCAGCGGATACACACACCACGCTCCAGGCAGTCAGGAGGAAGTGAAGCGTCGTCGTCGGGTCTAGTGGTGCGGGCAAGCGAATTTGAACCGCTAACCCGACAGCTACTCTGTGTATGCCACTGGCGTTGCGACAGGCAAATTGGAGATGCCATCAATAATCAGTTCGGTAATTGTCTCAACTCATTATGGATTATCGTTCAATCAGAGCCCAAGTTCGAAGCAGTCGGACGACCGGCAGCTTCCTTCTTGTGGAGATACCAGTCCAAGCCTCTTTCATATTTCCCTGCTGGAACCATCTTCTTCCACAGTTGAGATATCCTTGCGTCTAGTAGGTGGTAGTATTCGTTTTCCTTCCAGAGGAGCTGCCTGATCCGTTCTACCTCACAGTTAGGATCCCAAGACCTGTATGCTTCTAGCGTTTGAGCGATTATCAACCCGCGTGCGTTGTACCTGTCTGTCATTAGCTTCTTCACTCCCGCATCAGCCAGTTGGCGAAGCCCGAAAGTGGGAAAAGGTCAGCGAGCCTTTGATAATATTCTCCGCGAAGCGAGGTAAGCTGAGCGAGCGTACCACTTTTGCGCTTTTCAGCAAGCAGCGACGAAAGGGCGGAACTAGATGCGCGTGGCGCAGTGATAGGGTCAAGGGCTGGTAGAAAATCGAAAACTATCTAAGAACTCAACAACGTTGGAAACCTATGTCCGAAAAGCAGTTTTGAGAAATCGCAGATGGCGTGAAGCGCAGACTATTCAATAAACTGCGTGAAGCAACTCAGAGCATCAACTACATGGACTATGATGAATACCAGAAAGCTATAGAAACAACCTACGACTCGCTCATGGCCGAATGGAAGAAAATCCAAGAAGAACTGTTAGGATCGCCGGATTTTGACGCAAGACGACTAAGAGGCTACTTACTTGAATCCCTCTTTTACTATGCATGCCTGAAAAGACAGGCGTTTTTCATCGATGTTGAGCTTGTAGAAATGGATGAAGCACGGTCCGAAAGCTATCCGCCATGGTTCGAAGCAACCCCGCTTTACGATGTCATCCCAACATTGCATCATGTCAAGGAAGGAGAGGTCAGGAAAAGAAAAGCACCTCAGACAAGAGCAGATTTCCTCGTGTCATATGTTGATGACAGAGGTCCAGTAGCTCCTTCCTTGGTCGACGTGAAGTCCACAGAGCCGAAGGCTTGGGATTCGGATTGGGGCTGGGAGTCAACCGCCGCACTCCGGCGAGGGTTCACATTCCAGCTTGCATTTCCAATCGAGGGGATTGAATATCCCAAAGAGCTCAAGGAATGGGAAGTCAAGACTCCCTGCTCCAAATGCATGAAGTTAAGCAAGGATTACAGAACGTGCAGCGAGTGCGGAAACAAGATCTTCCCCTTCACAATTGCCGACGCGTATTACGAAGCCAAGGAGTTGTGGGAGAAGTTGGGCAAGGAGCGCAAAGGAAGATTTTAGCAATCGAGGCAGAAATCGTGACTGTAGACTTGTGGTCGTTTGAAAGTCAGATTTATCCCAAGATTGATGCCGAAGGGATCCAGGGGAAGAAATCGCTGCGCGTGAAGTTCAAAAATCTTGGAGAGGGAAACAAGGCCGAAGTACGAATCAATGTTTTAGTTAAGGTTCCATCTGTGAGAGAATCATGCAGAAACGAAGACTTGGGAGAACGGATCTACAGGTCTCGGTGGTTGGTTTCGGAGGCATACCGATAATATCAGCTTCAAGAGATGAAGCGGAAAGGGTCGTAAGGCACGCCTTTGAACGGGGCATCAACTACTTCGATACAGCCAGAAACTATGGAGATAGCGAAGAAAAGATGGGGGCGGGACTCAAGGACGTAAGGGACGAAGTTGTACTGGCTTCCAAAGTGCTTCAGAGAACGAAGGGGGACGCCGCCAGAGCCGGCCTCAAACAGAGTCTCAGAAATCTTCAGACGAACCGGATAGATCTCCTACAACTCCACGGTATTGATAACGATGAAGTCTTACGAAAAGTTATGGCAAAAGATGGGGCGTTGGTGGCTCTTAAGGAAGCCAAGGCGCAAGGACAGATTGATTTCATAGGTATATCTGGTCATAATCCGCATGTTCTAGTGAAGGCTATAGAGACGCGTGAGTTCGACACAGTTCTCGTACCATTGAATATCCTTGAAAGAAGAGCTGGAGAGACGCTCTTTTCACGCGCCAATGAGCTTGACGTAGGCGTTGTTATTATGAAAGCGATGGGAGGGTGTGGAGGTCCCTTGGAGTTTGTTCAAAGGGAGGCAAGAATCCAGGGTAGGCCAGAACGCGACTGGCCTGACACGTCGGAATTCGTTGCTCATTTCGGGAGGGTGGGATTTGAAAGAGCTAAGTTTTCACTCAGATTTGTCCTGGCTCACGACATAGACACGGTAATTCCGGGATTCCGTTCGACAGACGAGGTGGACTTTGCTCTGAATGTAGCGGATCATTTTGAAGGACTTACCTCGGAGGAGAAAAGGGCATATAAGTTCGGAGAGTTGCCGCCAGAACCATTCTGCAGGGAATGCGGCGCATGCATGCCGTGCCCGGACGGTGTTGAGATACCCACCATTCTAAGGTGGAGAACATACTCCACCTTCTACGGCATAAAGAACTGGACTAGAGAACAGTATCCGAAGCTACGAACAAGAGTGAACAGCTGCTCGGAGTGCGCGGAATGCGAGAAGAAATGCCCATACCATCTCCCGGTGATGAGCATGCTCAAGGCGACTGAAGAGATACTGGCATGAACTCAACCCTCACAACACCGACTTGAAGCAGTAGAGCCAACCGCCCTGGTTTCTTGCATTGTTAGTCGTTTGTTCTACCAGTCTGTTCTTTTTCGATCGAGGAATACGCCTCCCGTTGGGCCATCATCGGGCAGTGTGGCCAACCAGACTGCTGTGTCGGCGCCTTCTTCAACCGATCTTGGAGCACTGGGTCCGCCCATGTCTGTACGAGTGTGGCCGGGGCAGACCGCATTAACAAGTATGTTGATCCCTTGAAGTTCAGAAGCAAGCATTAACGTCAGGGCGTTCAAGCTCGTTTTCGACAGGCTGTAGGCAGGTGATCGGTACCCGGAGGGTCTTGCCATGCCACCGGGGAATGACCCTGCACCACTTGACACGTTGACTATTCGGCCGTACCGATTCCTCTGCATTAGTGGAATGAACGCCTTGCACAAGCGCCATGGTCCCAGCAAATTTGTCTCAATCGTAGTCCGAACCAATTCAAGGTCAAGACTACTGGCGGCCTTGTCTCGATCAATCGCAATCCCCGCATTGTTCACGAGAATGTCGAGCCGGCCGAGTTCGGATTCGATTCGTCGCGTCAGCTCATCCACGTGTTCCTGATCGGTTACGTCTAACTGAACGGGAGTAACCTTGATCTTCATAGATGCGAGTTTCTTGGCGGCTAATTCACCGCCCTTTAGATCTCGGGAGCCCAAGATCACGTGATTTCCTTTAGCACCTAGTTGCCTCGCTATCTCGAACCCAATTCCTCTATTCGCGCCCGTGACAAGTGCGACTAGCATGGTCAATTTCTTACGTCCTTGGACTTGTAAGGCCAACTCAATGACCTAGCACGGCGACATAACAACCTACCTCGGTAGTTGTCTAGCAGCCACTTGATTTCGCTTGGACCAATCGGTAGCGAAGCAATTGGAACAGTCAATGTCGGCACCAATGCGTAGTGAATGCGGATAATTTGTTTCTTGGTTTCTTGGACAGACTGCGTGAGAACTTGGCTACGTTCGAGAGGTAGCCGCCACATCAGAGGCCGGAAGCTTTGAAGATGTGATAGTTCAGTTCAATTTGAATAAGCGTAAGACGAGCATTCCTTGCTGATAGGTCGCGACTTGATATGAATTATGTTAGACTTGGAGACAGCGGATTAAAAGTTTCTGAGATTTGTCTTGGCACTTGGCATCTTCCGAGGTTGACGGAAACTGATCCGTATGGGATACCGAAAGTGGACGCTGAAGAAACAAGAAGGGTAGTGAATCTGGCTTTTGATCATGGTATAAACTTCATTGATACTGCGAACCGATACCATGGAGCGATGGCTCCAGTTGATTTGAA